>Ga0209303_1001396_pt1 | contig 14942 bp, 14 predicted proteins | sample SidtaG_3_FD_187449 | JGI IMG/M metagenome (GOLD analysis project Ga0209303, IMG submission 187449) | Marine algal microbial communities from Sidmouth, United Kingdom - Sidmouth_Asex1 metaG (SPAdes) (version 2) | ecosystem: Host-associated > Algae > Red algae > Unclassified | place: Sidmouth... | reverse complement strand
CCGTCGCTGGCCGCCCGGCTGCAATCCGTCTCACCGGGCAGTCCACCGCCTTCCTCGGCCGACGATGCGGGCGCGGTGAGGCCACCGGCTGCTGTCGAAGTGTCGAAGCTGGCCACCCACCAACTCCCTCACATGCCCCCAGCTGACACGCCGCCACTCGCCGACCTTTCGCCGGGACCGGTCACTCCGGCTGACTCGTCCGCGGCAACGACGTCGACAAGGCGGAGCACGCGGAGCGGGCGGAGCGTGTCATTTTTTCGTCATTCCACAACCGGCGAGCCCGTCAAGGAGGAGATTGAGGCGTCGCCGGCGTCGGCGCCGCCGTCTGCCGATGACTCCTTTCCTGCTCGTGCACGGAAGCGGGCCCCGTCGCACCGACGCGAGGCAGCCGTCGAGGCAAGTGCGCCTGCCGTCGCGGCAGGCACGCCTGCTGTCATGGTCGACGCACCGCCTGCTTCCAAGCGTCCGCGCCGCTCCAGCGCACGTTTGTTGCGGCGCGCCAACGACGAGGCCGCCGAAGTGGTCGAGGAGCCACAGTCGTCCGTCGCGGGGCTGCCCGACAATGTCTCATGTCAGCTGCTCGGGCCGGGCGGAAAGATGGTGGCCATGGCGAGGCTCGTCAAGAGCACCACCGACTTCCACGGCATACAGGTGGATCCCGATTGTGTCGTGGTTTGCGTGAGTACCGTGAAGGACCTCCTTTTCCGCTATCCTTTGCAGAGTCGCTATCGTTTGCCTGGTCACCGACGCAAAGTGTGGCGCATGGGGGACCTTGCTGGTGTGGAAGTTGTATGGTCGCTTTGCTCGTTGAAGGCTAGCTTGTAGAGATGTAGCGCACAAACATGATACCTTCTCTTCGGATATGATAGCGCGGATACACACGGTTCGTTTTTCCGCTCATGCGGGATCGTCAGTGCCTGAGGTGCCTGCACCTGAAGCTTCTTTTCTCTTGCTCTTCAACGTCCCAGTTCTGGACAGGAGCTCGCGCCCACTTCGAATCATTGGAGATTTCTGCTCATCACAGACAGGACGCCCAGATTTGGTTGTATTGCGGACTGGGAAATTTGTAGGAGGCATGGAAAGTTACATCAAACGGAAGTACCGTACTCTCATTTGAATGGCTGGATTAGATTGATATTTTAAGTTGCAGGTGTGCTCTCGCAATCGCGTATCTCTCACAGCTGTCGGCAGCCGGGCACAGAGCCCGCCTGCACAGAGCCTGCCCGTCCTGGAGTGGTGGCAGACAGTCGCCGGCACCTATTGCGAAGAAGCCCGCTTGATCTGTTTGTTGCAGAGTGCCCCGGCACCCCTCGCGTCCTTCATCACTGAGGACGCCACGTGAGTCTCCCTGCCTCTCTGGCGCCACCATTGGGCATGGCGGACACCCCGGTCACTGTGGCGCCGCCGGAAGTGGCAGCACCCGCCGCCGCAGCTGAGGCCATGCCCTTGTCGTTTGAGCGTCTACCAGCGCTTCTGTCGGACGCGTCGTTAGTCGGCGCGCCCGCTTCCCCGTAGGCACCCGGGGCGGTCACGAGCGCGTCGACGGCTGGGGCGGCCACAAGCAAGACCACGAAGGGGGCGGTCACGGGCGCGTCGACGGCAGGGGCGGCCAAGAGCGCGTCGACGGAGGGGGTGACCACAAGCACGTCAACGGCGGGGGCAGCCAGGAGCGCGTCGGTGCCGAGGGCGGCCACGAGCGCGTCGACGGCAGAGGCGGCCACGAGCGCGTCGACGGAGGGGGCGGCCACAAGCGCGTCAACGGCGGGGGCAGCCAAGAGCGCGTCGGTGGCGGGGGCGGCCACGAGCGCGTCGACGGTGGGGGCCGCCACCAGCCCGTGAACGGCGGGGGGGATCACCAGCCCGTCGGCTGCTGGGGCATCCGCTGATCCATTAGTGTCGGGTACGCTCAAGGGCTCGCCGGGGCTGAGCATTGACAACATCGACTACAATGAACGGTACGAAGCCATATGCAACTCGGCGCAAGACTTCGGCGATGTGTGGTCGCTGCGGTCTCGGTAGCGTTGCGGGGGATGGGAGGGGCGGGGGCCGGCGAGTGTTATGGCGACGGCGGCGGGTTGACCAGTGCTGGGGTGGCTGGGTTGGCGGCGGTCATGGAGCGTGTGGGTGGTGGCGGTAGTGTAGTCGACGGCGGACTGGGCGACGGCCCGTGACGAGGATTAGTGGCCATGAGACTGTCAGGACGGGTGGGATGAGCGTGTTCATTATCGCGGTGCGTGAGTGCTGATAACAGTAGAGGGTGGGTGGGATGACGCCGCCGGTGTGGTCGTTCGACGGTGGGTTGGTATGCAGTACGGAGAGGCGCCTTGGGTGTGGGAGGAGGCCGCGCTGAGGGCCGCTGCGGTCGCCACGCTGGTGTGTGACTGTGTGATTCTTTTTCCGGGGGTACAAGGAGGGGCGTAACGGCGGTCGAGAGGGAGACTGCTGCAACAACGCCCGGTACGTCTGTCACTGCAGTGGCTAGACTCGTGGCGCCGCTAGCGCTAACAACCAACTCTCCGCTGCGACAACAAGCTTCTTGGCGTGGCAGAGGTCAGGAATCGGGGGCGCCCAGGGCAGTATTGCTGTAGCTATGTCGACCTCGTTGCGATGGGGACAGAAGAGGGCTTACTGCAGGTTCTTTCCAAACAAGATAGAGCGCCTCGGTAAGCTCTGGGAAAAAAGAAAGGCCCTCTGCACGCGTCTGAAAGAAAGCACCCAGCTAAAAGGACCAGAGACGTCGCTGTCCCATGCGGCCGCCGGCCCCACAATTCCCGCCACTACCGCGATAGGCCGCGCGGCTGCCGCCACCCGCGGCCAAGCCGCCACTACCGACCTATCCGCGGCGGCCGCCCCGCCGGCCCCGCGCTAGCCGCGGATGCGACCGCCAGCCGCGCTCGTGTCGCCGCCGCCGCCGAAGGCAAAGCGCTCTCGCGAGCGGCTGCCGCCACCCGAGGCCGAGCCACCATGACCGGCCGACTCACCACGGCTGCCGTCGCCCGCCTCGCGATTCCCCCCCCCATCGCTTTGGAAGGTCCTCGTGGGCCAACGACCCTCGTTGAACGCAAACGTCCGTTCAAGTGCCTGCTGGCGGTTCGCCGCAGAAGAGATGGCCCACAGAGGTCCGTCGGCAAAACTGGTGTCGCTGGCCTAACCGCTGGCGCCAGGAAAACCTCGCCAGGGCCTCTTGCTGCCGCGCAAAGGCGCAGACAGGTACGACCTCCGATGTCCGCAGAGCGACTACGATGAGGTCCCCAGGGACTCGGCGGAACTCCTGAGCACGGGAATCGGACCACGGGAAGTGCACTCGCTACATCATCCCGAGTGGCGCCCCCTCCGTTGTTCACACATTGGGCACACTGCCGACCGGCGGCTCCACGTCGCCCAGTCGGTTTTGAGGGGCAGAATCGCGACTGCCGCGGGGCGGGGGAAGGACAGTAGCTCGTCCGGGGTCAGCTGAGGCGAGGCTGGGGGCACCACATGGGGATACCTTCATTGCGGATGGTCGGGGTGGAGGGGGGGGGGGACGATCGCGGTGCTCATAGGGCACAAAGGACAGCGAGGCGGACGCGTCCGTCAGCAGTCACCACACGCATCATTCTGGGTCGTTGGCCACCCCCGTTTGAATAGATTCAGATGTTGCTGTTACGACGGGGGCGGGCGGCATGGTTCCGTGGGCTCTGGAAAGCAGTTCCTGAAATTTCTTCAGACACGCGATAATTGGTGATCTTGAGTGGGCTTTGGCCCGGCTCGTATCCAAGCAGAACCAACCACGATACCTGAATACATCGCTGTATGGCAGCCAAGCAACTGACCTGAACGGGTACCTCTCGGAGCTGGGAAAATAGAGGGGTTGACAGTCCCTCGACAACCGAAGCCATTGAAACTCCGGCCGCCAGCCATCCACGTAATGCGCCTTTTGGGGGCCCCCCCAGCACTGTGCACGATGGAACTCCTGGCCCATTGACCCTTCCTTGACTCCGCCTCGACAGCCGAAGCGGCTGTCGCTGTGGCCGCCACTGTTGCCCGCGATTCGCCGTTCAGGAGGCCCCTGGCAATCTTCCCGATCGCGCTCCTGGCAGGACATCAACCCCTCGCTGTCGGCGCCGCTGCGCGCCGGCAGAAGCCTGCAGGGTCTCTCTTCTGGGGGTCGCAGAGGCTCCTGAAAAATGCATCCTGCGCCGCCCCGCATCGTTCTCTGGTGACGGTGCAGAACACATTTGTCCCGCTCCTGCCGTCACCACCACCGCCACCGAGCAGGCCACCATAACCGACGGGCGCTTGGATAGTAGAGTCCCAGCCGTGTGGAGACTTGTCTTCGCGACCACTATTCGTCGAGGTCGCTCCCATGGGCGGTATGAGTGCACGCAGACCTGATGGAAACGTTGCTAAAAATGTGGCCATGACACTGCGTTCGACTTGTTTAGTACGGAGATGAGAAATGAACAACCTGCATAGACACCGCGTATGGGTCTCCACCTCAGGCAATCGTCGAGAAGGAAGGTACCACGTGTTGTCGTCACCCGCCGGGAGCAAGTCCCCGGGAGACACGCATACGTACCCCTCTGGTGGCTCGGTCTCCATCCGTGGGCCAACCTGCCACCCGGCAAACTTGCACACGCAACACACGGCCGCCCGTACCCAGAATGAAAGGTGCGCCATTAGACCGACCCAGTCGCTCGTCGTTACTGCATCTCGTAAGCGGCTACTCGCACGCCGCCAGCTTGACAAGAGCGCACTTCTGCTTGCCAGCAGGATGCCCACGGCATGCTACAAATCCCTCGCCGTCGAGGTCGGCATGGATGCAGCCGCCACTCTCTGGACGCCGGTCAGCTTCAGCCCCTGCCCGTCCCGGTAGGCGCCGGCGTCGCGCACGTCGGCCGGCCCCGTCAGTTGTAGAATAAGTGCATCTGCCGGAGCTTGTCTCGTCCGTCGGTGCCATTGTCGAGCTCCCAGCAGAAACGCAGCTGCACGATGAGAGCTTCATCCCACGTACTTTCAACCAGGCGCGCCAAGCCCGACCTGGAATGGCTCAGAATAGACTCGGCCGGCTCGTCGACGGGCACCATGCCGTGCAGGAGCGCGCGGACCAGAGAGCAGCGCGTCCAGAAGCCATCTCCGACACAATTGGAGTAGTCAAACAAGAGGAAGCGCCCATGTGCCAGCTCAGGCCACTTGTACAGTGCCTACGCCACCTTGACAAAAGCGAGGGTGGTAAGGTTGATTGACGGCTCAATTTTTCGCTCACCCCAGTGAACGATCGCAGTCGACAGCGGGTGCGTCGAGGGAAAAGGTGCGGGTCCGTGCGTCGAACACGAATCTGCAGGGGGGGTGGATGAGTCTGCGGAGTTGAACGCTGCAACGCAGGCAGCTGCAGGAAGATGCTCTTGCATGGCGGTGCCCGGCGGTGCTCCCAGCGTGGGGGGTGGTTGCAGATCCGCTGCGTCCTTGGCCTCCAGCCGGCCGGCAAAGAAGGAGCGGGCGGAGTTCAAGACAGCCGCCGCGGCGGCCTGGGCAGAGTGGAGATGGTCCATGCTCGGTGTGGGGGAGACAGCCGAGAAGACGTGGTGGGACGGCCGGGGTTGAAATTGAGTGCAGGAAGAGCAGCGGGTGGTGGCCGTCTTGATGGTGGAGGGTGGCCCTGAGGGAACCGGGTGAAGGATGACAGGGAGCCGGACTGGCGACCCGACAGCAACGGCGAGTGGTGGAGACGTGGTAGATCGGGGGAGCAGAGAGGGTGGTCGGGGGGTGGCAGCCAGGCGAGTGGGCGGAGGGAAGGGTTGGCAGCACCCCGATGGAGGGCGTGAGGACTGTGGAGCTTAGAGCGGGGTATGGATTGACGGTCAAGTAACGCGACGTTGCTTCTGAACAGACCGGGGGCGGCAGGGTAGATCGTCGTCCAGCATCATTGTAGCCTGCCCGTTCGGAAGATGGTAACAGCCCAGGATGAATGGGACCTCGATTACTGGTGCTTACTTAGGGCGCGAGGCAGTAACTCTTGTAGGTCCTCGTTGTGAGCCTCCTCTCTTCTTCTCCTGAGAACTGTTTGGCTAGTCTAGTCCGGCGCCTTCCCGGTGCTGGTACTTTGACACATGTGGATGGCTGTCTGCACCCTTTTACTGGCGCATCTCATAGCTGCGTGAGGATGGCAGTCAGACCGCGGTAGCCGGTGAGCGGCCCTACCCGGATTGGAACAAAGAGTGCGAGAGGCTGTGCGCAGGCAGTCTCCGAGCTTCGCTGGAAGGATAGCCCTACCTGAGTGCGCGACGCTCTCAAAGGCGTTGCAGTGCAGTTTTCCGTCAGGCCAAGCCTGACTTGAGAGTGTACGCAATGACAGGACCCAGCGTTGTTGTGCTGAATTCTGGCCAGTAGGTGCTGGTGCTCTTCGTGGCCTGTGCATCCGGTATGACACCTTGTCCATGCAGAGGCATCCCATAGCTCAAGCGTGTATCCAACATGATACCACTCCATGAAGAGGCTGCCCACACTTCAAGCGTGCCAGCGTTTCCACGCTGATGCGTCAAGGCTACAACGGCCAAAACGATGACAACAGCGATAGGAATAGCGAAACAAGAGCATTGTATGTCTGCCGAGATGGGCATTGGCGGATACATTTGGGGACAGTGGCCGCACTTCTCCCCATTGAGTTCTAGCCCAGTTGACGATGGACGCCGCACCGGAGGCAATGCCACCCATGTTGGTGGCCTGTGTATCCAAGATGCTACTTTGTTCATGCAGTGGCTTCCCATATGTCAAGAATGTACCCGACATGATACCATGGCCATGCGGAGGCAGCCCACAATTCAAGCGTGCCAGCTTTTCCACGCTGACGCGTCAACGCTGCTACAACGGCCTAAGGGATGACAACAGCGATAGGAATAGCGAAACCAGAGCACTGTATGTCCGCCAAGATGGGCATTGGCGGATACATATGGGGACAGTGGCCGCTCTTCACCCCTTTGAGTACCAGCCTTGTCGACGCTGGACGACCCACCAGAAGCAGTGCCACCGATGTAGCAAGTCTCCAGATAAGAATTTTCGACGAGGTAACATCTCCAGATAGGACTTTCAAATGAGATCTCGATCGAGATAGCAACTTACTCATCAGTAGCACCCATTCTGATTTGCACAGTAGCACCCATTCTGATGTGCACTGTCACCCCTCGTTCAGTTTCCAGGATCCCCGTGGTCACTCGCTTTGTCGCCTCCTCCGTCCTCGATCCAGCCCGCCAAACAGGACACCCACGCGATTCACTGACTGTCTCGTAGCTCGGTGCCCTGTGCCCGAGTGCCCGGCAGCTTCAATGGCAGAGCCCGGAGTCGGTGCGCGACCACCGTGGTCGCGGTCGTTGGTGACCGACGGCTGGGATGGGTAGGCTACGACTGGCCCCATCTGCGTGAGGTGAGCGGGGAGGTCCTCCGTTGGGACACCGAGGAGGAAGGCCACCACGTCGGGGGATTGTCACGGAGGGAGGTGGTTGATGACGTGCCTCAGCGGGACGGGATTGACGCGTTCCCATGTGACCGTCTTGACACGCCGGGGGTCCGCTGTGCTTGCCGTCTCTGTGTGTGTGTCTCCTTCGGGAGGCGTGTGGGGGCTTCGCCCTTCTTCTGTGTCGCGTCACATGCGCGTGGGGGCCTTAGAGGGGTGGGAGCGGCCTCGCTGGCGCTGTTCATGGGGCCAATGTTAGCTTACGTGGCATCCAGGCGGTTGGACGGTGGGTTGTTTATCCCGACGGCCTGTTAGGCACCGGCGAAGAGCCCGCTCGCCCGTGGCGGTGGCGTTTGGGGCGGTGGAGAGGGGTTGACCTTGTTCGGCCAGGGGGAGGTGCGACGTGGTGGGGCGAGCGGCCGCGAGAGTGCGTCCCTACAAACGGCACGCACTGTTCCGACTCTGGTGCTTTGGAGGTCCGATGTGGCGAGGTAGGTGGCCTCCGGAGCTGCGGCGGTGGACCGTTTCTCTACCGCCGGGCCGCGAGACGCCACGTGGGCCAGCGCTCGTTTGGTCCACTTGCTCCCTGCGTGGGCTCGAAGCCGCTCGAGGCTCACCGGCATAACCTGCCTTTGGACACGCTTTGAACAAGAAAAAAATAAAGAAGCACTTGCCCCTTCTCCGTCCTACATTCACAAAGCCTACCGCACCACCCGAGTCCTTCACGTCACACCTTCTGCATCAATCCAGGCGCCGGCCCAAGTGGCAGTGTCTCTCGGCACGTACAGCCGGGCACCTCGCAGTGGGCAACGATTGTCTTGTGGTAGTAGGCCTCCACTGGGAAGTGCTGGATCTCTTTCGACCTCTTCTTGACCCCTGCCGCCCGCACCTGCCCGCCGCTGAGCACAGCGTCCCGGCGCTGTGACACCCGCACGTTATTGTGCGCCGCAATGTAGCGGGAGCGCACGATGAAGCGCTTCTGGGTCATGTATGAAAGGGAGTTCTTGGACTTCTTCTTAATACTGTGCTGCCGCTCCGCCCCCGACGTGTCATGCCCCCGCGACAGCTCCGGGTACTGGTCCGCATCGAAGGTCGGGGAGCACTTGTGGTTGCAGCGATGGAAGCGGTCGATGAACCAGGCCGTGACCGCCTCATAGAGAAGCCAGGGCACACGGCGGATGGCGTTGCGCTGCGCCTGACACGCGGTGTCAAAGTAGACAACCTTGGGTAAGACCTTGAACCGCTGCGCCAACGCCGCAACGACGTGTGCGGGGCTCTCCGTCTCCCGCAGGAGCTCGAAGCCAATGATGTAGCCGCAGGGGCACATGAAGGTCATGACGCCCGGTGCTCGCAAAACGTCTGGCGGGTAGTAGTGCCGGCAATCATCCTTCTCCCATGACGGCTTGGGCTTTTTCTTTTTGTTCTTGGTTTTTGCCCGCTTGACGGCCGCCTTCTTGCGGTCTCGCTCGCTTGTCTTGTCGTCCATGTAGGCGCGCACCGCCGCCCGCCCAGGCCAAACCTGTCCCGTCCGCTCCTCGTCCAGCTGCGTCACCACCCGGTCGACCGACTCGTCAACCGACGCCATGTCGGGCAGCGGCGGCGAAACCCCTTGCGCCAGCAGCCAGTCCTGGTACTTCTCAGGGGACGTCTCTTGCCACTGGTCCCGGTACGCCTTGGCATCATCCCCAGCCGCCGCCTCCCACTTGGCCAGTGCCACCTCCACTGAGTCGATGGAGAACAAGAGCAGCTCGCCAATGGCACGCGACAAATCCCGCGACTGGTCCATGGGGAGACGCATGAGCAGCAAGAACTCCCAGATGAACACCAACTGCTGGATGCAGTCGATGTTGTTGATCCACGTTGAGCTCGGCGTGCCTCCGATGAGGCTGTGCGCCAAGTCCACGACGCCGCCCACATTGCACCCAGCAAAAATGTTGAAGGCAGGCTCTGCGAGCAAGGCCGACAGGAACAAACGCACCTTGCGCCACCGATCCTTCTCCACGCGCTCGTTGGCCGTCGGGGGAAACGCGTCCACAATGGCGACGCACACGAGCGCGGCGCGATTGGCAGCAGCGGCAGGTGGGTCTCCGGCAGCCTCAGAGTCGGAAGAGGAAGAGCTCTCCTCGTCGCTGGAGGGGTCGGCCGGCGGCCGGGCGTCCGCTTCCGGAGGGGAGGGTGCATCGGAGAGAGGGACCGCTCGGAGTGGGCTGGCGTCCTCGTCGACCTCCCCAGCTGGCGGCGGTGTACCACTGGTAGGAGAAGGGGAGGTAGGCGCGGGAGGCGGCGTGCCAGCCGACAGAGGGGGGTAGGCGCTGGCGCTTGCAGCAGCAGTGGCACGGGTAGAGAGGAGCGAGGACGGCGTCCTCGCAACTGGCGGCGGCGGAGACACGGAGGATAGCGACGCGGCTTGTCCTGGCAAGAGAGCGAGCACGGGCGCACCAACCGCAGAAGAAACGGCGAATGGCGACAGTTGTTGGGGGGGCACGCCATCAGCGGCGGTAGACGCCGCCTCTGACAGAGGTCTCGCCATGTGGGAAAAAGCGGGGGATCGCTACAGGTAAGGGGGCGGGGATGGTGCGCCGTTGGAAGTGTAGGCGTTGGTACGTGCCGGTTTCCAGCTGCTTGCGGTGCGGGGGAGAGTTTGGAGCGCGCTAAAGCGGTAGATGCACTCGCGGCCGCGTGCCCCCAGTTGGGAGAGCTGCAAGCGGCCGCCATGACGGTCGCCACGGCACAAGACGGCCGTCGGCCCAGTTGCAGGAGAGGTGGTCGGATGCCCGGTCGACCGGCGCGCATCGAGGCTGTTCGGGGTGCGGGGGCGGCCTTCGGAGCGCGCTGAAGCGACAGCTGCAATGGCGGCCACGGGCGTCTAGGTCGGAGGGCTGAAAGCGGCCGCCATGTTGGTCTCCGCAGCGCAAGACGGTGGGGGGCCAGGCAGCAGGAGGGGTGGTCGGATGGCCGATCGCCCGGCAGATATCGAGGCTGTCGGCATCCCGTAGCGAGGGTAGATCGTCACCGGCAGCATCACACGTCACTGGCAGACAGTCGCAAGGTTGGTCGACCGGCGGACGCGGGTGCCATCTGGCATTCAGTGTCCTCCACAGGGGGTAGGGGAACGGAGGCTCATTGGAAGAGGTGAATGCCACAGATGCGAGGTCCCCAACACAATCGCCCGTCAGCAACGCCAAGCCCATGCAGTGCCGCCCAGATGCATGCATTGGAGGATTGCGCGCGCGGCAAAACCGTCGGGCAACATGGCGCAACCGCCACCAACGTCGGGTGGGAAGAAGGGGAGGTCTGTGGCGTTCTTTCGGCCGGGGGGAGCCGGGGGTGAGGCGAGGTCTATGAGAGGGGAATAGGGGATTGATCAGGTCTGCACATGCGATGAACACTGATGCTGAGAGGAGTTGAAGTGTGAGTCCTTTTCAATTGAGAGTAGTGTAGGACTGCTATAGTTGATGAAGGAAATCTCCCCAGAACATGCGCACAGCCAGAGTGATGACTCTTTCACAGCGCCCTCATGCAGGTGTTGTTGCAGCGACACCACAGGGGACGACACCCAGGGGACGACACCCGCCTACCTCTTTCGATGAAAGCACCGGAGTGGCGTACGAGAGCAGATATGAGCAGGTTGGCATCGGTGGCGTAAGGGAGGTTGCCATGAGACGACCAGAACTGATTCAATACCATGGCAAAGGCACGCATGGGAACAGAGCGCAAGAGTGAAGGAAAAAAAGAAGTCCGGTTTTACGTCACAAAAGAGTGCCTGCCAAGAGCTCGGCTGCCATGCGGCGCCTGTAGTAGTCCATGCTGCCCGTCATGCTGGCTTGTGGGAGGCCCTTGGACAAGTAGTCCATGGTCTTGACCGTAAACACCCCACAGTCTGTACCGCCCTCTTGCAACCGGCACGGCACCCGCGACCAAGTCCACTTGCCGCGCTTGTGGCCGTGCACCGTCGCGTCATCCTTGCCCCACCGCACCAGGCACGCGGGTATCCAGGTAGGCACGAAGCCCAGAGAGTCATACGTGTCGACATGGCGCCTCTGTGGATAGACGACCCCCAAGACCCAGTGGATCTTGCCAAGGTTGACGGGTACGAACACAGCGTCGTACGACTTAAAGTCCAAGCGCCGCGACCAGCGGTACACCGCCTCATAGCTGTACGCCAACTCATCGTTCCGGGTCATCGTGGAGAACATGAACGCGTTGAAGAAGTGGAAGCGCGTCGGCCGTTTCTCCACCCCCGCCCAATTCTGCTCCCGTTGCGCCAGCAAATTGACGTACGCGTTGATGGCCTCGTCGTGAAGCATCACCGCCGGCGCCGTCCGTCGTAGGTCCCACAGCCGGAGTGGAATGTTGCCGATCGTAACGAGCGGCACTTCATGCTGCGGCGCCCGCTGGGCGGAACCGCGGTACGGCTTGATTGGTGCCGTGGCCAAGAGAGCTCTTGGCGTCAGCGGCGAGCGCGGGTCGGCGGGGTCGCACACCGTGGCCTTGTCAGCCCCCTCTGCCGACTCGACCCCCAGGTAGCAGAGCGGCGTCTTCCACGAGTCGTTCGAGCGCGGCCCGGCAGCGGCTCTCGTCTCTTGCTCGCCGTATGCAGCATTGACGACGGGAGATGATGCGACCTCGGCGACGGTGGGCCCATCCAGCGGAATTCGCTCGACGCCGAGCACTCCAGCCGTGAGGATCATGGCACGATTGTTTGCCTTGAGAGGTCTGGCGGCGTGGACACGTCGGGCCGCGCGAGCACGTCGGGCGACGTCGGCACGTCGGGCGGCGTCGGTAGCCTCCTCGGTGTTGGCAGCCTCTTCGTCATCGGTAGCCTCCTCCGAGTCGGTGGACCCCATAGAGTCGGTGGACTCCTTGGCGGCGGTGGACTCCTTGGCGACGGTGGACCCCTCGCCGTCGGTTGACTCCTCTTCGTCGGTAGACACCTTGCTGTCGGTAGACTCCTCAGCGCCGTCGGCCTCCTCGGCGTCGGGCGCCTCCTCGGCGTGGGAAGATCTCGCGAGCGACAGTCTCTCAATCTCGCCCGTCACCTCCGCAGCGGCGCCGTTCACAGCTGTGGTGCTCCCGTCCGGCGATCCGCTAGCCGCCACGAGGTCAACCATCGACCCTGCGGAGCTCGTGGCATCGCCATCCAGGTCATCACCGTCACTGGCGATCTCAGCTGCAGCGAACAAGTCAACAACTGCGCCCCCCGCCGGCTCTCTCGATACCACCGGCGCCTGCTGCCGCTCCCCGGCGCCAACCACGTCGTAAAATGTGCTAAAGAGGATGGAAGACGACCACAGAAGAGCCGCGGTCTTCTGGGTCGGGGTGCGGGCCGCGATGACGTCACGGCCCCCTGTTGGGGGAACGGCCAGCCGCGCGGCTGCAAAGACGCGCCATGCCGACGCCTCCGCCGTCGTGAGCGCCGTGTCGTCCGTGATGGGGGCGCGCACACGGTTGCGCACTAGCCGCCGCATCTTTGCGCTGCGAAGCGCACATGCAAAAATGAGGGAGAAGTCCACCCGGGGGGAGTTCATACCTGGCCGCAGCATGCTCACAACGTGCTGCTGCAGAACAGAAAGCACTTGCCCGTCGCAGATCACACAACAAAAGCGCCCGCCCGACCGCTCCTCGGCACCACAAAGGTGACAACGGAAGGCGGCGTCAGGGATAATGAGCGTGTGGGAGAACTCCCCGCACGCGTTGGAGAGCAGCTGTCTTGCCTGACCGGGCTCACACTCCCCGTACGCAGCTGTGTTTCGCAGCAAGCTCGCCAAGTACTCGCTCGCAGCCGCCATCGTGCTGCGGGCGATGACGCAGAGCTCCAACATCGCGTCGAGGAAGGTGCGCGCGTAAACCGTGTCCCGCGTTGCCACGAAGAGCCCGTTGAGCGCCCCGTCATACTCCACCAAGAGCTCAAACGTGCTGCAGTACCACTTGCCGATGTGAATCTTGGCCCGCCCACGAATCGTGTACAGCATCGCCTCCTCTGGCTCCACCCTTGTCGACTCGTCGCGCACCCTGTTGCAACGCAAGCAAACGGGCTCGGCGTGGGTGTCGCCCATGATCTTAGGCTCGCCCGCCTGCACGCAGGAGTCGATGAAGTCGGAGTACTGGTTGCAGCGCTGCACCTCGACCGGGCAGGGAAACATGTTGCGCGAGCGCCGTACTCGAAGCGGCAGCGGCGTCGGCGGGGCTACCTCTGCAGGTCCAGCGGGACTTCCCGGCTCGCCCCCGGGCTGGTCGTCGCCATCGTCGTTCTGGTCCTCGTCGCCGTCGTCAAGGTAGCCGGACGGACCAAACTTGAGCGATTCCTGCAACTCGGCGGCGGCCGCCGACGATGCCGCCGTCTCCAATCGGTTGTGCTCGTTCACCGCTTGTGCGTGGATGCAGCCCCAGGGGTGGCTCGCGCAAGATAGAAGGAAGCAGGTGGCCAGCTTGTGCTTGTTGCCTTGGCGCCGCACGATTGCGGGGCTCCAGATGCCTTCGTAAGACACGGCCAGGATGGGTACATTGGCCTTTTTCCCCGCAAGGAGGGCCAAGTGCACCGCCGTGTCCGCGTGGACGTCTGCCGCAAGGTCTTCGTCGTCGCCCGCCAGGGCTGGGAAGGCCTCAAGCAGCTCATCGAGGCTCGTCATCTCGTGCTCCGCCGCTAGCCCGTTGTAGGCCATCTGCAGCGCGCTGGCGTGACGACAGGTCGACGACTTTCTTCGCGCCACCTGCACGTTGACGTGCTCGATCTTTTCACCAGTGAAGGATCTCCGCCCGCTGCCAAGGACACCGCCGCACGAGCAATACGTGACAAGTAAGCCACGCTCCGACGCAGACCACACACACACCGGGTCAAAAAGCTCCACAAACACGAGCACACGAGCGCCGCTAACGCACTGGGGCTCGACGCTTGGCCGATCATTGACGTTGTCCATGCGCGCCGTAATCATGAGCGCAACGCGCAGCTCGGCCGCAAAGTCGGCGTGCAACTCCACGACGGTTAGGGGCGTCGTGCCAACAGCGGGCTGCCGACGCGTGCGGTTGTCCGCACTGGTGCTGTCGCTGGCGTACTTGGAGAGATCAACCCTCCGCCGGCGAAGACGCGGCTGCGAGCCAGCGCGGCGGGTAGGCGGGCGGGTTTGTGGGCGAGTTGTGGGTCCGTCACTTGTGTCGCCGTTCATTGCCTCCTGCAAGTCGGCCATGTCGTGGCCGTCCGCATCGTCCTCCGCCGCATCCGAGTCGCCGTCCCAATCTTGCCTGCTCATCTCGCCGCCCTCCACCGCCGTCACCCACGCGTCCCGCGCCGTCTCAAAAATGCCCGAGAGCGACCCGCCCATCGGCTCGTAAGCATCCTCCGCGCGATCAATGTAGTCGGGAGCATCCTCGATGAAGGAACAGGGCAAACCACTCCTACGCTGCCCATCGTGGTGGGGCGCCTCCATGGTGTCACCCACACCAGTAGAGGCACGGCCGCGCCGGTGGCAGCGTAGGCTCACCACTCGCAGGAGCAGCGTCGAGCGGCAGCCACGCC
>Ga0209303_1001388_pt1 | contig 15039 bp, 9 predicted proteins | sample SidtaG_3_FD_187449 | JGI IMG/M metagenome (GOLD analysis project Ga0209303, IMG submission 187449) | Marine algal microbial communities from Sidmouth, United Kingdom - Sidmouth_Asex1 metaG (SPAdes) (version 2) | ecosystem: Host-associated > Algae > Red algae > Unclassified | place: Sidmouth... | reverse complement strand
CCCTGCACCAAGACACGAGGCGCTCTTGCGCTTGATGCAGACACAAGAGACGCTTGATGTGCGTTCGAGGTGTATCTTTTGTCCGTTGGGAAGGGCCGTTGGGGAGGCAGGAAGACACCCTCCGAATCTGATGGACAAAGACTCATGCAGACCGCAGCGCCAGGCACCATCCGGGGCACTCCTTACAGTCTCGTGCCCCATTTAATTCCTCTCGGACGGGCCTCAAATTATCGACCGCTGGCTGGATCCGAGGATGCGGGCCCGGCCCGGCTGGTCGACAACCTGTCCAGTTCCTGTCCGGTCGGGGGCCCGTGCCTGGGGCCCATCCTCGTCTGGTGGGCTCTCCGGGGCGGTCCAGGGCGTACCCCACCACAACCGCAGATTCTACAGATACTCCGGTTTATTACCTCGGCAGGCTGTATTCGGGCCGGCCCGCCGCCCTTCGTTGGCGCCCTGCCGCAGGTTGCGCAGCGGTCTGGAGATACTACCCGGTGATATTCTCGACCACACCAGCTCACGCTGGCGACCGCTGATTCGGTCCTACAATAGTGGCCAACTGGGATGCCTGCTGGGTGTCCTCACCCGCCCTCGCAGGCGTCCCATGGAGAGCCCCATTCTAGGCGTGCCACGCGGGGCACCACTGGCTGCTGCTCCTCAATCCGCCTCCCACCCTCCCGATCCACGGCGTGGAGGAGTGTCGGTCACCTGCCCGCCCTGGGCACCCCGTCCAGGCGGGCTCCCTGCGCGCCCCGCCCTGCACGCGCTGCGGTTGCCCCCACCGTACACCCATACGGTGCCCGTCGGATCGCGGCCTGCACCCGGCCCGGTGCACCCGTGGTTGCTGGCACTGCCGGCCGTGGCGTGGCATGTACGCGCAGGTGGCCGTACCAGCACCGGGGGGACGTGGCGGCGCGGGGGGGGCGCTCACACCGTGTGTTCCCCGGGGGCCGGGTGGGTTGTACGGGGGGGCGGCGACGCGCGCGCGACGCAGCCGTCGGCTGTTGCCGCCGCCGACGTGGGCGTGTGCGTCTGCCGCTGGTGCGGCTGGGGGTGGGGCCCGGGAAGAGCGCTGCACCTGTGCGCGTCGGCTCTCACGGCGCCGGGGGGCGCCGGCGGCGCCGGCGTCCGCCTGACGATCCGGCGGCGGCGGCGGCCGCCGACGTGTTCTTCTGCGGTTGCCGCTAGTACGGCTGCGGGAGGGTGCGGGCGGGAGCTCGTCACCTGGGCGTCTCGCCCGTCGCCGCGCCGGGCGGCGCCACCGACGTGTGCATTTTCGTTTTCCGCTTGTGCGGCTGCCGGGGGCGGCGGCGGGGAGCGCGGTACCTGTGCGTGTCGCCGGTCCCGGAGCCGGGCGGCGCCGGCGGCGCCGGCGCCCGCGAGACGCAGCCGGGGGCGGCGACGGCCGCCGAGGTGTGCATCTGCGTTTGCCGCTGGCGCGGCTGCGGGTGGGGGAGGGGGGGGCGTTTTGGTGCGGTGCGGTCATGTCAGACCCCTGCAAGAAGCCATCCAAGTGCCCGAGAAAGAATGCCTCGACGGGCGACGGCGGCACGCCGTACTTTGCGGACCTCGGCGGTTCAGCGCTGGGCTTCTACACACCCCAAGACATGCTTGAGGCGCTGCTTGACTACCGTGGCTCCGTCGCGCGCGTACGGGCGGTGCGCCCAAGGATGGCGTCGGGCAGCGACAGCCGCCCGAGGGACGCGCTGCGCCCGCCCGCCGCTGCGGCTCCAAGGCTGGTGGCCGACGACGCGCTGGCGGCCGGCGGCTCACTACCGCCGGACGCCTCGCTGGGCGCCAAGGCCCTACTACCTAAGGCACCACCTCTGTCGGGCGGACAGGACTTTTCCGTTGGGACGCTGGTTGGGCACTTGCAGGACGCTGTGATGGTCGGTTTAGGGCTCATGCCCCTGGACGTGCGCTCGAGCCGGTCCAAGGCAGCACTGGTGCGGCCGGTGTTTGGCGGGCGGGGGGTCTTTTACGCGCACGGCATTGAGGCGTTCGTCGCTTGGGCGGCAGCTAAGGACGGCGTGGTCGGCTGCTACTGCTCCTGCGGCGGGGATGACCTCAAGGAGAATGTCGGCGCCCGCGTCCGAACTGGTGTGTCTTCATCGTGCAGCCATGCTCTTGCCCTCTTGCTCGCGCTGCAGGCGGTCGCACGCCACGTTATGTGCACGTCCGTGCCCGAACTGCTCCGCCGACATCAAGCTGTGGACGGGGGGCGCGTCAGCGCCACGGACGTTCAAGCCGAACCGGTGTTTGAGGGCGCCGACGGTCGCGCCGCCCACGTGGTCGCCTACAATCGCATCTTGTGCGTCGTGCAGACACCGCCGACGCTGGCCAAGCAGAGGCGACCGGTCTGCCGGCACGTTCCATGCCGCACAAGGAACGTGCGTTGTGTGCACTCCCTCGCTGTGAAGCCGTCGGCAGCCGGGTACGGCGCTTTTGACGACGAACCCGGTGTAGATGAGGATGCCGTCGGTGCGGAGAATGTCAACAGGGACGGCGACATGGCGGATGCCGCGTCGGGCGACGAGGGGGCCACTGCTGAGGGAGGTTTGGGTGGCGCGCCGGGCGACGACAGCGCTGAGGGCGACGGCTCAAACGAGCAAGGACAACAAGGCCAAGCTCCAGCCGCTCCCCCACCGCTGCCGCGCGGCACTCGACGCCCCAAGAAAGGGGATCCCCGAGTCTTCGCGGACACGGACCGTATGCGGCGGGCGCGGAACCTGCTGCCGTGCGCCACCGAGACGGCCAAGTGCGCACGGTACGACGCCATTGCGCGCGGCCAGGTGATGCCGGAGGGCAACGACGTCAAGCTGTACGAGGAACGGTGCGTTCATTGTGGCCATGCCATCGGGGAGCTACAGGCTGCCAAGGAGGCCGTGCTGCATACGTTGAGCGGGCGGGTGGCCGTCGTCACGCACGACGGCGTGTGCTCCAACGAGAATTGCGGCAAGGTCGTGCCTTTTGACGGCGCGCATCTCGGGCTCTTCCAGTACTCGGCGCGGACGGTGTACACGCGCACGTTCTTGGACGTGATACTGTTCACCATCATCGCGACTAAGAGCAGCATCTCTGCTGCGTCGGCTACGTCGGCCTTCCAGCTTCACTGCACAGGCGCCATCTTTGACGGCGACTCTGCCAAGTCGCGCCAGGACCTTGGCCGCGCCACCGACGAGTACTCCCGCACACTCATTGTGCCCCGCAACCTGTACAAGTGCAGCACATGCTACGGGTGCAGCCAGACGCCGTACGCCGCGGTCGTCGCGGACGGTCAGACGATTGGCATCTTCCGCGACGCGTCCCACCCGTTTGACCGCGTGACGCAGAATGTGCCAACCATCCCCATCTCCATTGACAATGCCTGCTCGGTGGCGGCGGCAAAGGTGCGGAAGTGTATCCGCCAACGGCTCAAGGCGGGATTTGGGGAGGAGGTGACGTACGTCAAGGCGGACCAGCAGGCGATCTCCAAGTTTTCCATCGGCAGCGGCACCCTGCCGCCGCTCGGCGACCACGCGAGCGCCGGCCACCGCACGGCGACGGCGGCGTGGGCGGCGTCTTGCTTCTGGAACTCCTTCTTCCAACTGTCTTCCGTGCCTCGGGACCCCAACGGGGGGGTGTCACCGCCGGCCTCAGAGCCGCCAGCCTCGCCGCGAAGCGGAGGCCCCCCACCTTTGACCCCCCCTCCCGACTTGACCGCGGCCTCGCCCTTGACCGCCATCGACGGCGACGCGCGCTCCACCCTGCAAGGCGGCGGGCCCACGACCAGGCAGGCGCCGGCGTCCGTGCAGTACGAAGAGTATAAGTACTGCAACGTCATCCCCTCGACGCTCGGCTCGGCGGAGCTATTGCCCATTGTCAGGCGGGAGCGGTGGGCGATCATGTACGCCTTCTTCCGCACATTCTTGTGCGAGCCCGTGATTGGCGTGTTTGCGGGCGGCTCATTGGACGACCTGACGAAGTTGGCCGAGGCGCTGATTGACGGCAAGCTCAGCCGCGACTGGATGCCACTGGCCCATTGCGTCGAGTCCATCCACGTCGTCTGGCCGATGCTGGACCTGCTCGCCACCGACATGGACGGCGACCCCGAGATGTGTCGCGCCGCCGGGGAGCTGCTGATGTTCTCCATCCACACGGACCTCCACATGGAGAACCTGTGGAGGGCCGAGATGAGTGCAGACGCGCTGACCTACGAGGCGGAGTGGACGGACACGGACGCCGCCAAGTTCCGCGCGTGGCTCGCGCGGCAGCCGCCCCGTCCCGGCCGTCGCCCATCCGGCCTAGTCGCCGTCCAGGCGTCACAGGACCGTGCCGGCGCCCAAGCTGACGAGGTGCTGTCGGGGATAGTGTTCCCCGACCTTGAGCAAGTGCGCGCGCATCCAGCTGACGCCGTGGCGGCCGCTGCCGCCAGTGCTGCCAGGGAGAAAGCCAAGCTCAACCCCAAGAAGACGTCAAAGCGGAAGAGGGCGGACATGGAGGATGGGGGGCTGGGGGACGACGACTGCCGCCACGCCTTCTTGACCCACTCAACTTTTACCCCGGGTGTTGTTTCTTACCTTTGCTCCTGTGGGATTTTGATTGGTTTTGAAGTGCTTGAGAGTGCTGAGAGCCCCGCCGGCATTGTTGCTGCTTTGACTGCCCGTTTCCCACGCCTGCCCGCCACCATCTACTTTGACACTGCATGTCAAGCGGCACGCAATGCCACGCGCCGGGTGCCATGGTTGGTAAGGCTCTCCAAGACGGCGTGGGCCCTGGACCGCTTTCACGCGTCGGCGCACAAGTGCTCCCCGCTGTTTGACGCCAACAACTACCCCGAGCGCTCGGGAATGCACAAGACGTCGGCGGCGGAGAACCGGCATTCACTCAACAAGCCGCTTAAGAACCACCTGACGTACCTCGGGCAAGACAGGTTCGTCGTGCAGATGCGGTTGATAGGGGCCATCAACAACCTCCTCATCCTGTACCGCCGGGCTATCGGGAGGTCCGACGTCCGCCACCGCCCTTTGCCTCTCTTTTTCCATGCTTTGGTTGCTTCTGTGTGTGAGCGGGTGGGGTGTGATTGTAGGCCAACAGAGCAGTGATGGTCTTTTTATTTCCTGCCCCTGTTGCCGTCAGTAACACTGTCCAACATGCTCCTTGCTTCCGTCGACTTTACTGCATGGCCACGCGCTCATTACTACCGTCACGCACGTAACCCGCAACTCACCCCGCGCGCACTCCGACACTGGCACCAGCTGCAGGTCAAAGCACCACACAAACACAGTAATATCCGTCTGCGGGGTGCAAAAGGCGGCCGCCCACGAAGAACACAAAGCAACAGAACCAGTGCAGAGACGGAACAGGCCATAAAAGATGGGCTGTGGCGCCTTCTCACCAGCAGCCTCGTAGTCAAAAGCCCTCACATCAAAGGGCGGACAGGTTGCTTTCTCAGCCGTCGACAAATAGGCCGAGCTACACCTAAAACAAAGGTTAGGCGTCAATGGCGGGCTACTTTCCTTTCCTGCCGTCTACCATCTAACTACAGAGGTCTGTCTGGGGAAGAAGGACGGCTGACGTCACTAAAGTATGCCATCTGCGACGGACTGCCCGGCGCGAGCACACTACAGAGGGTGCGTTTCATATGATACCGTCGGGGAGACGATGCTGGGTCAGAGCTGCAGGATTACGGGGGAAGCGCTTTCACAGTTTGCGCCATCTCTACGACAAGATGCACCAGAAGGCTGCCAGCTCGTCGTGGACCTGTTGAGAAGGAAGAAACAGTGACATATGCATGATGCGGGATGGTTGGCCTCGTTCGCAGCAGGGCACAATGACGGCACGGCACCGACCGAGCAGAATCTTTGTCCTATCGCTACTCTTCTTGTTCAGCCATAAACCCCACTCATGGTATCTCGACAGCTCGGTCCCGCTTCTAACAGCCAGTCACCCGCAGCAATATCTCATGGACGGGTTTCATGGGAATGACATGGCCGCGACACAGAAGCGTCTCTGATAACTCGGAATGATAGGGATCACACCTCGCATCCCTGAGCGGGTACAACAGCATCGAGAATGGTCAGCCTGCCGATATGCTCAAACAACCGCAATACAAACAGGGGCATGTTTATAGGGCAGCCGTGATGACGCTGGCTAGCATTCAAGCCCATCTGTGGCGCAACATGGCGGTGACTTCATCCCGTGGCCGGACCACTCAGTTACATTATCAGCTTTAGCTTTGAGAATTCCAGCTGCTCGCCTTCTCCCCTTTCCCTTCTCTGTGAGCAGGATGTGACAGTGTTCGGCCGAGAAAGAGCTATGGTGTAGTACCAAGGCATCCGGCCGGTATGGTAAAACTGGGACCGGGAAAACTACGTGGTGGTGTGCGCTTTGTTGCTGCAGGTCTCTTGCACGCGGAGCCCGTTGGCAGAGAACAGATGTATGTATGTGCTCGTTCGGTCCCTGGAGCTTAGACGCTCCTGGGAGTAGCAGGCTGGCCGGCCTCATTTCGAGTGCCCATGACCAGCGGCATCAGGTGGCGTGAAAGGGCTATGTGAAGCACCCTTGTGCCCGCTTCGTGTCCGACGCAGGCAGCCATCCGTTTCGAACGGAGTTGGCGCGTCCCAATTTATCGACGCACTTTCATACTCGTCACAATTGTTTATGTGGCCCCCCCTCGGCCTTGTCCTGGTCTCATGTCCACGCTGATTAGCTGCCGCTTGACAGACCCGTTGAGGCTCTAAGGATGCGAGCGCGCGTAGAGCCTCGGGGGCGGGGGAAACGACCTTCATTCCAGCCTTCTGCCACGGCCCCCTGGCACCGGCTGCCCGCCTTCCCGCCCGCCCTACCGGCGTGCTCTTCCTGTGCGCGGTCCACCGCGTGCCTCCCCTCCTTGGGACCGGGGGGCGGGCTGGAGTGGGTGACCCTGGTGGCGCTGGCGAGACACACTGTGGTGTCCAGGTCGGCGCAGTGGAGGTGGGGGCGGGGAATCGTGGGACAGCAGGACCGTCTCCAAGTCGGAGACCCGGTTCACCGCGCCTGTGTGACCACCTCAGCGGCTCTCCGATTCGCTCCGGAGTGGTGGGTTGCGTGCTAGCTGCCTAGATACCAGCATCATGCAGGTCGCCGCTGAAGGAACGGCCGATGACCAGTTGCCGCGCACCGAGCTATCGCCAGTGCCCACTGTGTAGCAGGGACGGAGTGCACAGCTGCGGCCGCTTTCTTTATTTATAGGGTGGCTGTTGTTTCCATTGTGGCAGCTTGACAATAAAAAGGGGCCATGGCGCTTCCTCATCTCTCTCCTGTATTCATCCTATGGTTGGTCTCGCGCTGCCTGCTTGAGTGCAGCCGCTTCTCCGCCGTCCTCAGACCAGTCCCTGACCACTGCTGCCACCATACTCAAGCGCAAAGCAAACGCATCACACGCGAGCACCTTTGAATCTACTGCATGCGCCTGGTGCCACAAAAAAGAAAAAGCGAACGGACCACAGCTTGTTAAGTCTGTCTGGGCGGGGACCCTGAAGCGACGGGTGCTCCATGGCTTGGCCTTCTTGGTGGAGTTGACGGCCACGGCGCTGAGGTTCGGGGCTGTGCTCTTGGGAGGGCACGTGGCGTCCGCCGTAGCGTAGCGCTCGGCCGCATTGACGGCCTTGGCCGCGTCCGTGCCCTCCACCACATCGGCGGCCTTGTCGACCTCACTGGCGCCCTTGTTCGCGTTGCCCGCATCGGGGCGCTGGGTGCCGCCGGCGCGAACAGCCTCGCCGACGCCCTCGACCGCGATGACACCGTCTGTGACGTCGTCGGCGTTCGCCCCATCCGCCACGGTAGAGAGGCCGGACGGGCCACCGCCCTCGACGATATCCCCAACCTTGGCCGCCACATGGTCCGCGATGGGGGCCACCGCCGCCGCGGCTGCCTTGACCGGCTTGTCCGCCTTGACCGGCTCGTCCGCCTTGACCGGCTCGGCCGCCTTGGCCGGCTCGGCCGCCTTGGCCGGCTCGGCCGTCTTGGCCCGCTCGCCCGCCTTGGCCCGCTCGGCCGCCTTGGCCCGCTCGGCCGCCTTGGCCCGCTCGGCCGCCTTTATCGGCTCGGCCGCCTTCACCAGATCGGCAGCGTTGACCGGCTCGGCCGCCTTGACCGTCTCCGACGCCTTGACCGGCTCGGCAGCCAAAGCCGCCGCCTTCTCCGGATCTTCCTTCTGCATCAGCACGTGCATGCTCTTGCCGAACAGCTGCATCTGCTTGCTCGCCGCAGTCACCTTCTTCTGCAGGTCCTTGAAGTGCGCGCCCGAGTCGTAAAGCCACACGGTCTTCTTCGGCACCTCGACGCCCAACGCAATCCAATGCGCGTTGTCGATGTTGCAGATGCCCATGACCTTAGTAGCGCCGCCAGCCGCGGCGTGCACCTTCTTGGCCATGGCCGCCACGCCGGCCTCGTCCGCCAACAGCAACTCGAGGAAGAAGGAGCAGTGCAGCACCCAAAAGTCTTTGCGGTTGCCGACGCACCAGCGCGCCAAGATGATGGAACTGACCGTGATCACGTCGTCGGTCATGCAAACGTCTTGCGCGTTCTTGACGAGAAGATGGGCGGGCACTACGACGTCCTGCTCCGCGCCGACGGACGCCGTCGACGCCAACCGCCAAGCCGTGTTGGTCGGGTGGCTCGTGAGGAAGAAGGTCACGACCTCGTTGGCAAGCGCCGCATTGGAAGCGTGCCCCGTCCCCGAAAAGTCCGGGACGCGGAAGCTGGTGTAGCCCGCCGCGTCGCGCAGCCACTCGACGGCCGTGCGGAACACCTGCACACGCATGCACGCTGTGTGCAAGTCAACCATGGCCTGCAGCGTGGCCGACGTCAGCTTGATCTCCATGGCGTCGCCCTGCGCGGCGACAGTGACGTACACGAGGGGCTGCTGGTCCGACTCGATAATGTTGGCGCCGCGCACCTCCTCCATCTTGGCCATCAAACCTTTACGCGCCCGCCGAACGGCGGTCTCCTCCAGCAGCACCATGAGGTCCTTCTGCTGCTCGGCAATAGCGGCCCACTCCTCCGCCGAGGCCGTCTTGAACTCGAACTCGGTGACGCGCGCGTCCATCTCCAAGGGCGGCCAACTCGTCGCCAATGTGTTGTACGTGTGGCCGTCCAACATCTCCGCCTCCACGAGAATGGCGCAGCTCTGCCCGTCCGTGAGCGGGCTCAGGTCGGGCGCCTGGAACTCCGAGGCCAACGCGTCACTGCGCGTGACCAGCGCCGATTCCACTCGGGCCCGCTTCTTGGGCGTTGTGGCCGATTGGCCGCCGCTCCGCTTCAAAGTGCGGGCTGCCGAACGCATCGCCTTCTTGGCGGCCTCGGCCGCCTGATGGGCGGCCAGAGCGCGCTGCCCGGAGAGGCCAGCCGTCCGGCGTGCCGCCAGTCTCGCCGCCACGGCGGCACTGACGCCCTCGCTGGCAGCGTCGCCCGTCGCCTGCGTCGAGGTGGCGGACGACCTGTCGGAGGGCGTCGCCGACGCGGGAGCCGACGAGTTGCCAAGCGGAGCGCCGCTAAACCCCCCCCGCGCAAGGACGTCAGCGATGGTGATCGACGCCAGCGCCCCAGCCTCGGGCGGTGCCTTTTCCTCCTTGCGCATGATGCCATGCTCAGCGAGCTTCTTGTCAAACACCGCCGACACGATCGACTTCTCCTTGTCAAAAAGGAGCAGCAGCATGGCAACGACCTCGTTGATGGGGGTCTGGTGCGCTGCCGCGGGCGCCACCTCGTTGAGAATGATGTAGTCAAGGTCGACCACGTTGTTTGTGTCGCGCCGCCGCTCACCCGTTGGGTTGTGGCGCCGCTGCACCTCCACGGGATATTGCTGCGGTAGCAGCCGGTCGCCTGCGCGGCCGCGCCGTCCCCTCTTGCTCGTCGCGGTGTCCGGGCCGTCCTCAATGTGGCGGCTGTTGATAGCCAGCGGCCACCAGACGAGCATGCCCTGCAGCGACGCCTTACTCGCCAACCCGCGGAAGGCGACCAGAGCTAGAAGCACCGCGGTCAGCGTCGAGCGGAGAATCCAGACCCAGCCCCCCTTGACCGCCGTAAAAAGGGCCTCCACCGCGTCGTTGGCCTCTTCTGACGGGATGTGTACGGCCGGCGGCTCGAAGCCGACACCCGCCGCCGCAAAGCCGCCAACCTCCATCACACCAGGCGCCGACAGCGAGGGCGGCGCACTGGCGACGGAGGGGATGAAGTTGCCATCCTCGTCCCACTCCTCTGCCTCGAGATCCACCTCCCCCTCGCCCCCCGGTGGCACCCAATCGTGCACATCGGGCCCATGCAGGGTCACGTTGGGCGGCCGCTTCTCTCCTCCAGCACTCGGACCGGTGAGAGCCGGAGCTTGGCCGTCGGCGCCAAGTTGCGGTGCCCCTCCGTCCGACGCTCCCGGCAGAGCAGCTGCCGCATTTTCACCAGTGTCGATAACGGCCTCGAGGGGCCCTTGGCGCTCGCCGTTGGTTGTGGACCCCGCAGCCTCCAACTCGTCCTTGTTGGTGGCAGACGGGGCGCCGGCCTTGTCAAGTAGGCGGGCGCCGCCGCCAGCGGGAGGACGCGACAAACGCGCCGACGAGTTGCGGAAAATCGCCGCCGACATCACCATCGACGCCTTGCTGTGTAGGTGGGTGTACACAGTCTTGATGACCCGCTTGGAATCGTCGCAAGCAATGACGGCGTCGTCGTAGACCACGACAAAGAACGAGTCGCCGGTTCTCTTGGACACGCCCGACACGTGGAAGTGGCAGCTCAGCTGCGGGCAGCGCACCTCCAGTTGTTGGAAGAGCTTGACCAAGTCGGAGATAATGTCAGCCATGTCGTCCTTGATGGCCGACACGCCGAGCAGGACCTTGATCAGCTCCCGCAGCTGCTCCATCTGCTCTTGAACATCGGGTGCTGGGCCCATCGTGGGGGGCAGCAGGCATCACGGCCACCCGGGGCCGTCCACCCCCCCGCCCACAGGCGCCGTCGCGACCGTCCCGGGCCGCCCGCCGGGGTGGCGGCAGGCGCAACCACCACCCAGCCGGTCCACCCGCCCCCACACTCAGCGCCGCGACCGTCCCTCGCCGCACCGCCGGGGTAGCGGCAGGCGTCCCCACTACCCAGTCGGACCACCCTTCCGCCCGTGCGCAGCGTCGCGACCGTCCCAGGCCACACCGACGGAGCAGCGGCAGGCGCCACCACCACCCAGCCGGTCCACCCGCCCCCACACCCAGCGCCGCGACAGTCCCGCGCCACACCGCCGGGGCAGCGACAGACGACACCGCTGCCACGCCGGTCCCCCCCCGCTCTTCCGTCGGCCTCGCCCGTAGCCAGTAAGCAGCCACGAGGAGCTGGCAGCTACGGTACGTGCCCCCGAGCAAGCGGTAGGCACCGCCCACGGATGGCAGCGGCACGCACCCCAGCGGCGCCAGGCACGCCCTCCCCCACAGGAGCAGCCGCACGCACCCCCCACCCAGGAGCAGCCGTACGCACCCCCCCCAGGAGCAACCGTACGCACCCCCCCGGCGGCGGCCATGAGCTGCCCCTGCAGGGGTGCCCGTGACGGCCCTCCACAGTGGCGGCGGAAGCGCCGTACACCGCGATCCAACCGTCAGCCGTGGGCCGCACGATCACGAAAGACGGGCTGACGCAGTGACGAGCGCGCAATCCCGCCGCCCCATGACGCTCGCGACCGACCCCGTCAGTGACCCTCGCATGGGCGCGCAGATCGGAATCTGCCCCGCCTCCGGACCCCGGTGACTGTCGAGGGTACCGATATCTCGACCCCAGCGGCGTCCCCCAAGCCCCAGGCCGGCCCGAAACTGCCAGGCCCGGCCGCACGCCGGGCCCGGGCCCGACCGCGTGCGGCGCGCGACCGCCTGGGTGAGTCGTGGTCTATCGGATTCGCGGCGTCTCTCCCTGCATGCTGACAAAAGGCCCTGTGTCCCTGACCGTTGGATTGCTATTGATTTGGCGAGGGGTGACCAATTGCCGACCCCGGTCTTAAGACGAAGTCTTTCAGTCTGGGGATGGACGCTGGCCGTGTGCCATGTATCGTGGGTCATTGTTGGGGTAGCGGCAATGGGGGTGCGGTGCCCGCCCCAGCCCGGTGGGTAGGGCACGTCGGTGAGAGGACTGGGGGGGGACGGTGTGCGTACACATCCTGGTGCCGTTGCGGAGGAACGGTACGGGGTGGACACTGCCAGAGTCGGGGCAACCTCGCGTAGCGCCAGATCTCGTGGACGGGGTCAACATTCGTGCCCACAAGAGCAAACCTCGGGGCACGGTCCCAGTGCCTGGGTGAGGGAAAAGACTCTCAGAGCACGAGCCGCCCGAGGGGTGAACACCAGGGTCAGACTTGCTTCCGCAAACGGCCCCGAGACGCGCACTCGCTGGATTGACCCCCTGCAGCCGGACGGCTGGGCGACACTGCCGAGCTACTTGGCTCCACCCGGCGCGCTCAGCCAGCGTTACGTCCAGCAATGGCGCCCCCGCGCAGCATTTCGGCGGGGGTGAACCCCTCCTTCTGTCCCCGTTCCCTGTGCAACGCCGCGTATCGCTGTCATCCCCACCACCGACGTGCGTCGTTCCGTCACCTTTGACGGCCATGGACCGCCCACTCCCCTCCTTTGCGCGCTTCCTCGCCACCCGCGGCGTGGCCGGGCGCCGTGTGGACGGCGGCGGCCCGAGCAGCGGTGACGCGGGGTCGCCGCTACCGGCGGCGACGCCGGTCGAGCGCACCCCGAGGGCAGGCGGCGTGGCGGCATCGTGGGCGGCACCGTCACCTCTCTTGCGGTCTCCTCCGTCCCCAGCGACCGTGTTGACCACGCTTCGGGTGGAAGAAGGTGGCATGCGTAGGGGTGACGGCAACGCTCTTGTGGGGGAGTCGACCGTCGCTGTCGGCACAACCACGGAACGAGGCGGCTTCATGTTGGCTCGCGACAACTCTGCGGTAGAAATGTTGATGTCGACGCCGCCGCTGCCGCCACCGCTACGACTAGTTCGTGATTGCGGGCAACCTTTGTCCCCGCCACCTTGTGTAGCGCCTGCGACGGTACACCCCGTCGCAGTGCGTGGTCTACCCTCGCCGCTGACCCCATTGGACAATACCCAAATTGACACTGCTGGAGTGGCGCCACCCCACCACGCCGCTTCAACGCGGACGTGCTTGCTACGCTCCCCAGCAATGCCTACGGCTCTGTTGCTGCCAAGCGCCGCGCGGCCATTGTGCACGGCGCTCACGCACGCGTCTGCGTCTGCTGGCAAACAATCCACGACGAGCGGCGTCGTGCCAGCGTTGGCGGCAGAGACGGCGACCGGGGGGCCTCTCCAGTCGGCCTGGACACCTGCAGAGTCGGCGTGGGCGCCCCCCAAGTCACCGTGCGCGACACATCCTGTCCCGCGGCAAGGTGGTGGTGGTCGCCATCTGCTACAAGGGGCCGCGGCTAGAACGCCGTCGGAGTCGACCGGTGATCCACCGCCACTGTCGTCTGTTGACTGGTGCCGCCAGTTGGCCACTACACCAACAACTGTGATGCCGGCATCGGGGCAGTCGACAGTGCCTGTCCCGGTCCCCGCCCGATGGGGCAATGTGACTGGTGTCCTCGGTGGCGTCGCCGTAGGTAGTGGCGCCGACGGTGACGGCAGTGCCGGCGGCAACATCTCCTCTCCCGCCCGTGCGCTGCGTTTGTCGGGCGTCAACGGCGGCTCGCCTCCTGGCGGTCAAGCCAACAGCAGCCGCTCCCTTCCCGTCGTTGCAACAGCCTGTACGGGGGGGGTGACCCCGCTTTCCCGCAGCTCCGGCGACATACCAGCTTCCTCGGGGGTGGCGACAGTGCCTCCGCCGTCCGCGAACTGGGTCCGCAGTGGTGGTGGCTGCACCGGCGGCAGCGGCGGCTGTGGCGACGGCGTCGGCGGCGGCGGCCGTCGAGGCCAACCCAGTGGCAGCCGCACAAACTTCGACGGAAAGGTCGACGGCGCGAGCGGGGTCACTGGTGGCGGCCACCGCAAGCGCCCCCCCGGCGCGCCCGGCCTGCACGCGTGCGGCCAATGCGCCAGCACCTTTGGGCACCGCTACAACCTCAACCGCCACGTGCGCATCATTCACCACAAGCTCCGCCCGTACACCTGCCCGCACTGTGGGACGGCGTGGCAGCAGCGGGACCACCTGAACAAGCACGTCCGGGCGGTGCACGGCGCGGGCTCTGTAGGCGGAAGTGGTGGCGGCGGTGGAGCGGGCGTCAGTGTCGCGCGGGGTCGCCCTCGGCCAGTGTGCGGAGTGTGCGGGGATTGCTTCGGCTCCCACCAGCGTCTGCGGACGCACAAGGAGGGGGGGTGTCGCGGGCAGCGCCCAAGGGGGGATGGGAGGTGCGGGCGAGCACTGGGTGAACGCTCCTGAGCTTTGAGAGGAAGGGTCAGCTGGGCGGGTTGATACGGCAGCTATAGAGGGAGCACATTTCAGGGATTTCGAGGTGGAGGGAACCTCTTGAGGTGCCCCTGGGTCGGCAACAACGACCGGACGGGCTGTTAGTCCAGCGTCAGCGCGCTCACGTGCACAGCCACCGGGGCTTCTACTGCCTGTCCAACGCATCCGCAGAGAGGCCCCTAGCTCGCGGCTAACGGATGCATCGCCTGCTGTTCATAGTCATTGTGCGCGGGCGTGATCTCCACTGCAGGGAGATGGCCAATCCGCGGTAGTGCTCTGATGGTGTGCGGCGGGCATCGGGCAATGGGGGCACAGCAACGTGTGAAAGCACAGTCAAGCAGCTGCTGCCCTGCAGGGCAATCCACTGGCGAGGCCGAGCACGACGGCTTCTTAAAAACAAAGTTGCGTTCAGAGAGAAGTGTGCAGTGACTTCTCGCTAGCAGATCGGGGGTGATATAGCAAGGCCCTTGCAGTGCTTCAAATGTACCCCCCTTGACGACCTGGATCCATGAAAACGCATGTCATTTCGGAAACAATCCCATGGCCTGCAATCTTGTAGCGAGAAATCACTGTATCTGACCCTGTGTGAAAAGAAAACAGAAACAGAATTGCGTTGTACTGGGCTCGTCGGCCACCCA
>Ga0209303_1001380_pt1 | contig 15072 bp, 8 predicted proteins | sample SidtaG_3_FD_187449 | JGI IMG/M metagenome (GOLD analysis project Ga0209303, IMG submission 187449) | Marine algal microbial communities from Sidmouth, United Kingdom - Sidmouth_Asex1 metaG (SPAdes) (version 2) | ecosystem: Host-associated > Algae > Red algae > Unclassified | place: Sidmouth... | reverse complement strand
GTGGCCCGCAGAATGAATTCTGCGTCTGCTATGGGAAACCTGTTAAAACAGGTTAAATGCCGTAACTTTAACGTGATTTATCACGTTTTCCGTATCAGGCTGGGAATTCATTCCTAGTTACCCACACAATACCTCAGAGAACCAACATTTGAAGAAAGTCAGTGCAATCAACCATTCGCTATTTCTATACTTCAACGGTATAATAGAAACAGTATACTAGCCGGAAGGCTTGGTATCTTATACCCACCAAACTATTAATTTTTCCCTACATTTTTGTTCTGATTTAGGCTAAACCAGAAAATAATTATACGAATTCTAGCGATTTTCTGGAGTAGCTTCCAGCCATACTGTATATTTTATTTTTTGGAATGGCCTTACTGGTAGAAAGAGATTAGGAAGAGACATGGATTTTTCTGAGAAAGTAGCCTTGGTAACGGGCAGCAGTAGCGGCATTGGTGCTGCCATTGCCAAAGAATTCGCAACAGGCGGCGCAAAGGTAGCAATCCACTACCGTGGCAACGCAGATGGTGCCGAGAGTGCAGCAGAGGCAATCCGAAGCGCGGGTGGCAAATGTGGCATCTACCAGGCAGATGTTAGTGACGTAGAGCAAGCTGCCGAGCTTATTAAAACAGTGCAGGCTGATTTAGGCGGAATTGATATTCTCGTTAATAATGCAGGCACCACGCGCGACACGCTGCTCCTTTCCATGAAAGAAGATGAGTGGGATTCGGTTATCAACACAAATTTGAAGAGTATCTATGCCGTCACGCGTCCGGTTTTGCGCGGTATGTTTAAAAAACGGTGGGGGCGCGTCATCAACATATCCAGCGTTGTTGGTCTTTCGGGTCAGGCCGGGCAAACGAATTATGCGGCAAGCAAGGCGGGCATTATTGGGTTCACCAAAAGCCTTGCACGCGAAGTGGCTCCACGTAATGTTACGGTTAATGCGATTGCGCCGGGATTTATCCCAACGGCGCTGACAGATGTATTAAATGACGATCAACGAGATGGGATTCTTTCGACTACGCCGCTTGGGCGCATGGGTACGCCAGATGAAATTGCGTGGGGCGTTGCCTTTTTAGCATCAGAACGGGCAGGTTTTATCACAGGTCAAGTGCTTAGCATTGACGGTGGTTTGGTCATGGCGTAAATGAGTATGCCACAACAATAGCAACAACCATTCAGCGACGATATTCGAACTATGGCAGACTCAATAGCAGGATCCGATTCAAGTGCATCTGGATCGCAGCGACATCAGGTACGTGAAGTAGCACTGCAAGCACTATTCGAGATAGACAGTACAAAACATCCTACAAATACCGTTTTGCAAGAACGTTTGGTGGAAACGACTTTTGATGAAGGTGGCGCAGAATTCTTACGACGACTTGTGCGTGGAGTTTTGCACAATCTAGATCTGCTGAACAGCTTGATTGGTAAGAATGCCCCTGATCGCCCAGTAGACGAGCTAGCCCTTATCGACCGCAATATTCTACGGTTGGCTCTTTTTGAAATTGCCAGCGAAGAGATTGATACGCCGCCCAAGGTCGTCATCAACGAAGCCATCGAGTTAGCCAAAACATTTGGCAGCGACACAAGCCCACGATTTATTAATGGCGTGTTGGGGTCTGCATTAAATACTTGACCTCAACCCCTATGCCAGCAGGTAATGCTTGTTTGGCAAAGGCCAGTAAAGTAAATGTTTGGAACAAATATTTTCGGGATAGGAATGCCCGAACTAATTTTTATAGCAATAATCGCTCTCGTTGTGTTAGGCCCGCAGCGCTTGCCCGGTATGCTGCGCGAGCTTGCCAAGTTACTTGCTCAACTTCGTGGATTGGCGAGTGAGTTGACCTCGCAATTTAGCGAAGAGATCGCGATGATAGAAGAGCTTGATCCGCGTAAGCTAATGAATGAAGTGACGCAACCGATTAACGACCTGACCAAACCACTCCCCAAAAACAAGAGCGTTAGTAAGCAGACCGCCGAGCAAAAAGCTGCTGAAAAAAGTACGAATAATACAGCAAAAGAAAAATCCAGTATTCAGAGTCAAGAGCCAGAGAGTAGAAATGGAGATCTAGTTGTTGGGGAGAACGGCGCTCAGAAGAACAATTTGGATGCGAAAAATGGATATCAGCCTCAAGTCCAAACGAATCCATCCAACGTGGCTTCGACCGAACCCTACAAAAATCGCACGACGCCAAATCTCGGCGTGATTAAAAAGCCAACTCAAGATGAAGCATCAAAATCTAGTAAAGATGCAGAGTCTAGCGTTGGTATGCCCGAAGTAGCTCAACTTGATAGTGATTCTCTTGATGATGATCCTGTAGAAGAGAATCGGATTGCTCCCCCAACTATGCAAGAAAAAATAGCGAAAAGCCAGAGTATTGATGTAGCCAACTCAACCAAGCAAGAATTAAGCAGTAATGGCGACAACTCGTCAGTAGAAAATATGAACAGTGATTCATCTGCGGCTAGTTCAGATACACCTACTAATCCGGCGGCAGAAAGTTAACCGTGGCCCAACAAGCAGACGCCCTAGACCCAAAAGAAGATAACCCATTGGCCGAGAGCCAAATGACGTTAATGGAGCACTTGATAGAGCTTCGTGTGCGTTTGATGTGGGTGGTGGCTGCGCTTGCAGTAGGCACATTTATTGGGTTATTTCTAACAATATCAGACTTCCCTGGCACGGAGTTTAATCTACTAAAATTTATTGTTTCGCCCTTATCCGACTACGATACTAAATTACAAGCCTTGGGGCCGACGGATACGATCTTTATTACATTCAAAATTGCATTTACAGCGGGAACTGTTCTGGCGATTCCAGTAATTGCGTTTCAAATCATGGGCTTCATTGCACCAGGTCTGTATCCTAACGAAAAACGGATACTTTACCTGTCGTTGCCTGGCTTATTGGTTCTTTTTACAATTGGCGCTGCTTTTGCATTTTTCGTAATGCTGCCCGTTGCTATCGGTTTTTTGCAGAATTTTCAGGGTGATGTGGTTGCACAGCAATGGGCTATCGATGAGTATGTAGTATTAGTTACGCGCATTGTCTTTTGGATCGGGGTATCGTTTGAGACACCACTCGTGGTCAGCTTTTTAGCACGCATTGGCATGGTCAGTGGCCCTGGGATGCGGCGAGTTTGGCGGCAGGCGATAGTGGTTATTTCAATCGTAGCCGCGCTGATTACGCCGACAATTGATCCAATCAACATGGCCGTGGTTATGGCTCCATTGTTGATTATTTATGCGATTAGTGTTGGTCTAGCCTACCTTATTTACCGACCACGTGAGCCACGAGACTTCTCGGATTAGCTAGCCAATGAGCCGAGAGCAGCGGATTAGCCGTAAGTTTGAGGTGCAGCGCCAGATTGCGCAGACACGACAACGCCTTGCATCAACTAATCGAGAGCCAACGGCTGGCACATTTCTTGGTCGATACGTTGAGCAAAGGCGCATCAATCGACGGATTGCAGCGCTGCAATCGAGGCTCGATTCGCTGATGGCCGAGGAGTATCGGCTGCGGTTAGAGATTGATAAGAGTAGATGACGCGGGGCGCGGATCGGATTGTTCGGTCTGCGCCCCGTTTTTTATTTTAGTCCGAGGTCAGTTTCCACAATACCAATTTTCGGACATGTTTCATTCCTTTGGTAAAATTTAAAGATTATTGTAACTGTTTGACTAAAGAGCGTCGGTTGAGCAGGCGGCAGTTAGCCGTATCGAAGCCAGCGAAAGGGTCAACCCGTTTGGTTTCGACACACCCATAAACCGCCGTGGGCACCCAACCGGCACTATCTTAAACAGTTGCCTATTATCATTCAGTAAAACCTTGCATTCATATTATTTACCTAGCTATGCCATAGATGAGACGGAGCGGTATCGTTAGCCAACTCGATCGGAGAGCAGATCCCATGCGGATGTCGACCTTATTTTTCCAAACGTTACGCGAAGTACCTGCGGAAGCAGAAATTATTAGCCATCAGTTAATGCTGCGCGCGGGATTGGTGCGCCAGCTAGCCGCAGGACTCTTCGATTATATGCCACTGGGGATGCGCGTCAAGCAGAAGATCGAAGATATTATCCGCGATGAACACAACGCAATCGATGGGCAGGAGGTTGTGCTGCCGGTGGTCCAGCCGGCTGAGTTATGGCAGGCTTCGGGGCGTTGGCAGGCGATTGGAAAGGATATGGCACGGCTGAAAGATCGCCATGGTCGCGACATGTGCTTGGGCATGACGCACGAAGAAGTGATTGCAGATCTCGCGAGCCAAGTTGTGAGCAGCTATCGCCAGTTGCCCTTTATGCTCTACCAGATCCAGACTAAATTTCGTGATGAACGACGCCCACGAGCCGGGCTGATCCGCGTGCGCGAGTTCACCATGAAAGATGCCTATACTTTCGACAAGGATACGGACGGGTTGGATGTTTGGTACGATAAATTCTACCAGATCTACTTTAACATTTTCCGCCGAGCGGGTATCGACGTAGTCGCCGTAGAGAGTGATGTCGGCATGATGGGCGGTACCGAGGCGCACGAATTTATGGCGCTGACGCCCATCGGCGAAGATACGCTGCTGATCTGTGAAGATTCGGGCTATATGGCGAATCGACAAGTCGCCAACTTCCAAAAGCCAACGCCCCCAGAGGATGATGCCAAGCCACTGAAAGAGGTAGAAACGCCGAATGTTAACACGATTGCAAAGCTGGCTGATTTTTTGAAGATTGAAGAGTCGCAGACCGCCAAGGCTATTTTTCTGGTTGCCGAGGTGGATGGCGAGCCAATGGAAGATGGCGGAATGGAGATACGCGAGCAGTTTGTCTTTGCGGTGATTCGTGGCGACATGGATCTAAACGAGACAAAACTCTCGGCGACCATCAACGCGCGTGCGTTGCGTCCAGCCACAGTCGAAGAAATAACGGCCATCGGAGCCGAGGCGGGATACGGATCGCCAATTGGCATTAACCGAGACGGTGTGCTGCTGGTCGTAGATGATCTGATACCAGATAGCCCAAACCTGGTGGCTGGGGCAAATAAGCCCGGTATACACTACCTGCACACTAACTATGGGCGGGATTATGAGGCCGATATCGTTGCGAACATCGTCGCGGCGGCAGAGGGATATGCGTGCCCGCTAAGTGGCGAACCGATGAAGGCGGTGCGTGGGGTAGAGGTTGGCAATATTTTCAAATTAGGTACAAAGTTTAGCGTTGCGTGCGGGGCCACTTATTTGGATGAGAATGGCAAAACGCAGCCGATTGTAATGGGTTCGTACGGCATCGGTTCGGATCGATTGATTGCTTGCGTGATTGAGATGCATCACGACGAGAATGGGATTAAGTGGCCGATTACGATTGCGCCATATCAAGTTTCGCTGGTAAGTTTAGCGAACAAGAAATCGCCAGAAGTTGCCGAAGCTGGTGAGCAGATGTACAAAGAATTGGTGGCTGCAGGCATTGATGTACTCTTTGATGATCGTGACGAACGCCCTGGAGTAAAGTTCAAAGATGCCGAATTATTGGGCATTCCGATTCGCTTGACTGTGGGTGGCCGCGGCTTGGAAAATGGAATTGTAGAGACTCAGTTGCGGCGCACGGGTGAAAAGGGTGAATTTCAGGTTGAGTCGCTTGTTTCGGATGTGCAGACATTGATCCAAAGCGAGATTGCGTTAATCCACGCGACATTGAAAGAAGAAAAGCTGAATTAGTTAATAGTACCGCTCTTTTTAGCCACAAAAACACAGAAACCAAAAAACTACTTTTTAAATTTTTGTGCATCTTGTGTTTTTGTGGCGATTTCATTTTTGTTGCAAATTGGTTATTTTTCGAGGTATTTACTTGGTGAGTGAGCCGAATTTTCCTTATTACAATACGGTGGATCAGATCTTCCACGCGGAGTGGAGTATCCCGAAATTGGCGCGGCTCGAGTTGCTGCGCCGGTCGATCCGTACATTGTGGCCGGAGGGTCACCCGACAAAGTTTGTCCATGTGGCGGGCACAAGCGGCAAGGGATCTACGAGCCGTTTTTTAGAGCTTGGATTTTCGTGCGTAGGCAAGTCAGGTGCCTTTTTAAGCCCGCATCTTTTTGATTATCGTGAGCGCATTAGCATTAATGGCGAGTTTGCGGAACGGGATGATATTACGCAGGCATGGGAAACGAGGATTAAGCCGCACTGTATCGATTTGGCGCTGAATAATGGCGACCACGTGCATTCGTTTTTGGAGGCGTCGATCCTGATTGCGTTGACGCTTTTCGAGCATCATGGCGTAGAGTGGGCGGCTATCGAGGCGGGTGTGGGTGGCCGCTATGACCAGACGCGTAGCTTGGATGCGGTGGCGAGCGTGTTGACCAATGTAGGCAGCGATCATGCGCATATGTTGGGCAAAAAGCAGTGGCAGCGGGCGCTCGACAAGTCGGGCATTGCGCGACAGGGCGCGCCATTTTTTACGAGCGATGAAGATGCCGAAACGCTGGCATTGATTGAAGCAGTTACGCAGAGCGTAGACGCTCCGCTGACGGTTGTGAGTCCGGCTGATGCGGCGCAATTTGCGCAGCAAGTGGTCGATGGTACAGGTGAAGCGATTCCCGTTAACTCGCTGTTGAGCGCGTCGTATCAACAATTAAACGCGCGGCTGGCATTTGCCACGTTGACCCATTTTTACCCAGAAATCGACGAAGCGCAGGTATTTGAAAAGTTTGTGGCGGCGCGTTTAGTCGGGCGTTTTTCGCAGGTAGATGAACATGTCTATGCCGATGTTGCGCACAATGCAGAAAAGGTGCGGGCGCTTACGGGCGAGATCAACGTACGCTTTGGGAAAGTAGGCAAGCTGTTGGTGCTCGGCGCATCGAGCAATAAGATGCCGCTGGATGTCTTCCCCGAGCTAGCCAAGGTAGCGAAATCCATCATTGTGACAGGTGCGTCATTTAAGGGGCTGGACCCAGAGGTTGTGCGCGGCCAGATCGATTCGCTGACGGGAGAGACGCCTTCGCTTGTGATTGCCGATCCGAGGCAGGCGTTACAGGTTGCACGATCCATGCGCACGGGGGACGACGTAATCATTTTGACTGGATCGACCTATATGATTGAGCAGGTATTGAACCCCGACGAGTATCTGCGCTATTCAAATTCGATCTTCGGCTGGCGCATGGAACAACCGACTGTTGCCAAAGGGAGCATCGAGTTGACGATTCCGGTTGAGGGATCACCCGTGCGGTAGGGCTATCCGTATTCAGTTTTGATTACTATTTTACCCAGATGGGCTTACAAATGATTGCTTATTAATTGATAGGAAGAAGATGGCTACCAACAATCCATACTCAGCTGGATTAGAAAAAACTCCAGCAAATTATGTCCCCCTTTCCCCCCTTAGTTTTCTAGAACGAACCGCCCAAGTTTACCCAGATCATCTCTCGCTTGTACATGGTGCGCAACGTTATACGTGGTCGCAAACGTATGAACGCAGCCGTCGATTGGCCTCTGCCCTACATCAACGAGATATTGGCTTTGGCGACACGGTATCGATCATGGGTTTTAACACACCACAGATGTACGAAGCACACTTTGGCGTGCCCATGACGGGTGCCGTGCTGCATTCGCTCAACACGCGGCTCGATGCTGCCACCATCGCGTTTATGCTTGATCATGCGGAAACAAAAGTATTGTTGACCGACCGTGAAGCCTCGACGACGCTTAAAGATGCGCTTGCGCAACTGGATAACCCACCACTTGTAATTGATATTGACGATCCGCTGGCAGATGGCGGCGAGCTTTTGGGCGAGTTAACATATGAAGAATTGTTGGATGAAGGTGATCCAAATTTTGAGTGGACACCGCCCGCGGATGAATGGCAGGCAATCAGCTTGAATTACACATCCGGCACAACCGGCAATCCCAAGGGTGTCGTCTATCATCATCGTGGAGCATACCTCAACGCGGTGAGCAATGTTCTAGCGTGGGACTTGGCAAAACACCCCGTATACCTGTGGACGCTGCCTATGTTCCACTGTAATGGCTGGTGTTTCCCGTGGACAATGGCGGCAGTGGTTGGCACAAATGTCTGCCTGCGCAAAGTGGATCCACCGCAGATCTACGAGCTGATTGGCAATGAGGGCGTAACCCACTATTGCGGTGCGCCGATTGTACACAGTATGCTGGTCGATGCGCCAGAGGCACTGCGGGCCAAGAAGCAGCATAGCGTTAAAGGGATGGTCGCAGCGGCTCCACCACCGGCGGCTGTGTTGCAGGCCATGCAAGAAAGTAACTTTACGATTACGCACGTTTACGGCTTGACCGAAACATATGGCCCGGCGGTAATGTGCGATTGGCATAGCGAGTGGAACAATCTGCCGATTGAAGATCAAGCCGAAATGAAGGCGCGACAAGGTGTGCGCTACCACATGTTAGAGGGACTGATGGTTGCCGATCCACAAACGATGGAGCCTGTTCCAGCCGATGGGGTGTCGATTGGCGAAGTCTTCTTTCGGGGCAATAATGTGATGATGGGCTATTTGAAGAATCCTGATGCCACTGCGGCAGCCTTTAGTGGTGGCTGGTTTCACAGTGGCGATTTGGGTGTAATGCATCCGAATGGATACGTTCAGTTAAAAGATCGCTCCAAAGACATCATTATTTCTGGTGGAGAAAATATTTCGACAATTGAAATCGAGAATGTCTTGTTCCGTCACCCCGCCGTACAAGATGCAGCAGTAGTCGCCAAGGTTGATCCGAAATGGGGGGAGACGCCGTGTGCCTTTGTGACGTTGAAAGCTGACGCAACTGCGACCGAAGAGATAATCATTGAATTTTGCCGCGAAAACATGGCGCACTTTAAATGTCCAAGAAAGGTGGTCTTTGGAGAGCTGCCGAAGACGAGCACGGGAAAGACACAGAAGTTCGTTTTGCGCAAGCGAACGACTGAATTATAAGGAGAATCGATTATGGGTGCTGTAGCAGATTCTATTTCAGATAAGAAAGTAGCAGATGAAAAAGTAGCAGACGAGCCAGCGATTCTACGCGCGGATGCTCATGGCGTAACCACCTTGACACTCAATCGCCCAAAACAGTTCAACGCAATGTCCGAGGCGGTATTAGCAGCGCTGCAAAAAGAGCTTGACGCTATTGCTGGAGATTCATCTGTGCGGGTAGTGATTTTGGCTGCAAAGGGCAAAGCGTTTTGTGCAGGCCACGATCTAAAAGAGATGCGGGCTAGGCTAGAAAAGACGTACTACGATTCGCTCTTTGCACAGTGCAGCCAAATGATGATGACCATTAATCGAATGCCTCAGCCAGTGATCGCTAAGGTACAGGGATTGGCAACCGCGGCAGGATGTCAGTTGGTGGCGGCATGCGATCTAGCCGTGGCTGTTGATACAGCACAATTTGCTACCTCGGGTATTCGCGTAGGGCTATTTTGCTCGACGCCAGCAGTAGCCGTGAGCCGCAACGTTTCGCGCAAGCATGCAATGGAGATGCTGCTGACGGGTGAATTCATCGATGCGCACAAGGCCCAAAAAGAGGGGCTAATCAACCGCGCGGTGCCAGCGGATCAGGTTGATGCGACTGTGCAAGAGCTTGTGGATTCGATTGTTTCCAAGTCATCGGTCGCGGTATCGATTGGCAAAGAGATGTTCTACAAGCAGCTTGAAATGGGCATGGGCGAGGCGTACGATTACGCCGCAGAGATGATGGCCTGCAATATGATGGCTGACGACGTGGGCGAGGGAATCGATGCATTTATGCAGAAACGGGAGCCGGTTTGGACGGGGAAGTAGTATATGGCATAGAAAATGAAGAGGGGATTTGGATACAATGCCAAACCCCCTCTTCATTTTCTATGCTATATGCCTAATTATTAATTATTCACCGTAATCCGCACCTTGAACTCATCATAATTTGTGTCGGCTCGGATGACGCGCAGGCGAATTATGTGGTTACCATTTGGGAGCTGCGTTGTGTCGATTGTGTCGAAAGTACCCCAAGTTGGGAAGTATTCAAGCACAATCGGTCGCGCTTGATTGTCCTCGCCAAAGAGCAACAAGTCGAGCTGCGTGCGACGATATTCTGGGTGTTGAGCAACACCATCAATATTCACAAAGCCACCTACCGTCGAACCTTCTAGCGGAGAAATGATACCATTCTGCTGGCCGCCGATAGCAATGGCCGAATTATAGTCGCGCTTGATCGTATAAATGGTCCACATGCTTTTGCGCACACGCAAGCTAGCCTCTGCGTTGGCTACCTGCCCCCAAAGCGTCAAGGCTTGGTTGAACGATCCTAGCGCCTGATCATACTGGCTGAGGCCCCAGTAGTAGTTGGCAATTTGCTCTTGCGAGTTGGCCTGCAATTTACGGTCGCCAAGCTGTTGACCTAGATTACTCGCTTCTTGATAGGTCTGCAACGCTAGCGGCAATTGACCCGATGATTTGTAAACGCTGCCTAATGCATTGAGCACCTGCGCTTCTTTTACTCTATCGCCAGCTGTACGCCAGATTGCCAACGCTTGCTGATAAGAATTTTGCGCCGGACCGAATTGGTTGCTCTGCGCATAGAAGCTGCCTAACCGCTCGGCAACGCGTCCCTTCAACTCTTGGTTGCCTAATTGATCGGCCAACGCACCGGCATTCTGCAATGAACCAAGCGCCTGCTGAACCTGCCCTCGACTCTCGTAGACATCTGCGATTTGGCTAAGCACCTGTGCCTGACCATTTGGGTCCGCAAGTTGCTGATAGAGCGCCAGTGCTTGATTGAATGAAGAGAGCGCCTGATCATACTGACGCAGATCTGCATTAAAGCGACCGATGCGATCTAGTGAATCAGCTTTCAATTTCTGATCGCCTAGCTCATTGGCTATGGTCAATGCGGCATTAAAATAGTTCAGCGCTTGACCACTATCGCTAAGCAACTCATCGTAAACGAGGCCTAATTCTTTCTGCAAACGCCCTTCTGCTTTACGTTCGTCGAGTGATTTCCACAGCGTTAGCGACTTTTGATAAGAAGAAAGCGCAGCCGATGAATTGCGCTGGCTGCGGTAGATGATTCCCTGCCATTCCGTCGCTTCTGCTTGGGTGCGGCTATCACCAAGACGCGTTGCGACTCTCTCGGCGGTGGTAAATGCCTCCAATGCTCTGGCGTCTTGATTTGTGTCGTTATAAATAAAGCCAAGATCGCGATAGACGCGTGCTTCGCCTTCGCGCGTGTCGCTCTGCGCTATAGCGTCGAGCGCTTTTCGGTAAGCATCGATTGCCTGGTCAAATTGATCCGATTTGCGGTAGAAGGAACCAAGCCGTTCGTAAAAGCTACCCGATGTGCCAGCATCGCTCGTGCCAGTAAGCGCCAATGCTCGGTTGAACGTTGCTTCTGCTTGTGTGCCTTGCCCTGTCGCAGCATAGAGCAGAGCGATCTCGCTCAGCGCTAATCCTTCGGCTTTGTTATCGCCGAGAGACTGCCAGATTTCAGCCGATTGCTGTAATATCGAAAGCGCTCGATTGCTGTCATTATTTTTGACATAGTATGCACCAATCTTATCCAGCGATTGAGCCTTTAGCTTTAGATCGTTAGTTAACTCGGCAAGTGAAACGGCTGATTCATAATAGCCTATGGCCTCTTCTGGTTGGTCGAGCACCTCGTCATAGACCAAGCCAATCTCGCGCGAGACGCGACCCTCCGCAACCTGTTCGTTTAATTCTTGCCACGCTGCCAACGAATCCTGATAGGAAGATAGCGCGTTTGAGCCGCTGCGCTGGCTGCGATATGCAATGCCTAGCCACTCTGATGTCTGTGCAATTTGCTTTGTATCACCAAGCCGTTCGGCAACCGCAACAGCCTTTGTAAATGAAGAGGCGGCCTTTGTATAATTTCTTTGGCTCTGCTCTAGAAAGCCCAATGCGCTCAGAACACGAATTTCGCTTTCTTGTTCGCGGTTGCGTTGATAGGTGTTGAGCGCCCGCGTATATGAGTCAAGCGACTGCGCGTATTGACCGGCGTCTCGGTAGGCGCTACCCAAACGTTCGTACAAGTTACCCGACAGCTCACCATCGCCCGATCCGCTTAGCTGCGAAGCTTCGGCAAATATCGTTTCCGCTTCCTCAGTTTGACCCGACACAGCATAGACCAGTGCCGATTCGGCTAATGCAACGGATTGACTCTTGCTATCGCCTAACGTCTCCCAAATCGCAATGGATTGTTCGAGCGACGTCAGGGCCTCCTCATATTGACCACCGTCGCGGTAAAATACCCCTAATTTATCCAAAGATTGAGCCAGCAGCTTTTGATCATCTACTTCTTCGCCAATCGTGGCGGCAGTTTTGTAGTAGTTGAGTGCAGTAACTTTGTCATCCAGCAACTCGTCATAGACAAGACCCAATTCACGGTAGATACGACCCTCGGCACTGCGATCTTCTAGCGTTTGCCAGCCCTCCAACGAGCGCTGATAAGCGGCTAATGCTTGCGAACTGTTGCGCTGACTACGGTTGATGATGCCCAGCCATTCGGCAATTTCGGACTGCATACGCAAATCGTTTGAGGCTTCGGCAATTTCTAGCGCCTGATTAAATGAAGCAATGGCGGCACCATATTCCCGCTTGGATTGCTGCATAAAGGCGATATCTCGGTAAACGCGAGCTTCGGCAGATCTATCGCCCAACAATTGATGGCCTGACAGTGCTTTTTCATAAGCTTCCATGGCCAAATCATTACGCCCAGATTGACGGTAGGCTCGGCCGATTCGCTCATAAAAATCACCAGAAATCGTTAGATCGTTTTGGCTTGCTTCCTGCTGGGCTAGGCCAAAGTATGACTCAGATTGCGACGCCTGACCAGAAGCGGCATAGGCCAAGGCAATTTCAACCAGATTTGCAACCTGATTCTCAGTTTCGCCCAGTTCTCCCCAAATTTCGTTTGCTTTTTGTAGCGAGAGAACGGCATTATCCGTTTGCCTGTTTTCGCTTTGGAATTGGCCGATTTTATCAAGCGCTTGTGCTTGTAAGCGTTGATCGCCTGATTCTTCTGCAATTGAAAACGAGTCTTCGAAGTAGCCAAGTGCTGTGGCGTTGTCCGAACGCAGCTCATTATAAACAAGGCCAATCTCGCGCAATATTCTTGCTTCGCCTTCCACATTTTCGAGCTCTTGCCAGCGGCTTAATGACTCTTCATATGCCACTAAAGCGCTCTCATCATCCCGTTTGCCACGAGCAAGAATGCCTTTCCACTCGTACATCTCAGCCTGCATTTGCGTGTCGTTTTGGGTAACGGCAATTGCTAGCGCTTTGTCAAACAGATTTTCTGCGTCGTTGGTCCGATCCATATCACGGTAAACAAAAGCCATGTCACGGAAAATACGTGCCTGTGCCGTATTATCATCAGCTAGGCCCGACAGTGCCTGCTCATATGCATCGATAGCGTCTGCATATTGACCCGCTTGACGATAAAATGCACCAACTCGCTCAAGCAGATTTGTCGACAGTTTCGCATCATCAGCGGCGGCCGCAAGCTCTTGCGCTTGGGCCAATGTACGCTTGGCAAGATCCGTCTGGCCATCAGCGGCATACGCAAGCGAAAGTTCGGCAGTGGTCTGCATTTCGTTTGATGGCTCATCCAAGGTTGCCCACAGTGCGGCGGCTTTTTTCAATGTATTTATGGCAAGCGTCGGCTGCTCGGTATCACGTTGATACGTACCGAGTTTGTCGAGCGACTGCGCTTCGAGACGCTGATTGCCTACTTCTTCTGCCAACGTAACCGCCAACTCAAAGTACTCGGCCGCTTTACTCTCCTGATTAAGAACCTCATCATAAACGAGACCGATTTCGCGCAGTACGCGCCCTTCGCCACTCGCATCATCGATCCTTTTCCAAGCGTCTAACGAATCGTTATAGGCAGTCAGCGCCTTTGTGCCATCCCGCTCGCTGCGATAGAGAATACCAAGCCACTCCGAGGCTTCTGCAATCATGCGGGTATTGTCTAGTTCTTGGGCTATGGCAAGTGATGCGTTGAAGGAATTAGCGGCATCGGTGTAATTTTTCTCGGCCTGATAGACAAAGGCAATGTTGCGGTGAATGCGGGCAACACCAAGCGAATCATCTTGGTTGGTGCGCACGGTCAGCGCTTCGTCGTACGCATCGACCGCTTTGTCAAACTGTTCGGCTTTGCGGTAAAAGGCACCCATGCGCTCGAACAGGCCGGCTGAAAGTTCGCCATCTTCCGATTCGGCAGCAATCTCCTGGGCCTCTTCAAAGAGGCTTGTGGCGCGGGTGTCGTTTCCCGCAGCGACATAGACAAGCGCTGTCTCACCCAAAACTAATGCTTCGTTGGTTGGATTCTTTAACTCGCGCCATTTTTTGGCAGACGCTTGTAGTGCGCTCAACGCTTTTTGGGTATCTCCACTATCTCGGTAGAGAATGCCAACCTGCTCTAGCGTCTGTGCTTCGAGCGTTGGATCGTCCAGATCGCCTGCAATCTCCAGCGCATCTTCGAAAGATTTAAGCGCGGTTTTAGGCTGTTCGAGTAGCTCTTTCTGCACAAGACCAATCTCGCGTAAAACGCGCCCCTCACTAGCTCGTGGTCCAATTTCTTGGTACGTACTTAGTGCGCTTTCGTAGAATTTTAGTGCAACCGATGCCTCACGCTGGCTGCGGTAAATAATCCCAAGCCATTCGGATGCACTGGCTTCAAGTGCTTGATCGTTAATTTCCTCAGCAACTGTTAGCGCATTTTTAAACGAGGCAGTTGCCTGGCTAACATTACCGGCCTGCCACTGAAGGAAGGCCATATCACGATAGATCCGGCCTTCGCTATTGCGTTCGCCACTTGTTTGAAAACCCGATAGCGCCTGCTCGTACGCATCCATTGCTTTTTGCGAATCGTCCAACTGGCGGTAAAAGAGGCCGATCCGTTCGTAAAAGTTGCCTAGAATGCGAGCATCATCTAACTCTGCGGCTATTTCTTCTGCTTTGGCAAATTGTGCATTTGCTTGGCGGGTCTGCCCTAGTTCGGCATGAAGTATAGCAATATTGGCAATCGTCAACACTTCTCTATCAGGCAGTCCCATCTCGTCCCAAACATTTGCCGCTTTTTGGT
>Ga0209303_1001374_pt1 | contig 15109 bp, 10 predicted proteins | sample SidtaG_3_FD_187449 | JGI IMG/M metagenome (GOLD analysis project Ga0209303, IMG submission 187449) | Marine algal microbial communities from Sidmouth, United Kingdom - Sidmouth_Asex1 metaG (SPAdes) (version 2) | ecosystem: Host-associated > Algae > Red algae > Unclassified | place: Sidmouth... | reverse complement strand
ATGCTTGTTCTTTTCCCTTCTAAAAAACACAAAAAATAGTTCCGTAGCTATGGCTATGCAACGATTTTTTGAATTCTTTAGAAGAAAAAATTACGGCGCATTTTGGAACAATTTATTTAATTTCTTCACTTACGTAGCTCGGCTATGCGCGTCAAATTTAGCCAAACATATAAAAAAAATAACTTCTTCATTTGGGGTAGATTATTTTCTTCCTCTTCCCTAACGTAGTAAGTATCAGGAACAAATAATGGAACAATACTTTATTTTTTAGAAATGGTAGAATTAGTAAATCAGGACATAAAATTTGACCAGGATGATTTGACAGAGGTAAAAAAACAACTGCGATACCTAACGGCTTCGTATGCTTTAGAGACCTTAGCTAATTGGTCCTACATAGATTTATCGAAGGATTTTAAGCACCTTAAGTCCTTTAAGAAAGCATTGAAACCAACAAAGGATGAGTTGGTATTAGTGAAAATTATGCTGCATATTTTTACGCTTGACCATTTTGAACCTGCTTTGCAGGCAAAATTGAAAAAGGAGTTTTTTGAAATTCTAAAAATAACTCCTATAAAGCTCAAGTTTTTGATAGATGCGGTTCGGAGAATTGATACAAATGAGGCTACGCCCGAAATCGCCTTGTGTATTGCTTCGGATATTAAATATCGACAAAAATTGACGAAGAAATACTTTTTGCGACAGGAAGAAATGTATAGCGAAAGGATGCTTTCTGAAGATGATGATGTTGATAGATTGGTGGTGCTGGAAAATATTTTCAAGCAGATGAATAATTATCAGTTCAAGACCAAATTTGCAGAAAAACTATGGCGTGAAAAAAGTGTGAATGCTTCGATAAGAATGGGGCGATTCATTAAGCAAGAAAAGCAGGAGAACTCCTTATTATCCAACAAAGAAGCCATGACAATGATAAAAACCAGCTCCCGAAACCAAATTGATCTGATTAATATTGCCGACAAACGGGCAGGGATAATGATTACGGTAAATGCTATTTTGCTGACCTTGATGATCCCCTTATTTGCCAGTTATATTTTTGATGTATCGAGTTTTATAGTGCCTATGTTTATTCTGATAATAACGAGTGGCTGCGCTATTGTATTGGCAACTTTGGCGACAAAACCCATTAATAGTCTGGCAGCAACAAAAGTCGATATGCTTGAGGGAAAGCGGAGTCTTTTTTACTTTGATAATTTTAGAGAATTGGAAAAAGAAGAATATGTAGAAGCCATCAATGAGTTGATTGTCAAATCATCTTATTTGGAAAAAGCAATATATGCTGATTTGTATGATACGGGCATAATATTGAGTATAAAATTTAAGCGATTGCGTTGGTGTTATACGGTATTTGCTCTGGGGATAGTTTTAACTTTATTGAGCCTTATGTTTTGTGTTATTTATTTTGATACTTAGTGGTTCTACAAATAACGAATACACGAATAACGAATACACGAATAATAAATACACGAATAACGAATACACGAATAACGAATAACGAATACACGAATAACGAATAACGAATACACGAATAACGAATACACGACATCAGTTTATGATTCGGTTAAATTTTAGGATATTGGCTTTGTGTGATTTGGCTTCATTGCTAATATATAGATTGCCAGCAGTATCAAAAACGATACCTTCGGGCTGTCCAAATACTTTTTTTGACAAAAACTTGATGGCTAATATTTTTCCCTTTTCGGTAAGTATCACCAACAATTTGCCGCGACTCGAAAGGATATAGTATTCGCCCGTAAGCGGATCAATTGCAATACCCGAAGGGGCAAACTCCCGAAGCCGATGATTGATAGTGGCATCTACCATAAAATGTTTAACCATATTATAAAGCCGCAAAGAATCTGCATGCATTTTGATGTCTATTTCAAACTTGAGCGAATCCATCACTTTTTCTTCCCTACAATCAAATTGAAACACCCGCACCAGCCCTTTTTTCGATGCCGATTTGCTTGCCATCAATAGTCTCTTTCGCTCATGCTCATAAAATGCCCCTTCAATATCGTGTTTGACCGATAATTTCGTATTATATTCGTCAATCTTTTTAGTTGATTTATGATCAATGACTTTTATATTGCCATTACTTTCAACTACGTATATTCGATCATCTCCAAAGGCAATACTTTCGTAATCATCGTTTTTACCAAAGTTTATTTTTTCAATAATTTTCCCCGATGCTGTGTCTATTTTAAATATAATCGCTTTCTCGTCATTTATCGCCAACAATTGTCCGGCATCATCAAGACTCAATCCCGAAATTTCTTTTAATTTTTTAGGTAAATAAAAAACTTTCGAAGGATCATTTATGCTAAATTTATATTTATAATCCATCGAAATCAAAGATGCCGTTTTGCTTTTTCTTTTACAACCCGTTGCTAAAAATATGATTAAAACATAAAATATGATTTTCCTTAAATACATTGAATATTAACTTAAATTTGGATTTTGGAAAATGGGAAAATGGCTTATCAACACTAATTTACATTAAATTTTATTACAATTTTTATTCTGTTAATAGATAACGAATTGTGTATTTTAGCCTAATTTCTCGATTTTAACAGAACTGTTCAATTTTCTATGTCACGCAGAGAAAATTTAAAATAAAATGCAAATCAACGTAAATTATTGATAATGAGCGATTTACCTAATTACCCAGTTCCCTAATTACCCAATGTCCAAAGTTTAGCAAATTTGGCTCGTGTAAAAAAAAGGTTCTTTGACAAATCCAGTGAAATGAATAATAATTTGGGCGTATCCCCCTCCTTATCAGTCGGGGGTCGGGCTATCCGGCACTCTCTCCACTCTCGCTATCGCTCCGTTACGTTCAAACAACACCTACTATCCCTTACGCAACAAACGAGCAACTACTGGATTTGTCAAAGAACCAGAACAAAAAACAACTTCACTTTGTCTGCTTACCTTTTTCCGTAATAATTTCTTTTTGTTCTACTCGTACCGCATAATCTGAGGGCTTGATAGTGGTATTCATTTCGTCTGCAAAAACATAGGTAAAAACTGCTCCAAAAAACACAATAATAGAAGCATAAAATACCCAAACCATAACAATCATAATGCTCCCTGCGGTATCATACAAGCCACCGACATTGCCATTTTTAATATAAATACCAATAAAATAACGACCAATAGAAAATAAAACAGCTGTAACGCCTGCTCCCACCCAAGTATCTCGCCACTGCACTCTGGCATCCGGCAAAACTTTAAAAATCATAGCAAAAAGCAAGGTAATCACCACGAGTGGAAGCACGAGAGAAGTAACCTTGGTAAGTAACATAGAGATGCCACCTATCAAACTTTCCAATTCTGTAGAGAGTGCAGAAATAACTGCATTTACTGTCAAAGAAACCAACATAATGAAGGCTATACCTACCAAAATTGAGAAAGAAAGCACTCTGTCTTTGACCAATTTTAAAATACCCATGCCTTTGGGTTTGGGTTTTACTTTAAAAATTTTGTTGAGTGCATCTTGCATGGTAATAAAGACCGTAGTAGACGTAAATAACAAAACACCAATTCCTGAAACTGTTGCCCAGATTGAAGGAGAAAAAACTTCGAAATTATCCAAAGATTTACTGATTTCCATAGCGGCATCCTGTCCGAGCAATTCACCGATTTGACCATAAAGTAAAGCCTCTATTTCTGCCCTGCTATAAAATTGGGTTGCCGTGAAAATAATCACAAGTAGCATCGGCGCCAGAGATAAAGTCGTATAATATGCCAAAGCCGCAGCTTGTGTAAAAACATTATCGTCTATAAATTTACTAACCGTTCTTTTGATAATTTTCCAATAAAATTTTAATTTCATAAATAATACTTATAATTTGAATATGGCAATCGTATAAAATATTTTGCTTAGTTTTTTTCAACTTCAACTTCAAATTGAAGTTAATTTTGCGGTTGAGGTTGAAGTTTTTTATAAAAGAATCAAAATATTATTTTTATGCGATTGCCATGATAATTTGAAAGGGGGCGGTTCAAAACTTTGTGGATAGGAAACAGCTGGATTTTTGGACATTGAGTAATTCGAAATTCGGTAAAATATTTTTTTATTATAATTTTTATTCTACTGATAAATAACGAATTACGTATTCTTTAGTCCAATTACCTAATTGCCCAATTACCTAATACCCGGTTATCACCCTTCGCTAGCACTCAAATCAGCGCCTTGATGATTCTCTTTTTCGGGAATTACATGTTCCAAGTCATACAAATCACCACTTAATAAATAAGCTATTTTATAGGTAGATTTATATTTTAGAAGTAATATCTTCAAAACACCGACGATAGGTATTGCCAGAATGACACCGGCGATACCCCAAATCAATCCACCGGACAACATAGCAATGATTACAGCAAATGGATTCACATTTATCTTATCCCCTATGATTTTGGGCGTGATAAAGTTGCCTTCAAGCTGTTGGATAAGCGCGTAAAATATGATAATAGACACCGGTTGCCAAAGTGTAGAAGTCGTGGCAAGGGCATAAATAAAGGGCAATAATCCTCCGACCAAAGTACCGATATAGGGAATGATAATCAATAATCCCCCTAAATAACCCCAGAAAAATGGATAGTCAATACCTATAATCCAAAGTGAAAGACTATTGAGCGTACCGATTAATACAGAAATAATGAATAGACCATTTATATAGCCTTGTATCATATTTTTCAATTTCTTAATCAATTCTTTCCATTTTCCTTTCTCTTTTGCCGAGCGTTTATAGAGTAAAATGTACTTTATGCCACTTCTATACAGTAGAAAAAAGAAACAAAAGAGTAAGGCAAGAGATACACTTGTTAGTGTTCCGATAGAGTTGGAGAGTATAACTTCTATGACGTTAAATACCGACCCCGCCCAAGAACCACCATCTACTTCCGTGTAGCCGGATAGGGTTTCTTTAGGAATATTGGTGAAATTAGATACTTTATTTAATAAAACATCTACTCCGTTTTCTAAATCACTTTTCACTAAAGGCAGATTCTCATATACATTGGTGAACATCATTGAAATGCCAACTAAAAGTGAGGAAACCACCATGACGAGACCTATAATAGATAGGAAAATAGACCAAAATCTATTGAGTCCTTTGCGCTCCAAATAACTACTCACCGGCGACATTTGTACTGCAATAATAGCCGCAAAAGCCAATGGAACAAGTATTACTTTTGCCAATATGGCAAAGGTAATCAGAAAGGCTATTAAGAATGCCGCATAAGATAAAAACTTCAGTTGACTGAGTTCGATTTTTCTTCTATTTCTTCTTCCCATTTATTTATATTAAGTTGGACTTTGGGTATTGGGTAACCGGGATATTAGAGGAGTACTGGTTTTTGCATCCACTAAATCTACTTATTATTGATTATAAGGTTCTACTGAAATAAGCGTATTTTTTTATTATTTTAAAATAAATTAAATTTATAAATTATTTTTATTTAATAAAAAACAAATTATAAAATTATTTTAATTAATTAAAAAACGTCCATATTTCAGTGCGACCTTATAAGTATTTTACAAATTTTAAATCGGAATTAACCATTAATTGGGCAAAATGTTACATGACCTCGTTAGAGGTCGAATATTGGTAGAGTTTTTCAATAAAAATACGTCAAACGAGCCTTTAGGTTCGTAATATGGAGTACCTAAAGGCACTCAAAACAAATTTTCATCCCAAAAAAGCTACCGATATTTTGCACTTAACAGTGCTGCCCAATTAATGGCCAATTCCGTTTTAAATTAATTTAACTTGAAATAAAGTGTAATAAAATGTAAATCAACAGGGCGAACGAAAAGTCGTTTTCATAATGCGTAATATATTAATTTTTAAGTTTCAAAGAAAGCCTACTCGGCGGACATTTTCAAAATGTCAGGCGAGATATATTTAAATAAATTAAATAATTTCTACTTTGTAAATAATCGATTGTCATTGAATAGTGAGCAAATACTGTCACCTGACATTTTCAAAATGTCCGCCGACTCACGCTTTCCCTTCAACTTTAAAAACATATTATAAAAACGACTTTTCGTCCCCCCCTGTGTAAATCAATATAAATTGTTGATAATGAGTGATTTACCTAATTACCCAATTTCCCAATACCCAAAGTCCATTTACGATAATAACGTTATAAAATATTTCTGATTTCTTGCGCCGCCTTCCATTTTAATGCGTCCTTGAATTTGCGCTTCTTCTATTCTCAATTCTTTTTTATGGATACGATACAAATATTCATCATCAATAATCAAGGTCGCTTTTGGGTTTTTAGTAACACCCTTTTTGATGATAGCTGATTTTTCGGTAACAATAATTTGTTGGCAAACTTGCTCCGTACAACCGTTCACCGTGACCTGATATATACCTATGAATTTTTTTTCCCATTTTGATTTTGTTTTAAAGCGTTTTCGAAGCGCAGTAAAAAACGGATTAGATTTGGGTTTGGCTTTCTTCTTGACTTCTTTTAGTTTTTCTCTTTTTAAGATAATAGCTTCTAATTCATTTGCAGATTCGCGAATGTAGCGGGCAAATTGGTCGGCATCGGGCATCGTTTTGGCATCGGAAGTCGCGGTGATGCTCACCTGACCATTATAACTCAATACTGCGATAATCAAACCCAAACCATCCACCACAGGTGTCAGCACAAATATCGAAAGTATCTTATGACCATTCATGTACAAAGGAAATTGCGGTCCCGGCACATTCGTAATCGTCACATTAAATGGTGGGCGGTGATATTCGTTGAGATTATAACGGCTATACACACCTGCGGCGAGATTGGCGAGGCCAAAAGGTACGGCATCGGCAAGTTTTGCAAGGGTTTTTGCACCCATCGCTTTGTGTCGCACTTTACCTATCGAAGTTTGTTCTTGTATGGCTTCGAGGCGTTCTATCGGGTCTTCTATCTGAGTGGCGATGGAAATGAGCATATTGGAAATTTTATTTTCAATTTCTCCATCTTTCTCTTTCCGTATAGAAATCGGAACATTCGCAATGAGCGACTGCGCCGGTAGTTTGTCTTTTTCTACCAAATATTTACGAATCCCACCCGCACATATCGCCAGAATGACATCGTTGACAGTAGCGTCCATCGCTTTTTTGAGGGCTTTAATTCGAGCCAATGAAAGCAATGCCGTTCCCCAAGTTCGGCGCGGCGAAATGGATTGATTAAAGATAGTTTTGGGTGCGCCTGCGGATTTTGGGATGTCGCTTTTTACCTGCATCCGACTACTCATTTGACTTTGTGCGACCTTGACGAGTGTACGCCCGGCTACTCGCGGAATCTTCAAAGGGTTTTTGAGAAAATCAACACCACTTTTGGCGAGTAAAGTCAATTCGTTGGGCAACGGTTCGGGTTTATATACGCGCGGTTGTTCGCTCATATCGGGCTTGTCGCTAGGGTCAAAACTCAATAATACGCCCATAATACCCATACCTGACATGCCATCTATCATCACATGATGTACTTTGGAAACGAGCGCGACAGAGCCTTTTGGGACTTGTGATACATTGTCCAAACCTTCAATAAAAGTCATGCTCCAAAGCGGACGACGCAAGTCCAAAGGTGTACTGGAAATCGAAGCGGTCAGGTTGCGAAGCGTCTCCCAATCGGCGGGGTCAGGCAGTTTGATACGTTGAATGTGCAAATCTATGTCAAAATTCGGGTCATCCGCCCAATAGGGATAGCCGAGGTTCATCGGCACATTGACAAGCCGCTGACGAAATTTCGGTATCTGATGTAGTTTGGTCGCAATATTATGTCTGAAACCCTCAAAGTCAATCGAACCCTCTACCACAACAAGCGAAGAAATGTGCATCGGACTTTTGGGTGAATCAGAATATAAAAATGCCGCATCATAACCCGAAATTGACTTTACGGATGGATCAAGTGCAGTTTCTATTTTTGAAAGAATATCTTTGAACATACCTTTTTGAATGAGTGAATGACTGACTGACTGAATTGTAAATGTTGAGTAAAACGAAATCCCGTACCTAATTAGGGAAGTTAGGGAAGACGAAAAAAATAATCTACCCGTCTGAATTGTTCTTTTTCTTATATGTTTCACTAAATCTTCCTTACGTAGCTCGGCTATGCGCGTCAAATTTAGCTAAACATATAAAAAAAATAACTTCTTCATTTGGGGTAGATTATTTTCTTCCTCTTCCCTTAATTATTTAATGCGACAATGTTTTCTTTGCCGACACATTTATTCATTTACTCATTTACTCATTTTTTTCATAGCTCAAAGAACCGATTTTTTTTGAACTTTAATAATATTTGAACGAAAAAAAATATTATTCTATCGCACGATGAAGATATTTCATTGAAAAAAGGGGAAATTAATTGAGTGCGTCACAAATCGGTGGTAACACATTTCAATGACAAGATGCGTTAGCATCGATACCGTTTGTAGAAAAAGTAAACCCAAAGCTAATCAAGGTGCGTAGTACCTTTTATAATACCACCGATTTGTGACACACTCAATTTAATTAATGTTGACTATTAGACTTTATTTAGGAATATTTTGTATGTATGGAATTTTGTATTTTTTCGATAATCGAGCCTCATTTTGAGCTGCATACCCTAAGTAGTAAGTCAATCTAATTATGATATGTTGCTTTGAGTGAAATTTTTTCGAGTACGAGGCGGAGGTTATTCAGCATAGCCGTAGCTACGCTGGATGTTCTCCAACAAAGTAATCGGACAAATTTCGCCAAATGAACTTATCATAATTAGTTTGACTTACTACTAAGGTACGGAGCGAAAAATAGGAGAAGAGTATCGGAAAAAGACAATGTTAGCTGCATACAAAATATTTCTAAATAAAGTCTATTTATTATTCGTTCATTTCACTCACCTATACTGACGACTTTAGCCGTCAAGTGATTGCAATTGGCGACAGCTGTAGTCGTTGGTACGGGGGCTTAGATAAGACGAAAAAAATAATCTACCCGTCTGAATTGTTCTTTTTCTTATGTGTTTCACTTAGTGAAAGAAAAAAAATAACTTCTTCATTTGGGGTAGATTATTTTCTTCCTCTTCCCTTACTCTTTAATCAACTGTCTTACTACACCACCATTTTCTGTATTTAAATGTAAAAAATACATACCTGATGCCAAGTCACTCGCTGCAAATCGAAGGTCATAATTTCCGGCGATTTGGCGGTCGTTATGAAGTGTTTTGACTAATTTACCGGTGGCATCGTATAGCGCGATACGTACATTTTGTGTCTGCGCGAGTGCGTAATGTAAGGTCACAGATGCGTAGTAGGGATTCGGATAAACACTAAGCAGTAAAATATCCGCATTAGGTATCATCGTAGAAATCGTCATATCTGCCGTAGGGTCGGGTGCAGGAATTTGTTGTGTTGCTTTTGGTGGGGCAGGGATGTCGGTCGGGTTGAGATAGTTTTCATTTACATTCGTATAAAAACCTGTGAAAAAAGACTCGGTTGAGTTGGGTGTAGCCATACCATTATCCAAATAGTAATAATCCATTTGTGCTTTTTCATCCGTCAAATCCAAGACGATATAACCATGTTGGATGACTTCAATAAATTTGTTGTGCGGATTATATTGCGGAAAAACGCTCGCCAAAAGAGAAGCCACTCCTGCGCCAAAAAGTTCGTCATAATTATCGGAACTAATACTTGGCGTTATAGCTTCGACAGCGATAGAACCCATACCACTTTCGGCATTATAAACGAGCGTATCACGCGGCGCAGTACTGACATCAAAACTCAACGAAATGTGTACATCTCCCGTTAAAAATACGATATTATCAATATCATTATCTACGATATGATTAATGACTTCTTCGCGTTTGGTAGGATAGCCATACCAAGTATCAAGGAAAAGATGCCTCGCGCCATCGAAGAAAGCTGCGTCTAATTCTTCGACAAATAACTGTGCAAAAACAATCTGATTGCCTACGACTTTCCAAGTGGCTGTAGAGTTGGTGAGTCCATCTTTGAACCATTGCATTTGCTCTGGTCCGAGGAGGTAACGGTCGGGGTCGGTCAGTGTTGGGTCTTCGAGCGTATCGACCTGTTCGGCGCGGGCTTCGTGGCGAGTATCAAGCATGATGACATCCGCCATATTGCCGTAGGAAAAGCTGCGGTAAACGGTTTGCGTTGCATTGTCGCGGATAGGCACCCACTCGAAGAGGGCTTGCGTAGCAGCGCTTTTACGGTCTGCATAATCGCCTTCATTATCGGTGTGGTTGTTCGCGCCATTGAGCCACGCATCATTGGCAACTTCGTGGTCGTCCCAAATCAAAATAAACGGATGTTGCTGCATCGCACGACGCAAATCATCGTCCAATCTATAATAAGAATATCGAATGCGATAGTCGCTCAATCCGAGTATTTCGTGGTCGGGTTGGTGTCCGCGTCCGACTTCTTCGGTGTAGCCGTAGCCGCCAGTCTGATACTCATAAATGAAATCACCGAGGTGCAAAACAGCGTCAATATCATTACGTTCTGCCAATCTTCCGAAGGCACTAAAATAACCTGATTGATAATTATTGCAAGATGCTACGGCGAATTTTAAGTGTTCGCTATTTCCCGCAGGTGCGGTGCGTGTGCGCCCTGTAATCGACGTACCACCCAAAGCCGAAAAACGGTAGTAATAAGTCGTTGCGGCATTGAGTCCTGCCACGTCGAGTTTGACAGTATAGTCGCGGTCAATATCCGTCGTGTACATGCCCGAAGCGATGATATTTGCGAAAGCGGTGTCTGTTGCCATTTCCCAATCGACATCAATTGGCTGGTCGGCGGTCGGCGTTATGCGCGTCCATATCACGACAGCGTCGGGAAGCGGATCGCCAGAAGCTACACCATGGTAGAATGGTTCTAAAGTCGAATTAAAAGGAAGGTTTTCGTCGCTTGTACGACTATTGATATTGAGTTCGATATTCTGGGCAAAACCAGTGGAGGCTGCAAAGAGCAGCATGATAAGAAGGCAGGTATTTTTCATACCCAAAGATAAGAAACGACAGACGGTAGACGGTAGACGATGAACGGTTTTTTTATTTTTTTTGCAAAAAATATATTTCTTTAATACCGTTTGTCGTCTACCGTCAAGCAAAGCGTCCGTTTACCGTCCACCGTCTTTTCTACCAACCGTCGCAACTTTTATATTCGCTGAAAATGCAGTGTGATTTTTTGGCTCTTTCTATGCGGCTGAGTTGTCTTTCGGCTTTGGATTGTTTAGAGTTTAAGACATATTTAAGGTTGAAAGCAGTTGAGTGTAAATTGGTAAAATCAGTATCCGTTCCAAAATAGTGACGAAGTCCGGCGCCATACCGTGCCTCAAAACCTAACTCTACTCTTCTAAAAAATGTGATACCAAAACCTGCCTGTGCAAATACGCGAGTAGAGATACCGTCATTTACATTGTCATAACTGCTATTGTGTTCATATTCCCAATCACCGTTATCTCTTTCGGGACGTATACTTTCATAGGTACTTACAGATATGTAATTGCCGAATTGATATCCAAGATTAGTACCGATTCCACCATATAGATTTAAAAACTGTTTGTTGAGAAAACCAAGCACCGGGACTTTTTTCAATATAACTGCCTCCACATCTATTTCATTACCGTGTAGTGTAAGGTCTAAGTTTGAGTAGCTGTTCTCATTGTTGTCATAAAAATGTACGCCATCCATTCTATCAAAGAGAAATACACCGGAAGCGTGTAATTCTACATTTTCCCATCGTTGCGGTTCAAGCACCAACGTCAAACGAAAATTTTGGTTTTCACAAAACATGGAAGACTGATAAGAATTTGCCGAATTTAGGAAAGGTTGAATATCTTGTGCCGTTCTGCTGTCGGTTTTCCTTAGGAGCATATCTGTTGAGAGTCCAGGCAACATATCCCAGTCTTGTCCGAGTGAAATACCGAATTTTTTAACTTTCATTTGGGCGTCTGCCTGAAAACTGAAAGTAAAGGCAAATAAAGCCACGAGTAAGAGTGATTTTTTCATAAAAGACATAATTTATATTGAGAAAAAATGATTAGTGAAAGAAAATAAATAACTTGCCCCATTATGCTTGTTCTTTTCCCTTCTAAGGTCGCACTGAAATATAGCCATTTTTTAATTAATTAAAATTATTTTGTAATTTATTTATTATTAAAAATGAATTATTTATAAATATTTTTTATTATAAAATAATTTAAAAATATTCTTATTTCAGCAGAACCTTCTAAAGAATTCAAAAAATCGTTGCATAGCCATAGCTACGGAACTATTTTTTGTGTTTTTTAGAAGGGAAAAGAACAAGTATAATGGGGCAAGTTATTTATTTTCCTTCACTTAGCTTGATTTGTCAAATAAGAGCATGTTTAAATTTTCCAAAACCCATAGCTTATAAATTTGTTGTTATATCTTTACAAAAATAATTTCAACAATGGCAAATAAAACTTTTCGTAAAGGGAGCATTATTTTAGGGATATTGCTGCTTGTTGGCGGTATAGTCATCAGCAATAAAATAGGGAATCGCGAAGTACCCCAAAAAGAACAAACCGCCGCCAAAGCAGACATCAATCATGTACAAGTCATCACGGCAAAAAATGAAGCGGTACAATCACAGATAGGCATCAACGGTATGTTGAGTGCAAAGAAAAAAATCGAAATCTACGCCGATGTCTCCGGCACGCTACGCCCAACACAGAAGGATTTTCGCGAAGGTGTGTATTATGATGAAGGCGATATCATGATGACGATAGACGACGAAGAAGCTCGCTTCAATCTCGAAGCACAGAAAAGCCAACTCAAAGCCTCCGTTATCGCTTTTATTGACAATATAAATGATACGCAACAACGTCTTGATTTACAAGCACAAAAGAGTAGATTAAAAGGTGTGATTTTGTCGGTTTTATATGATTTGGAAAGCGACTTTCCAGACAATTATCCGACCTGGAAAAGCTATGTCAATGGCTTTGATTTGACAGCAAATATACGCCCACTACCCAAAGCCAGTACAGACCGTGAACAGTATTTTATCGACGCACGAGGCATTAGTGATCAGTATTTGAGTATTCAGAGTCTGGAAGAAAATTTGACGAAATATGATAGTTACACTACGAATGGTAGCGAGACTACGGATATTCTAAAATGGAAAAATTATGCGAATAATTTTGATGTTAAAAAGCCGGTAGCAGCACTCCCAACGCCTACGAGCGGACGCGAAGCATTTTTCTATGCCGCCCGCAACCTCGAAAACCAATATTTAAGCATCAAAAGTCGCGAAAAAAACCTCAGTAAATACGTCATTTCTGCTCCTTTCAAGGGAGTGGTCACTCAATCGACTATCAATCCGGGTGCACTCGTGCGAATCGGGCAAAAATTGGGCGAATTCATCAGTCCGTATACCTACGAACTGACGGCTACCGTGCCTTTGCAGGAAGTAAACTTCTTTAAAAAAGGCAGCGCAGTCAGATTGACTTCGGATGCGGTGGCTGGCGAGTGGTCGGGCAAAGTCGCACGAGTCGGAAAGAGTATCGACGCTACCACGCAGACCCAAAAAGTTTTTATCCGAGTTTCCGGCTCTAAGTTGAATGAGGGGATGTTTTTGAATGGATTCGTAACAACGGAAAAAATCGAAAACGCCATAGCCGTACCCCGAAAATTGCTAAACGACGACCGTGAATTATATGTCATCGAAAAGGGGAAATTGGTCGTAAAATCTATTGAATTGGTCAAATTTGATGGAAATAATGCCGTCATAAGAGGTATCGCAGACAACACAAAGGTGTTGGCGCAACCCATTCTTGGAGCTTATAATGGTATGGCTGTTAAGGTGATAGAATAAGCGGGTTTCGGGTTAATACGGGTTAGTTTTTTTTCGCATAGCGAAAAAAAACTCGCAACTCGCAACTCGCAACTCGCAATTTTCCCAGTCACAATATGTAGTTTTTTTAACAAAAAAAAGACATTAACTCTCTTATCTTCTTCCTGATACTAATGTTTTACACACTAAAATCAATCAAATACGATGACAGTGAAGTTTATAAACAGTTTACTGCTTTTTACTTTTGTGATATGTTCGGGATTTACGTTTGATGTGGTATCACATACCCATACTCAAAACGATAGCTACGAATCTGTGCCAGATACCAGTTATTTGAGGCTCGAAACACGCATTACCGCAGGCGAAAATGATGTAGAAGAAAGTGGTACAAACGGTAATATTTATTTTAATAGCACTGACCTCGAACTATGCCACGATAGGACGAGCACAGGAAATCAGGTAGTTGGCTTGCGTTTTACAGGAATATATTTGCCACCGGGCGTAGAGATTACGAGAGCATATATCGAATTTACGGTAGACGAATCGGTCAACACACCCGGCTTGCTCACTATATCGGGCGAAGACGCCGTAAATTCGGAAGCCTTTCAAGCACAAGCGTATGATGTATCGTCGCGAGCAAGAACTTATGCTTCGGTAGCATGGTTGCCCACGGATTGGTTGGCAGATGGAAGTATGGTGATACAACGCAGTGAAGATATTAGCGAGATTGTTCAGGAGATTGTCAACAAGGACGATTTTTGGGGAATCGGTATCGCTATGACGTTTATCATTGAAGGAGATGGAAAACGTATCGCCAAATCACACGAACTTGACCCCAATGCTGCCCCAATGCTTTATGTAGAGTTTGAGTTTTAAGTTTAAGTGAAAGAAAATAAATAACTTGCCCCATTATGGAACAATTTATTTATTTTCTTTCACTTACACACTCAATTGATACTTATTTTCTTCGGTAAATTGGCGTTTTTACGTGGTGTAGAGGAAATTCATGAATTTTCTCTACACCACGAACCGAGAAATGGTCAATTCCAAAAAAGAATACCGTTTAAAACTATCATTTTTGAAAACTGATAGTTCTAAACGGTATTCTTTTTTTCACATAATTTGCTGAAAGCAAATTACCTATTAAGTACACTGTTTCACAAATTTATTTACTTTTTTGAGTATTTCTTTTAAAATGACTCTTCACCAAAAAATCCTTAAATACAGTGAGTATTCGCGTCATTTTTGATTCGATTCATTTCAAAATAAACGTCA
>Ga0209303_1001371_pt1 | contig 15128 bp, 11 predicted proteins | sample SidtaG_3_FD_187449 | JGI IMG/M metagenome (GOLD analysis project Ga0209303, IMG submission 187449) | Marine algal microbial communities from Sidmouth, United Kingdom - Sidmouth_Asex1 metaG (SPAdes) (version 2) | ecosystem: Host-associated > Algae > Red algae > Unclassified | place: Sidmouth... | reverse complement strand
TCGCTTCTTTAATAGAATAACTATTAGACAAAGCTCACATCGCGATTAAATTCGTTTTAAATTGAATAAAATTTAACCCTGAAAGATCAACAGACCCTAAGCTTTAACACCTACTTTATACATTCCGTTCGAAAAAAACTGTACTACCTCATTTCGTTTTTTCCCTATGAGTAACGTGCCGTCATCCATAAATAAAAAATTTTTCCAACATAGCTTAAAGGTCGCCCAAGTTGTTTCAATAATGTTGTGTCGTGTAACACAAAAATATATAACGGTATTATTATCCCAGTTTATATGTTGTTGAATGAGTTCAGGTAACTCTAATTTGTCGTTATCCCAATCTCGTTCCCAATTAGCACAATCAAGCCAATTTTCTTTGTTATATGCCCAATCACCTTTTTTAAAAAAGTCTGGGTGGTCTACTTGTTTGCTAATAAATGTATCCCATAATGTATTTGCTCGACTCACCTGCATTGGTTTAATTTTATTTAAATCACCCGTTGAGATAGGTAGGCTCTTATGTTTAAAAATCCAAGCGTTTTTTAATTCTTCAAGAGGGATATATTTCATAAATTTCTATAAGTTAATAAGTAGGCTAATAAATAGATTTACTATGGTGGTAAAGCTATTATTTAGATTTGATCAGGCGCCATATATACCATAATACAAGTGAGGCAATAATCGCAGTACTAATTGGTCCAGTCCATTTCCCAACATCATTAAATTGACTACCAAGGTAATAACCCGCATAGGCTAATAGTACATTCCATAAAGCACTTCCTAAAGTTGATAATACCAAAAAGCTTAATAAAGGCATTTTTACAATGCCAGCTGGTAAAGAAATAAGCGATCTTAATCCAGGTACTAATCTTAATAAAAATATACCCCATAAGCCGTAACGGTCAATCCAGCGTTCAGCTTTGTCAACATCATCACGTCTTATAGCCACCCATTTACCATGCTTATCGCACCAGTTTTTTAAGTTTTCTGAACCTAATTTATAGCCTAAATAATAAAATAATACGGCACCTAACATTGAACCAAAGGTTGTGGCGATAATAACCCCAACCATAGTTAGTTTTTCTTGAGAAACAAGAAAACCAGCAAGAGGAACAACAACTTCTGACGGGATGGGAGGAAAAATATTTTCTACAAACATTAAAAACACCAGCCCAAAATAGCCAGAGCTTTTAATCATATCGGTTATCCAGTCATTCATGTAAATAAAACTCCTTTAGCTGATAAATATTGTAATAAAAAGTGCTATAAATAAAATTTAGGTTGAATCTTACAATAACATTTTTCTGAAGATAAAGATTAAACGCAGTTAAAATTTAATGGATTTAAGAGTAAATTATTTTACTCAAAATTTAATGATAATACGATGAATCACGTAAAAAAAAGCCAGTATAAAACTGGCTTTAAAATTTAAATTTGAGTTACACATTAAACCTAAAGTGAACTACATCACCATCTTTCACTTTGTAGTTTTTACCTTCTAAGCGCCACTTTCCAGCTTCTTTCGCGCCTGACTCACCGTTAAATTCAATAAAATCGTCATAAGCGATAACTTCAGCACGGATAAAGCCTTTTTCAAAGTCAGTATGGATAACCCCGGCAGCTTGTGGTGCTGTTGCATTTTGCTTTACTGTCCATGCTCTTACTTCTTGTACGCCAGCAGTAAAATAAGTTTGTAAGTGCAATAAGCCGTAGCCTGAATTAATGACACGATTTAAGCCCGGTTCTTCTAAGCCCATCTCTGCCATAAATTCTACTCTGTCTTCTTCATCCATTTCAGATAGCTCACCCTCAATTTCAGCACATACAGCAACTACTACGGCATTTTCTTTTTCAGCAATCGTTTTTACTACATCAAGATGAGGATTGTTTTCAAAACCGTCGTCGTTAACGTTGGCTATATACATAGTGGGCTTAACCGTTAAAAAGTTAAGGTATTGAACCGCGGCAAGCTCTTCTTTTTCTAAGTTTAAAGAGCGCACCATATGACCATCTTCAACATGTTTTAATATTTTTTCTAAAATAGGCAGTTCAAATTTTGCATCTTTATCGCCACCTTTTGCACGTTTAGTTTGGCGTTGAATAGCTCTTTCAGCGGTATCCATATCCGATAATGCTAATTCAGTATTGATTACATCAATATCGTCTGCAGGATCAATTTTATTAGCAACATGAATAATATTCTCGTTTTCAAAACAACGCACTACATGTCCAATGGCATCGGTTTCACGAATGTTAGCTAAAAATTTATTACCTAAACCTTCACCTTTTGAAGCGCCAGCTACTAAGCCTGCAATATCAACAAATTCCATTGTTGTTGCTAATACGCGTTCAGGTTTTACTATAGCGGCAAGTTTATCTAAACGAGGATCAGGTACGGGAACAACCCCAGTATTTGGTTCAATCGTACAAAAAGGGAAGTTGGCTGCTTCAATACCAGCTTTGGTTAAAGCATTAAAAAGTGTAGACTTACCTACATTAGGCAAACCAACGATACCACATTTAAATCCCATGAGATTATTCCTATTTAAGTTTGAGTGCTGAAAATCACTCGTTTTATTTGTTGAGCAATTGAGCTAGGTCAGGTTTATTAACATAACCTCGATTGTCATTAAATTATTAGAGTCTAATTACGTTATTATTACGGATAATGAATTTATTCGAATACACTTTATCAGCTTCAATAATACGTCACGTTATATGCATTATATATTGATGTAACTCGCTAACTGGCTTTGAAAGAGTGAAGACGGTTTTGTGCTTTTTTAATATTATCTTTTTGCCATATTTCAAAACAGCGGCTTGCTTCGTCAATACATTGGTCAATTAAATCTTGCTCGCTTGCCGGAGCCTTACCAAGAACGTGTCCGGTAACGCGATCTCTATGACCGGGATGACCAATACCAATACGTAAGCGATAAAAATCTTTATTATTGGCCATGCAAGAAATTATATCTCTTAGACCATTGTGTCCACCATGACCGCCACCCAACTTAATTTTACATACACCAGGGTCCATGTCTAATTCGTCATTGGCAACCAATATATCTTCAAGGGGGATACGATAGAAATTAGCAAGAGGAGCAACAGATTTCCCACTTCGGTTCATAAAAGTAGTGGGAATAAGTAAATGAACGAGTCGTTCACCAATAAAACCTTTCCCGTAGTGGCCAAAGTATTTTTTTTCAGGCTTTAAGGTTATGTTGTAGCGAGATGCTAGTTCTTCTACAAACCATGCACCGGCATTGTGACGTGTTTTTGTATATTCGGGGCCTGGATTTCCCAGGCCCACTACTAACTGAATAGTCATCTAAGGTTAGATCCTAAGACTTATTTATTCGGCTGGTGCTTCTTCTGAAGATGCTTCGTCTTCATCTTCTTCTACAGCTGCTTTTGGTGCATTGATTGTCACTAGGGCTTGGTCATGATCTTCGCCTTTAGCTAATTCATCAGAGGTAACGCCTTCAGGAAGAGTAATATCTGATAAATGAATCGTTTCGCCAACTTCTAATGAAGAAACATCAACTTCAATGTATTCTGGTAAATCTGCAGGTAAACAACTAATCGCAATTTCATTAGCATGGTGAGCAACAATACCACCTTTTTTGATTGCTTCTTCTTCGTTAATGAAGTGAATAGGAGCATTCATTTGTACGGCGTGGCTAGCATCAATGCGTAAAAAATCTAAATGCATGATAACTTGCTTAAAAGGGTGACGTTGCATGTCTTTAATTAAACATTCAACAGGCTTACCATTTACGTTTAGTGTTAACACTTGAGAATAAAAAGCTTCTTCTTGTTGTGCACGAAAAACGTTTTTATGTTCTAAAGTTAAAGAAATTGGATCTTTACCTTCACCGTATAAAATTGCAGGTACTTTGTTCGCGTGACGTAGGCGGCGGCTCGCACCTTTCCCTAAATCTGTACGTACTTCAGTATCTAAAGTAAATAAATCAGTCATATTGTACTCTTTATAAAATTAGTTAATTGAGTGTTACTTTTTGCGACCAAAAGCAACGATATTCCTTTATTTTAAGCTAGTGAGTTATCACCACCTAAAAAAGGCGCGATATAATAACATTTGCGTAGAATAAAGCCAAGTATTATGTAGGTAAGGAGATAAGAATAATTCAGTTGTATTTTATATAGCGTTACCAATCAAGATAATCGTTTAAGAGTGGTTAAATGACACCAATTTAGGTTAATGTTTCAAGGAGATATTTTAAATTAATGTATTAGGGTCTGTTGATCTTTCGAGGTTATTTTTACAGCAAGGTGTTTGATATTTAGACAAGGCAGAGTATGTGAAGTGTAGCTAGCTACTCGAACATACGATAACGACGTATAAATTTCAAACAGGTACTGCCCTCTGGGTTCATTTAAAACGAATTTACTCATTGCTGTTCGCTTCTTTAATAGAATAACTATTAGACAAAGCTCACATCGCGATTAAATTCGTTTTAAATTGAATAAAATTTAACCCTGAAAGATCAACAGACCCTAAGTTAGGTTTAAAAAATTAGTTATTAGTTTAACTCTTTAAACAAAATTGAAGGTTTTGAGTAGGTGCCTTTAATAGAATGCCTTGTTTAAATAAAAAGTTATGTAACTTTTTTTGATAGGTTGCTTCTTGTTGTTTGATTTTTTGAAAGTCTTGATTATCATTATCTGAGCTCATACTAAAAGTGCATGAAAAAAATAAGCTTGCAGGGAAGTGATCAAATTTCACCGTGTGTGTTAAGCAAGTAAAGCTAGGAAAATCATTTACTAAATCAACCTCAAGCTGTTTTGATACCACTAAGATTTTTTTATTAATTTTTTCAACAGTTTTTGATGGTTTCATTGATTACTCATGACTTTGTTATTTTTCGTTTTTGATATTTAAAAATGAACTTTATTAGCACAGGCATAACCCTCTTATAATAACCTGTATATTTTAATACAAGCTAAATTAATTTATTAAATGCATTAGTTTAACTGCTTATTACTTTCATCATTTAGTTCCTAGTACCAAATTTACCTAAAAAAACACATAATAAAAAATTACTTAGTACTACTTACTCGTTAAATTAATCATTTTACTAAGTTATTAATTTTGCAGAGAAACTACGTATTAATAAAGTACATATTAATAAATAACGTGCTAATAATTGATGTGTTAATTGTTTATTGTAAACAATTTTTTAATTCGGTAGACTATTTATAAAGCTATCAGGCTGATTTAAGCGGTTTATTTTAGGTTATTGATAAGCGAATTTTTTTAACTTCCCTCAAGTTATACGTAATTAGGGCGAAACTTAAAAAACATAACCCATAAAAATAAGTTATAAACAGGGTTCGATTTTAATGATTTAAATTAGCTAAGAGTACAGCAAAATAAAGAGAATGCTGATAAACTCGACCAAGTAAGTTTATATCTAATACTTTAATGAAAACGCTTGTATTAAACTGTTTATATTTCCTGTTTGATTTTAGATTGTGCATTATAAGTAAATGAGCAGATCGATTAATAACGCAATAGGTGTAAAATTTAGTTATTACCCACATGCTTTATATTAACTATTTACTAACACTGTTTACCTTACTATATAAATTTTATTTTACACTTTGTATATACCCAAACTTCTTAGCTTTATTTTGATTAACGCCTTAGGGATACAGGTAGTTTAAGTATATATAAACAATGCAATAAATTACTTCTTTGGAGAGAATATGAAAGCAAAATCAGATATAGGTGTTGTTGGCTTAGCCGTTATGGGTGAAAACTTGATCCTAAATATGGCAAGCAAGGGTTTTACAGTAACAGCATTTAACCGTTCTTATAATAAAGTAGAAAACTTTATTAACGGAAGAGCAATGGGTAAAACTATTCGTGGTGCGGATTCAATTAAAAACCTTGTTGAATCTCTAGAAACTCCTCGTAAAGTAATGCTAATGGTTAAGTCTGGCCAGCCTGTAGATGATTTTATTGAGCTTTTAATTCCTCATTTAGATGAAGGCGATATCATTATTGACGGTGGTAATAGTCAGTTTGAAGATTCAAACCGTCGTACTCATTATTTACGAGATAAAGGCTTTTTGTATATTGGTACTGGTGTTTCTGGTGGTGAAGAGGGGGCTTTATTAGGTCCATCTATTATGCCAGGTGGGGCTAAAGAAGCTTGGGAGCATGTTAAGCCTATTTTTCAAGGTATTTCAGCTAAAGTTGCTGATGCCAATGGTGACTTAGTTGTTCCATGTTGTGATTGGGTTGGCGATGATGGCGCAGGTCATTTCGTTAAAATGGTACACAATGGTATTGAATATGGTGATATGCAATTAATTTGCGAAGCTTATATATTAATGCGTGATTTACTGGGTATGTCTGCAGACGAAATGCAAGAAGTATTTGCTCAGTGGAATACTACCGAATTAAGTAGTTACTTAGTTGAAATTACAGCTGAAATTTTAGCTTACAAAGAAGACGGTAAAGCATTAGTAGAAAGTATTTTAGATACCGCTGGCCAAAAAGGTACAGGTAAATGGACGGGTGTCACAGCATTGCATTTAGGTGTTCCGCTTACATTGATTGGTGAAGCAGTATTTGCGCGTTGTTTATCAGCTATTAAAGAAGAACGCGTTCAAGCATCTACCGTTATTAAAGGTCCAACACCTGTATTTAAAGGCGATAAAGTGGCATTTGTTGAAAGTTTAAGACAAGCGCTATTAGCTTCTAAGATAGTTTCATATGCGCAAGGTTACTGTGTAATGCGTGAAGCAGCTAAAGAATATAAATGGGAATTAGATTGTGGCGCTATTGCACTTATGTGGCGTGGTGGTTGTATTATCCGTTCAGCATTTTTAGGTAATATTAAAACAGCGTTTGATAAAGACGAAAATTTATCAAACTTGTTACTAGATGATTACTTTAAAGACGTTGTTACAGATGCTCAACAAGGTTGGCGCGAAGTGGTTAGTACAGCGGCAATGCAAGGTATTTCAGTACCATGTTTATCTTCTGCACTTAGTTACTTTGACGGGTATCGTACAGCTAATTCTCCTGCTAACTTATTACAAGCACAACGCGATTATTTTGGTGCTCACACATATGAGCGTAAAGATCGCCCTCGTGGTGAGTTTTTCCATACAAATTGGACAGGTAGAGGCGGCAATACTGCTTCTACCACTTACGACGTATAAGTTTGATTATGAGCTAAGTTAACTTAGCTCATAATCAAAATATAATTACTGCGTAAGTAGAAAGTTTACTAAAAATTAAATATAAGCTGAGTTTACTCAGCTTTTTTTTGTTTAAAAATCGAACTTTTATTAGTAGCTATTGATCTTTTGGTAGGTTTTGCAGCAATAAGTTTTTTGTACAAGGTATCCATTATAAATAACCTATGGTTATTTGCTATAAAATTTTGATAACAACATATAAATATAAAACTTATGCTGTTAAGATAATTACATCAGTTTTACTAACCAATTGCATGAGAAGTTTCAGTAATTTTCATTCTACTCTGCCACCTAATAATATTTAATTTGACCACTGAATAACATTAGGGTCTGTTGATCTTTCAGGGTTAAATTTTATTCAATTTAAAACGAATTTAATTGCGATGTGAGCTTTGTCTAATCGTTATTCTATTAAAGAAGCGAACAGCAATGAGTAAATTCGTTTTAAATGAACCCAGAGGGCAGTACCTGTTTGAAATTTATACGTCGTTATCGTATGTTCGAGTAGCTAGCTACACTTCACATACTCTGCCTTGTCTAAATATCAAACACCTTGCTGTAAAAATAACCTCGAAAGATCAACAGACCCTAGATTTGACACTAATAAATTAAGATCACTTAGTGAGCATTATTGACGTTAGCTATCGCTTATTCTTTAGGTTAAAAGTTAGCCAATAGCCGACATTAGCTTTTATGACAAAAAATCGCTTATAGCTGATATTTTTTCTTGAGCTTGATAGTGTTTTTTGTATTACGCCTGTTAGCTGAACTCACATATATAAGTGAACGTTCGGATGGAGCAATATAAATCCGTACAAACTTGCCGACCTTGATATAAAGTCAATTATCAAATATGTACGGTAGATATTTACCCTTCAAGCCAACTTTATAATTTTACACCTGGAAGTGTTTGCCCACCTTGATACATAGTTAAAGAGGTTGCTTCCCCTTCTTCGTTTACTTCAAAAATTATTCTAGCTTTAACTGCTTGATTCACGAATTTCGTTTTTGAAATTGCGGTTAGTGTGAGTTTTTGTTGGCCCGTTGCTTGAGCATATAACTGTGATTCATCGTTAGTGATGGTCAGCACAAAATTTGGCACTAATTGAAATTTTCCATTTAACTTATCTAGTGTTTCTGTTGCTACATTTACAGGAGTCGTTAGCGTTACTTTATCAAGTTGATTGTTGATATAGGCATGACCTATTTCATCTAATTCAAAAATAGAATTGGTTAAAATAACAATACCTTTTTGCTTTTTTTGGTCAAAAGCAATAAACGATCTAAAACCTCCTGTGCCGCCATTATGCATATAATATTGATTATCTTTTCCTTTAAGAATGATCCAGCCTAAACCTATTTTTGTATCTGGGTTTCCAAATAGACCCGTACTCGTATGGATTAATGAAAATTCACCGCTCAACTGCTCTTTTGACATATTCGCTTTTAAATAAGACGCCATATCCGTCGCTGACGAATTTAAAGCGCCAGCGCCTGCCAAAGTGGGTAATTGCCAGTGCTGAGTAACATTTAGCTGGCCGTTATGCCCATCGCTCATTAAGCCTGTTTTCGACGCAGGAATAGTAACAAAGGTACTTTCCATGTTAAGTGGATTTAAAACTCGGTCAGTGATCATGTCCTGATAACTTTTATTGTCAATTAGCGCTAATACATGGCCTAACAAACCCACCGCTAAATTCGAATATTCATGCACTTCACCCACTTCACGAGGTAATTTATAGTCATTAAGAAATTCATACATCATTTCAACTGTATAATCTGCATAAGGATTTAAAGGGTTTGAAAACGTCATATTTGTTGGTAATCGCGGTAAGCCGGAACTATGATTCGACAAAGACAAAAAGGTAATATGTTTTTCATTTTTAACAGGAAGGGTTACCTGTTCACGCAAGTAATTTTGCACAGGATCTGTTAGCTTTATTTTCCCTTCTTTTACCATGCTAGCTAAAGCTAAAGCGGTAAAAGTTTTACTTACAGAGCCTATTTCAAATAACGTATTGGCATTAATTTTCTTTTTAGACTTTTTATCAGCAAGTCCAAGGCTTAAATACTCGGTTTTATCACCATTAATTATTACCACAGAAACGCCAACTGCTTGTTTTTCAATACTGGTTTTATGGGTAATAATTTTTTCAATCGTTTTTAATTCAGTTGAAGCCATGCTGTTTCTTGCGCTAATAATACAAATAAATAGGGTAATGAATACGGTTATTAACGTACTATTTCTGTTTGTTTTTTTCATTATATTCTCAAATTTAATTTACAACTTTCCTATGACATGCAAGTAGATGGCACTGATGCTAGAGATTTTCCAGTGTTCGAGCATTCGTTAAAAAGCTATTTACTATTCGTTACACGTTTTATAAATAATAACGCTCAGTAGCTTCAAACCTTTAATTCAATGCTTTTAGATTGAAAAAAATCACACTCGAAAGATCAATAGCGACTAAATTTTTTTTATAAAAGGTTATATAAAATATCATATTAGCAATATATGAACTAAATATAGATAGAGTTAATGACTCAAATATAATGACAATAGAAGGGCGAGTCTATTACACCATCAAGCTGAAAAACTGAAGCTTGCTAATGTAATAAACTCAAAGTGTATTAATAATTCATACACTTTGAGGCTTTATAGCGTTAGATACTTTCCTTAAAATACTTTTGCAACATTAAACTTTAGTTATTTTAAGGACTTGTGCATGTTTAGAAGGTGAACCTGCAGGTAAGTTAACGATTAACCCATTAGCTGTTTGTTTAAATGTTAATGAACCTTTATGACCAATTAGCTCAATTTTTGCTATTTTATCGGTATAGTTTTTAGCGTTAATGCTACGAATAGTTACTTTAGCATTATCACCTGGCCACGCTAACATAGTTGCGTACAATGTATCTTTATTTTTAGTAAAACGAATGTCGCTACTGTTAAAGTCTTTACGATTTTTTTCAGCATCGTTTGCGTTTTTACCATCTGGAACATAGGTTTCACCTTCACCAAATGTTACCCAAGGGCGTGTGCTATAAACGGCTTCACCATTAATTGCTAGCCAGTCACCAATTTCTTTAAGTAAAGCTATCTCAGGCTCTGGGATGGTACCGTCTGGCTTAGGACCAATATTTAATAATAATGAACCATTTTTAGAGATAATATCCATTAAATCATCAACTAATGAATTAGCATTGCGGTATCTATGATTAGTTACATAACCCCATGATGATAATGAAACAGAGGTATCTGTTTGCCAAAAATAAGGATGGATATCTATCATGCCGCCACGTTCAATATCTAGCACGGCTGAGCCGGGAGGGAACGAGCGCATTTCAGCATGCTCTTTATAATTAAGGGCTGGCATGTTTTTCCAGTTAACTCCTTTATTATAGTAGTAGCTTGTGAACTCTTTTACGTGATTGTGAAAAGGTTCTGATGCCATCCACCAATCAAACCAAATAAGCTCAGGTTCATACTTATCAACAATTTCGACAGTACGTAGTAACCAATCATCCATAAATTCTTGACTGGGAGGAGTTAACCCTTCTTCAGAAGATTTTCTATTAACAGCGGGTCCGTATAAATCGCGATATGCTTCATCTTGAACATCTGATGGAAACTCTCTACCACCATCAAAAAACCACCAGTTTTCAGCTCTATGGCTTGAAAGTCCGAAGTGAATGTCGGTTTTATCAGTAGCGTCTTTTAATTCTTGTATTACATCACGTTTAGGTCCCATTTCAACCGAGTCCCATCGCGAATAAGAATTGTCGTACATCGAAAATCCATCATGATGTTCAGCAACAGGTATAATATATTTTGCGCCTGAATCTTTAATAATTTTTAACCATTCATCAGCATTAAATTTTTCTGCTTTGAACTGAGGAATAAAATCTTTGTAACCAAACTCAGTTTGATCACCAAAGTTTTTCTCATGGTATTCTTTTTCTTCGTTATCTTTTTGGTACATTTTTCTTGGGTACCATTCACCATTATGAGCAGGTACTGAGTAAACCCCCCAGTGAATGAAGATCCCAAATTTTGCATCTTGATACCAATCTGGAATTTCATACTCAGTTAACGAATCCCAATTAGCTTTAAAAGGGCCTTGATTTGCTACTGCTTTAATTTCAGCTAACTTAGCAGCGTTTTTTATTGCCGATGATGCGTTATCATTCGATGATTTAGGTTCGACACTACAAGCAGTTAAACTTAATGCTATAGCAACGGCTATTGTGCTTTTAAATGTTGTTAAAGTATTTTTTTTCATTTTCATTAAACTTCGTTAGTTGGTGGTTATAAAAATGTATACGACACTATAATTTCAAATGCAGCATAAATGCAAATATTTTATATATAAAATGACTGTTTTTAATATGCAGCGAGTATGTCGATGCATTAATTTTATTAAATTCGCTGTTTATAAGAAAGTTAAAAACAAAAATGCTTGCTAAATGTTTCATTTTTTTAGAATTTGAAGATGTTTAATACAATTGACTTTATAGTTTATTTAAAAGATTATTTATGAAAGTCAAGTATCACATATAAAATATGTGCTCTGCATCATTAAGGTAAATTACAGTATGAAAGGTTGTATATCAAAGAGTAAGATATTACTTATATTAATGTTTTTCTGTTTTACACAAACTCAAGCAAAGGTACTTACACATAACACCAGCTCTGAGCGTAAACAAATAAACATCAATCAAAATTGGCAATATCATAAAGGTGAAATGTCGATCAAACCAGATAATCATTCATGGTCAACCCAAGGGTGGCAACAAGTTACCTTACCTCATACATATCAATTAACCTCTATCAACTTAGATAACAGTACTGATGATAAATCGCAAAAAACATTTCATCGAGATGTTAGTTGGTATCAAAAAGATCTTGTCGTGAATGCCTCAAAAAATCAAAAAGTATTTTTAGAGTTTGAAGGCGCACATCAACGTACCCAGCTTTGGGTGAATGGTAACTATGTAGGTGAACATGCAACAGGTGGTTATACGCCTTTTCACTTTGATATTACAAGTTTTATAAAGCTCAACGAAAATAATACTTTAGTTGTATTTTTGGATAACCGAATTGATGAAAACATTCCACCTGATGGGTTTACTAGAGATTACATATTGTTTGGAGGTTTATACCGAGATGTATATCTAACAGTTACTGACGATTTACATTTTACTTATAACTGGGAGAGTAAAACGTCTGGTGTTTTTATCACTACGCCAACCGTAAGTGACAAAAATGCGACCATATCAGTACGTAGTGAAGTTAAAAACAGTGCCAATAAAGAAAAAACTTTCACTGTGGCAACAAAAATTGTTGATGCAAATAAAAATATTGTTGCGGAAGTTTCCACTGAGCATATTTTATTAGCAAACCGTAAAACTACCATAAAGCACACCACAGGTTTAACTGAAAATGTACAGTTGTGGTCCCCAGATAATCCTTATTTATATCGCGTTTATAGCCAAATAAAAGTTGATGGTAAAAATGTTGATGATATCACTAACCCCTTGGGTATAAGAAAATTTGAACTGCGTTTAAATGAAGGTTTATTACTTAATGGAAAACCGATTGAAATTATAGGCGCAAATAGACATCAACATTACCCATATATAGGAGACGCCGTACCTAATAATTTACACCGAAATGATGCCATTAAGTTTAAACAAGCAGGTATGAATTTAGTGCGTTTAGCACATTACCCACACGATAATTCGTTTATTGAAGCTTGTGACGAACTGGGCTTAATTGTTGTTGAAGAACCACCGACATGGATTGAGTTTGGTAATAATTTATGGTTTGACCGGTTAGAACAAGCGACTCGAGTGATGATTAGAAATCATCGTAATCATCCCTCAATACTTGGTTGGGGTGCTGGTATTAATCATCGCGGTACAATTAAGCGGTTACATTATGCCGCAAAAGAAGAAGACCCTACGCGCATTACTATGAACAACGGGACTTTATGGACAGGAGAGCAACATTCAGGTGTTACCGATTTATATGCAGTAATGGATTATCGTGGTGCAGTACGACAACCTCATGATTTATTGTTTGCGATGGAGCATACGGGTACTAAAGATACCATAGGCTTACAAGATATTGTTTCTCGTTACAAAAACGATCCAAATTTAATTGGGTTAGCCTCTTGGAGTGGGCATGATAGCTACTCGTTTATAAAACGTGATAAACAATATCCTAATTTATCGGTATGGGGAGCCTCTAGTTGGGATGCTTTTCGTTCACCCAAACCTATTTACTACTGGTATAAATCAGAATTAACTGAAGAACCTATGGTTCATATTCCTGAAAATAGCGCTCAATTAGAAGGTTTTGTTCAAGTGTTTAGTAATACTGATTCTATCGAGCTACTACATAATGGAAAGTTATTAGGGCGCTATACTCCAACCGTTACTGAAACCAACAAAAATCTAAGTTCACCATCAACTTTGATCCCTTTTAAATGGACAGAAGGTAAATTAACTGCTTACGCAATTAAAAACGGCAAGCGCGTAGCAGAACACTCGCGCGCAAAACCCGGTGTAGCCACTAAAATAAATTTGGTAATTGATACTGCTGGTTATGATTATTCTGCTGATGGCTCAAGCATTTTAATGGCGTACGCTTATATTCAAGACAAAAATGGTCAAACTATTGAAGCCGATACCCCTTATGTCACCTTTGACATTAGTGGCAATGCTGAAATTGTAGGAGATGAAAGCATTGGCGCAAACCCTGTTACTTGGCGCAATGGTATAGCACCTATTATGTTCCGTGTTGGAAATATCCCTAGTGATATTAGGTTAACAGCAAAAGCTAAAGGTTTAGCGTCAGCAAGCACTACACTTACCACTAAAAAATGGAATGCACTAGCTCATCAACAAAAACATCAAATTATAAATCAACCCTTTGAACTGAAAGTTGATATTGGAAATAATCAACAACACCCTCAAGAAGATTATATTTTATGGTCACACGATAAGGGCAACAATACTAAGCAGTTAGTCGCAAATAACGGGCAGAAAGTGAATGTTAGCTTAACATCTAATAAAAATATTAATTGGCAAAATACATGGGGCATGCCAGGTGATTTAAGTTTTATGATTGAAGACGGTGTAGAAGTTCCTGCAAAAGCAACACTTGAATTAACATTTAAAGGTTTACCTAAAGGTAAATACCAACTTAAAACGTGGCACCATATGCTAAGTGACAAAAAGGTAAATGTGCCTGATTTAAATTTTGATTTAAAACCAAAACAAAAATTTGATAACTCAAATCATGTGAGCTCTAGCAAAATATACCGTCCAACTTTTGGTCAAAGGATCGTTGTAAGTGAAGCAGGAGGTGGCGCTAAAGGCGATGGTGGCTCAAATAAGGCTGCAAAAGGCAATGCGTTACATACCTTTAAAAGTGATGGTAAAAATAAAGTATCGTTAGTGATCACCTCATCAAACGCGAGTAAAGCAATAACAACCTTTAAACTAAATGGCTTTGAACTCAAGCAACACAACTAATATGGTCGTTTAATTAATGTTATTAATGTAAGTTGGCTAAGCTTATGCTACTAAATTGAGCTATGTAGTTAAGCTATGTAATTATGCTTTATGTAATTTAGCTTTATGTAGCTAAGTCAACTTAATAACCGTAATTTGAAACCGCTTATTTAGTAAACATCGATACATTCAAGTAAAATTGTTTGCAAAGCTATGCTAAGTTAATAGTGAAAAAGTTAATAATTGTAGTGGTAGAGTAATTTTGGCCACCCATTAAGAAAGAAATGTTATGCTAATAAGCATACAAATTTGGGTGAAAAAATGACGAAATTAAAACGTGCAACATATTCTGCGGCAATCAAATTAGAAAC
>Ga0209303_1001363_pt1 | contig 15199 bp, 19 predicted proteins | sample SidtaG_3_FD_187449 | JGI IMG/M metagenome (GOLD analysis project Ga0209303, IMG submission 187449) | Marine algal microbial communities from Sidmouth, United Kingdom - Sidmouth_Asex1 metaG (SPAdes) (version 2) | ecosystem: Host-associated > Algae > Red algae > Unclassified | place: Sidmouth... | reverse complement strand
GTTTTTTGCCGGTGCAAAATAAGTTTCCTAAATGGATAAATGTAGCCGTTGGCATGGGTGGCGATCAAATGTTTCATACTATTGACAATAGTAACCGTGGTATTGAGCTAAGGCGTTATCGCAGTTTTTATTTAAGTTTAGATGCTGATTTTACAAAATTTAAAGCCAAAACTGGCTTTGGCAAAACGATGCTTTTTTTATTGAACACTTTTAAGCTGCCTTTTCCAGCTTTGCATATTACTAGCACAGGCGCAGTTAAATTTGTACCTTTGGCTTTCTAAAAAATAAAATTATACCACAAGCTGTGCTATCGCTGCATTTTTTTTTAAGAAGTGCAGAGGAAAGTCCGGACAACACAGAGCGCCGCACCATTAGTAGTTTAATGGGGCTATTTTTTTTTAGAAACAGCAAGTGCCGCAGAGAATTAGATAACCGTAGTAAATACGGCCAGCGTGAAAATGCTTTGAATAGGCAATTAATGCAGATGACTGTATTATTGGGTAAACCTTGCGGGTTGAAAGGCCAAATAGGTGTAACGGCTTTTAGCTATTATGTGGCTCGCATAAATGTTACACGGGTAGGCTGCTTAGATAAATGATAGCTTAAAACAGAATTCGGCTTACTGGCTTGTGGTTATTTTTTTTGATGTTTGTTTTGTATAATCAAAGCTCATTATCCTACCATAAAAACTTGGCAGGTTTAATGGCTTGGTTGGGTGTTGTTGATTAAGCTGCGTTAGGGATTGCAGCGGTTATACCGAAACGAAATGAAGGTATTTGAGCGGAAAGCCCGACCCGAAGGGGAACGCCCAAAAAAAAACGTAACCTAATATTGTAAATAATAATACAACAATTAATTAAAAGCCGATTGCTTTTCTTTTGGTAAGTTTATTATTTAGGTTAGCCATTTGTATGGCAGTAATGGCGGCTTCTGTGCCTTTGTTGCCGTGTTTGCCGCCAGCTCTGTCTTTAGCTTGTTGTAAAGTGTTAGGGGTTAGCAAACCAAATATAAAGGGTATTTTTAAAACTAAGTTAAGGTTCATTAAACTTTGGGCAACGGCTTGGTTTATGTAACGGTCGTGTTCGGTTTCGCCTTTTATAACGCAACCTAAGGTTATAACGGCACTTAATTTTTGGGTTTCTGCAATTAGTTTTGCTCCGTAAACCAACTCGTAAGCGCCTGGCACTTCAAGCAGATGGATGTTACTTTCTTGTGCATCGTGTTTTATTAAGGTTTCAATGCAGGCATCTTTTAAAGCATTGGTAATTTCGTTATGATAGGCGCTTAACACAATGCCAAAATTATATGCCGAAGCACTTGGAATAACTTCACTGTTGTAGTGGGATAAGTTGTTGATATTGCTTGCCAAATGTAATTACTAATAATATTATGAAAAAATAAAAACCTTACCAAACCTTATTTTTTTGGGCGACTACTTCGGTTAAGAAGCGAATAAGGTAAGCGGTAAGGTTTTATTATACTGTTAATTTAAAAATTGTGCACTTTTCTCATTGCTAAGCACCAACTCTTGCTAAGTACTTTGCAACACTGCTTGCTTCTGTACTTTTGGGGTACTCATCTTTTATAATTTGATAGTGCTTTTTGGCACCTTCTAAATCACCATTTTGCTCTTTAGCTAAGCCTGCACGAAAATGATACATTGGCGAAGTTACATTATTATCGCTATTTGCTGCTGCTTTTTCGTAGTAGCTAATGCCTTCGTTTACATTACCCAATTGCATGTGGGCATCGCCAATATTGCCAAGCGCCATTGAACTAACTACCATATCGCTACCTTTAAATTTGCTTAGGTAGTCAATTGCATTTTGATATTCGCCAAGTTGCAAGTAACTAACCCCGGCATAGTAATTGGCTAAGTTACCAGTTTTAGTGCTTCCAAAACTATTGGCTACATCTAAAAAGCCATCGTTAGTATCGTCGCCATTTAAAGCTAATGAAAAGCTATCCATTTCAAAATATTTTTGCGCTTGGTAGGCATTTTCAATTGCCGAAGCTTCTTGTTTTGGTACATACCAGCTCATATAAGCGTAAACTGCAATAATACCAACTAACAATAAGCCCAATGCGCCAAAAATGAGGGATTTATTTCTATTGAAAAAATCTTCTGCTTTGCTGTAAGATTCTTCTACATCAATTTCTTGATCGAATATTGTTGAAGTTTCGTTATTATATTCGGGGTTGCCAAAGGCACCGTGGGTTTGGCGCTTTTCTACACCTTGATCTTTAATTCTCTTTTTCTTTGCCATTATTTATTATGATAAAATTTTATTTAAGCTAAATACGGGTAATTTTGTTGGTAATATACATCTTTATACAACTCGCTATTATCTGGAAATGGTGAATTTTCTGCAAACTCAACACATTCGTTAACTTGTTGTTTAATACGAGTATTTATTTCTTTTATTTCTGCTTCTGTAGCGTATTTTTTCTTTTTAATATCGGCTAAAACCTGTTCAATTGGGTCTTGTTTTTTGTACGATTCTACTTCTTCTTTGGTACGGTATTTTTGAGGATCGCTCATACTGTGGCCTTTATAGCGGTAGGTTCTAATTTCTAAAAAAGTTGGGCCGTTACCTTTGCGGGCACGTTCGGCTGCTTTTTCTATCGCTTTATGAACCGCTAATGGGTGCATACCATCAACTGGCTCGCTTGGCATTTCGTAGCCTAAGCCTAATTTCCAAATATCTTCAACATTGGTAGTTCGTTCAACCGAAGTACCCATAGCATAACCATTGTTTTCTACAATAAAAATTACGGGTAACTTCCACATCATTGCCATATTAAAGGTTTCGTGCAAGGCTCCTTGGCGGGCTGCACCATCACCAAAAAGGGTAACACAAACATTATCGTTGCCTTTATATTTTTCGGCAAAACCAATACCTGCGCCCATTGGTATTTGCGCACCAACTATACCGTGGCCACCAAAAAAATAATGTTCTTTACTAAAAAAGTGCATCGAACCACCCTTGCCTTTGCTGCTACCGGTGGCTTTGCCAAACAATTCTGCCATACATTCGTTGGGTGTCATTCCACGTGCTAAACCTAAACCATGGTCTCGATAAGCAGTAATAATTGGATCTTCTAAACGAGTTGCAGAAACAATACCAGCCGAAACGGCTTCTTGGCCAATATACAAATGACAAAAGCCACGTATTTTCTGTTGCCCATAAAGCATACCAGCCCGTTCTTCAAAACGACGCTGCAATAACATGCTTTCATACCATTGCAAATAAGTTTCTTTGGTTACCTTTATCTTCGCCACAAAAAAAATTTTGGCAAAGATACAGAAATTTGAACTTTATTGATGCATTTAAACCTCTCGAATTTTAAAGCCCAACATTTCAAAAATATTGCACCATGCGAACTGCGTTTTTGTAATGGATTTAATTGCTTTACCGGTAAAAACGGAAGCGGTAAAACTAACCTGTTAGATGCCATTTACTATTTATCTATTGGCAAAAGTAATTTTAGTGTAAAAGATCAGCAATTAATACAAAATGGTAAAGCGTTTTTTAGGTTAGCTGCGCAATATAATAAAGCCAAAAATACAGATTTGTTGGCGGTTGAAATGGCCTACCATCAAAACAAAACCAAAAAAATTACTTGTAATGGTGAAGCGATAAAACGTATAAAACAACATCTTGGTACTATACCAGTTTTATTAGTTGCGCCCGACGATATTGAATTGATAAAAGGTTATAGTAACTACCGCCGACGGACAATAAATAAGGTTTTGTGCCAAAGCAATCCAACCTATTTAAATCAGTTGGCTTTGTACCAACAGGTGTTACAGCATCGCAATCATCATTTAAAAAACTGTAAACGGCAACCCGATTATACGTTGTTAGAAAGTTATAATTATAAATTAGCACCTGCTGCCAATGCTATTTACGAAATTAGAAAAACTTTTTTTGCAAACATTGAAGCGCATTATAAGGCAACGTACAACAACATTTCTGGAAATAAAGAGGCAGCTTCTTTTCAATATACTTCCGATTTATTAGAAAATGATTACGCTACATTGCTTAAAAACTGCTTAAAAGATGATGTGTTTGCGCAACGTACCACTACAGGAGTTCATAAAGATGATGTGCTGTTTTTAATTAATAATGCGCCAGCCAAAAACTTTGGATCGCAAGGGCAGCAGAAAAATGTGTTGATCGCCTTTAAATTAGCTTGCGCTCGTTATATGCAACAGCAGCAACAAAAATCACCTATTTTATTGTTAGATGATATTTTTGATAAATTAGATGGTTTACGAGTTGAGGCATTGTTAAATTTATTGCAGCAAGAAGATTATGGTCAAATTTTTATTACCGATACGGAGATGGATAGAATGCAATTTGTATTGAATGGTGTTAGTAGCAATAAGAAATTTTTTACGGTTGATGATGGGGAAGTTAGGGAGTTTTGATGGTTTTTTTTGGGTGTTCCATTAGTATTTAATATAAAACTCACTTTTTACCTGTAGGTTTTTATATGCAATTTTTATATTTGAATTGATGCATAAAACCACAAACTCTACAAATACCACAAATTTATTTTAGACGGTAATTGTAACCTTTCTCTATTTCATGTTACTTTATAGATAGAACCCATTAAAAAATGATGCAATCAAATACAAATGAAGCCTTTTTAAACTGGTACGAGCCAATACACAATAGATTTATACGCTATTGCAGCAGCGTTTCGTATGGAATTTTAGAGACGGAAGATTTGGCACAAGAGGCCATTATGGCGACTTTACAAAATTACCATCGCATTAGCGATAAAAATAAATTACTGAACTATATGATTGGTATTGTTCGTAATGTGGTTAATAATCAAAGGCGGCAAAAGAAGTTTCATGCAAATTGGGAGGAGGATTTATTGAACAAATTAGAAAGTGCCACACAAAATGCCGAAGTTGCAGTAGACATTCAATTTTTGCTAAATGCGATGGATCAATTACCCGCCAAACAGAAAGAAGCCGTTTTGCTATTTGAAGTAAGTGGTTTTTCTATGAAAGAAATTAGCCAGATACAAGACAGCAGTTTAACGGCAACTAAAACACGTATTAGCAGAGGGCGCAAACAGTTAAATGAACTCTTATCTGAAGATACAAGTAAGGCTTCTTTAACGAATAGATTAACTGCTTTTGCAAGCATCTTATTATAAGGGTATGAAAAATTTTGAATCAATAGATCAAACTTTTAAAGCTATGCGGCAACTACCAATAGAGGTGTCGTTTAAGCAAATAAAAAAGTGGGTTAATGAATTGCCGGTAATTAGAAAGCAAGATATGTCGAAGTCGAAGTGGTCGTTTCTGAAGTCATTTTTTCCTCCTATAAATGACAACTAATTTAAAAATATGTTCTGCAAGCATATTTCAATCAGGTTTCGGTTGAAGAGCATTGGAGATTCTGGATATTTTGCATCCTTGCACTTCAGATACTGGATCAGGTCCAGCACAGGTTTCCAGAATGACGGGAATATTACATATTTTTATTATTTTAATATAAAATAAAACACAATGAAAAAAATATTGATTATTGGTGGTTCCCAGTTTGTCGGTCGTAATTTGGTTGAACAATTATTGCTATTAGAAGCGTACGACATAACTTTGTTTAACCGAGGGAAAACAAACCCCGAATTGTTTACTGAGGTAAAGCGGATTTCTGGTGATAGAAATACCAAAGATCTTTATAAAGTGACTCAACAAAATTGGGATTGTATTATTGACATTTCTTGTTATTACCCCAACCCGTTAGAAGATTTTTTAAAGCAAATTAAAGGAAAGGTGGGTCGCTATATTTTTGTTTCAACCGCCAGTGTGTATAATTTGGAAACGGACAACAAGCAAGGGTACATGACCGAAAATTTTACCAAAAACACTTACACTAAAGCAGATAGAGTTGATAAAACAATGGCCACCTATGGTAAGCGGAAAGTAGCCTGCGAAGATGTATTATTGAGTCAAGATTGGTTGGATGTTATTATTTTACGACCGGCTTTAATTGTTGGACATTATGATTATTCTGACCGTTTGTATTACTGGTTTTACAAAACAAAAACCCAAAATTCTTTTATCATTCCAAATGAAGGTAAAGACTTAATATCTTATACTGATGTGTTAGATTTTTCTAAAATGATGATTAAAGCTATTGATGTTGAGCATAAACATCAAGTTTATAATGCTTCGAGCTATGCTACTTCGTTAGGTAAATTTGTACGTTTGGCGGCTAAACATTTTAATAAAAATTTACAATTGATTAACGCCACTCCAGCATTTATTGAAGCGCAAAAAGTTGCTGTTTGGTCTGAACTTCCTTTATGGGTGGCAGGTGATTTTTTTACAATAGATAGTGCAAGATTACAAAAAGATTTTGATTTTACCTTTAGCACTCCAGCAGAAACTACCGAACGATTATTGGATTATTATGGAAATTATATGAAGTGGCGATATGTAGGAGAAGATAAATTTGGAAAAAAGCAGCTGACCCTGAAACGTGAAGCTGAATTAATGAAATTGCTTTTGTAATATTTATTTAAAATTATATTTTTACTATTAGTTCTATAATTTGTTTACCTAACAGCCTAACATTTGCAATGTTTTTAAACCCGACTGAGCTTGGTGAAATAGCCCCGATTGCAGCGGAAAGCCCACAGCGTAGCGAGGACTTGGAGCGGAAAGCGGGTTGCCCATTTATAAATCACTTTACTATTTCGCTTCTAAAAATATAAATTTTTTATGGCTTGGTTTAACAAAAACCTGTTTTCTAAAATTTGTTGGGCAAAATTAGTGGTTACTATATTTGTTGATCTTTATAAAAAGAACTTAACTTGTTTTAAATTTGCATTGGAAACAATTATGGCAAACAATATTTTAATAACTGGCGGTAGCGGTATGGTAGGGCGCAGGCTTACCAAAAAATTAATGGAAGAAGGACATACTGTTAACTGGTTGTCGCGAACAGAAAACTTGCTTTACCCCGTAAAGCAATACCGCTGGAATATTGAAAAAAACTACATTGACGAAAATGCCTTTGATAAGGTAGACACCATAGTGCATTTAGCAGGCGCAGGAATTGCTGATAAAAGATGGACAGCAAGCCGCAAGCGTTTAATACGAAATAGCCGCATAAAAAGCCTTGAATTATTAACCAATACCATCATCGAAAAATCTTTACCCATAAAAAACTTTATTTCAACAAGTGCAATAGGCATTTATGGCGATAGAGGCGATGAGTTGTTGTTTGAAGATTCTTCACCAGAAAAAAACTGGTTGGCCAAAGTTTGTAAAGATTGGGAAGCCGCAGTTGACCCGTTAACCGAATGGGGTTTAAGAACTGCTATTGTTAGGGTAGGTGTTGTTTTAAGTAAACAAGGTGGTGTGTTGCCAAAGCTGCTAGGCCCAATAAAATTTGGCATAAACCCAACTTTAGGCAGTGGTAAGCAATATTACTCTTGGATTCATTTAGATGATTTAGTTAACATTTTTACAAAAATAATTGAAGACCCTAAAATAATTGGCATTTATAATGCGGTAGCTCCCAACCCGGTACCTTATTATACCCTTGCAAGCAAATTAGCAGAAACGCTAAACAAAAAAACACTAAACCCTAAGGTGCCGAAATTATTAATGCGTTTTGGCTTAGGGCAAATGGCAGGCATTGTTTTAGATAGCGCCAAAGTAAGCCCTCAAAAAATTATGAACAAAGGCTATCAATTTAAATTTAAAACCTTAAATGCCGCATTAAAAGATTTACTAACATAAATCACAACAATGTTAAAAGCATTTAAAAACTAACTTTTTACTACAACGTTTTTTTAGCTTTGTTATCTTTAAACAAAACAGATAAATTGAGCAATATTAAGTTACTAAAATGGAAATATTTACGCACCTTGGTTTTTTTAGATCGACATAATTTAAAAAGCTACCTATTGCCAATAGCTATTTTTTTTACCATTTCAATTAGCTTAGCCGTTGCTTATGAGTTGTTTCGTTTTGTAAATTTATGGGCTGGCATGCCCTATGCTGGTAACAATGCTTTAGAGTTTTGCGAAATCAATCGTTTTTGTGAAGCAGTTGTACAACCTGCTAATACTTGGAGCAATCTTGGGTTTTTGTTTGTTGGTTTGTTTTGCCTCTTTGTAGGCATTAACGATGCTAAAACCCGCAGCCCAGAAATACCTAATTTAATAGTACGTTACCCTATGTTTTCTATTTTAATTGGGCTTAGTTGTATCTATTTATTTCTTGGCAGTTTTCTATATCACGCCTCACTAACACACACCTTTCAAATGTTAGACATTACAGGTATGTATGCCGTTGCGCTAAGTTTTTTAGCCTACATTATTTTCCGTTTTACGCCCATCCGCTATGCAAAACGAAAAGCAAAATTTAAAAGCAGCCATCATTTAATAATACCAGCCGTAATGTTAATCAACCTTTTATTTTTAGGCGGCATGTGGCGGGTAAACGTAAATATTCTGTTTCCAATAATTGTATTAATAATAATTACATTAGGCGTTTATTATAACAGAAGCAGAAGCCTCCTTACACAACTACCCTACCAACGTTTGGCACAATTAAGCGTAGCAATAGGTGTAATTGCTTTTGTTTGTTGGATTTTGGACCGGCAAGACCTTTGGTGCAACCCAGACAGCTTAGTGCAAGGCCATGCCGTTTGGCACCTACTCTGCGCTGCAAGTATTTTATTGTCGTACCTCAGCTTTAGGGTAGAAAAATTTGATATCGAAAGCATCTACAAAAACAAACAAGAAGTCTATTTCTATTTTAGATAATAACTTTAGTTTTATATTTTTTGAAGCGAAAGTTTTAAGGTTTTATTAAACTGCCTACCTGCCCTCCGCTATATCTTTCTCGCCCCTTTCAGGAGGCCAGAAAGGATGCCGCTGCGGTCAGGGCTAAAATGGTTACCGTCTTTTTCAATTTCACTTCTAAAATTTAACTTTTAACAAATTACCACTTCATTTCATTTATAAAATTGTTAAATTGCGTGTTGTAATTTGAATAATTAAATATGACAAACGAAGAAGTAATCAACCGCCTTCAACACGGCAACCAAAATTTTGTAGCAGATAAGGTAGACGGCAAATTGCAAAACAGCAACCGCAGAAAAGAATTGACAGAAGGCCAACAACCTTTTGCTATTGTATTAAGCTGTGCAGATAGCCGGGTAGTACCAGAGTTAGCTTTTGATACCGGTTTAGGAGAATTATTTGTAGTTCGGGTAGCAGGCAACATCGCCAATACCTCATCAATAGCCAGCATAGAGTATGCAGTAGCCCATTGTGGTAGTAAGCTAATTGTAGTTATGGGCCACGAAAGCTGTGGCGCAGTAACAGCAGCCGTAAGTGGTGGCGATAACGGACATAATATTAATCAACTACTATCGCACATAACGCCAGCAATACAAGCTAGCGGAGCAGATGCCGGCATTGCAACCATAGTAAAAAAGAATGCACAAATGGTTGCAGATGATTTAGTGCAGCGATCAGCCATCATAAAAAAAGCAGTTGACTCTGGAGATGTAAAAATTGTGCCAGCCTATTACAACCTTGGCTCAGGTAAGGTCGATTTTATGTAGTTGATGAAAGCGAATTTAAAAGCCATCATTAATAAATAACAAATGTACGTACAGAAAAATTTTACAGTAAGAGGCGTAATGCGTTTTGCTGGTAGTTATTAAATATGGCTTACCATTTGGGCAATGGCACTTACCTCCTTTTATTGCCTTTTTGTTTAACGTACGAGTTTTATAAACTCACCAATTTAATGGTTTGGTGGGCCGTGCCTTTTACCGTTTTGGTAGCTTTGGTATATTTAATAATGGGTTGGTAGGCGACTATTCCGAAAATCTGTTTGATGGTTTGGGTAACGATATGGTAATGTTGTCGGTCATTAGAAAAAAAATAAGAAATGAAACTATATGGGATAAGTGGACTTGGAGCAGATAAAAGAGTTTTTGAATACTTAACTCTTGATTGTACACTTATTCCAATCGAATGGATTGAACCTTTAAAAAATGAAACAATAGAAAACTATTCGATTAGGTTTTCAAAATTGATTAATAAAGAAGAAGATTTTGGAATTATGGGGGTTAGTTTCGGAGGATTAATTGCAACTGAAATCAGTAAAAAACTAAATCCCAAATTAACAATTCTGATTTCTTCAGCTGAAACCAATACGGAATTAAGAAAAATTTATCGAATAGTTGGGAAGACGAAATTGCTAAAAACTATACCACAGTTTCTTTTTGATCCGCCACGAATCATTGCGAATTGGATTTTCGGAGCAAAAAATAAGAAATTGCTAAATCAGATTTTAGATGATACAGATTTGAAATTTGCGAAATGGGCTGTTAATGAATTGGCAAATTGGAAGAACAATGAAATGGTATCAAATCCAATATTGAAAATTGGAGGTACTAATGATAAATTAATTCCACCAAAAAAAGATACAAATCATAAACTAATTGATAAAGGAGAACATTTTATGATTGTAGATAGAGCAAATGAACTTAGTCAAATAATTAATGAACAAATAAAGAAAACGAACCGACAATAACGTGTATGATGTTCATTGCCAGTAAAAGCTGGCAACGCCACACACACAAGGACATCTTTACGCCGTGATATCAAAATTGATTTACTCAAAATGCTATGCGAAACAGAATTACCGCCAAATATTAAACCAGTTAATGGGGTGTTGATGTAGGCGAGTAAAATTATTGAAGAGTAAAAAACAAATAATGGTCTAATTTATTTTTTATTTCTTATTAAGCCTCTGCATATTCTGTATCTTTAAAAAGTGCTTCAATATTTTCTTTATAAGATGCTTTATTTACAAATCCCCCTTACTTTAGAGGTTCAATTTTTAAAATGAAATTTCTAGCCATTCTTGCAATTCTATTTTTGGTAACTTGTACTTCAAAACAAGAAAAGCCAATTACTGAAACTAATGAACCAATTAGTATTAATGAAGAACCTGATACAACTATTGAACCTTTCGTTATTGCATTTGGCTCGTGTAATAAGCAAAACAAAGCGCAGCCTTTGTGGAAAGACATTATTGCAGAAAAACCAAACCTATGGATTTGGTTAGGCGATAATATTTATGCCGATACAAAAGACGAAGCAATTTTTGATGAAAAATATGCGCAGCAAAACAGTAATAAAGATTATCAGCAGTTAAAAGCCAACACACCAATTATTGGCACTTGGGATGATCATGATTATGGCAAAAATGACGGGGATAAAACTTTTAATAGCCTTGCAAAAAAAATTAGTAAAAGAAAAGCTCTTGAATTTTTGGAAGTACCCAAAGATAAACCCGTTTGGTTAAGAGATGGTTTATATCAAAGCTACGAATATGAGGTAAATAATTTATTAGTCAGAGTAATTTTATTAGATACTCGTTATTTTAAAGACCCTATTACCAAAGGAGCAAATGGTTATATACCCGATGCAAAAGCCGATCTACTTGGTGCAGCACAATGGAAATGGTTAGAAACTGAGTTGGCTAAAGCTGAAGACATTTTGATTATTGGCAACGGTACACAAATTTTACCGCAAGAGCATAGATTTGAAAAGTGGGCCAACTACCCAACAAGCAGAGACCGTTTTTTGAACTTATTAGCAGCCGAGAAAACAGAAAAAATTATTTTACTAAGTGGTGATCGCCATATTGGTGAAATTTCAAAAGTAGAATTAAACAACAAAAGTATTTACGAGGTTACTTCAAGTGGGTTAACACATAGTTACGAAAGTGCAGGTGACGAACCTAACCAACACAGAGTTGGGACATTAACGCCCAATTTAAATTATGGGTTACTTGAAATTACCCCAAGTGGTCAGGTTGGGTTAATATTAAGTGGCTTAGCGCAAAAAAGGCATTTAAGGGTACAATTGTAGTAGATATTTGGGAAGGTTAAGTGCGCTTATTAACCACAAAAACAAAGCAAATCACCAAAAAATGTTTAACATATTAATAAGTTTATCTCAACTATAACAACTATTTAAAGATACTTAATAAAAAATGCTGCGCACGTTTTTTAAAAGTATTAAAAAATTCAATTTTAAGCAGCTGCTTATGTTTTACCTACCACCAAAGTATTGCTCAAAATCAAGCCAATATTTGGTATTTTGGAGAGCATGCTGGCTTAGATTTTAATAGTGGTAATCCTATTGCTTTAACCGATGGCCAAACTAATACTTTGGGATTACACAATGAAGGCAGTTCAATAAAAACCAATGATTTAGGTAATTTATTGATGTATAGTGATGGTGTACGGATATGGAATAGCAGCCACACCATTGTGCCTAATAGAAATGATTTAATAGGAAATATTTCATCTACTAATGCAGCCTTTATTGTTCTCTTAACCTTAAATAGTCGATACTTTTATGTGTTTACTCAGAGTGGTGTTGGCCAGCTTGAAATTGGACTGCGTCATTCCGTGGTGGATATGTGTTTAGATAATGAATTGGGTGATATCATGCCCTCACAAAAAAACATTTTATTGTAAGATTATATGATCGAAAAGATAGCAGTTGTTCGGCATGCCAATGGAGTTGACTATTGGATTGTTACACATAAAATGAAGTCAAAAGATTTTTATGCTTTTTGGTTAACGCCAAACGGCTTAGAACTAACGCCTGTTTTAACTAGCATAGGTTCTGTTCATCAAAACCTATCTTCCTGTTGATGACTTAAAAAAGCAAGCCCTTTGGCAAAGGCAAAATCTAATTTCTTTTTAGAAACATCTATTCCAAAAAAATACGTGACTGATAATTTTTTCATTAAATTTACGGTTTAATTTTATTTATTTGAAGTTAAAAAACTAAGCGTAATTCAAATCCTTGCTAATAGGTCTAAAAACCTTATTTTCTATTTGAAACTGTGCTTAGTAAACCGGAGATGGATTTAAACGGGTGGTAGGTCTTTAACCTTGACAGCAGTATAACGCGCCATCCCCGGTTTTAACTTCATTTAAATATTTTATGATTAAAGAGCATAATTTGCTATAAAAATTACAAAAATGAAAGGAATGCTTACATATTTATTTATTCCCTAACTTTTGTTTTGTAAACCTAAAGGATAGTAGTGGTTATGCTGCTGATGCGTTAGCTTTTGTGGTATAGCCGCAGCATTTGAACGGATAGCGGGGAGCCCGTTTTTAAACTCTTTTACTGTTTCGCTTCTAAAAAAATTAATTTTCTAACATTATCTGGTGCATAATTTTAGCATGTTCTTCTGCACTTAGTTTAATGTATTTTAAAAATGCTTTTTCGGTGCGGTGTCCTGTTATTGCCATAATGCTTAAAGTGGGTACGACTAACTTAAACATATTACTGGCAAAACTTCTACGTGCAGTATGCGTGCATATTAATTCGTATTTCTTAAATGTTTGCGTTGCTTTTTCTCCTTTTATGGTCTTTTTAAAAATTACTTGGTCATTTAATCCGGCGAGTTTGCCAATCTCTTTTAAGTGCCGGTTCATTACAGGGTTTTTAAATGGTGCTGGAAATTGACCACCATACTTTTTTTGAATAGTCAACACCAAAGGATTTAACGGAATAACTACATCATTTTCTGTTTTGGTAGTAGTTAGTTTTAAATAACCGTTGGTGATGTTTTCGGTTCTAATTTGATGTAAATCGGAATAGCGTAATCCGGTGTAACATCCAATTATAAAGATGTCTCTGGTTTGCGCTAAGTTGGGTTCTCCGCTTAAATCAGTATTGTATAGTAGGTCTATTTCTTCATCGGTTAAATAAATGTTGTGTACTTCTTCGGTAGGAGCTACAAAACGAGGGTCTTGATAAAAGTTATTAGTATGATGGTTATCGGCATGACTAAGCCTTAAAACGGCTTTTAAGCTGCCTATATGCTTCCCTATTGTATTTTCTGTAAATCCATTACTATCATTTGAATTGTATCTTAAAAAGTCTATAAAGGCATTATAAAACTCAATGTTCACATCCTTAAAATCAATGCTTCTTTTTGTCTCTTTGTTAAACTGCTGTAATAAGGTTGCTAATTGATTGTAGGGTTTTAATGACTGTGGTTTGCGTGTCTTTCCTTTAAATTTAGTTCGTGGAAAAACTGTTGTCATGTATTTAAGCAAGGTCATTTTATCTTCGTTCTTTCTGCCTAACTTGGTGTCTAATTGTTGACGTAAAAGTGTGTTGCTTGGTTCTGTTTCCTTATTGACCAACTGTAAATACACTTCGGTAGCTAATAACCGTACCTGTTTTAACCGTTCCTCTAATTGCCTGTGATTAGGAAATTTGCTGTTTGAACGTACTGGCCTTTGTTCCTTTTGCACCCAACAATTTTGCGGTATTCGCTCTTTGGTAGAATAATTAAGCCTTTTTCCATCATATTTTAGAGATAGTATAATTGTCTTTAATATCCTTAAAAGTACTCGAAGCCGAAAGTCCTTTTGTTGTTTTAAAGCGAGTGTCAATTACTTGTATAGAATTTATGGTTGCCGTAGTATCAAATTCTTCTGTAGCTTCTAAGATTAAAAGGTGTTTTCCTCCTTTTTCGTATACATTAATTTCATTGCTAGTTCCAATAAATTCATCGCCAGCAATACGTTTTACAACAGAATCATTGGCAAAAATTTGATCTATTTCACCTACGGTAGAAGTTTTCTTTAAATTACCAATATAATCGACACCAATCTCGAAAGGATCAGTTTTTTTATTACAAGCGATTGCAGAAAGTATAAGTGCTGTAATTGTTGTAATTAAGATTGTTTTTTTCATGGATGTTATGTGTAGCAAAAGACTATTCTTACTAAATTATATAAATTAATCGAAGCACAAATATGCTAAAATTCTATAGTATTAACGCAACATTTTATTTAATATTCCTAAGGCCCCACGAATAAATGTGGCGCTTGTAAGTACTTTTACAATTGCTTTTTGTGTTGGGTTCGACGTATTTCTTTGAGAAGTAGTAGATCGTTTATTTAATTTTTTGCGATCTTTTTCAGCAGCTTCTTTAGCTTCGTCTTCTTTGGCCTTTTTTATTTTTTTATTTAGAATCTCGAAAGCACTTTCTTTATCGATGGTTTCGTTGTATTTTTTTGCAAGTTTCGAACTTGAAGTTAGGTCTTTTAATTCCTTTTTCGAAAGTACATCCATACGGCTCATAGGTGCA
>Ga0209303_1001357_pt1 | contig 15231 bp, 6 predicted proteins | sample SidtaG_3_FD_187449 | JGI IMG/M metagenome (GOLD analysis project Ga0209303, IMG submission 187449) | Marine algal microbial communities from Sidmouth, United Kingdom - Sidmouth_Asex1 metaG (SPAdes) (version 2) | ecosystem: Host-associated > Algae > Red algae > Unclassified | place: Sidmouth... | reverse complement strand
TTTATTTTGAAATGAATCGAATCAAAAATGACGCGAATACTCACTGTATTTAAGGATTTTTTGGTGAAGAGTCATTTTAAAAGAAATACTCAAAAAAGTAAATAAATTTGTGAAACAGTGTATTAGTACACCGTCCAGAAAGTTTCTTTGCATTTTTGGACGTTTATTTTGAAATGAATCGACCCAAAAATGGCGCGAATACTTACTGTATTTAAGGAGTTTTTGGGGAAGAGTCATTTCAAAAGAAATACTTCAAAAAGTGAAGAAACTTTTTGGACGGTGTACTTAGTCCGTAGTCTGCGTTGATACGCAAAAATATTTTATGTTAAAACAGCGGACCGGCAAATGACAGACTAAATTTTTAATTCTTTAACGAACATGAAAAATATATTTATGTTATTTTGTTGCGTATTTATGACGCACATTGCGATAGCCCAGGAAGAAACATCTTATTTGAAAATGGTAAACGTAGAAGGGAGTTCTACAGTTTTGGTGAATGTAGATATACCTGCGGCAGTGAAGGAGTGGGACGGCGATAAGTTGCGGATATTGGTAGACGTGCAACATCAAGATGGAGTAGGTGCGGAGATATTGGAAAGTCTGCTGCAAATAGGTCGTTACGAGGTAATGACGGGTACAAGCAACGGCGAGTTGATTATCAAAATGCCTGGCTTGAATAATGAGATCGTGATGGGTGGTAAGGTGATTCAAGAGGCGATTTCTCTGCTGATTTTTGCACCAAAGGGCGTAAGTGTAGATACTGATTTGGATCAGACTATCGGTGCGCGTATCTCGAAAAACGGCGGATTTAATGAGCCAATTGAGATTGAGTTTGAATTCAATATTCCGTTTATGGTGTCATTTGGCGGCGAATCTACGCAAGGGGCTAAACCAAAAACAGTGACAAGTAATCTTCAATTACAATTGGAGGAAAAAGGAAATGAATTGCAGAAGTTTGTCGGTGATATGGCGACGATGCAGCAGCAACTCGAAAATGCGTATAAAGACGAAATGACGCCCGAAGACCATGAAGCGGTGAATACTTTGTTGATGGAAATAGAGCAGAAAAACCAAGATTTACAGACGCTTATCAACGAGTTGAGCAACCTACAATCAGAAATAGATAATCAATAATATAATGTATAGTGGATAATGGATAATTTTCGCTACGCGAAAATTATCCATTATCCATTAAAAAAACTATTTTCGGATGACGAAATAAAATGCAGCCCCTTTTCCGAGTTCGGATTCTACGCATATCTCTCCGCCGTGTTTTTCAATGATTTTTTTGCCGATAGCCAGCCCTAAAACTATTCCTTATTTTTGTCCACTCTATTTTAAAAAAAAGGTAAAACAGTCCTGTCTCAAAATATAATATTTTATGTATTGCTTTTATTAGACAAATATCCCTTCTTATTATTGGTTAATTCTAACGAAAATAATTGGAAGTGAACAATGGAATCGAAAGTAGTAAACTTGCTTCACTAAGACAAATACGAAACAGATGAATAGTAAGATTTACATCTTATGGATATTGTGTGTTATTACCCAAACCGTAAATGCACAGCCCATTGATAATGTTTATTTTAGCACAGTTAGGGGGCTTTTTGATTCGTCTTTGTTTGTTTATCTGCAAACGGATGAATTGGGGGCAACAATTAGCTACACACTAGACGGCTCGGAGCCCAATGCCAGCAATGGAATAACATACACACTGCCTATTTTTATGGAGACGACTACACTTGTGCGAGCGATTGCGTACACATCTACAGATACCTCCGAAATTGTCACACACTCCTATATTTTTCCCGATGAAGTCCTTGATGCCGCCACAAATCAAGAATTAACCGAATCTTTATTGGATATTCCAACTATATCTATTGTCACAAATTCTGTGATAAATTCTGATGATCCTGTACGAGCTTCTGTTGAGTTTTTGTACCCTGATAAGGCTAAAAATCATCAAATCAATGTTGGTATTCGGTATACAAATGGTGGACAGGCAAACATATACCAAAAAAAAACTATGCGGTTGTATTTTAAAAGTCAATACGGACCGAAAAAATTGGAATACGACCTCTTTTCGGAGACGCCTTACAGCGATTTTACAAGCAATGAATTTGATAAAATAAATATCAGGTATGGCTCGCAAGACAATATCGTCAATAGCAATTGGTGGCAAATCGGACCAACCGTATTTTTACGGAATCGCTGGGGCTACGACACCCAATCGGCTATGGGATGGAATGCACCACATGGCAACTACATGCACGTATACGTAAATGGCGAATATAGTGGTATGTACCATGTCCATGAAATTCCCGATGAAAGTTTTCAGGAAGCATATCGGGGGGGGGGAAAAGAAGAATACGACGTTATAAAAAATGGTGTAGTAGCCGAAGGCACAAATGTGGCATGGTATGCGGCACAAACCAAATTAGCCGACAATGATTTCGTAGGTTTTGCAGAAGATGTAGATATAGAAAACTACATGGATTATCACCTCCTTTCTTGGTATCAAGGCAATACAGATTGGCCTCAAAACAACTGGTGTATGGCTCGAAAGCGCACCGCAGGCGAAAAGTTTCAATTTTTCCCCTGGGATTTAGACCGCACATTGCTCAATGCTACGGACGACCCACAACTCACGTTTAGTGCCGGATTTAATATTTCGATAGTTATGCAAAATCCTGATTTTGAAATAATTATGCGCGATAGGATTTATAAACACTTTTTTCGAGATGGCGCATTGACCACTCAAAAAACCTTAGAGCGATTCCAATACCGCGTCACTGAAATGCGTAAAGGCGTCATTGCGGAAACTGCGCGTTGGGGCGATAGCCAAGCCGACTGGCTCAATAACGTTGATTGGTATTTGAATGATTACTTTCCGAATCGAAGCAGTTTTGTACTCAATGAATTGATTGAGGAGGAATACTATCCCAATTTCGACCCACCCGTTTATAGTCAGTTTGGCGGAGCCGTTTTTTCGGGCTTCCAACTGACCTTACTCAACCCCAATAATCAAGGTACAGTTTACTATACCACCGATGGTACAGACCCTCGTGCTTCGGGCGGCGGCGTATCGGCTTCGGCACAACAGTATACTGCGCCCTTTGTACTGCCCGGTAACGTGGTTGAGGTGTGCGCACGGGTATTACTCAATTCAGAATGGAGTGCAGCCTGCCCCGTTCTATTTTACTTTCCGCAAGATTATTCACCACTTGTGATTAATGAAATACACTATCACCCCGCAGATTCATTATTGGAAAATGATGGAGAAAATCACGAATTTATCGAAATAAAAAACACGGGTACAGATACTATTTATCTTTCCGATGTAAAATTTACCGCAGGTGTTCGTTTTAAGTTTGATAAAAATGCTTATATCACGCCCGATGGCTTTCTGGTGATCGCTCGTGATAGTACTGCTTTCTTTGAGAAATATGGCTTCAACCCTGATGGTGATTATGCCGGAAAACTGAGTAATGATGGCGAATACATCAAATTATCCGACCCCTTTGACAATCTTATTGATAGCGTACTGTATAATGATGTAATGACTTGGGATACACTGGCTGACGGATATGGATATTCACTCGAATTGATCAATCCTAATTTTGATAATGCTCTATCAGTCAGTTGGTTGCATTCGCAAAACGAGTGCGGTACGCCACGTGCTGAAAATACCCTTCAATGCTCAATTTCTACTTTTGAGGTGCTTATCAATGAAATTAATTACAAATACACCGAAGAATTTTTGGCACTTAATGCCAATGATTGGGTAGAATTGTATAATAATTCGCCGCTTTCTTATGACCTTAGTGGCTGGTCAATCGTGGATTCGGATTCTACCTACGTTATCCCCACAGGTACGATAATCGCCGCTGGCGAATACTTGGTTTTTGCAAAAGATACAACGCTCTTCAAAGCCGCACATCCAGACGTCAATGTAGTCGGACCTACCGGATTAGGTTTTAGTGGTACAGGCGATATGATTGCTCTACTCGACCAATCTGGCTGCCCCATAGATGGGCTGAATTATGGCGTAGGCGATGCCTGGCCCAGTACTTCTGCTGGTCAAGGACCGACCTTATCGCTACTTTTGCCGACGCTCGACAATGCAGAGGGAATGAATTGGTCGGCATCTGGCAATTATGGCGGTACGCCCGGAAGTCTCAATTCATTTAGTACCTGCAATATTGCTAATTCAGTCATTATCAATGAAATAAATTATAAATCACCCATTTCGCCTTTTGCTGATGATTGGGTAGAATTGCATAATGCGACAGCCAATGATATTGATATTTCCGGTTGGGAATTTCATGATAATAATAATTTTTATACAGTACCCGATGAAATAACTATTCCGGCAGGCGGATTTCATGTCCTCGTCAGAAATGCGCTAACTTTCCAAAATGTATTTCCTTCCATAACGGATTATTCGGGAAACCTCGGTCTGGGGATGAATAGCAATGGAGAAATCGTTGGACTTTTCGATGAACATCGCTGCCTTATAGATGTAGTAGATTATGATAGCACGCCGCCCTGGGTCACTGAACCCAATAAGACCGGTCCGACCTTATCCCTCATTTCGCCTACATACAATAATGACCTTGCCGGTAGCTGGGTGCCTTCTACACAAGGCAATGCGCCAAATGGTACACCTGCCGCCCCAAATAATATTGATGACCCCTGCACAGCAGGATTAGTGGAAATCATCATCAACGAAATTAATTACAACCCAAACACCTTCGACAATTCGGGCGATTGGTTGGAATTGTATAATATGTCCTCATTTATAGGAAATATTTCGGGTTGGAAATTGCATTATCAAAACAATGCCTATACGATTCCGCAGGGGACTATTATCGCGCCGAATGGATTTTTATTACTCGTAAAAGATGTCGCACTTTTTAGCAGTCGCTTTCCTGCAATCAGCAATTTTATATCTGTGCCTGCACTTGAATTAAATGACGATAAAGATAGGTTGTTTTTATACTCTGCGGCTTCTTGTTTGATAGATTCGGTAGCCTATGCCGATAGTAGCCCCTGGCCCACAGGCGCAGATGGTTTTGGTGCTTCGCTTTCCGTTATCAATCCCATTTCAGACAATGCAAACCCTGTGAATTGGATGGCACTACAAGGTGTAAGGACGCCCGGTAGTAGCAACGAAATTGTATGCGCACCGGGCGAGCCATTTATCAATCTAAAACTCTGGCTGATGGCGGGAACAGGTGTCAAATTTTTAAGTTCACCTGCCTCTGATGGCAATCCCGTTACGGAATGGAAAGACCAAAGTGTAATGGGAAATGATGCTTCACAATCCTTTTTTCTTGATGCTCCAACTTTTTATGAAAATATAATCAATGGACATCCAGGGGCGAGATTCGATGGCGTTGATGATTGGATGAAAATCAATAATCTTGCAGGTGTACTTTCGGGCGAAACTACATTTTTTGCGGTCATCGCGCCTAAAGCAGATACCGACAACGGTTACTATCTATCCACGAATTTTGCAGGAGATAATCGTATCAAATTTGGACATAGACCAATCGGAGAACTCATATACGATGACGATGTAGCATCTCTTTCTTCCGACAATTATTTAAATAAAAAAACTATTATATCCTGCAATATCACGCCAGATATTCGGGCAGAGGGCTACATCAACAGTACGAAAGCTGTACCATGGACGACCAATATGAATAGTTCGGGCGCAGACCGCGCTTCCTTGGGACAGGAATTTGACGGAAATGGCGGCGATAATGAAACTTCTAATCACTGGAAAGGCGATTTGGCGGAGCTAATTATTTATAATAAAATACTGACCGAAGATGAGCGACATGTCGTAGAATCTTACCTTGCGATAAAATATGGAATTACTATTCCCGTAGGCAATCATTTGTTTTTTCGACATGATAATTATCCTAATAATATCGCGGGAATTGGTATGAGTTTAACTCAATGTCTACTCCAACGCGGGTCTATGAATGTAGAAACAGGAGCTATCGTAGCAATGGAAACGACCAATGGCTTAAATCAAGGAAACTACCTCGTGTGGGGGCATGACGGAACCCCTACAATAACAACAACAGCCCAAGTGCCAAGCACTACAATCGAACGCCTTGAACGTATATGGCGCATCACCGAAACGGGCGATGTTGGCAAAGTCAACGTAAGTTTCGTCACCACCGGATTGGGCTTGGATATAAGTAATTTGAATGATTTTGCTATACTCATTGATAGCGATGACGGCGATTTTTCAAATGCCCGTACACACTTTCAAGGAGCTGAAATAAGCGGCGATACTATCACGTTCAATGGTGTCGAATTTGAGGACGACGATTGGTTCACATTGGCAGTCAAACAACAGGCTTGCCCGACCAATGGCATCGTTGTTCCGGCTACAGTCTGCTATTTGACACCGATTCCATTTTTCCCAAATATAAACGTTCCAAACACTACCTATAAATGGTCATTTCAGCAAGGAAATCCGGCTTTATTCATCGATTCCGATGCCTCAACCTATTGGAATATCACAGGTACATTCACCGTAGAACTGGTCATCGAATACCAGCATTGTGCCGACACCATTCAGCAAAATGTAAACGTAGAAATATGTAGTGCGCCACCGGATGCTACTTTTGATTTTTATCAAATAGATGAAGACGATGTATTATTAGACAATGTTTTGAATAATGATAGCGACCCTTACGGAAATAATTTGATAGTAGATATTATGCCGCTGAATGATGTTTCTAATGGTAGTTTGATTCTCAATGCAAATGGCGATTTCTCGTATATACCCAATCCTGAATTTTCGGGTACAGACAATTTTACCTATCAAATCTGTAATGACGGTCAACCTACCTTTTGCACTACTGCTGATGTAACCATCAACGTCGTATACATCAATGATGCACCGATTATCGGAATAGACAGCATCGCAATAACCAACGATAGCGTAGCCACCGGAAATTTATTGACAAATGACAGCGACATCGAAGGCGATTTATTGACCCAAACGACAACTCCTATCGTATTTCCTCAAAATGGCGATGTGATATTGCAAAATGATGGAACGTATTTTTACTTCCCCAATGCCGGTTTCATCGGTCTTGATTCATTTACTTATCGCGTCTGCGACGATGGTACACCACAAGCCTGCTCTGAAGGCATGGTACATATCAATATAATACCAACCTGTCTGCATATCGAATTATATCTCTGGCTCGAAGGCGCGTACGACAATGGAGCAAACATGCGTACAGACCTCAATACACTCCGAAAAATACTCCCCGGACAGAGTGCCTCCACACAAACAGGACAGCCCTACACGGCAGCTCCCTGGAATTATTCGGGAACTGAAGGCGCAGCTTTCACCGATGCCGATTATAGATCCGATATGGTAGATTGGGTACTCGTATCCTTCCGTACAGGCACCACAAAAGCGACCGAAATAAAAGCGACAGCAGCACTACTTTTAGAAGATGGAACAGTACAATTTGTCGAAGATTGCGTACTGACCACCAGTGCGCCATCGCCCCTCTATATCCTTGTCGAACATCGCAATCACATCGGTATCATGTCGCCAAATATGGTCGCTATTTCAGGACGTGCCTTGGTGCATGACTTCCGCGTTGCAGATTCGTATCGCGACCCAACCAGCTTTGGTCAAAAGCAAACAGACGCAAATACTTGGATGATGTATGCCGCCGATGGCTCACAAACAAGCGATATTATAAGTTATGATATTAATGGTACAGATAAATCAGAATGGACTATCGATAATGGAATATTTGGACAATATTTGCCCACCGATTTCAATATGGATGGCGATATAACAGGAGAAGATAAAATACTTTGGCAAGCAAATAACGGTATTTCGTCGAGAGTATCGAAGTAGAGAATTTTAAGTTTAATAACCAATTCGCTTTCAACGAATTATGGGTCTTTAAGTATTTTTTTGTAAATTCTCAATGAGTGAATGAGTGAATCAAATTAAGGGGTTTTATGATTTTTGATTGGAACAAACATTAAAAAAAGAGCTTCAATAAAAATGATTCATTCATTCAAAATTCATTCATTCACTGAGAACTTACAAAGCATCGTATCAAACGACTAATTTTCCCTCGTTTCTTAGGTTTCAAATCAAATGCTTTTAGTCGATTATCCAATTCAAGATGAATTTTGCTAATACTATTTTCGGCAAGTAACGTATAGTCTTTTTTCGGGATTAAATAGGCGACTTCCATTAGCCATACCTTATCACAGCACGTCATGTACGCATCCGAATGCAGCATTTCATAAGCGCGCAAAACTACCGTTTCCCCGTTCACCAATAGAAGTGTGAGTGTCGCGTCTTTTTGTATTGAAAAAGCAGCTTCGGTCGTTTCAAAATGTAGGTCGAGCGAAATTGTATCATCCGATTTGCGAGCTTTTACGGAGAGTGTTTCCGAAACACCGTAGCCACCAACAAGCATTTGTGAACGTGTTTGGGTTTGCTTAGTTTTTGGGCTGTACCTGCATTGTGCGGCTGTTGTATTGATAAAAAAAGCATTGATAGCCAGTAAAATAAACCAGCTACCAATGCAATAGACTTTTTTCAAAAAGAACATAAAATATTTTGAGAATGCGACGAAGTACAGACAAGAATGTCTGTGTTACGGGCAGCTATCAGGCAACCAATGCACCGTCAATAACCTCGGTTAATCGTTGAAATACTTCTTCGACAGTTCCTACGCCATTCACGGTCTGTGTTTTATCTTTTTTGTCATAATGTCCGGCAACGATTGCGGTGGTTTCTTTATAGACCTTGAGGCGATTGCGAATGATGCTTTCATCGGCATCGTCGCTGCGCCCTGATGTTTTGGCGCGATGAAGTAGTCGCGTAACGATTTCTTCATCATCTACATTGAGTGCTACGAGTGATGTAATCTCTTGTGAATTAGCCATTAGCATAGCATCTAATGCTTCTGCTTGTGGTATAGTGCGTGGAAAACCATCAAAAATATAGCCCTTGACATCGGGGTTTGCTTCAACTTTCTTTTTGAGCATACCAATTGTCACCTCATCGGGGACGAGTGCGCCTTTTTTGATGTAGCTTTTGGCTTTTAAGCCAAGTGCTGTTTTATTACCAATTTCGCTGCGAAATAAATCGCCTGTAGAGATGTGGAGTAAATTATATTTTTCTACCAATTTGGCTGCTTGTGTTCCTTTTCCGCTTCCCGGAGGTCCAAATAATATTAGATTAATCATAGCAGGTTTACTTATTGAGGTTTTTTTTTTGAAAAATTTTGAAAAAAATGACTTGAAAAATAGCATTCTCGTATGGATTTAACCTTTTTTTTGCAATAAAGTTGAGCTAATGATACGGAATTGTTAATGGTTTTCAAAAAAATATTCTAAATAAAAAATTACGCATTTTTTTAGGCAATTCAGTATCGGGGAATTAGACAAATTTTTTTCGTCTTCCCTTACTTATTTTTTGCCTCGTCACGCGTCGGGACAAGCGTAAGGGATAGGAGATATTGTCAGAATGAATCTCGGCTTAGCCGAAAAGAGAGCGTGCCGGATAGCCCGACCCCCGACTGATAAGGGAAGAGGAAGAAAATAATCTACCCCAAATGAAGCCGTTATTTTTTTTATATGTTTGGCTAAATTTGACGCGCATAGCCGAGCTACAGCCTGTCCCGTACTTGATTCGGGATAAGGAAGATTTAGTAAAAGAAATTAAATAAGATGTCCCATAATGCGAAGTATTTTTTTTGTCTAAGGATTTTTTGAAAGCCGCACATAGCTTTAGCTACAGCCTGTCCCGAACGCACATGTTATTTAATTTCTTTCACTAAACCTATTTTTGTCCCACTACTTAGGTAAAATATTTATTGCTAATAATTTATATTTAAATATTTACCATTCTGGTAAATAACAAATTATACTTGATTGACTACTTAGTAGTAAGTCAAACTAATTATGATAAGTTCATTTGGCGAAATTTGTCCGATTACTTTGTTGGAGAACATCCAGCGTAGCTACGGCTATGCTGAATAACCTCCGCCTCGTACTCGAAAAAATTTCACTCAAAGCAACATATCATAATTAGATTGACTTACTACTTAGCTCAATTTACAAATTACCTAATTCCTCAGTCACCTGATTCCCAAATTACCTATTGAACGACCAATTTGCCCGTAGCGGTTTTGGTATTGCTTTGGAGGTGGTAGAGGTAAACTCCTGCGGCGAGGTCGCTATGGTTGATGGTGTGTTGTGTGCCGCTTAGGTTTTCGTGTGTACGAATTAATCTGCCCGTGGCGTCTGTGATTTTTAGTGTAAATGTTTCGTTGGTGGTATTTGGATAAGTGAGTATGGCATCGCCTTTGGTCGGGTTGGGTGTGATGTTCGCCTCAATAGCCGTGAGTGGGTTGGCAACTCCAACTACTTCGCTGCAAGTGCTGCCAATGGCTGTTGTAGTTTGCTCGTAGTCCTGATTGACGATTGATGTAATGGATGCGATACAGATTTCGTCGTTGGTGATTTGGCTGTAATAAATACGACAAAGTGGTTGTGCTATCGGGGATTTGATGATTAGGGAGTCTTGGTAAGAGATTCCGATGACCGTGTTGCCACCTGGAAGGGTGCTAGGCGTGATGGGATACATCGTGGAGGCTGCCATGTTTTGAATGCTCATTATCTCTACGCCACTCATCGTGAATTGGTAGGCATTGATGGCATTGTCAGGGTTGGTAACGTCTATGTCGATGTATTTTTCTGTGGAGTTGACGCCCTTGATTTCGAGTGTAACGAGGTCGTTGGGGTTGGTGAGTCCCATTGGGAAGTCACAGTGGTCGTGTGCGTTGGTTTCGGGGTGTACGTGTGCTGCGCCAAAGTTGAGGCAACTGGCAAGTAGTGCGGCGTCGTATACGTTGATTTGGTTGTCGGCATTGAGGTCGTTGCAGGAGGTGGGGGAGATATCGTTGCCGAGTATTTGGATGATGTAGCTGTATGCGTCTTCCATTGTTTGTACGCCGTCAGCGTTGAGGTCGCCCATGAAGATGCCACCGTTGCAGATGCCTGTACAATCGGGTTGGGCAGAGCCGTATACTTCTCCGGCACAATCGACGAAGGGTTCGCAGGTTTCTTTGAGTTCAAAGTCTCGCGTGCTGTCGGGTTCGGTGTATATTCGGATGCAGGCTTGTGCCCAGTTGTTGTTAAAGTTGGTTTCGTAGCGTCCGAGTAGGTCGGGTGCGTTGTCCCAGTTGACGCGGGCTACGAAGGTGTATGTACCGTCTTCGATGTCGGTGATGTCTATCCACTGGCATTGGAGGTTGGCGTCGTAGATGTCGCCGCATTGTGCAGAGATACCCATGTTGTTGCAGCCGTATTGGGCTTGACCGCCGTCATTACATTCGAGGTCGATGACGCAGAATCCGTTTTTGAACCCTGCTGGTGTTTCTATGCTATTTTCATCGTATAAAATATATTCGGCGTAGCCGTCGTAGTGCATATGGTTGTGGCAATTGTCGTAAGTAAATTGCCCTCCGATGCTATCGGGTTCGCCGATGTAATAGTCGATTTCGCCAATGTTTTTGATGTGGGTGGTAAAGCGAATGAGGTCGCGCTGACCGTATCCACTGACACATCCTTCGCCGATGAGGCAGCCGTCTGCATTGTCAATAACGCTGATTTTTAGGGTGTTTTGGAGTACACTTTCGAGGAGTGTTAGATCGGGACCCGGACACTCTTCGTCACCGGTATAGAAACATGATCCGTCGTCTTCGGTAGCGAGTGGGGCGAAGTTGCAGGCTTCGGGGTCGGTGCATCCTGTGACGGGACCAATGTAGGTGAGTGACCAGTCGATGGTGCCGATGTTTTCGCAATCATTAGCAGTGTCGCCGATTCGGATGTAATAGGTAGTAGGTGGTCCCATCGGGATTTGAATGAAGGCTGCTGCGCCACATTCAGGGTTGTTATCATTGTAGTAAAGGGTTCCGGTATTGCTTTCGTTTGGGGTGACAGCGCAGTTGTCGTATATCCATATCTTGGTGTTGCAATTGTTTAGGTCGCAGGTAGAGATGTTGTATATGCCAGATGTAGTTGGTTCAAAAACGTACCAGTAGTCGGCTTCGCCTGTGGTGTAATCGCCTTCTGAAACTGGAATGGCAGAGGTGCAGACTGTTCCGGGCGAGCAGTTGAATGAGATGGTTTCTGAGTTGGCAAAGTCGGCGCCTGTGGCTATGACATTGCCATCAAAGATGATTTGATATTGACCTTCTCCGTTATCGCAGCAGATGCCATCGCCGTAGGAATCTCGGATATTAAAGTTGACACAAGCATCTTGCGGAATGCAGAACTCATGTACGTAGGTGGTGTCGATAAAGTTGGGATAAGTTCCCCAGTTGACCATATAGTAGCTGACATTGGTGTCATTGTCTACGATTTCCCAGTAAGTTTCGTTGCCGTAGTTGTCGGGAGTGAAGTTAACGATGATTTTATACTCGTCTGCCGCACAGTCAACTTGCGCTGATAATAAGGCTTGGAAGCCCAATATTAAGAGTATAGCTAAGTATAAGTTTTTCATATTATATGGTCTGATTTTTAAATAAGTGAAAGAAAATAAATAACTTGCCCCATTATGCTTGTTCTTTTCCCTTCTAAAAAACACAAAAAATAGTTCCGTAGCTATGGCTATGCAACGATTTTTTGAATTCTTTAGAAGAAAGAATTACGGCGCATTATGGAACAATTTATTTAATTTCTTTCACTAAGTATCAGGAAGAATATACATTTATTTAATTCCCGATACTTATGCAATAATAGATTTGCTGCTATTTAAATAAAATAGTAGTGAAAGAGTTGCAAAAATAGTTTTTGATTAGTGAAAGAAATTAAATAAGGTGTCCCATAATGCGAAGTATTTTTTTTGTCTAAGGATTTTTTGAAAGCCGCACATAGCCTTAGCTACAGCCTGTCCCGAACCCCGATTCGGGATAAGGATTTCAAAGGATTCTTAGACGGAAAAAAGACGAGTATAATGGCACATGTTATTTAATTTCTTTCACTAAGGGATGGAAAAACAATAAACATTACATCTTATTTAATTTTTTCACTAACCACCTACATGCAATAGTAACGCCAAAAATAAAAAGACGGTCACAATGTTTCAAATTCCAATAAATGCCAGAAAGACGAGCCTTAATACACTGTTTTATAAATTTATTTACATTTTTTGACGTTTATTTTGAAATGAATCGAATCAAAAATGACGCGAATACTCACTGTATTTAAGGATTTTTTGGTGAAGAGTCATTTTAAAAGAAATACTCAAAAAAGTAAATAAATTTGTGAAACAGTGTACTTAGTAGTAAGTCAATCTAATTATGATATGTTGCTTTGAGTGAAATTTTTTCGAGTACGAGGCGGAGGTTATTCAGCATAGCCGTAGCTACGCTGGATGTTCTCCAACAAAGTAATCGGACAAATTTCGCCAAATGAACTTATCATAATTAGTTTGACTTACTACTTAGTGAAAGAAAATAAATAACTTGCCCCATTATGCTTGTTCTTTTCCCTTCTAAAAAACACAAAAAATAGTTCCGTAGCTATGGCTATGCAACGATTTTTTGAATTCTTTAGAAGAAAAAATTACGGCGCATTATGGAACAATTTATTTAATTTCTTTCACTAAATTTTCCTTACGTAGCTCGGCTATGCGCGTCAAATTTAGCCAAACATATAAAAAAATAACGGCTTCATTTGGGGTAAGTAGTGGGACAAAAATAGGCTTACAATTTTGACGTGGTTATTTTTTCGATATTTTTTCTTACAAAAACCGCACATAGCCTACGCTACGTAAGGATTTTTGTAGGGAAAAATAGCGGAAAAAGAAACCGTCAAAAAGTAAGGATATTTTTGTCTCACTACTTAAGAGGCATAAATAAATGGGTTCTTTGACAAATCCAGTGAAGTGAATGAAAATTTGGGCGTATCCCCCTCCTTATCAGTCGGGGGTCGGGCTATCCGGCACTCTCTCCACTCCGCTATCGCTACGTTACGTTCAAACAACACCTACTATCCCTTACGCAAGGGACGAACAATCGCGAGGCAGAAAAACAAACAATCACGGGATTTGTCAAAGAACCTTATCTTTTCATCCCTAACTATATTTTGGACATTGGGTAATTAGGTAACTGGGTAATTGGGTAAATCGCTTATTATCAATAATTTAAGTTAATTTGTATTTTGTTTTAAATTAACTTTATTACAATTTTTATTATGCTGATAAATAGCGAATTATGCTTTCGTTAGCCTAATTAGGGAAGAGGAAGAAAATAATCTACCCCAAATGAAGAAGTTATTTTTTTTATATGTTTGGCTAAATTTGACGCGCATAGCTGGGCTACGTAAGGAAGATTTAGTGAAACATATAAGAAAAAGAACAATTCAGACGGGTAGATTATTTTTTTCGTATTTCCTTACCTAACTAGACTTTGGACGTGAGTTGACATTTATTTTTTTAATAAAAAACTAACTGTCAATCAATAACATATAAAATAATTTATTTTTTGGATGTTTATGAAGCACCCCTTCCAACCAAACGGGCGAAAAATAGAAATTTTAAACTATGCAGAGGTAGCTTATTTTATACATTCAAACCATTGATTATCAAACAATTAAAAACATCACTTTATGGTATTTTTTTGTTAAAAAAAATGTCATACGTCCAAAGTCTAGTTAATAAGTATTTATCATTTTAATTTAAAAATAAAATTTCATCTTTTCGAATACTCATACTTATTAAGGTAGACTCAAAGTTCATTACTGGACTTTAAACATTAGGTAACTGGGAAATTAGGTAATTAGGCTAACGAAAGCATAATTCGCTATTTATCAACATAATAAAAATTTTAATAAAGTTAATTTAAATTGAGTGTGTCACAAATCGGTGGCATTAAAGGTACGGTAGTACCGTCCCCGTTTATAGCAAGGTCTAAAGAACAACCGATTAAGGTACGTAGTACCGACACCGTTAGCGCGTACAAACGGTGTCGGTGCTACGCACCTTGATTAGCTTTGGGTTTGCTTTTTCTACAAACGGTGTCGATGCTAACGCATCTTATCGGTATCGCAACGACCACCGATTTTTGACACACTTAAATAAATTTATGTTTATTTTTTAATTTTATAAATATTTAATAATCAATTAATAAAATTTATTTTCTTACTTAA
>Ga0209303_1001348_pt1 | contig 15318 bp, 13 predicted proteins | sample SidtaG_3_FD_187449 | JGI IMG/M metagenome (GOLD analysis project Ga0209303, IMG submission 187449) | Marine algal microbial communities from Sidmouth, United Kingdom - Sidmouth_Asex1 metaG (SPAdes) (version 2) | ecosystem: Host-associated > Algae > Red algae > Unclassified | place: Sidmouth... | reverse complement strand
CTACGGCGACCCCGCCACCCGCAAGTTTCCGTTCCAGGAGCACCAGGCGCTCGCTGGCCGAACGTGGAACCCCGATGACCCGCAGTCTCGTTTCGACGCGATCGGTGACGACTACCCGGGCCGTCATCATCCGGCCTGCCAGTGCGAGGAACGCACGACACGCACACTCAGATTCGTAGGAGCACCATCGTGAACCAGCTGCTTGAAGTCCCGGCAACACCCCCGCTTGATTGGGCGACTCAGGACCCTGACTGGGCGATCCCCGGCCAAGGGTTGGAGATCTCGTTGCGTCCCGAGGACCAGGGCCGGGTGTGGGGCCGCATCCAGGCCGGTTCGTCGACCTTGTTCGCCGGTGGCGGTGTTCATCATGGGCGGCCGATGCCCGACCAGCGGAACGTCGACAACACCCTCTTTCACGCCGGGCACGCCACGTTCCTCGATGAGTCCGGGCAACCGACCCGCCGCGCTGTCGGTTCCCTGTCGTTGGCACCTGACTTGGACGCCGGGCACTCCAACTTCCTCGGTGCGTCGACCCCCGGTGAGGCCGCTGATGCGTTGGCGCGCACCGGCCGCTGGTCGCATCTCTCCGAGCAGGTCGCCGTGTACGGCATCGCTACCGCTGAGCCGGATGGCGGTGTCCTGTTCCGTGGGGCCGCTTACCCGCACCTGTCGGTACACGAGGCGCAAGCGGTGAACGGCACCGCCTACTCGGTTGAGGTGTGGTCTGATCCGAACCAGCAGGGCCGTGAGGTGTTCGTCGGCGCCGCCCAGTGCCGTGCGACCGCTGGCCCGTTGCCGATCCCCGAGATGTTGGCTGCCACCTTGGCAATCGCAGCGCCGGTCCCGTGCGCCACCGCACCGATCAGATGCGAGGTGCCACCGCCACTCATGGCCGTGCCCACCGACGACGAGGTAAACGCACTACGAGCCTCGATCGCCGCCATGGGCGAACAGATGGAACGCCTCGCCGAGCAGGTCACCAACATCGAAGCAGCGTGGACAGAGGAATCCATGCGGGCCACCCACGAAGCCGGTCTCGGTGAGGAGGCGCAGATCGAAGGCCTCGCCGCACGCCTCGCCGAACTCGAGGCGCAGATCGAAGCGCAACGCACACCGGAACCCGCCGGTGACGAGACCGCCCCGGCCCCGACTGGGACCCAGTCGACTATCGGCTGACGCTTCCAGCCGCTGACATGTTGAGCTGACATCGACCAACGGCGGGCGCCAGGCAAAGACCGGCCCACCAGCAACACAGGTCGAAACGAACGAGGGCCAGGCAACGCCGCCTCAACAACCACACCTTGTTGACGCGCCACGGCGCCCTCACGAAAGCACCCCCATGCCTGAAACCACAGGGCCCAACCGGCCCGAGCCCATCGACATCCCCGAAGACCACAACTTCGGAGACCTCACCGTCGACCAGCTCACCGACAAGCGCAACGCCGCAGTCGCCGAAGCCAACGACCTCATGGAAAACGGTGACCGCACCGTCAACACCCGGCAACGCCACGCCGCCCTCGTGCAGTACGCCAACGCCCTCGGCCAGTCCATCGTCGACGCCGAAGCACCCGTGCCCGTTCTGCTCGACATCACCCCCGAGCCGGAGGCAGAACCCGAGCCCGCAGCGGCCGTCGTCGAACCAGACGTCGAGCCCGACAACCCCCTCGACGTCGCACCCGACACCCCGGAGAGCATCGACGACACCCCGGCACCAGCGGACCCCACCGCCGAACCGATCCTCGCCGGAGTAACCCCACCCGCACTCCCCGGAGACCTCGCACCCGCAGCCAACGAGGTCGAGGTCATCACCCCAGACAGCGTCCTCCAGGCGCAGACCCCCGGCTCCGTTCACCAGGGTTTCCCGCTGTTCGCAGCGGTCGTCCCCGACGGTGGCTCCTCGATCGAAGTTGACGACGAGCAGTCCTACCTCGGTGCCCGCACCTCTTACGCCAACATGGCGAAGCGGGGCCGTGCCCTGCTCCGCACGGCGAGCGGTGTTGCTTCCGAGCAGACCGTCACCCTCGGAGTGATCGACCGGCTCGGATCCCCCGAGACCGCGTCGCCGATGATGGCGTCGCTGTCCAACGAGGACCGCACCGTCCTCAGCGCAGTGCAGCGTCTCTCGAACGACCCGATCCGCAACACAGCGATCCTCTACAACGCGGCCGCCCAGTTCGGCGGCATCGAACCACTCATGGCCGCCATGTGCTGCCTCCGCCCGCAGTGGATGAACGACGCAGCCGACATCTGCTTGGACGCATCGCAGCCCCTCGAGGGAATGTTCGGGACCGTCGCCATCGGCAACGGTTGCATCAGCTGGCTCCCACCGTGGGGTTTCCAGTCGCTCCTCGACGCGCAGGGCATGCCCGCCGAAGAGTTCCTCCGCACCTGGACCGTGTGCGACCAGGAAGGCGTCGACCCCGCCGACTCCTCCACCTGGAAGGGCAACCACCTCACCCTCCCCGAAGAGTGCGAGGCGTGCACTGTCGAGCCGTACTTCACGACCGGTGCCCTGCGCGTCAGCGTGATGGATGAACTCGACGAGGACCGCATGCGTAAGGGCATGGCGATCGTCGACGCCATGATGGCTGTCGACGGACAACGCCGGATGCTGCGCTTCATCGACTCCGTTGTTTCCCCCCGGACCATTGACCTTGGTGTCACCGGGTTGGGCGCAGCGAAGGCCATGGCCCCGGCGATGACGAGCACGTTCCAGCGTGCGTCGGCGAACCGCAACGGCGCCATGTGGGGCAACCGCACGGCGATCGTCCCCGAGCACCTCGCCTGGGTCTTCGCCCTCGACCGCCACATGGCGAGCGAGATCGGCGACCAAGGTATGACCGAGGCCGGTATCGCCGGTCAGATCTCCGACATGTTCCGCCCCATGGGCATCAACAACGTCATCGTCACCCCCGACTTCGGGGCCGAAGACGCACCCGACCTCAGTTACCTCGACGAGGCGATCGACAGTTGCAACGGACCGAAGTGCGCCGATGGAAGCACCGAGCCCGCAGCACCCGCGTTCGCCAGCGGCCCCGCACCGGAGCCCATCGTCAACGAAGGCCGCATCCGGATCATCGACCCGAGCAACTACCGCCGGGGCCGGCAGGAGATCTACCCCTACCAGATCCGCCGCTCACCTGAGCTGATGGAGCAGAACGCTGCCCTGATGAGGGGGGAGCACTACGAGACCATGTTCAAGATGGGCGACTGCTCACGTGACTGGTTCTTCGACGTCCTCAACGCCTGCCCCACCGGCGCACGAGCGGACCTCGTTGCGTCCCCGTCGTGCGAGTCGATCATCGGCGGCGGCGACCCCGGCGGTGCGTTCTCGAACCGTTCGATGGCACAGGCCCCCGGCAACAAGAGCACCAAGAGCAGCAGCAAGAAGCCCGCTGCCGCTCCCAAGGACGCCTGAACCAACCAGTTCAGGCAACCGGGTTGGTTCCCCCTTCGGGGGGCCCCGCCCGGGTCAACAGTTCTCGGCGTGGGTGCTGAAGGACTCTGACCCGGGTGGGGTGCCAACACCTCACCTGTCGCCCCCCGAACCTGAGGACACGACCATGATTCAGACACCCGAAACGGCTCGGGAACCGAACACCCTGATCGAAACTGTGCCAGACACCAGGGCGGCGGGCCCGTCGATCCTCACGACGTTCACCCCCAACCCCAACCTCCCGCTGCGGCCAAGAGACCAGGCGTTCTGGTGCTCCCTCACCCTCGGCCAGGTTTCAGGCCGGCCGGACCCGTGCTCCGGTGTCGAAGAGACCGAGGTGTGCCCGCCGCTCGAGTCGGTGGCATCCGCGTTCCGGCCGTTCACGATCATCGATCTCGAGGGTTGCGATTCGACGATCGGCGGCGACGACCATCAGGCCATCGCAGCGCAGATGGTTGAGGAGGGCACAGCGTGGGCTTTGGGCCGCGAGTTGGCCACCGGACGTTGGACGGGGAACCCGTCGTTGCAGTCGTCGGCCAGTGTGGATCTGACCCCCGATTCGGGCGCGGTCGACACCGCCCAGGCGTGGTCGATTCTGGAGCATCACTTCGAGTCGTTCTCCCACGGGCGGTTCATGGTCCATTCGCCCACGGCAGTCACGGCGGACATGGCCCAGAAGCGTCTCATTCAGCTGGTCGGGGGCAGCTACCGGGGTGCCCGTTCAATGCTGATCAACCCCGGGCCTGGCCTTCCTGGTGTGGGCCCGGACATCACCGGGAACGTGGACCGCACAGCCCAAGGCGAGTTCTACCTGTACGCCACACGAAGTGCGGGCGAGTACCGGACCGGTGAGGTCACCCCTTACGGGACGGACACGATCATCACCGAACAGAACCGGGTGGTGGCGTCATCGTCGAGGCGGGCCATGGTCCGGTTCAATCCCACCGGTGTCGCAGGGATCCGGGTCTCACTGGTCCGAGAATCGTTCTCAGAACCGTTCACACCGCCCGCCATTGAACCGTTCCAGGAGGGCTGATGTCCGACATCGGAGAACCGAACTGCGAGACCCCCACCGACACGGGATGGGCGGGCAGCCGAGCGTCTCAGGCCACCGGTGCAGCATCGGGCAACACTGAAGTGGTCGCCAAACTCACCCAGCTCATCGACCTCATCGCAGCAACCGACCCCGACAACGACGGCATCCTCAACATCGACGTCGGCCTCATCGAAGTCGGACTCGCCGAGCAGTGCCTCAAGGTCTCCAACTGCGACGGTGACACCCTCAGCGTCGCCCTCAGCCCCGCTGCGCTCACAGCGTTGGGTGACGAACTCGCAGCCGAAACCCTCACCGTCCAACTCGGCGACGGTGAGATCGTCGACGTGGACCTCACGGCGGCCACAGTCACCGCGCTGACGAACGCGATCGCAGCCCAGATCGCCGCCACCGAACTCGACGTCGCCACGTTCGGCACCACGGCGATCCCCACTTTCCTGGCGTCCGGTGAGCCGCTCACCCTCCTCTTCGAGTTCACCGGGGGCTCGTGGGTAGAGTCAGGGTTCGTCGACCAGAACGGTGCGCATTCCAACTCCGCTCACCCGGCGACCGGGCCACGACCAGCGCCGAGCATCGTCGGCGAACAGGTCTGCCGTGGCGTCGACGGCACACCCACCCTCATCACACCCACCGACCTCGGCCCGTTCTTCGCTGACACCGGCGGGAACATGGTTCCCGTCCCGGGCGGCGCTGTGATCACCGCTGCCGACCCGTGCGACTGCGTCACTCACTGCAAACCCAACCCGGCGTGCCCCGACTTGAACGACCCGAACGGTGTGTCGGTCTGGCTTGCCGGCGACCCGTCGTGTGAGGAGCTGGACGCCGCCCTGGCCGGTGACTGCGGTGCGCTCACCACAGCTCAGACCACCGAGATCCAAGCGGCGAAGACCACGAAGGGATGCCCCTGATGGAATGGGTGCAGGCCACACCGGTCCCATGCCAACGAACCCAGGTGTTCCGGATCGTGGGCACACCCGGGGTGCTCGAGGAAAAGTTCACGGGGGTCGACGACCCACTGATCGACCCCGAAGACCACCACTGGCACGTCTCGTTCTCCGGTCCGCCCGACGAGGACGGGATCCCCACACACGGCGCCGAACCGACACCGATCGCGTCGAACATCGTCCCCGACTTCGAGGAGCCCGGCGACAACAACGCGAACGCTGACGACTGGATCTACACCTCGTGGGTGTGGGTCGAACCAGGCCAGGAGGCATCACTCCGCGAGGTCGACGCCACGTTCGAAGCGGGCGGGATCTTCCTCGGAAAATGCTCGGGAGCGAACCACCTGGTCTCCGAGTGGACCCACGAGGAACCCTACTCGGGTGGTGTGATCGCGGAAGGGCTCCAGCCGGGGTTCCACAGGGTGACGATCCTCATCCACGACGAGTTCCAGCAGTCCGGTGTCGACGTCGAATGGTCGCTGGACGGCGGCACCACATGGGTCAACATCCCGGCCGGGAACCTCTTTGCAACCAAACCCGTCGTGACTTGCGAACCGGCCCTGCTGTGTGGAGGGGCCTTGAGGGACACCGACGGGTTCGCGACCGTCGCGTTGGACCGCCTGGCGTTCGTCGACTGCGACCCCCGGGCGTGCTGACCGAGGGCTGACGCTTCCCCGGCGGGCCAACTTGAAACCACAGCCGACCCCTTCGCAGCGGGCCCACCCACCGGCACCAACCGAACCCCAGGAGACACCCGGTGCCCAAGCAATGCCAAGGCTGTGTTCGGATCGTCGGCCGTTTCTGTTCCGCCTGCGAGCAGGACTTCTCCGGCGCCGCGTTCAACCTCTACCTCGAGGGCGCAGGGGTGATGACACACCCCGACGGGGTGACGATGATGGCCCCCGGGATAATCGACCAGGGGTTCGTCGACGCGAACTACCAGTTTGAGACCTGTGAAATCCCACTCGACTCGGTCATCGAGGGGGCCCGCGGCTACCGCCTGGATGTCACCACAGGAACGGGGGTGACCGAATCAGTCCAGTTCTCCCTGCCGGGCTTCCTCGAGTGCGGCACAGCGATCGACATCACCGACCTCGACCTCCTCAACTGCACCGTCTCACCCACCGTCCTGATGAACGCGACGGAGTCGGGTCCGTTCACGGTCGGCGACAACATCACCTACGAGATCTCAGTCCGCAACCGAGACGAACGCTGCACCCTCCGCGACATGGTCGTTGTCGACGAACGGGTCGGCCAGCTCACCCCCAACGGCGACGTCCCACGGGACCTCGCACCAGGCGAACTCGTCGAGTTCACCGGGAGCTACACCGTCATCGCATCCGACCTGAACGTCGGCGGGCAGCTCATCAACCAGGTTGTCGTCGAGGGCGACAACGGTGGTGGTTCAGCGCTGCACTCGGCTGCCCTCTGCTCCGCCGAGCTCGACGCGGTCAAGTCGTCCGATGCCGTGTTCGGCAACGCCACTGTCGGCGACAACATCGCCTACTTCGTGGATGTCACGAACGTCGGTGGTTGCGTCGCCCAAGGCGTCGAAGTGATCGACCCGATGATCACCGACATGACCCCGAACGAGCCGATCAACATCGCGGTCGGATCGACCGAACGATTCACCGGGACCTACACGATCTTGGCGGAGGACTTCCCCGGGCCGATCAAGAACACCGCCGTGATCACCACCTTCAACGGCGACAACATCACCGCCACCACCAACACCCCGATCTGCGAACCAGAGGTCACGTTCGAGAAGTTCGTCGTCAACGAAGGCCCGTTCACGTTCAAAGACGAGATCGCGTTCAGGCTCATCGCCCGGAACCAATCCGACGTCTGCCCGGCCCGTGGGGTGATGGCCTTCGACCCCCCGGTCGGCGAGCAGTCCGACATGGAACCGGCCGGGAACGTCCCGGTCGACATCGCACCCGGCGGCCTGGCGTTCTGGGACATCACCTACGAGGTCACGCAGGCCGACCAGGACCAAGGAGCGGTGAAGAACCTCGCTTGGATCACGGGGGACAACATCGACGGCCGTGTCCTCACCGGACTCGAAGTTGGACTCTGCGAACCCGACCTGACGATCGAGAAATACATCGACACACCCGGCGGCCCGTTCGAACCCGGTGACCTCGTCGACTTCTCGATCAGGGTCACGAACGACTCGCTGGGGTGCAACGCCGTCAACGTCCAGTGCTTGGACCCGCTCGTCACCGCACCCGAACTGACCCCCAACGGTTTCTTCCCGCAGCAGATCGCCCCGGGGGCGAGCTTCCTGTGGACCGGCACCTACGAGATCACACCAGCCGACGCGAACAACGGGGGGGTGACCAACACGGCGTTCGCGACCGCGTCGAACCTGACCGGTTCGGTCAACGACGCCGTCCGGTTCCCGGCCCGCCCACCATGCGTCGCGCACACAACCCTCACCCCGGTCAACGTCATCCCGTCCGAGTACCAGTTCTCCGGCCCCCCATCCCAGGCCGAGTGGTCCGCGTTCAACACCAGCCCGCCCCAAGGCCAGCCGGAGGGGCAGACCTCACGGCTCCTCACCGGCACCGACCACCCCAACACCGAACGGGGTTCGATCTTCTGGCGGCCCGACCTCGAGATAGGCGACCTTGGGATCTGCTGCGACGCCCAAGAGGTGTCGTTCGGTTTGATCGTCGATGTCCGCAACCTCGGACCGGACCCCGCTGTCGGCACCGCGGGTTCGTGCCGGATCATCGACTCCTCAACCGGCCAGGATCTGGGGTTCGGGGTGTTCGCACCGGCCGACGTGCCGGTCGGTGGCAGCGTCCAAGGCTCGTTCTACGTGACATTCGTCGCCGCCCGGCTGCCTGACGTCGTGATCGGTTTCGAGATCGACCTGTTCCAGAAGTCGGGCGCCGGGGCGCAACCGGAGGGCAACGCCACACGTTGGCGGGTCGACAACTGGGAATTGAACTACATCTCCCGAGACGAAACAGTTTGTGAGGGCAACTGATGGGCACCATTCCCGCACCGCAGTTCTGGGTCGACGACCGGGGCCGGGTCATGTTCGGCAACGAAACCGAGCCACCTGCGGAGTTCCGTTCGATGGGTCGGGCGTTCAGCCGAACGTGGAAGTCCGCTTCGCCTCAGGAAGCAGCGCAGGCGATGGCGGACAACGGGTCTCGCAGGAACGACGTGCGCGGCGCCATCGAATCCTCAGGCCTGGAGTTCGACATCGACGAGGTGAAGTTCCCGCCGGCCCCTGAGGCACCCGTGCCGTGGGAAGACGACGGGCCAACCGGAGGTGCACCTGCACCGGTGCCACACCCGCATCGCACACCAGAACCGGCGCCTGACGGCAACCCGAACGAGCCGCTCATCGACCCGTTCGCGCCTGCCTCCAACGAGCAGGGCCTACCGGACCGCCCAGTCGGGGTGCCCCCGCACAAGCCCACGTCGAAGCAGCTCAAGAAGCTGAAGCCCCGCAAGACCACGGGCACCGCTGACGCTTCCGACTGCTGACAGATTCAAACCCAATGCCGGCCCCCACCGTGGGGGTCACCCACCGGCGCACCTCCACAACAGAAACATCGAGGAGCCACCGGTGACCACCTACGTCAAACTTGGGATCTGCAAGTCCCAGTTCGGTCCGATCAACTGCGACGGGACGGTCAACCTGGCCGACTCGATCGTCTACTGCGGTTTGACCCAGATCGAAGAGACCGACGTCCTGACCGACGGGTTCGAGGCATCCGACCCGGCCGGAATGCCGAACGAGTCGGCGATCATCTTCGACGTCCCCCCGACCGTGGATTACACCGAGTTGGTCATCGAGACCGCCTCGCTGTTCAACCCCCTCCTCGACGCCATGGTCGGCCAGTCCGACGCGATCCTCGACGACGCCGGTGACGCCATCGGCCGCAAGGGCCGCAAGCGCGGCGAAGCTGGCTGCCTCTGCTCCTGTGAGGAAGAGGACTGCCCGGCACGCGTCTACCTGATCACGTGGAGCAAGGCGTACTGCTCCGGTCCCGGCCGAAAGGCGCAGGTCCACCCCGGCGGCAAGAACATCGTCAGCGTCTACCCGACGCTGGTGCCCCGCCCGAACACGAACTCGAGGACGACGAACGCCGAACTCGGCGGCCGCCAGTACCTGCTCCGCTCCGAGGAGAACCCCGTCTTCGGTCAGGGCCCCGGCAACATCATCCCCGCCTCAGAGACCCCGTACGACCGGGACTACTACGAGTTCCTGTCGGACTCTTGCCCCCCGGATGGTTGCGCCTGTGAGTCCTGCACGGAGCCCGGACCCGCACCCGTCGGTGGTGTCGGATCCGGAGTCACCGGCATGACGACGAACCGTGCCTCAGCGTTGACCGCCTCAGCTGTCCGCAAGCCCACCCCCGCCCCGGCCCCCACGAAGGCCGAGACCGAAGGCGCGAAGGCTGCTCTCGTCAAGGCCGAGGAAGGCAAGGCCAAGGCCACCAAGACGAAGGGTTCCTGACCCTCACACCCCCCGCAGTCCCACCTCACCCCCCACCGGGTGGGAATGCGGGTGTCACGGCCCCGCCCGCCTTCCAACACAGGCAGGGCGGGGCCATGACCCCTCGTTGGCCAGCTGAGATCGGACCGCCCTGATGCGCACACCCGTCGAAACGGTCAAACCGTGCTGGCCGCAACCGGCAACCGAACTCGTCGTATGCGACCCCTGTGTCGACCTCGGCACCACCGAGCAACCCGGCCAGGACCGTGCCCTGTTCGACCAGGCGTGGGCCGAGGCAGTGTCGTTCGTTTTCGACCAGACGTGCCGGCGGTGGCCGGGCCGGTGCTGGACTGAGACCCTCCGACCGTGCCCCCCGAGGCGGGGCTGCGGGATCGGCACACACCAGGCGATCTGCCGGTGCGGGAAGTTCAACAGCATGCCGATCCAAGAGGGGCTTGTCTTCGAGCTCTCCGGGCCGGTGACGATCACCGAGGCCCCTTCTGTGTGCAACCCGGACGGGTCGGTCACGGTCGCCGACCCTGACGACCCTGCCACTTGGGGCGGGCCGTTCAGGTTCGAACGTCGACGCACCGGCGGGCTTCAGCTCGTCGCCCAAGCGAACGAGAGCCGCTGCCAGTCGTGGCCGCGCCAGAACATCGGCCAACCAGCCGGGGCGGACGGCACATGGACCGTCGAGGCCAGAACCGGGACGGACCCACCGGCCCACGTCCTGGCGGCGACCACAGCACTCGCAGCCGAAATCGCCCGGGAGTGTGTCGTCAGCGGCTGCCTCTTCGTCGAAGGCGTCTCCCGCATCACACGGCTCGGTGTCACGATCGAACTCAACCAGGAACGCTCCCCGAACTCCCGGCTGGGGATCCTCGAGAAAGTCATCAAGGACCACGGGTGCAAACCCGCCGACTTCGCCCAGTTCGGGACGTTGCCGGATGCTGAATGCTGGGAATGGCACCCCCAGTCGATCCCGAAGAACACGGGCCGGTCGTGACCGCCCGCGACGGGCAGATCCCCGGTGCGCTGAACGACCTCGTCCTCGACCTGGGCCGCAAGATCGTCGAACTCGCCGAACCCGAACTCCTCGAGGAACGCAAGAAGTCGGCGCCGGCGGTCGACAAGAAACTGATCCCCGCGTCGATTCGTTCGGCCGGGACGATCAACCGTTCACCCACCGCAAGGTCGATCGTTCTCGTGCAGGACGAAGCGGGTGCGCACTACGCCAAATGGCTCGAGTTCGGGACCGGTCCGCATGTGATCAAGCCGAAGTCGCCGTCCGGTGTCCTGTCGTGGATCCCCGGCGGTGGCGGTGACCGTTTGTTCGCCAAGTCGGTCAACCACCCGGGTTCGGTGAAACACAAGGGCTGGTGGTCGGAGTGGGGCGACGAGGAGTTCGAGAACGTCCTGGACCGGGCCGCTGACCGTGCTGTGAGGCAGCTGTGAACCTCGGTGCTGTCCACGACCCGGCCGCGCTGTTCCGTGTCGGGTGCTGCGGGCTGCGCGCCGCAGTCCACGTCCTCGGAGCGAACGGGCTTCCGGTTCCGCCGAGGGTCGAACTCATCGCGCACCCACCGGACCTGGTGTGCCCGGACGCCCTGTTGTTGCGCCCGTTGGAGTCGAGGCGTGAGGAGTCGTTCGCCCAAGGCGGCCTGGGTGACAACACGTTCCGTTCGTTGACTGTCTGGGAGCTGTCCCTGTCCCGGCGGGTCTGTGTCGGTGACCCGCTCGCCCAAGGCGGCGACTGCGCAGGTTCATCTTCGCCGTGCGATGAACGGCAACTGGGATGCCCAGGCGAACCGTTGGTCCTCGAGGACCCAGGTGAGTGCGGGGCGAGGGACAAGACCGAGGAGACCTTGCTGCTGTTCTCGGACCGGCAGGTGATCGAGTCGGCGCTGGCGGAGGTGTGGTCGGCGTGCATGTGCGAACCGGGTGTCGGTTCCGACGGTGAAACGTGCGCCGAGTGCGGGACACCAGCCGACGACGTCAAGTGGGTGGCGACCTCCGGGCATTACGGCGGGCAGGCGGGCGGTTCGTTGTTCCGGTTCGAGGTGCTGTCGTGAACGGCACGCTTCCAGCGACAGTGATTGTCGGTGGCCATGAGCACCCACATCTCCAGCATCGCCCCGAACAAGCCGTCCTTCGAGGAAGACTTCGACACCCCCGAGTTCCTCGCTGCCCGCACCAAAGAGTTCGACTTGCGCCGGCAGACGTTCCACGGTCGGGAGCTGTCCGTTGTGGAATCCACTCAGATCCAGAAGCGTCAGGCGTCGAACGAGCCGATGGCCCTCGACGAGGTTTTCAAGCTGATCCTCCCCGCGGCGGAGTTCGAGCGGTTCTGGGAACTCTGCGGCCTCGAACACAACCCGGTGAAGACGGCGACGGTCATCGAGATCGTGCAGTGGTTGACCGGCGGTGGCGAGGGAAAACTGCACGCCTGATAGCGATCGCCCGGGCCAACTGGCCGGAGATCGACTACAGGTTCGCTGAGCGTTTAGGGATCCCCGACGCCGCTTCGTTGCCGGTCGACAGGTTCTGTTCCTTGCTCGAGCGCATGCTCTACGACGGCGCCGACGAGGACATGACAGCGAAGCTCGACGCCGAACTCACTGTCCTCGAAGACGGCGAAGACATCGGTGACCCTGAGGCGCAGGCGATGGTCGACGACGGGTCGGCCTATGACCTCGCGGACGCGGCCGATCAGATGCGAACGGTGCAGCAGATCCTCGACAACCCGAAGGCCGCCGGCCAACTGAAGAAGGACCTGGCGGCGAGGCGACGCGAGCGTGCGAAGCGGATCGCCGAAGAGAGGCGTTCCGATGGCTGACCTCACCAAGACGTTCACCCTCGACGTCGGCCAGGGCCTGGCGGCGATGCGGTCGATCAACAACGCCGTCGACGACCTCGGCAAGAAGGTTCGTGCGGTTTCCGCGAAGCCGATCAACTTGGACGTCAAGGTCAACTCGGCCGAACTCGACGACGCGTTGGCTGCGATCAACGCGGCTGACGGGACGATCATCAACGTTGATGTCGCCGTTTCGGATGCTGACTTCGATGCGTTCACCGCCGGGCTCGCTTCGGTCGACGGCACGGTCATCGATCTGGCGGCCACGGTCGCTGACGCTGAGATCGATGCGCTGACGACGTCTGTGGCGGCAGTGGACGGCACGGTTCTCGACTTCACCACGGCGGTCGGCGGCGGCGATCTGGACGCCCTGACGGCGGGTGTGGCATCGATCGATGGGACGACCATCGATCTGACGGTGGCGGTCGACGACTCTGCCCTCCAGGCGACGTTGGCGGACATCGCGGCCGTGGACGGCTCGGTCATCAACGTCGGGTTCGACTCCGACGACGCAGACCTCCAGGCCACGTTCGCCGACATCGCGGCCATCGACGGGACCGTGGTCGACATCGGCCTCGATGTTGCCACAGGGGACTTCGACAGCATCGTCTCGGAGATCGCAGCTGTCGACGGGTCGATCATCGATATCGACTTGGATGTCGATTCGGGCGGCCTCGACGAGGCAGACCAGCGAATCCAGAGTGTCGCCGCGTCGAACGGTGGGCTCGCCGACTCACTGAACCCGGTCACCGTCGGGATCGCCGGTGTCACCGCCGGGCTCGGCCTTTCGCTGGGCGCAGCCGTGGACTTCGACCGTGGCATCCGGGAAGTCGCCACCCTCGACGCCGAAGGGCTCGGGATCGCCGAGGTCGAGACCCTCATCCAGAACCTGGTCAAGGAAACCGGTGTCGCCTCCGACGAGGCACTGCCCGCCCTGTATGGGGCGATCTCGGCTGGTGTCCCACCCGACACGGCCCTCGACTTCCTCGTCGAGTCCTCGAAGCTGGCCTCTGCCGGTGTCGCAGGTTTGGAACCGACCGTCTCGGTCCTGACCGGGGCGATCAACGCCTACGGCTCCGAGCTGGGCCCAACCGAAGACGCATCGAACGCCCTGTTCGGTGCCGTGAAGCTCGGTGTGACCACCCTGCCGGAGCTGGCCGGTTCGTTGGGTGACGTCACACCACTCGCGGCGTCGCTGGGAATCGAGTTCACTGACCTCAACGCAGCCGTGGCGTCTTCGACTCAGGTCACACAGAACACCGCATCGTCGGTCACGGGCCTCAAGGGCCTGCTCGCCGAGCTCGGAACCTCAACGTCGAAGGCGGGCAAGGAGTTCCAGGCCATCGCCGGGGAGTCCCTGCCTTCTTTCATCGCGGGCGGAGGGGACCTCGAAAGCGCGCTCGGTCTCCTCACTCAACGAGCCGACGAGACCGGGGTCGGCGTCAACGAACTGTTCGGCTCGGTGGAGGCTGGCGGTGTCGCGTTGCAGCTCACCCGTGACGGTGGTGAGGCGTTCTCGAACACGTTGGAGCAGTTGAACCAGACGGTCGCCGAGGGCACAGCTGTTTCGGATGCGTTCGCTACCAACCAGGCGGGTGCCGGGGCGGCGCTCGATCGGTTGAAGTCGAACGCGGCGTTGGTTGCGGTCGAGGTTGGGTCTAACTTCCTGCCGGTTCTGGCGAGCGCCGCAGACATTTTCGTCACCGTGCTACCTCAGGCAATCGACCTGACGAAGGATGCGCTCGGTTCGATCCTTGCGGTGGTCGAACCGGTGATCGATGTGATCAACAAGTTCGACTTGGCGGTTCCGATCATCGCCGGGCTTGGTGTGGCGGCCACCTTCGCTTTCGGGAACTGGGCTGCGGCGGCCGTCACCGCATCGATCGCTACCGGTGGACTGGCGACGGTCACGGCGGTTCTGACTTCGCCGGTGACCGCTGTCGTCGCAGCGTTCGCCCTGTTGGCCGCCGGGGCGGTGCTGGCGTACCGGAACTTCGAGCCGTTCCGTGAGATCGTCGATCAGATCGGTGCGGCGTTCCTGACTCTTGTGGGCATCGCTGGGCAGTTGGTGTCGCAGGGTTTCGATCTGCTTCGGGCAGCGGCCGGTTCGGTGATCGACGCGTTCCGTCCGGTGGTCGGTTTCTTCGCCGGTGAGTTGGGCGCTGCGTTCGCTGGGGCGCAGGCGGTCGTCGCTGGTGTGGTTGGTGTCATCAGCTCGTTGCTGTCCGGTGACCTGTCGGGTGCGTTGACGGGGCTCCGTCAGATCGCCGAGAACGCGCTGAACGGGCTGATCGATGCGTTCGGCCGTTGGGCTGGTGCGGTCGGGACCGCAGTCTCGACAGTCGGCTCGACCGTGGTTCGGTTCATTGTCGACGGACTCACAGCCTTGCCCGGGCAGGTCGCTGGTGTGCTCGCCCCAGCTCTGGCCGCGTTTGCTGGGTTCGTAGTTGACGCCTTGGCCGCTGTCGCAACCTTGGCTGTGGATCTGATCGCCAAGATCATCGGGGGCCTTCCAGCGCTCCCCGGTGCTCTTGCTGGCGCCTTGGCTGCCGGAGTCACCGCCGTGTCCGG
>Ga0209303_1001342_pt1 | contig 15377 bp, 11 predicted proteins | sample SidtaG_3_FD_187449 | JGI IMG/M metagenome (GOLD analysis project Ga0209303, IMG submission 187449) | Marine algal microbial communities from Sidmouth, United Kingdom - Sidmouth_Asex1 metaG (SPAdes) (version 2) | ecosystem: Host-associated > Algae > Red algae > Unclassified | place: Sidmouth... | reverse complement strand
GTTGATGTTGTTTAAATTCATTGAAGCTAGGGCAATTAAGTAATAGCCCTAGCTTGGCATACTGGCAGGATCGGTCAATAGCTAAAAAAGATCTTTAGAAAATAATTTTCCCTGGTGAATAGTTACGAATTTTTAAGTTTTGCTCTGATCAATGTCTGTCATAACATTACCCACCAAGCCTATATTCTGGCCTCAACGGGTTGTTTTGAATTATTAAACAGCGGTCAATTAGTTAATATGGAAAAAGGTGATGGAGCAGAAATAACTCAAACTAAAGAAATCACTATAACAGCTAAAAGTGATTGTGAAATAGTGATTATAGATGTACCAACCACTTAATAGATAAATGTTGTTATTTGATAATTATTCATCTAAAACATTTTTACAATCATTGTAAAAAACATAGTAAAGTGAACATTAACGCTATTTTACTATTTTTTATAAATTTTTTTTATTTGTTGCTATCATCTAACGAGTATGTAAAATTTAACCCCATAAAAAACCAACAATAATTCCTTTTGAATATAAAAACGCCTCAGTTATTTCTGCTTAGTCTTATTCTCTTTTTACATGTATTTAGTGTGTTTTTTCCTGCTAATGCATCTATGCACGCTGCATTAGCAAAAACAAAAAATAAAGATATTACGGCGATATGCAGTGGTAATGGTAAAGTAAAGTGGGTAAAACTTTCTGAATTTTATCTTACGGGTACATTAGTTTTTGTAGAGGCCCCAAGCAATACAGAACAAGTACAAAACAGTAACAACACCTGTGCTATTTGCTCGGTATTTAACCATTTAGACCATAACGATATGGGCTTAATGGTTAATACGCTTCATATTAACGATGGGGTAAATACTTTAGCGATAAGCTTTTATCAAAACTTTACTCAACAAATAACATTAATACCAAGCTCTAGAGACCCTCCTTTTTTTAATTAATTAATTAATTAATACCAATTGAATTAATGAACTGATCACTTAGCGATAATTTAAAGGTTTATAAGCACAGATTTTACGTTTCAAACAAAATCTAAGTACATACATCCATGTATGCAAGGCATTGATTGAGAGAATGGTTATTCTTGGTAACTGCTCTTGCGTTACCCTATTATCCTACATCCATGTAGGAACCTTCTCAATATCAATAACGACGCTTATAAGTCTTTAAAAATGACCCTTGGGAGCTCACTAGGCAGCTGATAACTTCACAAAATAAATGAAACATAGCTCACTATGCTTAAATTATTTCGTTTGTTCTAAGTTGTCTAATGCAGCGCTAAGTGACTAATTCATTATTTCAATTGGTATAACGTTTAATCACACCCAGTTAATTATTTTTTAAGGAAATTTTATGTCTTCTATATTTACCTCTTTATTTAAAAAAGTGGTTTGTACTGCTGCACTAGCCTGCTGTTCATTACCATTACTAGCCAACGAATCAGCAAATAAAATATCTAGCAGTAATCACCATATCCAACCATTACCACAAACTCATGCGCCTATTGGCGTAATGGGCGACCATATGCATCAAGCTGACGAGTTTATGTTTTCATATCGTTATATGGATATGAAAATGTCAGACAATCTGCAAGGAAAAAATGATATTTCATCCGATCAAATAGCTACAACCATACCTAATATATTCGCCAAAATGCCGATGATGCCACCAACGGTTCGAGTAGTGCCTCAAACCATGAGTACTAAAATGCATATGTTGGGTTTTATGTATGCGCCAACAAACAATTTAACGCTCATGTTGATGGTAAATTATTTTGAAAGGGCTATGCGATTAAGCACTTACAAAGGCATGATGGGAAACACCGTTTTAGGTGATTTCACTACACAAAGCACTGGTTTAGGTGACACTAAGCTAGGCTTACTTTATCGAATATATGACAACGATACTCACCATTTTCATTTAAACGTTAATTGGCAAATACCTACAGGTAAAATTGATAAAACGGCTGATGTACTTACGCCAATGAATACCCGTATAAACATGCGAATGCCTTACGCCATGCAACTGAGTTCAGGCTCAAATATTATTGAGTTGGGCGCTACCTATAATGTCTACGCAGATAGACATAGTTGGGGGGCACAAATTTTATATAGTGCTGCGCTAGATACTAACGATGAGCATTACAAAGTTGATGATAAATTACAATTAAGTGCATGGTATGCACATCAAATAACGAATTTTTTAAGTAGCTCTTTACGGTTAACCTATCTTAATAATGATGGTATTGAAGGCGCTGACAATAAAATTATGGCTCCTGTTACTACTGCAAATCCAAAAAATTATGGTGGCGACTATATTAATGCTGCAATAGGTATTAATACACTTTTTGCTCATAAGCATCGAGTCGCTTTCGAGTATTCCATCCCGTTAAAGCAACATGTCACTGGTGTACAAATGAAAATGGATAACATGTTTACCGTAGGTTACCAATTCGCATTTTAACGTTTAGAATTATTTAACCATTTATATTTAATTCAAAAAATTTTGTTATTAATGCAGTGGCGTATGTCTTGTTGTGTAGGTACTGAAGATTTACTTACGTTCGTAATTTTTACATATGCCACTTAAAATAAACATTCGAGCTGAAAGTAATTTACTTATATTATTTACGCTTTATCTCTAACTGAAACTTATGTTTTAGTAAATACTTTTAGCGTATTGCTTATACCAATTGAAATAATGAATTAGTCACTTAGCGCTGCATTAGAAAACTTAGAACAAACAAAATAATTTAAGCATAGCTGGCTATGTTTTATTTATTTTATGAGGTTATCAGTTGTCTAACGAGCTCCCAAAGTCGATTTTTAAAGGCTTATAAGCGTCGTTATTGATATTGAAAAGGTTCCTACACGGATGTAGGATAATAGGGTAACGCAAGAGCAGTTACCAAGAGTAACCATTCTTTCAATCAAAGCCTTGCATACATGGATGTATGTACTTAGATTTTGTTTGGAACGTAAAATCTGTGCTTATAAACCTTTAAATTATCGCTAAGTGATCAATTCATTAATTCAATTGGTATTATAAGTTAATGTGATTGTTTTAACAGAATTCGTCGGCTTTTTAATAATAGCTTTTAATCGTTGTTTTTTATTATAGCGCCTAACTTGATCTATTTTGGTGGTTAAATAATCTCTTATCTTGTGCTATTATTACTTCGACAACTAATTATTTATATTGATTAACTATATCCAGCGAATATCCACGTGAATGATATTCATTGTAAAAATACACACGTTTATGATGAAATTGCTCAACACAAATAAAAACTCTCTTCGTTTAATTTGGGTTGTAACCCATAAAATTAAATACACGTTTGTATTAATCAAAAAATAATTACTATTATTGTGTTTTACATAGCAACCATTATAAAAACTATTGGCTTAGTTATTTCGCTGAGTAGAAGGTATAAATACAACAGGTCAGGCGAGGTATCGTCTTGGGCTTACACGCTGTTAAGTTACAGTATTTAACGTAAGCTGGTGTTATACGCACATTAAAAAGGTAGCAAGTCGGGTGATTAAAAACCACGAGGGTACTTTAGCGAGTATCTATGATTACCTTGTTTTATTTTTCCATGGTTAGACACTTTACCAACAAGTTCACAGGGTAAAGTATCAACTTACTAGTTAACTAATTGAGAAGTATTGAAATAAACATGAAAAGAATTGTTATTAAAGTTGGTAGTGCGGTTTTAACTGAAAAAAACCGTATAGCAAAAAAAAGAATGTTAAATTTAGTCACCCTGATCGCTCACCTGCGTGATAAATATAAGGTGATACTGGTAACCTCAGGTGCAGTAGCGGCAGGTTATTCAGCACTTAAATTAGATAAAAGAAAGCTTATTGGTAAACGCGCTTTAGCTGCAGCAGGGCAACCCATTTTAATGACTTCTTATAAAAAGAAATTTGATATTTACGAAATAGATACGGCGCAAATATTACTTACCGAAGATGATTTTGATTCTCGTAAAAGAACTAAAATGTTCCAAGAAATTATTGATGCTCATTTAGAAAACGATATTTTACCTATTGTTAATGAAAACGATATTTCGTCAACACCTGAACAATTATTTGGCGATAATGATCAATTATCAGCAAATGTCACTGTAGCAACACGTGCTGAGTTATTAATTATTTTAAGTGATATAGATGGATATTATGATAAAAATCCGCATGAATTTACGGATGCCAAAATCTTTAAAATAATTAATGAGATACCTGAAGCGGCATTACTAGACACTTCATCACCTAACGATCCTTTTGCTACTGGTGGTATAGTCACTAAATTAAAAGCAGCTGATTTTCTAATGAAAAAAGGTAAAAAAATGCTGTTATGTAATGGCTTTCATCTAGATTCGGCAGAGTCCTTTTTACTCAATGATGATCACCAGTTAGGCACCTTATTTGAACCAGCCATCACAGATGCTGAACAAATAAGTGAACAAAGTAAAGCAAAGGAAGTACCTGAAAATACACCTGAAAAAACCAACACTCGTAGCAGAAAATAATATTATCTTGAGTGTTAACTCTTAAAACCTGCTGGTAAATGTTTTATACCATTCATTAATTCAATTGGTATTAAACAACGAGTGATAAAAAGCCGTTAACGAATGACTTCGTTAACGGCTTTTTTATAAAATATACTTTAGCTGAAATTATTCAGTGATATACGAACAGCAGTAATCAATAATTGTTTTAGCTTTAACGTCAAATGAAGCATTGGCAGGAACATAAAAAGACTCACCGCCCTTAACTGTTTGCCACTGGGTTTCGCCTGGTAATAAAATATCTAATTCGCCGGCAGAAATTTCCATTAATTCTTTTTCAGCCGTACCAAAGGTATAATCGCCCGGAGACATAATACCTAATGTTTTAAAGCTACCATCTGGAAAAGTTACTTTGCGAGAGGTCACTGCGCCATCAAAATATACATTTGCTTCGCGTGTAATTGTTACGTTATTAAATTCACTCATTAGTATTCCTTAATTTTTATAAATCTGTAAGTGTCAATTTTTTACATTCATGCAACCGTGACATAGCGTGCACCCTGCGCATAAAATAGTAAAGCGGTATTGGAATAAACCAAATACCGCTTTTATTACATTGTTAACAAGTTAAATTAATCTTCAACAATCTTCTTCATATCTGTCATATAACCACGTAATTCTTTACCAATAACTTCAACGCCATGGCTGCGAATTTCATCGTTAACTTCAATTAAACGTTTGTTATCAACACCGTTAGATTGGTTTTTCAAACCTTCGCCTAACTCTTCTAGCGTTAATTTACTTGCGTATTCTTCCAATAAAGGAACAGCAGCATGGGCAAATAAGTAGTTACCGTACTCAGCAGTATCAGAAATAACAACATTCATTTCGTATAGCATGTTACGTGCAATTGTATTGGCAATTAGCGGCGTTTCATGAAGTGATTCGTAGTAAGCAGATGCATTGATAATGCCTGAATCAACCATTGCATCAAACGCTAATTCAACACCAGCTTTAACCATAGCAACTAAGAATATACCTTTATCGTAGTATTCTTGCTCAGAAATTTCGGTGTCACATACTGGCGCTTTCTCGAAAGACGTTTCAGCTGTTTCTTCACGCCATTTTAATAAGTTAGCGTCATCATTTGCCCAATCAGCCATCATACCTGCTGAGAAACGACCTTCAATAATATCGTCCATATGTTTTTGAAATAAAGGACGTAATATCTCTTTTAATTCTAAAGACATATCAAACGCTTTAATTTTAGCTGGGTTTGATAAACGGTCCATCATGTTAGTGATGCCGCCATATTTCAAACCTTCTGTAACGCCCTCAATGCCGTATTGTAATAATTTACGTGCATAACCGGCGTCAACACCTTGTGCTAATAATTGCTTATGACCTAAAATTGCAGCCGTTTGTAACATGCCGCAAAGAATAGTTTGCTCACCCATAAGATCAGACTTAACTTCAGCGATAAAAGAAGATTGTAAAACACCTGCGCGATCGCCACCCGTTGCTGAAGCGTATGCTTTAGCGATAGCCCAACCATTACCTTGAGGATCATTCTCAGGGTGAACAGCAATAAGAGTAGGCACACCAAAACCACGTTTGTATTCTTCACGTACTTCTGTACCTGGGCACTTAGGAGCAACCATTACAACGGTAATATCTTTACGAATTTGCATACCTTCTTCTACGATATTAAAACCGTGAGAATAAGCTAAAGAAGAGCCTTCTTTCATTAGCGGCATAACAGCTGAAACAGCTGACGTATGTTGCTTATCAGGCGTTAAATTTAATACTAAATCAGCCGTTGGAATTAATTCGTCGTAAGTACCAACCGTAAAACCGTTTTCTGTAGCCCACTGCCATGATTGACGCTTTTCAGTAATTGCAGCTTCACGTAAAGCATAAGAAATGTTTAAACCAGAATCACGCATGTTTAAACCTTGGTTTAAGCCTTGTGCACCACAACCAACAATAACAATGTTCCAATCTTTAAGAAAGTTACAACCGTCTGCGAATTCTTCACGTTTCATGAAACGACATTGACCTAATTGATCTAATTTTTCACGTAAACTTAAGGTATTAAAATAGTTAGCCATTTTTATCTCCAATAATCGAATCTTGCACTAGGGTCTGTTGATCTTTCAGGGTTAAATTTTATTCAATTTAAAACGAATTTAATCGCGATGTGAGCTTTGTCTAATAGTTATTCTATTAAAGGAGCGAACAGCAATGAGTAAATTCGTTTTAAATGAACCCAGAGGGCAGTACCTGTTTGAAATTTATACGTCGTTATCGTATGTTCGAGTAGCTAGCTACACTTCACATACTCTACCTTGTCTAAATATCAAACACCTTGCTGTAAAAATAACCTCGAAAGATCAACAGACCCTAGCAGTATCCGAATTTAATAATGTATTAAGTAATAACGCTAATGTACCTAGGCTTATATTACAAAACCTATATTACAAGCTTTATATAACGCAAATTACTTAATGTTGAATGTATTTAGCCAGTTTTCTGACCGTAGCGGGATTATACCGCAACACTTACGTTGCTTAAAATGATATATACGCATTGTTACGTTGCAAAAAATGCAGCATGGTAATAATATTGTCTAAGAGGAGCTTAATAAGATAATGGCATGAATTGTCATGATAGTTAGGAGAGTTAATGGACTTAAAATCATTAGAAATGTTTGTGCATTTAAGCCAAAGTTTACATTTTGGTAAAACAGCGCTTGTCTATCATGTTAGTCCATCAACCCTGAGCAGAACTATTCAGCGAATTGAAGAAAGTTTAGGATCAGAGCTACTTCATCGAGATAATCGGAAAGTTGTACTTACCGATGCAGGCAAGCAATTTGAAATTTACGCAAAGCAGCAAATTGAACAATATAAATTATTAAAGCTTTCAATTAATCAGCAACAAGCTGAATTAAAAGGTAAATTACATATTTATTGTTCGGTAACTGCTGCTTATAGCCATTTACCTACACTTATTGATAATTTTCGACATCAATATCCGTTAGTCGAAATAATGCTAACTACCGGTGATGCGGCAGAAGCGGTTGAGCAAGTTAAAAATCAATCGGTAGATTTAGCTATTGCCGCAAAACCAGACAATTTACCAACAAGTTATTTTTTTCATCATTTAGCCGAAATTCCCTTATCCGTTATTGCACCTACTATTGCCTGTAAAGTACAACAACAACTAAAAGCAAAGGCTATTGACTGGTCCAAAATACCTATTATTTTACCTGAGTCAGGCTCGGCAAGAACACGTTTTGAAAAGTGGTATCGTAGTTTACAACTAGGTAAACCTAATATATATGCGACTGTTTCGGGGCACGAAGCCATCGTATCAATGGTCGCATTAGGTTGCGGAATAGGTATTGCGCCAAGCGTAGTTGTTGAAAATAGCCCAGTAAAAAAGCGTATTTATAATTTAATTGATGAAAGTAATTTTACCCCATTAGCGTTAGGGTTATGTTGCTTAAAGATTAAACGTGACCAAGCGCTAGTTAAGGCATTTTTATCTACCTGTAAATAATTATAATTTAATGCGTTTTTTTGTGTTGTTTGACTCTATTTTATATTTTAATTTGGGCTTGAGTGACATTGCTTAAAACTTACACCGTATTCACTCTAAAAATACTTTGTTGCGTCCATCAGCTTGGCTTTTTAGATGGATTGTTTGAAATTCAACCAGATTTACCCCTGCCAATTGCGCCAAATAGCTTATAAAATACGCTTTTACTATTCAAAAAATTAATTTTGCCATTACAGGCAATTCTTTTATTAAAAAAATAATTTTATTGAAAATTATTTCCAAAAAATAAAAAACTTAATCTAGCTCTGAAAAATCAAGTTTACACATAACATTTATTAAATTTTTATTTATCAAGCTCATCACTTTTTCACTATGGGATCTACTACCATTAATACACTTTTATTACTTAAATAATCATGGTTTTAAAAATAAAAGTGTATCCATTTGGCGACAACTTAATGTTATTAATGGGTTTTATCGAAAGCAATATTTTCCATTATAATGGCTCATGTTAATTAAATTATTTCTAAAATAAAGAAAACGCTAACGTTTTTGGTAGATATTTTAGTAAGAATTATAGGTTTTTATTTATTATAAATAATAAGATTTTAAGTATGAAAATTAAGAATAATTTTGTTTTTATACTTAAATAAATGAAAAATTGTTAACAATTTACTAGATATTGTTAACATTTAAATCTATGTTGTTAATATTTTTTTATAAATTGCACATTATATGTTGGTTATTAAGTTTAGTTTTTTACTTGTTGTGTGTGATCATGTTATTTTAATGTTCTTTTTTTGAGTAAAGATACATTATGAAGGTATTTTCCTAAAAATTACAAAAAAGTCTGTTTGTCTGTTTTTTATTCACATATATTATTAGCGATTATTTTTTATATTACTGAAAATAACATTTTTACATATAAAAATTGCGCTGCAAATATAAAAGCAGTGAAGTTGGGAAAACACAAACAGGATTTTTTATGAACTTTACAACTAAACGCTCACTACTAAATGCATGTATTGCATTGTCAATTAGTAGTGCAGTTACACAAGCTTACGCCGAGACAGTGGTTGTTCAAGCCGAACAATTTGACAATTCGGGGGGGAGCTTCAACGACGGACAACCAAACCCAGTTACAATTTATTCAGTGAATGGCCAAGATGGCATCAACTGGATTAATAATGGAGATTTTGTTGATTATAACATTGACACTAACGGTGGCGAGTACACTGTTGTATATTCTGTTGGTACAAGTGTCACTGCTAATGCCAATATTGAATTATTTGTAAATGTGAATGGTTCTTGGGTAAGCCAAGGAACCGTAGCCGTACCTTTTGGCAGTTGGGACAATTTTCAACCACTTACTCACAGCAGTACTGTTACTTTACCTGCGGGTAGCTCAACAATACGCATCCAAGCCACAGGCGCTAACTGGCAGTGGAATTTAGAGTCTTTTTCATTGACGTCAGAAGATGACGATACAGCACCAATTGATGTTGCTGATATAACGGTTAACCTTGAAAACTTTGCCAGCACTGGAAGAATAGGCGCCACAGTTGCCGGTGATTCTGTTAATGGCTTTAATCCAACAAGTTCAGGCATTAATTTTAACACCTCAGGCGATTATGCAGATTACAGTATAACTTTCGCTGAAGCCGGTACTTATAGTGCTAGCTTAGCCGCATCAACACCTGTAACTGGTGAAATCGGTGCACAAATTCTCATTAATAATAGTGTTGTTGCTTCTTCGTTGCTTTCTGCAACGGGCGGTTGGGATAATTACGTAGATTTTGATCTTAATGGCAATATTGTTATCAGTAGTCCAGGTACTTATACCGTTAGGTTACAAAGCTATGGATCTTCAATATGGCAGTGGAATGCTGACACGTTAGCATTTAGTTATGAATCAGACCAAACAGGTAATAATTCAGATGCAGATAACGACGGCGTAAATGATAGCCTTGATCAATGCGCTAATACTCCAGCAGGAACAACAGTTGACGCTAACGGCTGTGCAATAGTTGTTGTAGTTGATGCAGACAACGACGGTGTAAATGATGGTGTAGATCAATGTCCTAATACTCCAGCAGGAACAACGGTTGACGCTAACGGTTGTGCGGTAGTTGTGGAAGTTGATACTGATAACGACGGTGTAAATGATGGCGTAGATCAATGTCCTAATACCCCAGCAGGAACAACAGTTGACGCTAACGGCTGTGCAATAGTTGTTGTAGTTGATGCAGACAATGACGGTGTAAATGATGGCGTAGATCAATGTCCTAATACCCCAGCAGGAACAACAGTTGACGCTACCGGTTGTGCGGTAGTTGTGGAAGTTGATACCGATAATGATGGTGTAAATGATGACGTAGATCAATGTCCGAATACTCCAACAGGAACAGCGGTTGACGCTACCGGTTGTGCTAACGATGATGGCGGTGTAGCGACTAGTGGCGGTGGTTTATTATACGGTGAAGTTGCCGGTGCAATGAATGAAACTGCAGTTAATCCTAACTGGCTTGTAACTACCAGCATACTTGAAACTGAAGATAAAATTAGTGGCAATACCACTGAAATTTATACCGGTTTTATTAACGATGCAGATGGTAACATCTCATTCTATGAAAATAGTGATGATAGTGTTCGTTTATATATAGACGGAAATTTAGTTCTTTCAGATGATAGCTGGGAAAACAGTAAATCAACTGCAAACCTTAACCTTTCTCCAGGCATACATGCTTTTGAACTTAGACTAGGTAACGCAGATGGTGGTAGTGGTCCGGTAAGTGGAATTGGTTTTGGTGTTGATGTAGATGGTGGTACTAATTTTGTACATCCATCAACTTTAAGCAGCAATATATTTACTTACAATGGAACTGTAACCGGTGATCCAAGAATACCACCAGAAGGTGGCATAATCGTTGAACTTGAAGATTTTGTTTCTACAGGAGCAACTGGACGAGTTGGCGGAGATACCGTTGAAGGTTTTGCTAAAACAGCTACAGGTGTAAACTGGGTTACTAATGGTGACTATGCTGATTACAACGTAACTTTTGAGGAATCAGGTACTTATAGAGCTTTCTTTTCTTACGCTCAACAACCAGCAGGCAGCTATGGTGCTCGTATAGATATTGAGGGTGAACCTGTTGCTTGGGGTTATTTTGCTGAAAGCGGAAGCTGGGATGCTATTGAAGTAGAACTTTATGGTGGCAACTTTGTTGTTGAAACTGCTGGTACGTTCACAATGCGTATTGAAGCAATTGGCGGTTCTGATTGGCAATGGAGTGGTGATAATGTACGTCTTGTTCGTGTTGATGATGTAACCACACCACCTGCAAGATTATATAATCCTAACGACCACACTGTTCCTGCTATTGAAGTACCATCAGCGGGTTTAAAATACTTAAAAGCTCCAGTGAGTATTCCTGCCGCTAATCAAGTATTAAAATCAGACGTTTGGTACACTTATCCACAAAATAGTGAGTTAGAAGGTTTTGAAGACTTCCGTGCAACAGGTTCTTTCTGGGGACATCCACCAGAAGAGAGTTTTTACGATGAGTCAGTGATCAGTGAATGGGTTAGTCTTGTTCAAGGCTATGAAAATGTTGGTCTTAAATATACTGCTCGTGGTGAATTTGATTGGGGTTTCCGTTGGGTTACTGAATACTTAACTAATCCTCAACCACACTTAGTTGAAACACTTGACGATCGCGTAGTAAGAATGACCTTTATGGGCTATTTCAGTCACGAAGGATACAACAATAACTGGTTAAGTAATCATAGCCCAGCGTTTGTACCATTCTTTAAATCACAAGTAGATCAAATACTAAAATCTAATCCGTCACGTTTAATGTTTGATACGCAAACTAACTCAACGCGTTCAACTGACATGAACACCTTTGGTGGTGATTTCAATGAATATGCAATGGCTAACTTCCGTGAATGGTTAGACAAAAAATACAGCAGCTCAGAGCTTGCAGCGATGGGTATTAATAACATTAGTACCTTTAACTACAAACAGCTTTTACTTGATTCTGGTGTAACGCATGATTCATTTAGACAAGCCGCAGATACTCTTTCAGGAAGCGTACCGTTACTTGAAGACTTTATCTATTTTAATCGCGATGTTTGGAACCAAAGATTTGCTGAGGTATTAGATTACATACGTGTACTACGTCCTGATATTGAAATTGGTGCAAGTACGCATTTATTTGAATCTCGTGGTTACTTATTTAACGAAGATATTACCTTCTTAGCAGGTGAGTTAAACCTAGGTGCAAGAACCAGTATCAGTGAAATACCTACTAATATTGCAGTGCATTTAAAAGGTGCTGAAGCGGTTGATAAAACGCTAGCTTATTTCCCATACCCTTGGGAATTTGCAGCACTTCGTGACAATAATGCTCCACGTTTTGGTAGAGGCTGGGTAGCTCAATCATACGCAATGGGTGGTTTATTCTCTATTCCTGCTGACGTTTGGGTTGGTGGAGAAGGTACTTGGTCTCCAGGTGCTGATAACTACCGTGATGTTTATCACTTTGTACGTGACCAAGCAACGTTACTTGATAACTACACTTCTTATGCTAAATCTGGTTTAGTGCATGCAATGTACTCTTCAATGAGAGCTGGTTTTATTGATGGCGGCGCTGTATTGCAATCAAGTGTAAGAACCTTGATCCATAGAAACATTAACTTTGATTTAATGGTGTTTGGTGATGAAGGTTATCCGGTTGTACCAAGAGCATCAGATTTTGACAAATACGATGTTATTTTTGTTGACGGTGATCGTAACTACTTAACTCCTGCGCAAGCAGCAGTATTAAATGCTTACAACGGAAAAATTGCTACAGTAGGTGATTCTATTAGTTACCAAGCTGCAAACATTTCAGTGAAAGTTGCTGGAGCCGCAGCTGATAAAACTGTTTCGGCACTATCACGTGTTCACGAAACTAATGCTGACGCACCTTATGTTGTACACTTAATAAACCGTCCATTTGCTGGTGGTGTAACACCAACACTTAACGGTGTTGAAGTGGCAATTCCATCAGGTTATTTCGCTGAAAGTATTACTACTGCAACGTTACATTTACCAGGTGGCACTAGCACAAACCTTGCTATTACTACTAACGGTAATGGTGATAAAGTTGTAACGGTTAACAACCTTGAAGTATGGGGTATTATTGAATTAGCTCACTAATTCTTTACTATACTAATGCATGCACTTTAAGGTTATATTTAAAAATTTTAAAGAGTAAGGCAAATTGTTAAAGAACTCATTAAACAATCAATGAGTTCTTATTGAACAATGTAAAAATCCGATAAACACTGTTTATCGGATTTTTTTATGGTTATTAAAAAACATAATCATCAGTTACATTATTGTATTAGCAATAAAATCAGTTCCGATTATAATAGCGGCTTATTTTTACATCAGCGAAAGGGAATACCACGTGAAAAAAATTGCAACCACTTCACTTAACTATTTAGTTTTTGTTTTTATGTTAACCACCAGCATAATCACAACGTTTGCAGTAGCAGAAACAACTGTTGAGCCTGAAAAACAAATTAAATCAGCATTCGTTAATATTGAAAAAGAACTCATTAACTTAAAACAAAAAAATCAGTTTACTGGCGCTGAAATTAAAAAAGTCCTTAACCAATATTTGTTACCAGAGGTTGATTCACGCTACTTTACTCTAAAATCGTTAGGTAAATACGCGTCAAACATGTCAGATGAACTAAGAGCCGCCTATACAAAAGAGTTACAAATTCAAGTCATTAACAGTTATGCTAATTTATTAAGTAACTACAATAATGAAAAAATTGTATTTAATAAAAGTTCAATTTCTGAAAGCGGAAAAATTGCCCAAGTATATTTAAATATTGAAAGTCGAAATAATACGAACACCGCCGTAATTAAATTAATGAGAGTAGCGCAAGATAACTGGAAAGTATTTGATATTGTTATTGAAGGGATTAGTTTAGTGCAAACAAAACAAGCTGAATTGAGCTCGAGTATATCTAAGTTAGGTATTGAAGGTACATTAAATAAATTACAAAAACTTAATGCCAAAATAGAAGCTTCTCAGTAAATCATCTATATAATTTTTAAAGGGTTTTAGTCGCGTGTTTGATATATTATTGTCCGCCAGTGAAAGAGTTAACGACGTTTTTGAAGTATTGATAGAAAACAAAACGGTTATTTCAATTGGCTTAATTTTATTAGTGCTGTTGACTAAACTCTTGCTAGTTAAATTTATTCAACGCAAAGAGAAAAGAAACAAGCGCTTAAAAATTAATATGGTAAATAATGCCGTAACGGTGTTAATTATTATTGGTTTGTTTAATATTTGGTCGGTTGAAATTCAAAAGTTTGCTTTTTCAATCGCCGCTTTTATTGTGGCAATCGTGCTAGCCACCCGAGAGTTTATTCAATGCTTTATTGGTTTTTTATATATTATCTCAACGCGCCCTTTTCGTATTGGCGATTGGGTACAAGTAGGCAATAATTATGGTGAAGTCCATTCAACCGATTGGGCTAAACTCACCTTATTAGAAATCAATATTGACGCCTATGAATACACCGGTAAAACCCTTTATTTACCCAATAGCCAATTAATTACCTCGGCGATTAAAAATTTAAATTTTTTAAAGCGCTACGCAATGCATCATTTTACAGTAACCCGAGATGCCAGCGTAAATCCTTTTATTTTTTTAGAAGAGCTACGAAAAAAAGCTTATGAATATTGCGCTGATTTTAAAGAAGTCGCCATACGTTACAACCAATTAATCGAAAGCCGCTTAGACGTGCACATTGCCGGCCCAGATCCGCAAATACACGTGGCAACCTCAGAGGTAGGCGATACACAAATCTTATTTACAATTTTTTGCCCAACAGAAAGAGCGATGGATATCGAACAAAAATTGACGGCCGATCTAATGCAATATTGGTTTGAGCAACAGCAAAAAACCTCGGCAGATCAACTGCTAAAATAACCACTATCAAGTTTATTTCGTTACTAGCATCTTGAACGATAACGGGTATGCATGCCAATTACACTTAATAGCTATTCATCTATCGTTAAAGCACTCACATAAATTAATCTGATCTTTCAGGGTTAAATTTTATTCAATTTAAAACGAATTTAATCGCGATGTGAGCTTTGTCTAATAGTTATTCTATTAAAGAAACGAACACCAATGAGTAAATTCGTTTTAAATGAACCCAGAGGGCAGTACCTGTTTGAAATTTATACGTCGTTATCGTATGTTCGAGTAGCTAGCTACACTTCACATA
>Ga0209303_1001317_pt1 | contig 15587 bp, 9 predicted proteins | sample SidtaG_3_FD_187449 | JGI IMG/M metagenome (GOLD analysis project Ga0209303, IMG submission 187449) | Marine algal microbial communities from Sidmouth, United Kingdom - Sidmouth_Asex1 metaG (SPAdes) (version 2) | ecosystem: Host-associated > Algae > Red algae > Unclassified | place: Sidmouth... | reverse complement strand
CGGCGGCGGTGACGGTGACGGCGGCGGCGGCGGCGGCGGTGATGACGATGGCGGCGGCGGTGACGGTGACGGCGGCGGCGGTGGCGGTGATGACGATGGCGGTGACGGCGGCGGCGATGGCGACGGCGACGGTGACGGCGACGGTGACGGCGACGGCGACGGTGACGGTGACGGTGACGGCGACGGCGACGGTGACGGCGACGGTGACGGCGACAATTCCGGCCCCACCGTGTGCGATGCTCAAAGCGTCTACGTAAAACTGATCCTCGACGATTTCGGCATGGAAACCACCTGGAGCATAAAATCGGAAACCGGCACGGTTCTCGGCAGTGGTGGCCCCTACTCAAAGAAAAAGAAAGGTTTGGTGATCGTCGATACCATCTGCGTTGTCGATGGTTGTTTCAACTTCGAGATCGAGGACTCCGACGGCGACGGCATCTGCTGCAACTACGGAAACGGAAGTTATGAGCTTACCGACCCCATCGGAAATATCCTGGTAGCCTATACGGCATTCGACACCCTGGCCGTTGCGGACTTTTGCCTCCCCTTCGTTGAGCCAGACAGTGATGATGATGATGACGACACTGGGTGTGAAGTCTTCAACTTCGTGGAAAACCCCATAGTCACCTACGGTACCAATCAGGACGGCGGAACCTTCACGGTCCTGGATGGAGACGAAGGCATCATGATCCAGAACAATGCCTGGAAAGCCATCGAACTCGAATACGCCGTAACGCCCGACACCTGGGTATCATTCTGGTTCCGCTCCACTAAACGGGGTGAAGTGCACGGCATCGGCATGGACGACAACGAAGTGCTTTCCGCCAACCTCACTTTCCGCCTCTATGGCAAACAGATCTGGGGCATCGGTGATTTTGCTACCTACCCCGGCGACGGCTCCTGGAAGTTCTACCAGATCCCCATCGGTCAGTTTTACACCCTCGACGCCCGGTACCTGTTCTTTACCGCCGACCACGACGTTGGCCGCCGCGATGGCAACAGTTTCTTCCGCGACGTAGTACTGTCCGAGGGTGAACCCTGCGGCACCGCAGAGCTGCCCGATCCCGATCCCGTACCTGCTTCCAGCAGCGGATTGCTCGCTCCCCGGCTAGAAATCACCCCCAACCCGGCCAACAACGAAATCCGCATCAGTTTACCCCCGAATAAGGGTAATGCGGGTTACAAAGTGCTTGATCTCACGGGCAAAACCGTCAAGGCGGGAACGCTGGGTGAAAACGGAGGCAGCATCTCCGTTAACGCTCTTCCCAACGGCACTTACATTTATCGGTCGGCTGACGGAGAAAGCCGGCGGTTCGTAGTAGCGCATTAAATTTTAAAAGGAGGGGAGCCCGCTTCCCTGCGGCAAGTTCCTTGTTCGGGCCGTCGTTGTGGCAGCCCGAACAATGTCCGCTATTTCATAATTCCCATGTATGTTCGTCTGACGAACTCCGCCAGGGCCTTCGGGTCCTGGTTTTTTATGCACCGAAAGTGCCCCTCGGGACATTCACTGAAGCCGATCTTCGAGCAGGGCCGGCAGGTCAGGCCCGTAACCTCCCGACGACGTTCGGTTTCCAACTGCTCCTGGCCGGGCAGATACGGGTACATGCCGAGCGCGGGTACGGTATTTCCCCAAATGCTAATGATCGGTTTGCGAAAAGCGGCGGCAACGTGCATCAGGCCGGTATCGTGGGTGACCACCAAGACGGACTGACGCACGAGGCTGGCCGATCCGCCGAGATTGAAGCGGCCGCAGGCATTAATCACCAGGGGAAGTCCACGGGCGATCCGATCTCCGGTTTCCCGTTCAGCCGGACCGCCGAGGAGTACGACGGGAATGACGGTGACCTCGCAAAACATTCGCAGCTGCTCCTCGCTGAGGCGCTTGGTAGCATGGGCGGCACCGATGACAAAAGCCAGGTATACGTCCGGAATGTTTTCGGCCGACAGGTCCACTTCGTCGTTCGGAGCGATGAAGTAATCTAGTCCGCCCCCGTCACCGACAACGCCAAGCGGGGCGGCGGTCCGCAGGTAACGGTCAACGATGTGAATATCCGGCATCCGGTCAATTCCAAAGCGGGTAAGGAGGAACTTCCGGAAATTGAGCTTGGGGAAAGTGTAGCTGCGGGGGCGCGAGCGCAGGTGCAACGCGGAAGCAAGGGCCAACCGTATCTTTAGCTCGCGGGTGCGCAGGTTGCCGTGCAGATCGAGAACATGCGTGAAACGCTGCTGAAGCAGGGTTTGAGCAAGTTCGCTGATTTCCTTATCGATCAGCCAGAGGCGGTCGATGTGAGGGTTTTCTTTCAGTACCCCGGCGAAGGACCGTTTGGTAAGAAAATGAATCTCCGCTCCCAGTTGCTGCTTGACGCAACGAATAACGGGCGTGGTGAGTACGATGTCTCCGATGGAGGAGAAGCGAACGATGAGAATCCTTGCCGGCATACCCGCGAAGGTAGTTGTTGCGCGTTTACAATTGCTGAAAGGGAAAGCGCACTGTTCCAAAACCCGCCTTGTATCCTGCGCGCGCGCCAAAAATTCGTCGGGGAAGTAAGAAACTACGGAAGGAAGAAGCAATCAGCTAGTCTACATTTGCTTCGACATGTTCCTTTGTTTGCTGGTTTTGTATAACCCCGATGATCGCCTGGGCGGCTGGTATCAACAATTTACCGGCGGTCATCATGGTACCCAGGTTGAATAGACCTTTCTTAGCGGGTTCGTACTGATGCCGGGGAACGGCCGCTACCCGCCGTGGCGATTCGGAAGGCTCACGACGCGGCTCCGGCTCGGAGTGCTCAGCCCGCTGGGGAGCGTCGCGGTAAACCGTTGTCTCTACTCTTTCGGTTGGAGCGGGCTCCGGCGAACGAAATACGCGGTAACCGATGTATACAGCCAGACCAATGCCCAGAGCAGGCACGGCCAGATCTTCCAGCGCGTATTCCTTGGCCCTGGCGGGTGCCTGAGCGAGAGAACTGGTAAGTCCGTTTAGGGCGGCTTTCTGCTCAGCGGAGTTTTCCTCGCGTCGTTCGCGCAGGTCGGCCAGTGTGCTGATGTTGGATACGTTACTCATTGACCGTTTCATTTTTAGGTTCGGAAAAGAAAAGATTGATCACTTTACTGACCGTAGGGTTTACGATGATGTAGCGGCGCAGGAAAAAGATCAGCAGCAAAAGAACCAGCATCACCAGGGCAACAATGCCGAACCCGCGCGCGGTGGTCTGCATGTCGCCAGCCAGATAAAAAGCCAGCGAAATAAGTCCAAAGATCGCCATCACGATTCCAAGAATCGACATGATGACGGCCGTAACCAGTTTCGAGATGGTCAGCGCGGATTTTTCCGCTATCACCAGTTTATATCCCTCGATTTTATGGTCGATCATTTCACTTACGAATCCGTAGGATTCGCCCAGCTTTTCGACTAGTTCTTGTTTCGCTTGCATTGGTGTGGTTGGTGTGTGGTAGTACAACAACGGCCGCTAAGCAATTTGCTCGGGCGGCCGTTGTTTAACAGCTTAATCAGAAAGGCAATTTCCTGAAAAACTGGATTTTTTTAAAGGTTGAAAAGTGGAAAAAGCCTACGACTTGGTGGCTTTCACTTTGGCCTTTGCCTTGTTTACGCCACGATTAAAGCTGTCCTCTACGCTATCGATCGAAGCGGTGGTGTCCTCCTTGAGCGATTTGGCCTTTTCCGTAACGGTAGACTTGAGCGATTCGGCCTTATTGCTGACGGTGGACTTGAGGGACTCCGCTTTGCTGCTGACGGTTGATTTGAGGGATTCGGCGGTTTCTCCGGCCCACTGCTTACCGTCTGCGTATTTCGTTTTGGCATCCTCGGCAAGGGTAGTTGCGCGTTCGCTTACCTGACGGGAAACCTGCTGGCCGTATTCGGTGATCTGGTTGCCGTACTCATCGAACTGCACCTGGGCCTTACGGCGGGCGGCACGTCCTTCGTTAGAGTTCAGGTAGTAACCTACGGCGATGCCGGCAAGGAGACCGAAACCCAGGGCCCAGCCTTTGCTGGAGTCGTTTTGCTGATTATTCATGGTCGGTGTAGTTTTTAGTTAATGGTTAGAAGGCTGATTCAACCTTCGGTTATAAATCGCTTCGAAAGACTTATTTGTTCGATCAGATAAATATTTTTCGGCGATAAGGTTGATTTTTTACCGGGTCCGATAATGATTTAAACCATTGCTTTTGATGGTTCCCCGGAACAATCCGTACTGAAAATACTTACCTTCGGGACGGATCCCGATAACAACCTTTCGATAAAATTCGACCCGGATGAATCAGTTTACCGAATACATATACGGAGTCCGCTTCCTGACCGCCGTGGTCCTGATGCTGATGACCCCATCGTGCGGAGACGACGAGGCGTTTTCTGAAACAACGGTATCCACGGGGTACCGCGTCACCTCCAGCAGCCTGTTCATCGAGGCGGGGCAAAGTATTGCTTATCGCGATGCGTCCGTTGGCGCGGAACGCTGGTCCTGGGACTTTGAAGGAGGCGACCCCGCTACGTCCGCCGATTTTGCCCCCCGGGTAAACTACCCCGAAGCGGGATCGTTCAACACCATTCTTTTTACTTACTTCGAAGATGGCAGCCGGCGGCGGTTTTCTTTGCGTCCCCAGGTCATGCCCCGCATCGTACCCGACTTTACGGTGGCTTCGCGGCAGAGCCCGGCGGAGGTTCCCGTAACCTTTTTAAACCGGACCGACGGCGTGGGCGAGGTGCCCGCCGTGCTGACCGCGAGCGACACCACCGTAACGTACGCTTGGGCCTTCCCCGGGGGCACACCCGCTACCAGTACGGCCAGCAATCCCTCCGTTGTTTATTCCGCAACGGGATCCTTTGACGTAAGCCTGACGGTGGCCCGCCCCCTCACCGGCTCGGAGGAAACGATCACCAAAACGGGCTTCGTTAATATAGAATAGGCGGGCGGTCACGGGCATCAATACAGGCGCTACACCTTCATTCTTTGGCTCCCAGCGGCGGGATTTTCCGGCGCGGCCGCAGGTGCAAGGGGTGGGTTGAAAGGCAAACTGCCCCCCGCCCCGACACAGCTCGCATCGTCGTACATTGTCCTCCGCAGGGCGGCACCAAGGTCGCCCGCCACGGGTCCCATGCATCACCAACTAAGTTCCGAAAACCTGGTCGTCTTCGAATCTGCCCTCTTCCGGACCACCAGCACCTGCATCAGAACGGAAGAATACCTCCTGCTCGTGGACCCCAACTGGCTGCCGGCGGAAGTCGATTACCTCCGGCGGTTCGCCGGTCTGCACGGTGACGTAAAGGAGCTTTTCCTGCTCTTCACGCACTCCGACTACGACCACATCATCGGCTACGGCGCCTTCCCCGGCTTCTCCACCATCGCCAGCCAGCGCTTCGTGGATAATCCCGACCGGAACGCCCAGCTTCAGCAAGCCATCGACTGGGACGACGAATATTACATCCGACGCGATTACGCGCCCCTCACCTACCCCGTCATCGATCTTCCGGTCGGTGGAGACGGGCAAGAAATGCAAATCGGACGAGACAACTATGTTTTTTACCAGGCTCCCGGTCATAATTACGACGGGCTGCTGACCTTTAATCGCAGCCGGGGCATACTGGTGGCGGGCGATTACCTGAGCAACGTCGAGTTCCCGTACGTCTACCACTCCTTCTCCGCTTACCGGGCAACGCTGGCGACGCTGGCAAAACTGATCGCCTCCGGTGATGTAAAGGTGCTCGTCACCGGCCACGGAGACCACACCACCGACGCGGCCGAAATGGCACGGCGCATTGCCGATAGCTACGCTTACCTCGACGCCCTCGACACCTCCGTAGCCAACGGCACCGAATTCGACTTCGATGGCCTGATGCGGCGGTACGAATTCCCAGGAATCATGCGAAAGTTTCACGACAAGAACGTTGCGCTCCGGACCACCCTGCCCCCGGCGGCGGCGAACGGACACCGTGCGCTTTGAGCGCGGACGAAGGCTTACCCTTTATCCTTTTCCTCCTCCTTCTCTTTTTTCTTTTCCGCCTTGCGCTTTGCCCTGCGCGCCTGCCGCTTTTCCTTTTTGGTCATGTCCTTACCGTTCTTGAGGTTCAGGGCGTCCTCGTAGTCGACGCTCTCATCGGGTTTAGCCGTGAAGGCGTTGATCCAGGCGTTTTCAAAGATATTGAAGATGGTGGGCACAACGCCGACGGCCGGATTATTGAGGTCACCTTCCAGCGGAACTTCGGTGGCCAGAGTCCTGGTTTTCTGGTTCTGAAAGATGAACTTGAAGAAGCCCAGGAAGCCCTCCCATATTTTTTGGGTGAAGGAATCGTCTTTGCCGATCATCTTTCCTTCCTTGAGCAGGGGTTTCACGTAGCCCTTCATCAGGCCGTCGGCGATGGCGATCTCGCTGGTGACGGCGAAGGTGCCGGACTCGAAGTCGATGCCGACGTACTGGTTCGTCCAGTCGTTGAGAGCGGTAGCGTCTACGTCGAGCAGGGAGAAGGTGAGGTCGGCGTCGGGGATTTCCTTAACCATGTTGAGCTTACCGTCGAGTTGCATATTGCCGCCACCGATGGAGACGCCGCTGGCCGTCAGGGAGGAAGGCAGGGTATTGGCTTCGGCGACGACGTTACTCAGGTTATCAGCCAGCAGTTTTAATTTATTAATCTGAAGATCGATGTTGGGCTCGGCGTTTACCTCCACGTAGGCGAGTTTACCGTCGGAGATCTCCAGGTGGTTGATGCTGATGGGTACCAACTCGGTGAGGGCTTTCGACCAGTCTTCGGTGGTGGGGGTGGTTTCGGCCGGCACCCTGGTCTGGTTTTCCAGCAGGTAGATCATCTCCGGGCTATACAGATAGATCTCGCTTACGATGCGCCCCCTGAAGATAGATTTCCACTCTACGGAAATATCCGTCTTGGGCAGTTTCAGGAAGGGCACCTGTTCGGCTTCCTCGACGACGTTGAGGTACAGACCGTTGATGACGTAGGCACCGCGGATGAGGGCGATGTCGATGTCGTCCACCTGGCCGTAGTACCCCGGCAGGTTGGCCAGGGTTTTGTTGACGTAATTCTTCACCAGCGTGGGCAGGTAGAGACGAAAAGCGATCAGGGCCACCAGGAGGATGGCGGGGATGAGGTAGCGCTTTTTGCGGTAGAAATTACGGGCATCGACGGAAGGGGCGGACATGGAAAAATGGTTGCGCTGGGAGCAGGGGGTGAAGGCGGAACGGATGCGAAGGGGCATTTGCTCGGTTCTCTCCGGCAAAAGCCGGGGCCGGGGTCTGAAGCGCTACGAGTCGAGATTGTTTGAAAACAGGTTGCTTTACTTTTAAAACTTTCCCTGCATCCCGCGACCGCGCCCGCTGAATGGTCTGCGCGCACCGCCGCCGCCAAAACGGTGAGGCGCGTAAACCCGACTTTGCTCAGCCGGGGTAGTAACCGTACCGGCGGCGCAAGACGTTGTATGTTTTTTTTCCGTTCATCAGGGCCGCTTCCGTCCAGTTGCCGTGTGCGTCGGTTGTCCGGACGTCGAGCAGCATTACGGTAGAATCCCTGCGGTGACCGTTCAGAAAACCCGTCTGTTCCGCGTAGCGGATGCAGTCCCCTTTGTCGTTGAAGCGCCATTCTTGGTACCGGTCGAGCGTTTTGCCGTAGCTCAGGCTGCTGGCACGAATGCGGGATTTGTCGTCGGCGTATTCGTAACGCGTCCCGTAAACGGTGGTGGAATTCTCCGGCCGGTTACCCCGGCTTTCCATCCATTCGAGTTTGCGACCGTCGGCTCCGAACGTGTAGCGGTTCAGTATCAGGGAGGGAAATTCGCCCCGGTAATGCACCTTGTGGTCATAGGTGCTGACCGTTTTCACGTACCCGCCGTCAGGGGCGTAAACGTATTCCTCCCGGGTCATCCCGGATTTGTCCGGGTAGTGGATTTCCAGCAGGAGCAACTGACCGGCGGCGTTGAATTTACGGCGAATGGTGCGACCGTCGGCGTGGCAGCTCTGGACTTCCAGCACGTGGCTTCCGGTAGCGAGCACCGAGTCGGTATTGACCCCCCGGAACGCATTGCTCGTCACGACCACCCAGCCCGGTTTGTGTCGGGGATCGGGGTGGAAGATACCCGTCACCGCGGTCCCCTCGCCGCAGCCGATCGCATAGTTGTCCCAGATGGCCAGGCTATCCGTGCCCGTTAACTCCTGCCGTACGGTAGCCAGCAACCGCAGCGGACCGGCGGGCTGATCCGCCGCGGGCTCCGCACCCGCCACGAAGTAACATTCATCGTTTGAGCAAGTATGTCTGGCCTTCTGGTAGCGATGGATTCCATCGAGGTATGCATAGGTGAACGAGTCGGTCCGGCTGCCGACCGGGCCGGGGAAATGGCTGCCCGCCGTTTTCCCGTCTTCCGTGAAGGACAAGTTGTAACGGGCGGCCCTGTCCGTCAGGCTTTTGTTTTGATCGGACATGGTCATTATGTCCCAGGTGGCCAGTACGGGGAGGCGTCTGCTGTCCGACTCGGCCGGGTATACGCCCCCGGCATCGTACACGCGCTGGCTGAGGGTGTGCACCCTTGGCACCGGGCGGGAACAGGCGGTAGCAAATACTATCAGGAGGAGGGGGAGGGCGATCTGTAGGGGGATGGGCTTTCTTTTTTGAGAGAAGAGGGGGGTAAGTTAAGGGTAAACTATTTGCAGGAAGCCCCAGCCAATCCCAGGAGGAAATTATTTCGTTCAATCCTCTACTGCGGTTCACGAAGTTGAAGTACTTGGTTTTGATTCCCGAAGGGCTGATAGAAACCGGGCGCGGACGCGGGTGCAAAGGAAGGTAGAAGTGCGTTTCAATTCCCGAAGGGCTGATTGAAGCAATCCTTACACGAAACATCTACCCATGCCATACCCCGTTTCAATTCCCGAAGGACCAATTAAAACCTTCAACATTCACCGTGATGGATGGACGTTTTTTAAGTTTCAATTCCCGAAGGACCAATTAAAACGCCCTCGGCTTCGGAAATGAATACAAAATGTACGGCGTTTCAATTCCCGAAGGACCAATTAAAGCAAGACCGATGGGCTGACTACATGCCAAGTTTAGGGGGTTTCAATTCCCGAAGGACCAATTAAAGCCTGAAATATCTCTCCCATTATCGCGTCCAATGTGGGTTTCAATTCCCGAAGGACCAATTAAAGCCAAGGACTTTTTTATTGCGTCGCAAGTACGCACCCGTTTCAATTCCCGAAGGACCAATTAAAGCCGACGGGTGCTACTATGTCACGATTTACGACAAAAGTTTCAATTCCCGAAGGACCAATTAAAGCTCAGATTGAAACCTCTTTGCTTTCATCTTCAACTTGTTTCAATTCCCGAAGGACCAATTAAAGCCGTCTTCCGTGCGGTTCCCCTTTGAAGTTGAACCGCGTTTCAATTCCCGAAGGACCAATTAAAGCTCACAATCGCCTTCACTGTAGTAGCAGCGATCAATGTTTCAATTCCCGAAGGACCAATTAAAGCACGCATAGCTGGTCAGTGGGGCTTAATGTGAATTGAGTTTCAATTCCCGAAGGACCAATTAAAGCGCGCCTGGAGTCCGATCAAGCTAAGATCGATTTCGTCGTTTCAATTCCCGAAGGACCAATTAAAGCTCGTATCCGCGCTGTTCGGCGGCAGTAGCGACCGTCGTTTCAATTCCCGAAGGACCAATTAAAGCCTAACTTTTTAGCTGACCACCCATGATTTTACTTTTGTTTCAATTCCCGAAGGACCAATTAAAGCTTTATTCTTGTGCTCGACAACCTGCCTCATGACCTTGTTTCAATTCCCGAAGGACCAATTAAAGCCCAAAGGAATGGACCCGCAAAAGATCATCAACGAAGTTTCAATTCCCGAAGGACCAATTAAAGCCAGCGCGGCACCGGCATGACGACCAACACTGCGTCGTTTCAATTCCCGAAGGACCAATTAAAGCCTTTCTCCTGCTCGGTTCCGCTGTCGCGAATCTGAGGTTTCAATTCCCGAAGGACCAATTAAAGCCCAATTACGCCCGCATAGAGGAGGCGGCGACACCGTCGTTTCAATTCCCGAAGGACCAATTAAAGCCGTCGCCGCCATCCCGATCAGGACGAGGCGGACAATGTTTCAATTCCCGAAGGACCAATTAAAGCGTTTGCCGCCGTCGCCATCGTCGAGCACATCGGGCGGTTTCAATTCCCGAAGGACCAATTAAAGCTTGGAAGGCGATTAAGGCCAAAGCGGCCATCAACTCGTTTCAATTCCCGAAGGACCAATTAAAGCGACACCGATACGGATTGTTGGGCGGGATGGTGCTGAGTTTCAATTCCCGAAGGACCAATTAAAGCTATCAGACGCCGAAGAAAAGCTTTACTGCTACGCCCGTTTCAATTCCCGAAGGACCAATTAAAGCGACTGAAGGACGAGGTAAGGCCGGACTTCTGGATGTGTTTCAATTCCCGAAGGACCAATTAAAGCGGTAGTAGTAATCCCCATCAACGCCGAGGCTAGTTGGTTTCAATTCCCGAAGGACCAATTAAAGCTCTGACGATTTGGACGTAACGCACTTTTGCCGACTGCGTTTCAATTCCCGAAGGACCAATTAAAGCGCGTCTAATTAATAAAGAAGGGGTCGCAGTGAAGACGTTTCAATTCCCGAAGGACCAATTAAAGCAATTGTCGAGGTCAATAAGGATGTGACCGCCTGCGGGTTTCAATTCCCGAAGGACCAATTAAAGCCGGCAAGCAGATTTTATTCATTGGGCCAGTGGGCAGTTTCAATTCCCGAAGGACCAATTAAAGCTCTACCGCCAACACCCTACGATTTTTCTTATTCACCGTTTCAATTCCCGAAGGACCAATTAAAGCAGAGTTGGCCAGAGAGAAATGGGAGCAATCAAAATCGTTTCAATTCCCGAAGGACCAATTAAAGCGCGGTTTCTTCGCGCTCGTCGGGTTCGACGAACCAGTTTCAATTCCCGAAGGACCAATTAAAGCCTGGAATGACCTGGTCAACGTACCGGCAGATATCGGTTTCAATTCCCGAAGGACCAATTAAAGCCGCGATATCGAGGTTGCCGGCGAGACTTACCGCGTCGTTTCAATTCCCGAAGGACCAATTAAAGCCCATCAGGATGGGAAGGCCACGTCAACAAGACAATCGTTTCAATTCCCGAAGGACCAATTAAAGCTCTGTAGCCCGCCCGCCCTGGCGGAGTGGCTCGACGAGTTTCAATTCCCGAAGGACCAATTAAAGCGGCGGCGGCGCGCTGGAATACACCGCCCCCACCAAGTTTCAATTCCCGAAGGACCAATTAAAGCACTAGAATTGGCCGGCCAGTATTCTCGTAATACTCGGTTTCAATTCCCGAAGGACCAATTAAAGCGGTTCCCCCACTCTCAAAGTACCTCAACCGACAGCAGTTTCAATTCCCGAAGGACCAATTAAAGCTCGAATCCACCTACATGGGCTGGCTACGTCGCAAGTTTCAATTCCCGAAGGACCAATTAAAGCTAATTCGCCGGGAGGTAGCCGGAGCGCAGCCGCCACGTTTCAATTCCCGAAGGACCAATTAAAGCCTGGCGCGGTATACGTCGTTGAGGTTGCCGAATACGGTTTCAATTCCCGAAGGACCAATTAAAGCCAAAATACCCCAGTTCCACGACGCCAACCTCGAGCAGTTTCAATTCCCGAAGGACCAATTAAAGCTTCTTTACTGGCCGTGTTGTGGCGGACCTCGGTCAGTTTCAATTCCCGAAGGACCAATTAAAGCGGGAAGCTCGGGCGAAATGGGAAGAATCAAAATCGTTTCAATTCCCGAAGGACCAATTAAAGCTTAACGAGCTCGGCGTTGATGGCCCGGTACGACCGTTTCAATTCCCGAAGGACCAATTAAAGCGCGGTGCTGCGGTAGCCGCTCGGTCGTGATCAGCACGTTTCAATTCCCGAAGGACCAATTAAAGCCTAATTTGTTATGAGGTGGGAGTTCTACACCCACGTGTTTCAATTCCCGAAGGACCAATTAAAGCCTACATGCCGTCAGTCGGCATTGCTTACACTCCATCGTTTCAATTCCCGAAGGACCAATTAAAGCAGTAACCCCATTAAAAAAAAGGGCAGGCCGTTGGTCGTTTCAATTCCCGAAGGACCAATTAAAGCCTGACCTGGATTTCTCGGCTAAAATCTTAAATGTTGTTTCAATTCCCGAAGGACCAATTAAAGCGCCACTTTTGTCCGGTGCTTATTCGCTGGTTTCCAAGTTTCAATTCCCGAAGGACCAATTAAAGCTTTTTCCGCAACTTTGACAATGCCTGGGCATCATTCGTTTCAATTCCCGAAGGACCAATTAAAGCGTGGCCACGGCCGACCTTCCGCAGCCAGCCGCCCCCGGTTTCAATTCCCGAAGGACCAATTAAAGCTACCGCCCGTGAAGCCCTATCCATGGGCCTGATCGAGTTTCAATTCCCGAAGGACCAATTAAAGCACGAAAAACATGAAGCCGAAAACTTCTCCCGTCATTGTTTCAATTCCCGAAGGACCAATTAAAGCACGCGCGCGGCGCGGGCAGCGATGACGTCATCGAGGTTTCAATTCCCGAAGGACCAATTAAAGCCGCTGCCGGCAATTACCTGGAAGACTTCCTCCTACGTTTCAATTCCCGAAGGACCAATTAAAGCGCCCCGGCCAGGGCGATGACGTTGGCGGGGGTGCGGTTTCAATTCCCGAAGGACCAATTAAAGCTCGAACTGGAAACCATGGACCAGGAGGGCAACAAGAGTTTCAATTCCCGAAGGACCAATTAAAGCCGGGATTTCAGGTCGCTGCGTTCCTTCGCCAGTCTTGTTTCAATTCCCGAAGGACCAATTAAAGCCCGGAGCCGCTATTCGCCACTAAACTTCCGTTAGAAAGTTTCAATTCCCGAAGGACCAATTAAAGCATGGCGAATTGTATTACTAAGGAGGACGACATCAAAGTTTCAATTCCCGAAGGACCAATTAAAGCCGTACTGCGCGATAAGAACAACTACCCCTGGCTCAGTTTCAATTCCCGAAGGACCAATTAAAGCCAAGCTCAACGATACGCTGCAGGGGATGAAGAACGCGTTTCAATTCCCGAAGGACCAATTAAAGCCATCGTGGAGGGCGACAACCTCGACGTGAAATTCAAGTTTCAATTCCCGAAGGACCAATTAAAGCATGCTTACACCAAGCCAACTCATAGAGTTGTTCGAAAGGTTTCAATTCCCGAAGGACCAATTAAAGCGTTTCGGGTTATCACCAGCAACTTATCTCCAGCTAAGTTTCAATTCCCGAAGGACCAATTAAAGCGTAGCATCATCCAGCCGGTTCCAGGCTTTTTCGGCGGTTTCAATTCCCGAAGGACCAATTAAAGCCGTTACTTCCGTAGGGTAGGGCGTCCGCTTTTTTCGGTTTCAATTCCCGAAGGACCAATTAAAGCTTATTTCCCGTATCTTGCGAGTGCTAAAAGCAGACCAGTTTCAATTCCCGAAGGACCAATTAAAGCTGCCTAAAGTCCTTTGTAATCTCATCGACCAGGACGAGTTTCAATTCCCGAAGGACCAATTAAAGCACGTATTTGATCCTGCGCATAAAAAGCGCCTGCCGGTTTCAATTCCCGAAGGACCAATTAAAGCCTCTGTGAAATTTGAATCGATGAAAGGGAGATGTGGTTTCAATTCCCGAAGGACCAATTAAAGCGGCTATGCGATCGCGCGCAACCTCGATCAGTTCATGGTTTCAATTCCCGAAGGACCAATTAAAGCTGAAGCTATTTCCACTACCGCGTATTCGCGCACCGAGTTTCAATTCCCGAAGGACCAATTAAAGCTCGTATACGTCCGTATCAAAATCGGCTTCGACGAAGTTTCAATTCCCGAAGGACCAATTAAAGCCGGAAGGCCATCGCGCCACCAGGCGCAGTCCTGTAAAGTTTCAATTCCCGAAGGACCAATTAAAGCACAGGAGCAATTCCGTAGGTAGCTATTTGAGCATCGAGTTTCAATTCCCGAAGGACCAATTAAAGCTAGTATTCGCGATGGGCGATTTCGGGAGTGATACGAAGTTTCAATTCCCGAAGGACCAATTAAAGCTGAGAATCGTAAACATCGTTCCATCGCGACAGATTGCGTTTCAATTCCCGAAGGACCAATTAAAGCCCACCCACGCTCCCGACGCTTTTTTGTAGAAAACATGTTTCAATTCCCGAAGGACCAGTTAAAGCCCGGTACAGTTCCCACGTGTCCACCCGTAAAGCCAGTTTCAATTCCCGAAGGACCAATTAAAGCTTCCCGGCGTTGTCTTCGATGATGCGCTTCTTGTCTGGTTTCAATTCCCGAAGGACCAATTAAAGCTCAGAAGAATAAGTGCCGTAGCCAACGTTGACCTGGTTTCAATTCCCGAAGGACCAATTAAAGCTTGTAGAGTTGAGTACCGTCTACCCCGTCCGCGCCATGTTTCAATTCCCGAAGGACCAATTAAAGCTTATTTATGACGCGCATAATCTGCGCTACCCGTCAACGTTTCAATTCCCGAAGGACCAATTAAAGCTTCGGGAGATAAGCCCAGGTCTTTCATCCGTTCAAGTTTCAATTCCCGAAGGACCAATTAAAGCCGGTAAACCGGGTTGTTTCGGTCCATGTCAGCCGGTAGTTTCAATTCCCGAAGGACCAATTAAAGCGCCCGGCCCATAGGGGCACCGTAACGACTGTTTACGTGTTTCAATTCCCGAAGGACCAATTAAAGCCCTTAACGCGTCCAGTATTGACGCTAACGTAACGGGTTTCAATTCCCGAAGGACCAATTAAAGCTCGTTAGTGGCGGTCCAATATGGCATAAAATAAGCGTTTCAATTCCCGAAGGACCAATTAAAGCCAGCTCCATTTGTTCCGTCCGCGCCCGGCGCTCCATGTTTCAATTCCCGAAGGACCAATTAAAGCTTAACTGGAGTGATTCCTATCCTTTGGAAACAAGCATGTTTCAATTCCCGAAGGACCAATTAAAGCTGGTGGTTATATGCCGCCCCGCTCATATCTTCTCAGTTTCAATTCCCGAAGGACCAATTAAAGCCGTTTCTTCCGCAACATGAAAGAAGCGTACAAATGGGTTTCAATTCCCGAAGGACCAATTAAAGCCGTTCCGCTCCGGTATTGGTTAGGATGAGGTATAAGGTTTCAATTCCCGAAGGACCAATTAAAGCGGTTTCTTTATTTCCCGACCGGAAAACTACTTGACAGTTTCAATTCCCGAAGGACCAATTAAAGCCCGGCCGCTTGCCGCTGAATACGTCACCTACCCGGTTTCAATTCCCGAAGGACCAATTAAAGCTATAGATGGCTATGTAAGGCTACTAGGAGAACACAGTTTCAATTCCCGAAGGACCAATTAAAGCGGTCGATAAAGACGACGTTTTCCCCACACGTAACCAGTTTCAATTCCCGAAGGACCAATTAAAGCCCGAACCTCGTCTACGTGGTCGTCAAGTAGCTTGGTTTCAATTCCCGAAGGACCAATTAAAGCAGCCACAATATAACCTTTCAAAACAAGTCTACAAGCCAATTTCTCCTCAGAAAACCCGTTCCCGTTGTCG
>Ga0209303_1001315_pt1 | contig 15612 bp, 8 predicted proteins | sample SidtaG_3_FD_187449 | JGI IMG/M metagenome (GOLD analysis project Ga0209303, IMG submission 187449) | Marine algal microbial communities from Sidmouth, United Kingdom - Sidmouth_Asex1 metaG (SPAdes) (version 2) | ecosystem: Host-associated > Algae > Red algae > Unclassified | place: Sidmouth... | reverse complement strand
TTTAATACACTGTTTCACAAATTTATTTACTTTTTTGAGTATTTCTTTTAAAATGACTCTTCACCAAAAAATCCTTAAATACAGTGAGTATTCGCGTCATTTTTGATTCGATTCATTTCAAAATAAACGTCAAAAAATGTAAATAAATTTATAAAACAGTGTATTTAATTTCTTTCACTAAGTACATTGTTTATTAAATTTCTTTATCTTCCAATGTGGTTTTAACCCATTGTATTTCACTGAAAATCAATGGGTTAAAACCACATTGGAAGATTCAAAAACACAAAGAAATTTAATTGACAATGTACTAAGTACACCGTCCAGAAAGTTTCTTTGCATTTTTGGGTCGATTCATTTCAAAATAAACGTCAAAAACGATAAGAAATTTAATAAACAATGTACTAAGGCGTATAAATTAATTTTGAATGAGTAATTTTGAATAAATAATTAATTTATAATACGTCAGCACATCAGCACATGAAAATGAAATTTAATTCAATCTGCGCTAAAGAAATTCGCACGAAACAAGAAGTTCGCTCACACATTCTGCCTATTTACCCAACATCGTCTTTTTCTTTTGATAATATCGAACAAGGTATAAATATTTTTTTGGGAAAAGAAAAAGGTCATGTTTACGGGCGATACGGCAATCCGACCATCGAAGCCGTAGCCGACAAGATCGCTAATTTGGAAACCTACGGGCTTGATATTCAGGCGAAAGCAATCATGACCAGTTCGGGCATGTCGGCTATTTCTACCTTGCTAATGGCAACCTTAAAAGCCGGAGACAAAGTACTCACGCAAGGCAATATCTACGGCGGTACGACCGAATTGTTGACCGATACACTGGGGCAATTTGGCGTAGAAACCATCTTTGTCGATTTGCAGGATTTGAGTAGAGTAGAGGAGTTGGTGAAAAGTGATGAGTCGATAAAAATGCTCTATTTCGAGACGCCCGCCAACCCTACGCTTGCTTGTGTGGACTTGGAATCACTGTCACAAATTGCGAAACAATACGGACGATTGACGGCGATTGATAATACGTTTTGTACGCCATATTTGCAGCAGCCGTTCAAATTTGGAATTGATTTTATCATACATTCTACCACCAAATTTTTGAACGGACACGGCAACTCCATAGCAGGTGTCATTGTAGGGAGCAATGTGGAAATGATGGAGAAAAAAGTATGGAAAGCCATGAAATTACTCGGTACAAATTGCAATCCATTTGATGCATGGCTCACATGGACGGGCATCAAAACGCTCGGCGTTCGTATGGATAGACACAGCCAAAACGCAATGGCAGTCGCCGAAATGCTCGAAGCGCATCCTGCCATTGAGCGCGTTAATTACAACGGTTTACCTTCCCATGCCGACCACAAAATTGCGAAAAAACAGATGTCACAATTTGGCGCGATGTTGAGCTTTGAATTGAAAGGTGGTTTGCAGGCGGGTATTGATTTTATGAACAAAATTCGCTTCTGTACGCTCGCACCTACACTTGGCGATGTGGACACCATCATCTTGCATCCGGCTTCTATGTCCCATGTCAATATCGCGCGCGAAGTACGTGAGCGAAACGGCATCACAGATGGCTTGATTCGTATTTCAATCGGGATTGAGGATGTGGAAGATATTATGGCGGACTTAGAAGGAGGAATGGTCGGCAATTAATGCTTAGTTGCATTAAAATATAGGCATTTTTTAATTAATTAAAATTATATTGTGATATTTTTTGTTTTTAGTGAAAGAAAATAAATAACTTGCCTCATTATGCTTGTTCTTTTCCCTTCTAAAAAACACAAAAAATAGTTCCGTAGCTATGGCTATGCAACGATTTTTTGAATTCTTTAGAAGAAAAAATTACGGTTCTTTGACAAATCCCGTGGTTGTTGGTTTTTCTGCCTCGCGATTGTTCGTCTCTTGCGTAAGGGATAGTAGGTGTTGTTTGAACGTAACGGAGCGATAGCGAGAGTGGAGAGAGTGCCGGATAGCCCGACCCCCGACTGATAAGGAGGGGGATACGCCCAAATTATTATTCATTTCACCGGATTTGTCAAAGAACTAAAATTATCTAATAAAATACACGCTAATAAATGATTACAATATACTGGTTGCGCAACGACCTACGCCTACATGATAATGAGTGTCTTACCAAAGCAATCGAAGGTAAAAAACAAGTGCTGATGGTTTATTGTTTCGATCCGCGTCAGTTTGAGCAACTCCCTGTCGGATTTCGCAAAACGGGCTACTTGCGTTATCGTTTTTTGTGCGAAAGCTTACTTGATTTGCGCCAATCCCTTATTCAAAAAGGTAGTAATATTTACCTGACAATGGGTTTACCGGAACAGGTTTTGCCTACCTTAGCAGAGCAATACAAGGCATCAAAAATAATTTTTCAGAAAGAAATAGCACAGGAAGAAATAGATGTAGAAAAAGCCTTGCAAGAGGCACTTGCATCTTCGGCTTGCCAACTTGAAGCCATTTGGGGCAAGACACTCTACCATATAAATGATGCACCATTCAAGCCGCAGGATACACCAATAACATCGAAAGCATTTCGACTTCAACTGACCAAACAAGCCGAAGTTCGTCCGGTATTCGATACGCCCGAAAAAATACCCAATTCGGTCACTTTACGAGAGTGGGGAATCATCCCTACGCCCGAAATATTGGGTTTCGATGCACAAGAAATTGCTACAAAACATAGCTCCGAAAATTACAAGGGCGGCGAAAATTATGGCTTGCAACGCCTGCAAACTTATACCTTTGATACTGAGCAACTTACCGCTTATCGTTGGACTCGCAATCGTTCGATGGGTATGGAGTATAGTTCCAAATTTTCCCCGTGGATGGCATTGGGTTGTCTCTCGCCTCGTCTTATTTACGAAGAAGTAAAAAAGTACGAAAAACTCGTCAAGAAAAACGCCAGCACTTGGTGGCTGATATTCGAAATCGTTTGGCGAGATTATTTCAAATATACCGCTTTGCGTGTAGGCAATAGCATGTTTGCCGAAGGGGGCATTAAGCATCGTGAGGTAGAATGGCAGTATGATAAAATACTTTTTCAACGCTGGGCAGAGGGCAAAACAGGCATCCCGTTTGTAGACGCACACATGCGAGAACTCAACGCGACAGGCTTTATGTCCAATAGAGGACGGGTCAATTGTGCCAGTTTTCTCACACGAGATTATAAGATAGATTGGCGGTGGGGAGCAGCTTGGTTTGAACAGCAGCTATTGGATTACGACGTGTGTAGCAATTGGCTAAATTGGAACACACAAGCCACCGAAATATGGTACACGAACCCGGTACATCAGGGATTAAAATATGACAAAAAAACAGAATACATACGCACTTGGCTACCAGAATTGGCGAATATTGATGATGCAGCAGCACTCGCGCCTTGGCTACTTTCTCCTACTCAACTCAAAGAAGCAAATGCGCTCCAGTATCCGCTTCCGGTAGAAATCTATAAAAAATGGACACGCTCTATCAATAATATAAAAAAAGCAAGCAACTTGATTTTGGATGTAGAGTGAATCGTGGAATTAGACTCTACTTCGTGAATCGTTAATTATCAATTATTCGATTCATTCATTCATTCATTCATTCATTCATTCATTCATTCATTCATTCATTCATTCATTCATTCATTCATTCATTCATTCATTCATTCATTCATTCATTCATTCATTCATTCATTCATTCATTCAGAAACCTACGAATCGAAAAATAACGTAAATGTTGTTTTTTAATATTAAATTTCTTTCTTTTTACCTGCTCCGCAGAAATGTAGCCTTCGTCTTTTTCCGTAAAACACACGCCCTCTGTTTGTCCTCTAAATATAAATTTACCCATACAAATACGTCTGAATGTACCCGAAAAAAACTGTGTTTCTGAATAGTCATTATATACCCACATAAATAATTTCCAAGGCGTATATCCTGTCAAGATCACTGTTTTCCCATCGGGGCTAATGTCAGCGGCAGTTACCTGTCCTTTTACATCAAATGTCATTTGTAGTCGTGCTATATGATTGCCTGCGGACGTGGGTAGCGTGTAGTGCTGCGTCCTACCGTCACCTCGATTTTTAGTAAATAAATGCAGCTCGCCGTTCCACACAAAAAAACCCTCGCAATCAAAATTATGAGTATTACTTCGCTGGAAATCAATCTGTTCGGGATAAACGAAAGTAATGATTTCAGCTTCGACCGTAGGGGTTTTTCCTGCAAGTGCCGCGCGTTTGATTTTATAAATCGTGAGGTCTTTCCGCATCCCGTAATTATTACCAAAATCACCGATATAGACGTGGTGTTCATCTTGCGTAATGTCTTCCCAATCCACATTTTTTGCATTGCTGATGAGGAGCTTTTGCGTTATTTTGCCACTTTTAGGGTCAACTTTGTAGAGTGCAGGTTCATCTCCGCCGTCGTTATGTGTCCAGATATTGCCATTGTCATAGAGTAAGCCCGAAGTTTCATTCAATGCTTCGTCGAGCTTGGTGGTTTTTTTGAAAATTTTTCGCTTTTGTGGAAGTTCTTGGGCAGTTGTCCTACCCAAAAAGAGAAACGATAAGCAAATTAAACTAAAATATAGGCGACCATTCATTGTAAATACTTTGTAATTAAATTGTTTAAACAACTATTGTTCTACTTGGTATCGGAAATTAAATAAATGTACACTCTTCGCGTCGTTATTTTTTCTTTAGACGAACCAAATTTGACGCGAATATTCACTGTATTTAAGGAGAATTTGGTGAAGTATAAAGGAAAAAGAACAAGTCGAGAATGTACATTTATTTTGTTCCTGATACTTATGTTCTTTTGTATAACCTCCTATCAGATTTTTTCGCAATGCACTGCCGATACACCTAACGTAGAAATTGCAATAGAAAGTGTAGAAATACTGCTTGGCTGCGATGGAAACCCTACATTAGACGGCACTATGAAACCGATAATAAGGGAAGACGAAAAAAATAATCTACCCCAAATGAAGAAGTTATTTTTTTTATATGTTTGGCTAAATCTTCCTTAGTGAAAGAAAATAAATAACTTGCCCCATTATGCTTGTTCTTTTCCCTTCTAAAAAACACAAAAAATAGTTCCGTAGCTATGGCTATACAACGATTTTTTGAATTCTTTAGAAGAAAAAATTACGGCGCATTATGGAACAATTTATTTAATTTCTTTCACTAAATTTTCCTTACGTAGCTTGGCTATGCGCATCAAATTTAGCCGAACATATAAAAAAAATAACTTCTTCATTTGGGGTAGATTATTTTCTTCTTCCCTAGGTATCGGAGTACAAGTATTGACTTTGCACCTTCCAATTCCGCTGACGGCGGAGTTTTGGGTGCTTCGGCTATTCTCGGACTTCCTGAGTTCGGCGTACTGCGGACAAAAGATAGTCTGCTGCCCCGACTGCGCCACTGCGACTGCGACAGATTTAACAAAACGAATTTGCAACGACGGCGACCCACGTACCATCAACGATATGGAGACCCTCGTCGGGTGTAGCGACCCCGCAAATCCAGAGACATGCGCACCTTGTGCAGAAGAGTAGTCGGACTACCTATTCCAAGCCTGAGTGGCATGTATCGCTACTCTGGTAGCTTGCACTTTCTCAGTTGCGGCATCATCTGCACAAGGAGCTAATGCAGGTAGTTTGAATGGAAATTGATTGTCGTCTGACGAATAACTCGTCCGACGACTCGCTTAAACTTAAGTTTAAATTGAACTTAAACTCAATAAGACCGTACAGCTTTGCTGTGCAGTCTTTTTTTGTAAATGCTCTTTTTTATTGGTTTTGTGACATGAAATAACTACTTTTACGGGTAGAAAACTAAAACTAATGGCAAGACCTTCATTCGATATACGATTTTTTGTCACAATAATAAGCTGCTTTATTGTACTTCAAACATTTGCTCAAAGTGATATTCAACTACTCCCTATCAATTTTATTAAAGGAAATGATACCCTTATTTCTCCATTTTCAGGAGGAGTAAATGACGGAATATATGCCAATGCAGACCTCAATAATGACAACATCAAAGACCTCATTGTTTTTGAAAACACCAGCAAAAAAATACTCACTTTTATTCGTACAAATACAGGATTTAAATATAACTCAAAATACGAAAAAAACTTCCCACAAAAAAAAGGGTGGATACGTATTATTGATTTCAATTGCGATGGAGTTAGCGATATATTTACCAATGATGGCGAGATAGGTGTACAGGCTTATACAGGAAGTTACAATATTGACAATGAATTAATTTTTCTTTTGTATAGAAATGATATTCAGTATGGTATGAGTGAGTCCTTATTTGTAGATGCTTCGGATACACCCGCTTTTATTGATATAGATAATGACAACGACATAGATATACTCAACTTCGGAATGACAGGCGAGTATATGTATTATTATCAAAATAAATCGCAAGAAATGGGTTACGGATGCGATAGTTTGGTCTATAATTTAGTGGATGAATGTTGGGGGGAATTTAGAAAAAGTACGTCTATCACACTCAACGACCCTTGCGTAATGTTACAGGGAATGGAAAAAGACCCGATACACCTTGTTCCCGCTTTCACTGCCTTAAATTTAGATGGTGATGAAGATGTAGATTTATTAATGTTGGATGATGCGGGAAACGGTTTATTGAGTCTCATTAATGGCGGTACAGTGAATGACGCTTTTGTGACAAGTATTGACATAGATTTCCCCACAAATACAACACCCACAAACATACTTCGACAACCCCTCGCATCTTACGTAGATTTGGACGATGATGGTATACGAGATTTGATAGTTACAAAATTTGACGGACAAATAAATACCACCCAAAAAAGTACATCCTTACATTATCAAAATACAGGAATAGATATATCACCTGTTTTTGAATATGTACAAAATGATTTCCTTGAAAATGAAATGATAGACGTAGGCATGTTGTCTGCGCCTGTTTATTGGGATTGGAATGGCGATGGATTATTAGATATCATTTTACCCAATTCTGGTGATGCTGACCCTACTGGTACGCCCGTTTTTTCTACTTTGAAATTATACGAAAATATAGGCGCAGATACGATGCCGATTTATGAGTTGATAAATGAAAATTTCGCTCAAATGGACACCTTCCAATTCATCAATATTCGCCCTACATTTGGTGATATTGACGGCGATGGCGACGACGATATGTTGTGCGGCACAGAGGGGAATAAATTATACGTTTTTAAAAATGAATTAGGCGTATTTGAGTTGAATAATGACTTGTTTCAGGGCATCGGTTTCAACCTACATCCACAATTCGTGGATGTCAACCGTGACAACCTACTCGATATCATTCTCGGCGAACAAAATGGCAACCTCAATTATTTTGAAAATACTGGCACAAACACCGCACCCGAATGGACGCTTCAGTCCGTATTCTGGGGTGGGGTAGATGTGCGTTTTCCGGGCGAAGCGCAGGGGTATAGCGCACCACATCTTGTGCCTTTTGGCGATATGGGCGAATACCATCTTTTCATCGGCTGTCAGAATGGTACGATTTATCATTACGGCGATGTAGAAGATGATTTAGGGGGCAATTTTACGCTGATTGATACCTTCTTTATGGCAATAGATGAAGGCATACGTTCTACGGTGGCAGTGGCGGATATTAACGCCGATAATTACCCCGATTTTATGTTTGGAAATTATAGAGGTGGTATGACCATTTATTCCGAAAATAACCCCAACACAATCGTCTCCACATCCAATCCCGAAACCACTTCATTCGACCTTCAAATTTATCCAAATCCTACGAATAATAACATTCACATAGAAATAAAAAACTACGACAAAACATTGAACATTCGCATGTACGATGTACACGGGCGCGAGGTCATTTCAAGTGAAACATTCCAACAAAATATAAACTTACCTGTTCGACATTTGAGCGCGGGTATTTATTTTGTTATTATTCAAAATGAAGAAATACAACTCACTAAAAAGATAATCATTAATTAATAGACTTTATTTAGAAATATTTTGTATGCAGCTAACATTGTCTTTTTTCGATACTCTTCCCCTATTTTTCGCCCCGTACCGTAGGGTATGCAGCTCAAAATGAGGCTCGATTATCGAAAAAATACAAAAGTTCCATGTATACAAAATATTCCTAAATAAAGTCTAATTTTTAATAAGTGTTTGTACAAAATGTAAGTGATGTTTATTTCAAATTAAACTTGTACTTGTACTTGTACTTAAACTTTAGGCAAACTTAGACGGATAGCCCGATTTAAACTTAAACTTGTACTTAAACTTATTTACCAAGTGAATTAAAATGAAAAAAATACTATTTACAATCTGTTTACTGACCATTATATCGCAATTGCCGCTTTCTGCACATTTGATTTATGAAAATTTTGATGGTTTTAATTGCTGCTACCCCTGGACTTTTTCGGACTGCACCGATGGCGATGCGACAGCCTTTGTGGGTATTACCGATGAAGCGTCTATCAACCAATCTTACAACAATTCTGACGGCAATTTCCTATCCGCATACAATACCGCAGGTGCAGGATGTACCGATGCTTGCGGCAATGTAGTGGCAGAGATGCTCGGCGTAGATACTTGGGGGGCTATCGGCATCACGATTTGTTTTGAAATTGCGGAAAGTGACGCAGCAGATGGCGCAGAAGATTGGGGACCGCAAACGAGCGTTATCGTGGCGGGAAGTATTGACGGCGGACAGGAACATTCGCTCATGTTTTCGAGTGGCGGACAGGACGATTCCGAACCCGGTTTGGATAGTGACTGCGATGGCGTAGCTGACGGGGCAATGATACCGTTTTCAGCGATTACTTCCACGTTTACGACCTACTGTTTTGATATTCCTTACGATGGTGCGGAGATAGATGTCAGGGTTTCTTTTAATGGTCTTGATACGCCCGATAGAGATATTGCGATTGATAACGTCGAGCTTTTTTATGCCCAACAAGCAAGCGGTGCAATTGATAATGATTATCCTTCTGTACCCTCTACACCTGCATGTACGAGCGTTACGCTTCCGGCTTGCCCGACTTGCGACGATGGCATTCAAAATGGCAGTGAACTTGGTGTGGATTGTGGTGGTACAGACTGTCCGGCTTGCCAAGCGGCTTGTAGGAGTGGTGCAAGTTTTGTTGATCCAAATCAAGCTTTGATAGCAAGTCAATTCGGTGCATTTATCGAAGATGAATTGATACAAAATTTTATTGATGTCGAAAAAATATATATCAGACACAGCAAAGAAATCAATGATATTCTCTCATCAAATAAAACAAAATATGAGACGGTCAACAAGCATTTTGACCAATTACAAAGCGTAGTGATGACATTGATGTTGGAGACTTTTGCAAGCGGAAATCAAGTGACTGTAAGTGCGAAACACCTCGCAATATTGGATGCTTTCTTGGCGAGTTTGAGTGCAGCTACAGGCAAGCATGAATTGAGGGGAGAAATTGCGAATATCCGTCAATTCACACCCGCGATGGAAAGCCTCGAACTGCGGGATGCCTTGATAGCTTTTGACCGCGCTTCGGGGGCAGATATGGTGATTGCGCCCACACTTGTGCAAGATAGAATGTCGGTTTATTATGAACCTGCGCAAGCCGAAAACGCACAATTTTCAATCATTGATATCAATGGAAAAGCACTCCGTACGTACACACGTAACAATGCAGACGCACGCGAATTACACCTCAATGTAAAAGAACTGCCAATGGGATTTTATTTTTTAAAAATGACAAGCGGAGATACCGTAGTTACTAAGAAATTTGTAAAACAATAATGCGTTTTTTACATAAAAATAATGAGCCTGTGAGATGCAAAATATCTCATAGGCTTATGCCTCTTTTGGCTTGTTGCTCTATGATTTGCTTGGTGATTTTATCCTGCAAAACGGAAAATACCAAGAACTACATGCAAGACATAGTGGGTACTTGGAAAGACGAAAACAGCACCATGACCTACGCTGCTGACAGTACATGGAATGGCACTTGGGATACGGGTCTTTCGATGGGAGGGCACTGGGCGGTAGTTGGAGATACTTTGTATATGTTTAGAAACAATTCGACTGCCTTGCTTGCATACTATAAAGTACTTAAAGTCTCGGACAAGGAATTTGAAATATTTTCATTGGAAGGAGATAGCACCATTTTTAATAAGCGGCGTATTGAGTGAACCCTCGTCAGACGAATCCCTTTGTTCGGGACGAATGTTTTATGCGACAAATCACTACATTTTACAACAACCTTCGTCTGCCGAGTAAACCCGACAATATTAATTGGAATGACTACTGCGGATAGCCTTTCAAGCACTTACTTTTTTCGCTTTTTCATAGGTTTCTTTTTCCGTATTTGAGTTGCAGAAGTAGTGGTCTGGCGGATAGGGTTAGCTACCACCTGTTCTGTTTGAAGCGAAGATTCAAAAACGTTGTCTTTATTCTTCCCTTTTGAAAGCAAAAAAACAAAAGGATAGACAAATTGCCCGAAAAAAGTCTTTGGCATATCGTTGCCGTCATCTACACCGAGTTCCGGTATTTCACGTTTATCTTTTGGCAAATAAAAAGTACCTATCAACAAATCCCACAAAGGCAGTACAGAAGCAAAATTGACCCCGTAGCGATGCGGATGAGGCATATTCTTGGCATGATGCCATTGATGCGTCTGCGGCGTGATAAAGAGGTAATTAAAAAAGCCGAAATTCAACCGCACATTCGTATGAGAGAAAAAAGCGGCAAAATACACCAAAGTCAAAACCAGTATTGTATATTCCTGCGCCGTATATCCCAACAAACTAAGCGGCAGATAAATAAACGGTTTAAATACAAAAATTTCTCCCCAATGAAAATGACGCGAAGAAGCAAAACCAATTTCTTCCTGAGCATGATGTATCTTATGAAACGCCCAAAGAAAATTGAAACGATGCATGGCATAATGCGCCAAAAACTCCATTAAATCAACTATCACAAATAACACCAATATCTGCGCCCACAGAGGCCAATCATGTATCTCAAATATCACCGTACTATCAATTCCAATCGAACCCAAACCTGCCAGATATGCCTTTTCAAACACCCACATAAAAGCAAAAAAACCAAGCCCCATGAGGAGGAAATCATTGAATATCACATAAAAAATATCCAACCAAAACCCTTTCCGTTTCACTACTTTATAATCCAGATTTCGGGGCAGCATCAACTCCAAAACAAAACAAAAAAGACACCATATACCTACCCACATAAAAGTATTATACCATGAGAAAGTATATAACTGTTTTCCCGCCGCTTCCAGATACAACCAGAAAATTCGATTAAATTCATTGATGAGATAAAAAATATCCATGATTCAAATTATTTAGAACATATTTAAGTTTTTAAAATTAGACAAAGATTAATTTTATACACATAAAATGATGATTTGCTATTTAAAAATGTATAAAATGTTATTTTGTATTGTTTTGAAAATAAATTTAATAAGCATAATTATTTATTATAAGATCGCACTGAAATATAGTCATTTTTTAATTAATTAAAATTATTTTGTAATTTATTTATTATTAAAAATGAATTATTTATAAATATTTTTTATTGTAAAATAATTTAAAAATAACCTTATTTCAGTAGAACCTTATAAAATAAGTTACATTCAACATATTGAATAAAATAGGGAAATAAAATTTTGCTCTTTTAAATCTGTTTTCTCGTTCCTTACGCAAAGTAAAGCATAAAATTTTTAATATAAAAATGCACAAAGACGATAAAGCAAATGAAATCTGATTATATTATATTTTCTCTCTCATATAAATATTTAGGTTAATATTTTCGCACTAAATTTTAAAAATTATAATCACTTGCAATGACAAATTATCCATTTTTTCTGCAATAAAATATCGTGGAAAGATGGATATGACAATTCAATTGATGAATCAACGTTAATTTGACAAAAAAATAACAATACTTTATATGGATTTGAGCAACTTGAAAAACAAGACTTTTTTCACGTAAAAATCTCAATAACAGGTATTTATAATTTATTGAAATATTTTTATTAATATTTTTTTTAATAAATATTAGAAAGTGTTAATAAAAACTAAAAATAAAAGGTCAAAAAAATTTTTTCGTTTGCCGAATTTATATTAAAATTGTGCTTCACTATGCCCAAACTATGTCCCTATTGCTCAAAAAAATAAAAAATAAACTAAAATGAAATCAAACACCACTTTTCTCAAGTCCCTATCACCCCCAACAAAACCCAAAACAGAAATTGCCGAAAAAATACATATAGAAAATGAAAATTTGTCATTTATGACGAATCAGATAAAAATTCCCATAAAGTTAAGTAAAATCGTTTTTATGAAAACCAAAATTTTTACACGAAGGAAGCAGATAGCACAAGTCATTACGACTTTGTCCTGTTGTTTCCTGCTATTCAGTTCAGGTATGTATGCCTGTCACATAGGGCAAGCATCTATTGATATTGGTCCCGGTGGGGTAGACAATGCTAACGCATGTGTACCTACAGTCGAGTTATGTGCAAATTACGTAGCTAACAGTGGTGGAGCTAATTCCTATCCTTGCACTAAAACGGTGATTGTCACATCTCCGGCAGGAGTAACAATGTCAGCAGATATTACTATTAATGGAGATGGCATGCCGACAGAGTTGTGCTACTCCATTCCTCTTTGTCCCGGAGCAAATCCTATTACGTATGAAGGGGGGTTGACAACGGTGACTGGTGGGTTTACGGACAATACTGGGGGCATGATAGATACCGGAACACCTGCATTAGACCCAACATTCACTGCATCGGCAACGGAGATATGTCTTGGAGAGGAAGTTATATTGATGCCCAACGATACTCGTTGTAATAACCTTAGTTCTGACAACTCTGGTACGATTACTACAGCCAACGTATTTACAGCTACGACTACAGGTGTTTACACAATCACTAATACACTTGCAGTCGGTACACCTTGTGAGGTTAGTGCGGAGATGACGATTACGGTCTATGACCCAATGGTTACACAACCACCTGTGAATGTCTGTCAATGTGCTGCTAATGTTTCCACAGAGGCTTTGACAATTGCGGGGACCTGCGCTGGTGGTGTAGGAACACCAATGTACACATGGTATGGCGATGATGGCGATGGCGATGGCAACTTAGATGTTACCTTAGCCACTCCTCTACAAATGCCCAATGCGGCTGTTCCCACGGATTTCTTCCCCGCAGTCGGTGATGTAGATATATTTGGCAATGCTTTCGACCCTACGGTCTGTGGTATTTTTACTTTCTGTGCGACCGTAACTTGTGGTGGTTGTGAAAGTGATCCCGTTTGTGCAAACTTCACTATCGTTCCTAATGAAAGTGGCACAGTAGAATTAGAACAAACCGTCTGTGATCTTGACCCAATTTCAATAATTGATTTGGCAGGACCTAATGGTGGAACTTTAGACTTTACTGTTTGTACAGATGCTGCACTTGCGGCAGATTGTGTGGTCGTCAATGATGGCATGTTCGATGCACCCGCTGAGCTTGGCGGGGCGATTCAGCCGTCAGGTAACTATACCTTTTTCTACGCAACAAGTGCCCCAACAACTTGCGAGGACTCCGAACTTGACGATTTTATAGATGGTGCATGCGACTGTTCTACTCTATCCAGTTCGATAACTATTACGGTACTGCCGACTGTAGAGCCTGGCATGTGTGACCCACAGCAGATATGTATTGAAGATCCGGCTGGAGCGTTTGCGGGCTTAGAGGCTATTTGTCCTGACTGTCCCGCTGTGCTTGGAGCGGCTGCTAATGTTATCTGGTACAGTGCAGATGATGGTTCACCATCTATTGGTATGGGCAGTCCATTCGACCCTACGGGTATCATGTCAGAAGAAGGTACAGCATATGATGAAAGCATGTCAGGTACATACACCTTCTATCATTCTTGTGAATGTGACGGTTGTGAAAGTGTACTTACAGCTTGCACGATTACCGTATATCCCGACTTAGAAATCACACTTAATGTAAAGAGTTGCGATGCTGATATAGATGATGAACTACCTGATCCTGTGACCGACTTTAATGCCGGACCTTTTTCGTCTGGCGATCCCACAGATGATATGATTACCTACTGTTTGACAGTTTCTACTGTAGGTGGTGCATATGCAGCGGGCAACGTGACAGTAGATGATGGAAATGGAAACATGGCAGTATTGCCGGTTATGGCAGGAGATACAGAAGTTACTTTTACAGATTTAATGATATTAGGTATAGATACACCAAACTTTACAGCCACTTTTGACGATGGTTTAAGTACTATGTGTACAACTACTTTAGAAACTGAACCTTTTGGTGATTGCTCTTGCTACGATGTAGTTTGTGATGATGAAGTAATGTATCAAGGACAATTTACTGTTGGTGCAGCTAACGGACCCACGGGTGGCAATGTTACGACCTATGTGTTACTAGATATGCAAGGTGGTACAATCATTCAAGAAAGTCCTACGGCTGTATTTGATGTGACAGGACTTATACTTGGTCAACCATATCCATATCATGCAATAAATTATGACCCCGCTTCGGGAGTCACACCACCCGCAGTTGGTGGTAGCATAGATACTTACATCAGCCCACCCGATGGCTGTAATGATGTAGACGTTTCTTTCCAATGTTTTATAATCACAAAGGAAAATCTACCACCTGAAAATAAAAATGCCACATACGTATGTGAAGGTGACCCACCTGCTGAACTCACAGCATCCAATAATGAGAATGAAGGTATAGACGGTTTACAATGTGTAGATTGGAACTGGTATGATGAACCCACAGGTGGCAACTTAATTTTCACAGGACAAACCTTCACCCCAATCGTAAACGAACCGGGTATCTATCAATACTACGTATCTTGTATTGATGAAGATAGCTGCGAAAGTGACCGTACAGTCTGTACTTACGTGATACTTAATCGCCCTGATACCCCCGAAGATATAACAGTAGAAATGTGTGAGGGAGAGATGCTCCCTAATTTTCTTCAACCTGTAGGCAGCGATGCCCAGAATAGCTTATTTGCGAGCTACTCTGCGAGTGGTGCGCCAAATGCACCACTAACACCAATAGAGCCAACAACAAACCCACCAATAGGTGTAACAGGCTTTAACTTGACCATTGCGGGCTATCAACCTTATATAAATGCAAACACTCCGGGTGTCTACACCATATTATATACAGAGTTTGGACCCACAGCCTTTCCTGAAGGCACAGTAGATACGAACGGAGACGGTGTAATAGACGCAGCCGATAGCAATGGAGGACCTGATGAAGACTTTCTATATTGCGAAAGTAGCCCAGCTACCATCACAGTAACGGTACTTGCTCGCCCCCCCACTCCTGCCCCGACCAACAGTGGACCCATCTGCGAAGGAGAAGATGTAGAATTGACAGTCGGTGCGGCAGCGGGCAGTGAGTATTCATGGTTTGAGGACGACAACAGCAATGGCATGCAAGATGCTGGTGAGGCAACAGCTTCAACAGCTTCTACCTTCACAGTTAGCGGTTTGATGCCAGGTACTTATGACTACTGTGTAATAGT
>Ga0209303_1001312_pt1 | contig 15644 bp, 13 predicted proteins | sample SidtaG_3_FD_187449 | JGI IMG/M metagenome (GOLD analysis project Ga0209303, IMG submission 187449) | Marine algal microbial communities from Sidmouth, United Kingdom - Sidmouth_Asex1 metaG (SPAdes) (version 2) | ecosystem: Host-associated > Algae > Red algae > Unclassified | place: Sidmouth... | reverse complement strand
ATTCGTCTCTACAATCTTGACTTTCACAATAAGTTTCAACTGGTGCACATTCTCCATCACCTTCTTCTACTCCACAAATAACAACTGTTAAACAAAATTGTCCTTCAACTGCGGCCCAGCCGTCAACAACCATATAATAAGTTTCTCCTGGAGTAAACTCTAAACTTAACCAACCAGAAATCCAAGGTTCTACTGTAAATAAATCTTCATTTGCTGCAAAGTGATCGCAGGGGCCAAAAGAAGAATCAGGGCATTGCGAACCTTCATAGATGGCAACTTGTGTATCTGCGTCTCCAGCCAAAATATCGTTCGGATTTAAACCACAATCATCACCAAAAGATCCATCAGAAGTCCAAATAGAATAACTTACAGGGGATCCGTCTCCATTTAAATCTGGAACCGTCCACTTATACCAAACACTTTGTTCAAAAGCGTCTGCAGGATCACCAAAAAGGTTTCCATCAGTTTCGTCAGGGCAAAAAGGCCCTATAGGTTCTACATCATCTGTAGTGTTCGCTTCATTTTCTCCTGGTTCTGGTGGATCAGTAGTATTTGGAGTTCCTCCGGTAAGCGTAAAAGGACCGTTATTAGTAACAGTTCCACAACTGCCCTCAAAGGCATTACTAATGTCGATTGCGCCTGTACATTCGTCGTTTACGGGTTGAGCAAAAAGATTTACACTCATTGCCAAAAAGCAGCAGCACAGTAGTAAATTAAAAGTTTTGTAACAATTTTGCATAAGAATAATTTTATATAATTTTATATGATAATCAAGTAAATAATCTCTTTTAAGCCACTAATTTTAGTGTGGATTTCTTATTAGTGTGGTAAATGTATAAAATAGTATGTAATTTTCGTAAAAAAATGACCTAAAAAATTGGCTGACTGTTTAGTAAACTATACTTTATGCACTTAATTTTTATGTTTGAGGCCAATTAATTGCAATCAACTGCAAATATTCCCTTATTTTTGAGGCCAATAGTATAATATTGAATCAACTTTCTACAGAACATATTGAAGGTGAAACCGAAATGACTTTTATTGAACATTTGGAAGAACTGCGTTGGCATTTAATACGTGCATTTGCAGCCATTACAATAATAACTATTGCGGTATTCTTAGCCAAAAAATTTGTATTTTATACCGTAATTTTAGGGCCTTCCGATGCTAATTTTTTCACCTACGAAACAATTTGCAAAATTGGCAGGCAATTGCGCTTTGCTGATTCTTTTTGTTTTGAAGAACTGCCTTTTAAGATAATAAATACCGATATGGCTGGTCAGTTTTTAATTCATTTAAAAACCTCTTTTGTTTTAGGCTTTATATTAGCGTTTCCATACGTATTATACGAAGTGTGGAAGTTTATTGAACCGGGGCTTTATCTAAAAGAAAAAAAATATACGCGTGGCATTGTAATGTTTGGTTCGCTTTTCTTTTTTGTAGGTGTTTTGTTTGGCTATTTTGTGTTAGCACCGTTTTCAATCAATTTTTTGGGATCGTACAGTGTAAGTGAAACCGTAAAAAACACCATAAATTTAGCCAGCTATATTGCTACCTTAACTACTTTAGTATTTGCTAGTGGTATTGTTTTTGAATTGCCGATGGTTGTTTTTATATTAGCGAAATTAGGCTTAGTTACCGCAACCGATATGCGCACCTACCGCAAGCATGGTTTTGTAGCTATGTTAATTTTTGCTGCTATAATTACGCCACCAGATTTAACTAGCCAAATTATTATTGCACTACCATTATACGTATTGTACGAATGTAGCATTTTAATAGCTAAAAGAGTTAACCCAGATACTTCTGAAGAAATTGCACAAATTTAAATTTTTGATATGAATATAGCTATAGGAAGCGACCATGCCGGATACCTATTAAAACAGTGGCTAAAAGAACAATTAACAAATATTAAATTTGTAGATGTTGGGCCCTTTTCTGAAGAAAGTGTTGACTACCCAGATTTTGCCCATAAAGTTGCACAAACTGTTAATAATGAAGAAGGTATTAGTTTTGGTATTTTAATTTGTGGTTCGGCAAATGGTGTGGCCATGGCCGCTAACAAACACGCCAATATTAGGGCGGCAATTTGTTGGACAGATGAAATTGCTAAGTTGGCTAAAACCCATAATAAGGCAAATATAATATGTATACCGGCTCGTTTTGTTAAAAAAGAATTGGCTTTAAGTATGGTAACCGTTTTTAAAGATGCTAAGTTTGAAGGTGGGCGACATAGCATACGAGTTGACAAAATTGCTATTTGTTAGCAATTAGGGTTTAAAAAATAAGACAATAGAATAAAACCAGACGAAATTTTCGTTACCTGCCATTGTCTATATTTCCCCTCAACACCGCTACCAATTTTACTTTTCTAATTTTACTTTCTAACCAAGCAATAATATCCAAATAAAAGAAAGGTCGTTTTTCATAAGGTGTTTTGTTAATGGTAATTAATTTACTTCGTAGCAAAGTAAATTCTTGCTTCATATCGGCCGGAAACATTTTTGGGGTACGCCGTAAAAATTTGATAATTTCTAACTGCATCGCCCCCAACTCTTCCATTTTACTTAAATAACGATACAACGATTTTACTTGATAAGTTACCAAGCTACCCTCGCCTTTATCAAAATAACAAATTAAAAATAAAATGCGTGCAAACGATTGAATGTCACTTCTAAAGCCCGGGTAGTTTTCATTTATAATTTTCGAAAGAAAAGTAATGGCCAAATCATAATTTCCAACAGCATAATATACGCTAGCAATTTTATAGTAAAAAACAATTAGGCGATGCAAATCCCAACTGTAAGTATTTTCTTCCAACAAAGCTTCCAATGTTTTCAGCTCATCCAAGTTATTATAGGCCGCATTAATAAATAGTTTGTTCAAAAAATGAATCCAATAAAACAAATAATAATTACTCATTTCATTGCGGGTAACATTGCTTTGAGCTTTAATATTAAAGGCAAGCAACACTTGGTAAGCCGCATTAAATTTTTTTCGTTTGCTTGCCATAAACAATGCATTTAATAAATTGTGCAAACCTTTTAAATACAAAATAGTGATACTGTTTTTTTTCTCGGGGTTCAGCTCAAACAAGTTAACCCACTTTTGGGCATACTTAAAACAATGGGCAAAATTTTGCGCCATGTTATAAAACCAAACGTAAGCCTGGTACAAATATAATTTTTGATAAAACTCTAATTTATCTTCGGCCAATGTGGGTAACAAGTTTTTAAAAAAATCGACCAACTCATTAAATTCCGCTTCCGACTTTACGTAACCGTGTTTTAAATATCTGCCATACAACAGCAACGAAGCATTCGACAAGCGGTTCGTCAATTCAATTTGCTGCAACAACTGGTTCGATTGTTCCGAAAGCACATCTGCCTTGGCCGACATAGAACCCGTTATGTGTTGGCTTTCTATCCGCTTTTCAAAATATAAAATTGACAAAGCAATCGTTTCAAAATTCATTTCAATGGCTTGTTTTTTGGCTTTGTCCAACAGCTCCAAGCAAGGCAAGTACAAACCTTTTTCATACAAAATTTTGGCATAGTCAATCTGTTCTCGCAATTGTATTTCGCCAATTTTATTGCGTTCAACCAGCCTAAGGCAACTAAGTATTTGCTTATACAAATTCGCTTTTAAGTTACTTAGTTGGGCTTTCTTCAAACCATCAATTTTACCAACCGCCAACTCATCTGTATAGCACGTCGATTTACTCATCAAATCAAATAATTGCATATACAGTTTATCTGCATTGCCAGGGTTGCGGTTTACAAATAACCTAAAACTCCGTTTCTCCGATTTACTCAAAGTTGCTATTAACTGTACTAATTTATCCAAGTTAAAATTATCATTGCTATCACTAATATATCATTATTTATTAGAAGCGAAAGTTTACCACACGTAAAAACTTCTCTCCCGCCCTCCACTCCCAAATCCTCGCTTTGCCAACGCACAAAAGCTTGGCGGCAGCTGTGGGTTTTCCGCTGCGGTCGGGGCTATTTTAAAAACGGCGTGCTATCGTTTTTGGCCGCCTTATTTACCCAGTTACCACAAAGTGCCAAAGCTACCAAACTAAACCCGATAGTAATGGAAACCCCACAGCGCAACGAAGTGAAGCGAGGAGTTGGAATGGATAGCGGGACCGCCCTTTCAACGAGACTTGTGGTTTGTTTTCAAATTAATTAAAACTACGTTACGATGATTTACAAGCATTTTTTTTGCAATAAAATAACACACAGCTCTTAATAAAGTCACCGTTAAAATTGTAAAACAGAAAAGTATAAGCTACTTATTATCAATTAATTAGTTTTAAAATAAAGTGCTTTACAAAACTTAGAAATTGTAAAACTTAAAAATATTAGCTCAATACTTTTTGCAACACCATTTACATTTGGTGTAAATAACAAAAATGGCTTCAAAAATTAACATATTTGATACAACATTAAGAGATGGCGAGCAAGTGCCTGGCTGCAAGCTCAACCATAGCGAAAAACTAAAATTAGCAAAGGCCATTGAAAGTTTAGGCGTTGATGTTATTGAAGCAGGTTTTCCTATTTCAAGCCCTGGCGATTTTAAAGCGGTAGATATGATTTGCAGAGAAATTAAAGCACCAACTATATGTGCTTTATCTCGCTCGGTTGAAAAAGATATAAAAGTTGCTGGCGAATCATTGGCCTATGCAAAGCGTGGCAGAATACATACCGGCATTGGCACTTCTGAATCACACATAAAATACAAATTTAATTCTACCCCAGAAAAAATAATTGAACGAGCAATAGCTGCCGTAAAATATGCAAAAACCTTTGTAGAAGATGTAGAATTTTATGCAGAAGATGCAGGAAGAACAGACAATGAATATTTAGCAAAAGTTATTGAAGCGGTAATAAAAGCTGGGGCAACAGTTGTAAATATACCTGATACTACAGGCTATTGCTTGCCACACGAATATGGAGAAAAGATTGCATTTTTAAGAGACAATGTTGTTGGTATTGAAAAGGTAACCATATCTGCCCATTGCCATAACGATTTGGGTTTGGCCACCGCCAACTCGTTAGCTGGTGTAGAAAATGGAGTAACCCAAATTGAATGTACGCTAAATGGTATTGGCGAAAGGGCGGGCAACACTTCGTTAGAAGAAATAGTAATGATTTTAAAACAACGGTATAAAAATAAATATTACACCAATGTAACTACACAAAAATTAAACCCTACTAGCCAGTTAGTGGCCGAAGCAATGTCGATGCCCGTACAAGCTAATAAAGCAATTGTTGGGCAAAATGCATTTGCACATTCTTCTGGCATTCATCAAGATGGTGTGATTAAAAAAAGAGAAACTTACGAAATTATAAACCCAATTGATGTTGGGATTGACCAATCGAGAATTGTATTAACCGCAAGAAGTGGAAGAGCTGCTTTAGCTTACCGAGCTAAAGAAGTAGGTTTTAATTTAGCCAAAGATGAGCTAGACCAAGCTTACGTACACTTTATAAAACTTGCAGACGACTGCAACCAAGTAAACGACGATCAATTACAAACCATGCTTTCACGTTGTTTAATGAGAGCCTAAAGGTTAAGTATGGCAAAAACAATGTTTGATAAAGTATGGGATGCACACGTGGTAAAAGAAATTACTGGTGGCAAGCAGGTAATTTATATTGACCAGCACTTTATTCACGAAGTAACCTCACCACAGGCTTTTGATGGTTTGCGCAAAAGAGGTATTGAGGTTTTTAGAAAAGATAAAACGGTGGCAACAGCAGATCATAATGTACCAACTATAAATCAACATTTACCTATAAAAGAAGAATTGTCGCGCAAGCAAGTGGATACCTTAATTAAAAACTGTAAAGATTTTGATATTGAGCTATACGGTTTGGGACATAAAAACCAAGGTATTGTACATGTAATTGGTCCGGAGTTGGGCATTACTCAACCGGGTATGACCATAGTTTGCGGAGATAGCCACACTTCTACACACGGCGCATTTGGCAATATTGCATTTGGCATTGGCACCAGCCAAGTAGAGCAGGTGCTTTCTACCCAATGTTTAATTTTAGGTAAGCCTAAAAAGATGAGAATTAAAGTTACCGGTAAAGTTGAAAAAGGGGTAACTGCTAAAGATATTATTTTGCACATCATATCAAAAATGACGGTTGGTGGATGCACGGGTTATTTTATAGAATATGCTGGTGAAGCAATTACTAATCTTTCTATGGAAGGAAGAATGACGGTTTGTAATATGAGTATAGAAATGGGCGCAAGAGGTGGAATGATTGCGCCCGATGAAAAAACAATAGCCCATCTTAAAGATAAAAAAAACGCCCCAAAAGGGGAAGCTTTTGAAAAAGCAACAGAAAAATGGTTGGCCTTAACTACTGATGAAGCTGCCAAATTTGATAAAGAGATAACATTTAATGCAAGCGATATTCAGCCAATGATTACCTACGGTACTAATCCAGGAATGGGTATTTCTATTAACCAAACTATACCAATTTCAACTTCCGATTCGCAAACTAAGTCGCTAAATTATATGGCATTTAAGCAAGGCGAAAAAATGGAAGGTAAACAAATACAACATGTTTTTATTGGTAGCTGCACCAACTCGCGCATTGAAGATTTGCGATTGGTAGCCAATTTTGTAAAAGGAAAACAAAAAGCCAAGCACGTAAAAGTGATGGTAGTACCAGGTTCTAAAAGTGTAGAATTAACTGCTAGAGCAGAAGGCTTAGATAAAATTTTTGAAGCTGCTGGTTTTGAATTAAGGCAAGCTGGTTGTTCGGCATGTTTAGGTATGAATGAAGACAAAATACCTGCGGGGGAATATTGCATTTCTACCTCTAACAGAAATTTTGAAGGAAGACAAGGGCAAGGAGCAAGAACCATATTGGCCAGCCCATTAATGGCAGCAGCAGCAGCTATTGAAGGTAAAATTGTTGATGTAAGAGCATATTTAAACTAATGGAAAAGATAAATAAATTAAGCACAACGGCAGTTCCATTAGCTATGGAAGATATAGATACTGATCAAATAATACCTTCCCGTTTTTTAAAAGCAATTTCGAGAGCAGGTTTTGGTGATAATTTATTTAGAGATTGGAGGTACGATAAAGCCGACAAGCCGATACCTAGCTTTATATTAAACAACCCATTGTATAATGGCGAAATTTTAATAGCGGGTAGAAATTTTGGCTGTGGCTCCAGCCGTGAACACGCTGCTTGGGCTTTAGTAGATTATGGATTTAAAATAGTAGTGTCCAGTTTTTTTGCCGATATTTTTAAAGGCAATGCGCTTAACAATGGCATCTTACCAATAACGGTTAGCGAAACAAATTTACAAGCTTTATTAAAAATTGTTAACCTTAACCCAAAAGCAATTTTTGAAGTAGATTTAGCAGCGCAAAGTTTTTGTTATAAAGAAGCATTAAAAATTAACTTTGAAATTGATGCCTATAAAAAAGAATGTTTGCTAAACGGTTACGATGATATAGATTATTTGTTGAGCATTAAGCAAGATATAGTAGCTTACGAAAGTTTGTAAAACTATTGATTATGAAAAAGGAAATTGCAGTTTTAAAAGGAGATGGTATTGGCCCAGAAGTGGTTGACCAAGCACTTAAAGTTTTAAGTGTTGTAGCACAACAAGCTAATATTGAATTTGATTTTAAGTTTGGTTTAATTGGTGGAACTGCTATTGAAAAAACAGGGCAAGCTTTACCAACAGCAACTATTGATTTATGTAAAGCTGCCGATGCCGTTTTGTTGGGTGCAATTGGTGACCCCAAATATGACAACGACCCAACTGCAGCAGTTAGGCCAGAGCAAGGTTTACTTTCTTTAAGAAAAGAGTTAAACCTATTTACCAATGTTAGGCCAATAAAATTGTATCCAGCACTAAATCATCTATCGCCTTTAAAAAAGGAAAAATTAGAAGGTGTTGATATGGTGATTTATCGCGAATTAACAGGCGGTATTTATTTTGGAAAAAAAGAAAAAGGCGAAGACTATGCATCTGACTTATGCATTTATTATAAAGAAGAAATAGAACGAGTAGCGCATTTGGCTTTCGCAGCAGCAACAAAAAGAAACAACAAATTATGTTTGGTAGATAAAGCTAATGTGTTAGAAAGTTCGAGATTATGGCGTAAAGTTGTGCAAGGTATGTCAGCAGATTACCCTAATGTAAAAGTAGCATATTTATACGTGGATAATGCTGCGATGCAATTGATTTTAAACCCCAATCAATTTGATGTTATACTTACCTCCAACATGTTTGGCGATATTTTAAGTGATGAAGCAAGCGTGTTAGGTGGTTCTATCGGCTTATTGCCTTCCGCCTCTTTTGGAGATGAGTTTAAATTGTATGAACCAGTTCACGGTTCTTACCCACAAGCTGCTGGTAAAAATATTGCTAACCCAATGGCAACTATACTTTCCGCAGCAATAATGTTGCAAGATTTTGGTTTAGAAAAACAAGCTACCGCAATAGAAGATGCAATAGTAAAATGTATTGAAACCGGTTTTACTACAGCAGACGTTAACCAAAGCAATGGCTACAAATGTTCGGAAGTAGGTAAAGCGGTTTGCAATTTGTTAGTAGCTCAACAAGCTTCTATAATTAATGAAATTTAGAAAACACTTTTTGTGATCTACAATTTAAAAATATTTAACCAATAACTATTTCTTACCTTACCATTAAAAGAACAATGGATATTCAAGAAGAAATAAAAAATTTACAACAAGAAATTGAAAGTAAAAACAAAGCACTAATAGTATTAAAACTAAAATTGGGAGGAGCAGTAATAAACGATTACACCCTTTACAGTAAAGAAGGTGAACCAGTTCAATTTTATAGTTTGTTTGGCGATAAAGACGAATTGCTGATCATTCATAATATGGGCAAAGGTTGCAACTATTGTACACTTTGGGCAGATGGTTTTAATGGAACAGTTAATCATTTTAAAAGTAGAACTAACTGGGCATTGGTATCGCCAGATGAGCCAACAGTATTAAAACAATTTGCAGAAAGCCGTAACTGGAATTTTGATGTTTACTCCTGCAAAGATTCTACCTTTAAAAAAGATTTGGGGTTCGTTTTGGAAAACGGGTCAACTGCTCCGGGTTTTTCTGTTTTTAAAAAAGACACAACAGGTAAAGTAATTCACTATGCTTATGATTGGTTTGGGCCTGGCGATTATTTTTCTTCTATTTGGCACTTTATGCAATACTTACCAAATGGCAATAATGGCTGGAGGCCTCAACTAAAGTATTGAGTTTTGTGAAGATATAATTGAGTTTCAATATTGCTCAACTTTCGGAAATAGGTTTGCGAAATTAAGTTTTATTGCACTCGTAGCGTGCTACTATTTTTTAAACTTTATTACGGCTAATAACTTAGAAATAGCCAAAGAAAAATTTAAATTGCTGTAATTTTATGCAAAATATCTTTATGTAGGCTACACTTCTGCAAACATAAATGCTTTTACGAGATGCTTATGTGACTAGAAGAAGTGTGAGAAAAAAAACTACCCAACCTTTACTTTATACAACAGCAACTCATCATTAGTTAGTAACATTAAATAATTACGGGTAACCTGCACGGCTTTAATGTCGCTAACTTCTTCTGGCAATTCTATGGTGTCTTCTTGCTGCGTCATTAAGTCAACCACGTACAATTTTTCATCTTTATAAAACACCATTTTACTATCAATAACTTGTAGTTGTTTTATGTTGTTAAATAGGTACGATCTAAAATAAGTGCCATACATATCAAACACAAAAATGCCTCGGTTAGGGTCGCTTACAAATAAACGTTTGTCTCGCTCAATCATAAAAGTGGGTTCTAATATGCCACCAAGTAATTTGTCTACTTCAAAGCTTTCTTGTGTAATTTCGTAGTTGGCATTTATTTTTTTTAGCTTTTGTTCGCCTTGTTCAAATACCCAAATGGTGTTATCGTAAGAAGAACACATGGCAGTTGCTTCTTCTATACCAATGGTAGAAAGTTTGTACATTTGCTTAGCCGTCATATTTAAATCTAATGCAATAATGGTATTAAAATCTTTATAAAACACTAAGGGTTGAAACGGATTGCTGGCATCAATTGCAGTAACATCGCCAAATTGGTTTTCGCTAAAAATTGCAGAAAGTGAACCTAACGAATCTAACTTTATTACATTATTTTCGTTGTTAACAACAAAGGCATTTTTTAGTTCGTCAGCACCAAAAACGGACCCTTCTACCGGAAAAGATTTTATTAGCTTATAACTATTTTGTGCAGATGCGTAACTAAAGCATCCTATAAAAAATACAATAACTACTAGTTTATGTATAATGAAGTAATTCAACTGTTTTGCCATTAAATTTTGCATAAGTAAAGTGATTTATCCAATCACCAAGATTAATAAAAGTACTGTTTTTGTTTAGAGGGTAAACTACCGGCGTATGCCTGTGGCCAAATATAAAATAATCAATAGTATTGTTTGTTAATTTTAGTTGTGCATATTGCACCAACCATTCTTTTTCGCCTTTAAAACTGTGGGTAAGGCCATTATATTGTTGGTTGCCGCTAATGCTCCATTTACGGGCCAACCAAATGCCAATACGTGGGTGTAGCCAACCAAACAACCATTGGCACAGCTTGCTGGTAAAAACTATTTTCAACAATTTGTAAGCGCCGTCGCCAGGGCCAAGGCCATCGCCATGTGCTAAATGAAACTGTTTGTTATTGATGGTTACGTTCATTGGTTTGCGTATAACGGTAATGTTCAATTCGTCTTTTAAATAATTAAACATCCACATATCATGATTTCCGGTAAAATAATAAACGGCAATGCCAGCATCGGTAAACTCGGCTAACTTACCCAACAAGCGGGTGTAACCTGCCGGAACTGCTGCGCCATAATCGTACCAAAAATCGAAAACATCGCCCATTAGATATAAGGCAGCACAGTTTGGTTTAATGTGATTTAACCAAGCCACTACTTTACGTTCGCGCAGCAAACTGCTTTTAGCATCGGGCGCCCCCAAATGAAAATCGGAAGCAAAATAAACAAACTTGTTTTTAGGCAATTGCACAATGGCGGTAAAGATAATAGGCTAAAGTTTAACACATTAATATTTTAAAATTTATTGTGTGTAAATTTATTTATTACCATAGCTTTGCAAAAATTATTTTATTAAGATGGCTATTATTGATACACACGCTCATATTTATTCAAAAGAGTTTTCGCAAGATGAAGCTAAGATGATTAACCGAGCCAAACAAACTGGCTTAGAAGCTATTTTTTTACCCAATATTGATATTGAAAGTATTAAACCAATGTTGCGGTTAACGGAAACCTACCCTAACTTTTGTTATGCTTTAATGGGCTTGCACCCTTGTTCGGTAAAAGAAAATTATGAGGAAGTTTTACAACATATAAAATCTTATTTTGCCACGCATAAATTTTACGGCATTGGCGAAACAGGTTTAGACTATCATTGGGATTTAACTTTTAAACAACAACAACAAGCTGCACTTAGAATACAAATTGAATGGGCCATTGAATTAAAGTTACCACTTATTTTGCACACCCGACAATCATTTGAAGATACTTTTGAAATTGTAAGCGAATACAAATGCGATCAACTAAAAGGCATTTTTCATTGTTTTGGTGGTAGCGCAGCAGCTGCTCAAAAGGTAATTGACTTAGGTTTTTACATTGGCATTGGCGGCGTAGTTACTTTTAAAAATAGCAACTTAACGGAAACGATTGCAGCAACGCCTTTAAACAAAATATTAATTGAAACCGACAGTCCATATTTAAGCCCGGTACCTTATAGAGGTAAACGTAACGAACCAGCCAACACCAAATACGTTGTTGATAAAATTGCAGCAATTAAAAATTTAAGTGTTGAAGAAGTGGAAACAACTACTACAAAAGCTGCTAAGGTTATTTATGGGTTGGGGGGAGAATAGTACTTGCTATTGTAGCAAATTATAAGTTTCACTTGGTGGAAATAGTAATTCAATTCCCTTTGGTCTAATTTTGAATAATGGGCCTTTTTCAATTACTTTTCCTTTTGAATTTCTCTTTATAAGATGATCAACCGTAATAATTCCTTGTTGTAACAGCAAATCAAACTGCGAAATAATAGGGCCTTTTGTATGTTCAACTATAGAATATTGAAAATACTCTTTACCATCTTCTATTATACTATCTGCTTCTACCCAAAACGTTTCACCGTGCTTTTCCGCTAACCTACTATGTAGTTTAGCTAAAGTCCAAACAACAAAATCATTAATTTCCACATCGTCAGAATACTCAACAAGTTGTTCAATTTCTGTGTCTATTCTCAAACTAAGGCCTTGGCTGTTTTTATTAATAGTAGAAACCGTACAATATAATTTAAAATCTCTTTCTCTATAATAGCCAAAAGCATCTAATATTTCTGCTGAGCTTTTAAATTTGCTTAACGACCAATTGGGTACTTGAGCAAATAAATTTTTTCTATTATTTTTCTTACCACGAAAACTCTTCAACTCAATACCTTTAAAATCAGGTTGCATTGAAGAGTTTATATTAATACCTAACAATGTTTCTAATGTTCTTCCAACTGAAGTGTCGGCATTTATCATAGAAAGTATTGGGCCTTTGGCAGCAATTTTCTTTAATAGCAGAAGCAGTTCATTAGCCACTTTACTTTCAGCTAAGTTAATTTGACTGATTAACTCTTTAAGAGGGTTCGTATCTTTTGAAGATAACAAATTTTCTATATCTATTTGAGTTAGATTGAAAATGTGTAAACAGTTTTGAAATGGAATTATAGCGATTAGATCATTCGCATTTGCAAATGAAGTCAGTTTGTAAAACCAAATTCTTGGATCTCCATTTTTAGTGCTTGGTCTATAAAGAGAAGCTTTTGATTCCAAAACTTTCTTTGCAATATAAATTTTAGCTGGATAAAGTACCTTGTTAACGGGGCCTTGTTTTTGTTCATTATAATTATGAATCTTTTCTTTTTGTAGAAAATTTCTAACAGAAGCCGTTGCATCCATTATTGATTTTGTTAGCCCATTTTGAGTTGGTTCTATTAAAGTTAAGGAGACTTGGTTTTTTGTGAGTAATGCTATTCTACTTTGCTCTAATTTGGTTAGACTTCTCATTTTATTTAATGTGTTTCAAAATCTCCGTTGCAACAGCTCTTGCCAATAATGGAGGTACAGCATTGCCCACAAGTGTAAACTGTGGGACCTCCGTTTTTCTTTTGTTTCCTCCAGTTGATCTTTTACCTTGAAATACAAAAGAATCATCAAAAGATTGTAGCCTTGCCATTTCACGAACAGTTAAGGCACGTGGTGAATTAAAATGAACATAATCATCAGGAATAGTCATAATGGTAGCGCTTTGACTGTCAGGTTTCAATAAATTATAATTTCTTTTTTGTGAGCTTAAGCCTTTAGATTTAAGTGCAGGTTTGGCTGCTTTGTAACCACCTTTTTCAATAATTATTTTCAGCCGTTGAACTACTTCAATATTTTGATTGCTTGTTTTATGGTTATGCAATTCATCAAATATTTTTTTTCCGTTTTCTAATGCATCTTTATCTTTTACATAAAAGGGTGGAGAAACATTGTACTTTTTATTTAACCTTCCCTTTCTACTCCATTCTGAATATTGTGCAACACCTTTAGTTCCATTCTTTCCTTCAATAGATCTTTTTTTAATCAACTTAGCATACTCTTTTGATTTTCCGTTGTAAGTACTTTTTAGTTCTACATCTTCATAATGTTTAGCTTCTTCGTTATTACCAATAAAATCCAAGTCATAAAGCGCCTCAAAAACGGTAACTTTTTCTTTTTCAGTTACAGTAGGTGGAATACTTTCGATCAATTTTTGATCTTTTCTACAACCAATAAATAACACCCGTTCTCTGTTTTGTGGAACACCGTAATTAGATGCATTTACAACAAGTGGCTTATTAATGTTGTACAACCGAATATCTTTTAATATTGCATCAAGTCGCTCTAACTTATCGTCACTACAAAATGTTTTTACTATACTAATACAACTTTCAAACGAAGCCGTATAAATACCTAATGATGTTTTTATATTATTGATAGCCTTTGAATATTGTGGAGAAATATTAAGGTTGTCAAAAGAGGTTGTTATATTTTTTACAATACTGTCTAAAGATAAATGATTTATAAAGTCTGTAAATGGTGTTACAAAATCATCATCATCTATATAGCACAAATCTCTTTCTTTTATAATTTGAGATTGAAGCTTTTGAATTTCTGTTTTCCTCAACAAAAGGTTAAACCCGTGTCTAATAGTATTTATTCGTGAATCGGTTTTACTAGTTTTATAGTCTACTATTTTAGGAGTTAATTTTTTGAAGCTAACATCAAGATTTTTAATGTATTCAGAATGGGATACTTTTAATTTTTCAGGATCTTGTTTCTCAAAATCAACCCTGCGAATTAGATTTTCTAATATTTCTTTGTTTGAATTGTTCTCTCTTATCAACTCCCAAATAAATGTTTCTAGCTTTCCTATTTCTTTTACATCAATAATTGATTTAATCTCTTCAATTATTTTGTCTTTAATTTTTCCTTTTTCTTTGGTAAGAATTCCCTTCACATTTTCCATTACAAAATACTTAGGTTGGTAAGTCTTTATTATTTCTAAATATTGAGCAAATAAATCATCTTTCTTATCAAATTTTCTTCTTTTACCAGCAAGGCTAAAACTTTGGCAAGGTGGTCCGCCACAGATAACATCAACTGCTTTGTTGTTTAGTTTTTCTTTTAAATTTTTTTTGAAATCATATTCCGTAATATCTTGACATAAGAAATCAGCATCTAAACCAAGTTGGTGATTATACCTTACTATATGAGTGAGTTCGCAGTTTTCATTTATATCACTACCAAGCAAAAATTTGAAAGATTTGTTTTCTACTTCTGCTTGAAGAAATCCTTCACTAAAACCTCCAGCACCAGCAAAAAAATCAACTAATGAATAGCTTGTATTATGTTTTTCTTCAGGCTTTGAAACAATATTGACTTTGGTTTCGGCTTGATAAGCTTTAATCATTGCATTCAGCTTTTCTTTTATCTCACTATTTGTAAAGCATTTTTTACTTGAATTGTGTAGAAATTCATTTGCTCTATCTTTCAAATAGGTTAGAAAATGATTTATTGCCTTAGCCTCTTTCAAATCGCCTTTTATTAGTTGCAGCTTTTTATCAAACTTAGTTTTATCAATCTTTTCTTTAGTAGAAAGTTTAATTTGCTGACCATTGCAATTAATCCTTAAATGGATCGGGCATTGGCCTCCTTTATTTGGTTTATCTAAATAATAATTTATTGTTGCCATATACGGACTTTTTTTTGCGGACACGGACAATATTACGGACAATCTGTATTTATTTATAACTTATCGTCAACTACTTTATTACTTTGCAGAAAAGAAAGAAATAAAATTATATAAGGTTTTCTACCGTTGGCATGTAGTTGTCTGTAAAATTGCCTATCTTCAAACAATGAAATTTTTCATAAACTTATGCATCATATCATTTTTTAGCCTCAACTCTTGCTTGGCACAACAAAACGAGTTTTCTTTAAAAAATCAGCATCTTACCAAAATAAAAAAACAA
>Ga0209303_1001310_pt1 | contig 15674 bp, 12 predicted proteins | sample SidtaG_3_FD_187449 | JGI IMG/M metagenome (GOLD analysis project Ga0209303, IMG submission 187449) | Marine algal microbial communities from Sidmouth, United Kingdom - Sidmouth_Asex1 metaG (SPAdes) (version 2) | ecosystem: Host-associated > Algae > Red algae > Unclassified | place: Sidmouth... | reverse complement strand
CCGGTGTCTACGACGGCGTGCTTGTCTTCGCCACCGCCGCGTTGCCCGGCAAGCTGCACCAGGTGGCGCCGCACATCGCACAGGTGGGGCTGGGCGCCCAGTTCGCGGCCGCCCTGTGCGCCAATGCCGACTGGTTCGCGCGGCTGCCCGATGACGTGCGCCAGGCGCTGGCCGACGCTGCGCACGCTGCCAGCCGGTGGTACCGGACGTCGTTGACGAGCGCTGCCGGCGAGGCACTGGACACGATGGTCGAGGAAGGGGCGAGCCTGCACCGGGCATCGGACCGGATGCGCGCCGACTGGGCGGCGGCGATGGATGACGCCGCGGGTCGGTGGGTCGATGAACTGGAGCGCCGTGGCCTGCCGGCGGCCGGGTTCCTGGCCGCCTACATGGAGGCGATGCGCGCGGCGGGTGCGACGCCGGTGCGCGACTGGGATCGCTGATCCGTGCCGGCGCTGATTCTCGTGCGCCGTGCGGCCGGCGCACTCGGTGCGCTGCTGATCGCGGCGCTGCTGCTGCTGATCGTCGTCGATGTGCTCGGCCGCAACCTGTTCGGCCGTCCGTTGCCCGGCACGCCCGAACTGGTCACGCTGTCCATCCTGGTGATCGTGTTCCTGCTGGCGCCCGAAGCGGTGGCGCGTGGCCGCCTGGCGCGCAGCAACGCCCTGCAGCGTGGTCTGGCCGCGACGCGTCCACGTCTGGCACGTGTGCTCGCGCACGCTCACGACCTGGCCGGCATGCTGGCCTTCTCGATCGTGCTGATCGGGACCTGGCCCCTGCTGATCCGGGCCATCGTGCGGGACGAGTTCGTCGGCTCGATCGGCGAATTCATCGCGCCGGTCTGGCCGGTGCGGCTGGCCGTGCTGGTCGGGTCGGGCTTGCTGGTGATCGAGTTCGCGCGTCGCCTGTGCCGGCGATGGTCGCGGTCGATCGACTCGTGACCACGCCGCCCGGGCGCCCGTGACACCGCTGGCGATCGGCTACGGCGCTCTGGTACTGGCGCTGTTCGCGATCCTGGCCGGAGTCAGCGTTCCCGTGGCGCTGATCCTGGCAGCCTTCGGCGGCGTCTGGGCGATCAAGGGATCGCTGGAACTGGCGGTGACGCTGGTGGCACAGGCCGCCAACGAAAGCATCGCCAGCTACTTCTTCGGCGTGATCCCGCTGTTCGTGATGATGGGGTTGATCGTCGCCGAGACCGGCATCGCCCGCGACGCCTTCACGGTCGCGGCGATCGGCAGTCGCAGGATGCGTGGCGGGCTCGGCATCGCCACCGTGCTGGCGAACGCCGTGTTCGCCGCGATCACCGGTGTGTCGGTCGCCTCGGCGGCGGTGTTCGCTCGCGTCGCGGTTCCCGAGATGCGACGCCACGGGTACTCGTTGCGCTACGCCACGGGCGTGGTGGCCGGCAGTTCGGTGCTCGGCATGCTGATTCCGCCCAGCCTGCTGTTGATCGTCTACGCGATCTTGGCGGATCAGTCCATCGGGGAGCTGTTCTCGGCCGGCATCGTGCCGGGACTGCTGCTGGTCGCGTTGTACGCGCTGGGGTTGGGCGTGCACGCGTTCGCGACCGGGCAGGGTGGCACGAAGGCGGCCGCCCTCGAACCGATCGACGGGGCGGCGTACGGTGCCTGGCAACTGGTGTCGATGAGTCTGCCGCTGCTGTTGCTGGCGACGCTGGTGCTGGGCGGTCTTCACCTGGGCTGGTTCACGCCGGTCGAGGGCGGGGCGATCGGCGCGTCGGGTGCCTGGCTGCTGGCGCTGCTGCGCGGGCGCCTGCATCGCACCGTGATCACCCGGGTGCTGCTCGAGACCGGGATGATCACGGCGTCCATCTGCGTGTTGATCATCGCCGCCCGGACCTTCGCCCGGATGCTGTCGTTCGCGGGCATTCCGGCAGGGATCGCCGGTTGGGTGCTCCAGGTGCAGCCGGGCTACTGGGGCTTGATGCTCGGTTGGGTGGCGTTGCTGATCCTGATGGGCACGGTGCTGGACAGCGCCTCGGTCCTCTTGATAGCGGTGCCGATCATGTTGCCGGTGGTGGCGCCGCTGGAACTGGACCTGGTCTGGTTCGGGATCGTCAGCGTGATCAGCGTCGAGATCGGATTGCTGACCCCGCCGTTCGGCCTGTCGGTGCACACCATCCACGCCACGCTGGATGACGGGAACCTGCGCCCGGGTGACATCTTCCTGGGCAGTGTTCCCTACGTGCTGGCGATGCTGGTCCTGCTCGGCTTGCTGATCGCGCAGCCGTGGCTGGCGGGAGGCGGCACGTCGGGCTGAACCCCCCCGGGGCGGGCGGGGCACCCGATGAGGCTATCGCTGTTCATCGGGTGGCCGCCGCGCGCTGATCGCTACTGGCCCGGAGCACGGTAGCCGGGCGATTTCTCGACCGCGGCATCGACCTCTTCGGGCGTCATCAGCACCGTGGTCCTGATGACCACCCCCGCCGGAGCGGCGAGCACGGTCAACGCCGCCGCGCTGGCATGATCGGGAAAATCGACGGTCGCGAACACGTCGACCCGCTCCCCGAATCCGTAGTAGACGGGGGATTCGAGGGTTCCGTCCAGCGCCTCTATGACGCTCTTGATCGCTTCTCGGCGCCGCGATCCTCCCTCCTTGGCCAGTCCCTTGGCCGCCTCGTCCGTGTAGATGCCCTGCATCAGGTATTTCGGCATGGTGCTTGTTCTCGGTGGAAAGTGGGGTAGCAGCGGTTCGCTACCTGTAGTGACCGACCAGGCAGTTCTGCCCGTCCACCGTGACGTAGAAGCTCACCTTCTCGACCGCTTCTTCGCTGCCCGGTCTCGGCCACCAGTACGTGGCGGTCTCGATCTCGCCGCCGGTATCCCGGTCGAGCAGTTCGCCCAGGTTGACCCCCTTCGCATCGGTCAGATCGTGGCTGGGAGTGCCGACCAGGCTGGCCAGGCCGCCATGCGCGGTCATCATGAGATCATCGGTGCCTTGCTCGAAGCAGGCGACGTACAGGTCCCGGTCCTTGAAGCCGTCCGAGCCGGCCGTGAAGCTTTCGAGCGCCGCCTCCTTGTCCGCCTCGACGGCGACGATCGCCCGTTCAAGCATGGCCCTGGCCTCTTCGGCGGTACCGAAGTCGTCCGCCGCCGAGGCCGAAGCGCTCGACAGCAGTGCGGCCGATGCGGCGGCGGCCAGAAATCTTCTCGTGTTCACTGGATTCCCCTGATTTCGTGTGAATGGCATGGAGCACGATCAGGCTGCGGGCGGGGCATTGATCCTTCGTTACCGCTGCGTTACCGCCGTACCGGGATCGGGCCCGGTCTTTTCTTGTTACCCTGCGGGCCAGGGCCTGGCGCTTGCTCCGGCAAGCGAGTCGATCGAGAGGGGCTGGTGCATCGTCTGGTGACCTCATGCTCGGCAACACCGTAGGTGGCACCCCCGGGCCCCCGAGCCTGCATCTGTTCGGCCTGCCGCGACTGCTCGATGCCGAGCAGCGGCCGCTTGGCGTTGGCGGCAGGAAGTCGATCGGCCTGCTCGCCTATCTGGCGCTCACCGGTCCGCAGGTCCACTCCAGGGAGCGACTGTCGGGGCTCTTCTGGCCCGATCTGGCCGACAAGGACGCCAGGAACAACCTCCGGGTATCCCTGTCACGCATCGCCAGATGCCTGGATGCCGTCGGGGAGCCCGTGATCAGGGCGGGTCGCTCGGCGGGCGTTCGCTTCAACCCGGCCGCCCCGATCCGGTGCGACGCGCTGGAGTTCCAGGCGATCGCCGACGAGGTGGCGGGACACGACCACGACGATCCGCTGTGCTGCGATTCCTGCCATCGGCAACGCGCTCGTGCCGATGCCCTGTACTCGGCCGAGTTCATGCAGGGCTTCCGACTGGACGAATGCGTCGAGTTCGATGACTGGCTGTACGTGCTGAGGGAGCGCATGAAGCGCACGGCGCGGGAGAACCTGAACGCGCTCGCCCGGCAGGCCGACGTGAAGGGGGAGCTCGCGGCGTCCGAGCGATGCACCCGGCGGGTGCTGGAGCTCGATGAGTTCGACGAGGCTGCGCATCGCCGGTTGCTGACCCTGCTGGTGAGCAACGGCGAACGGCAACGGGCCATCGCGCACATCGCGCGGTTCAGGCAGCGATTGAGAACCGAACTGGATGCCGAGCCAGGCGCCGAGACGCGCTCGCTCATGCTGCGGGTCGAGGACGGCAGCCTGGAACGAGCACGGTCTCGCTCGTCCGTCGATCGGGTGCCCGCCATCGAGCGCCGTCCGATCGATGATCCGGTGCCCAACAACCTGCCCGTCGAGCGATTCCCTTACATCGGCAATCGTGCCTCCCTCGAACGGCTCGGCACACGCATCGAGCGCTGCCGTTGCGTCACGTTGACCGGCATAGGCGGGATAGGCAAGACACGTCTGGCCGTGCAGGCCGGTCGCGATCTTCTGCCACGCTTCACGGGCGGGGTGTGGTTCGTGCGACTGTCGTCATCGAGCACGCGCACCGAGATGCTGTCCAACCTGGCCACGGTGCTCGATGTGCGGTTGCACCCCGGAGACGACCCGGTCGTCAGCATCGTGAATCAGCTGGATTCGTCGAGGCGACTGCTGATCCTCGACAACTTCGAGCACCTGTTGCCGGAGTGCGACATCGTGGTCACCTTGCTGGAACGGGTGCCCGGGATGACATTGTTGATCACGTCCCGGCAACGGTTGATGGTCAGCGAGGAATCGGTCTTCCCGCTCGCCGGGCTGCACCATCACGGGTCCGATTCACGCACCGAGAGCGATGGGCCCGGGAACGATGCGGCGGACCTGTTCGTCGAGGTGGCCAGGCGGACGGTGCTCGGATTCGATCTCGATGGCTCGCATGCCGACGAGATCGGTCACATCGCCCGACTGGTGGAAGGGCATCCGCTGTCGCTGGTGATCGCGGCCGGCTGGATCGATGGCCTGTCGTGCCAGGGCATCCGCGAGGAGCTGGAGCGAGGGCTGGGCATCCTGGAGACCGATTCCAGCGACGTGCCGGAGCGGCAGCGAAGCGTCCGGGCCACGTTCAACACCTCGTGGGATCGGCTGGATGAGCGTGAGCGCGAGGTGTTCTCCGCGCTCGCCGTATTCGGCGGAGGGTTCGCCCGTCAGGCGGCCCGGCAGATCGTCGGCGCCTCGGTGCAGCAGCTCGCCCGTCTGGTCCGCAAGTCGCTGCTGCAGCACGACCCCGAAAGGGATCGTTACGAGCTGCACGAGCTGTTGCGCCAGTACGCCCGGGAACGACTGGATGCGTCGTCCGTCGTCGATGAGGTGACGACCCTGCACGGCAGGCACTACATGGGGCTGCTGCGCGACATCTCCGCCGGCCAGACCCACGACCAGGCGAGGCGTCATCGGCAACGGTTCAGCGAGGACTTCTTCAACATCCGCCAGGCCTGGTTCCTGATGCTAGAAACGGAGCAGGTGCAGGAGCTGACCCTCGCGGCGCGCGGCCTGCGCATCATGTGCAGCCTGGGCGCGCACTCCCACGACCTTCTCGATCTGCTGCAGCCGGCGCTGCCACTGATCAGCGACGACCGGCGGGATCCTGCCCATCGCGAGCTGGTGCTTCACCTGTTGCTGGCGATCGGCTTCGCCTATCGGTACACCAAGGGGTATTTCGCGCAGGAGCTCGGGGACATCTTTTCCAGGGCCTACGCCCTGACCGACGGTCTCGACACCTCTCCCGAGCTGTTCGTCGTCCTGTACGGTCGATGGTCGTTCAACTTCACCAACGGGCGAATGCGCGAGAATGCCGAAATCATCTCGCAGTGGCGCGCACGCATCGCACGGCGAAATGCCACGTTCCAGGCGTTGCCCTACGTCAGGGACGCAGCATTCATCATCGACATGCTGGAAGGCCCGCAACGGCAGAACCAGGGGGAACTGAGTGCTGCCCGTGCGCTCATGCTGGACGGGCTGCGACGGGAAGATCCCTCCCGATCCGCCTCGATCCTGGGCAACTACGGCCTCGATTTCTCGGTCAGCGGTCGGCATTGGCTCGCCATCAACCAGTGCATCGCCGGTGACCTGGACGACAGCGAGCGGACGATGAGCATGGCGAACGATGTCGCCGAGAACGAGAACAATCCGTATCTGAGCATGTTCGTCGCGTTCGGCCAGATCATTCTCGCCACGCTGCGGCGGGACGTGGTGCAGATCCTTGTCCACGCGGCGCGGGTGAGCAGCCTGGTGTCGGAGCACCGGATCTTTCACGCGTTCCAGTATCACTCCGACATCTGTTCGGCGTACGCGCTCGGGCTGCAGGATGCCCAGAGCGATGTCGAGCCGTTGCGAGCCATCGTCGATCGGGATGCCGGCATACCGATCTTTCGTCTGTTCGATGTGCAGTTGCTCGCCGAAGCGCTGGTTCGTGCCGGCAGCCCCGAACAGGCCATCTCCCGCATCGAGACCGCGACGGCGTCCGCACGGCGGAGCGGCGTGCTCATCCACCTTTCCTCCAGCCATCGAATCGTCGGGGACGCGCATGCCGCGATGGGCGAGCCTTCAAGGGCCAGGGCATCGCATCAGCAGGCGCTCGATGTCGCCGAGGACCAGGGAGCGGGGTTGTACCAGTTCCGCGCCGTTCGGGCGCTGGCTCGATCTCACGTGGCCATGGGCGATCCTTCCGCCGCGCAGGCGCTGCTCTCGCAGGCCGTCGGTCGATTCAATGGGTGCCGGGAACTGCCGGAGTACCAGGCGGCGGTGGACTCGCTGCGCGAGCGGGACGATCCGTAGCGTCCGACGCTTGTACCCGTTCAGTGGATGTCGAGCGGTACCCTGGGCACCGGATCGTATCGTGTCCGGCCGGCACGGCGGACGATCATGCGATGCACGGCGGGTGGGCCGTCGTCGGCGTGCAGGGCACGCAGGCGATCGCCGATGAAGGCGTCGTCGCGGGTGGCCCGCTCGTTGTAGCGCAGGTACTCCGTCCAGGTGGGCACCTGATAGCTTTCGGTCCAGCGCTCGGGGTGTTCCAGATCCCTGGACAGCGTCCAGCGGCGGGCGCCATCGCGTCGGCGCATGCGGCGACGCTCGGTCATCACGTCCAGGAAGTCCTGCGTGTCCGCCGTCAGGATCCGGTACTCGACGGTGATCGCGATCGGACCGCTGCGCGGCAGCAGGTCCAGCTCGACGTTCGGGCGTTGCCAGCGGTTCAGCGGGTCCAGGTCGAGCCGTTCGCGATCCGGCAGCGGTACCAGGCGGCCGAGGGCGGCACCCGCCAGCATGCCCAGTGCGGCCCACAGCAGCGCGTTGCCGAGCCCCGACCCTTCGGCCACGTGGCCCCACAGCCAGCTGCCCGAGGCCATGCCGCCGAACGCTGCCATCTGGTAGAGCGACAGCGCGCGACCCAGCACCCAGCGTGGCGTCGACAGCTGCACCGTGACGTTGAAGGTCGACAGCGCGGTGACCCAGCAGGCGCCACCGAGCAGCAGTGCCGCGGAGGCGATCCACACGTTGGAGGCGGCGGCCAGCACCGAGGCGCACAGGGCGAAGCCCGTGAACGTGCCGCGCGCCAGCGTCTCGCTCGACACCCGCGTTCGCAGCGGGGCCAGGGCGAACGCACCGGCCACCGCGCCCGCGCCGAACGCGCCGAGCAGCAGGCCGTAGACGAGGGCCGAGCCCGAACCGAGCGCGCGTGCTTCCAGAGGCAGCAGCGCCAGTACCGCGATGCTGGTGAACCCGAACGCGAAGGCTCGCAGCATCACCTTCACGATATTCGGCGACAGCGCGACGTAGCGCAGCCCCTCGGTGATGGCCGAGCCGAGCGGCGTGCGCGGCAGGGTGCTCCTGGCGATGCCGGGGCGCCAGCGCAGCAGCGTCCCGATCAGCAGCGCATAGCTGGCGGCATTGACCGCGAACGCGGCGGCCGCGCCGGCGGCCACCACGATCGCGCCGCCGGCGGCAGGACCCACGCTGCGCATCAGGTTGAAGCCGACGCTGTTCAAGGTCACGGCCGCGGGCAGGTGCTCGCGTGGCACCATGTCGCCGACCGAGGCCTGCCACGCCGGGTTGTTCAGGGCCCCGCCGCAGCCGATCAGGAACGTGAACCCGAGCAGCGACCACGGCCCGATCAGGCCGAACCAGACGCAGCCTGCGAGCAGGACCGACACCACCAGCATGAAGCTCTGGGCCGCCAGCATCACGCGGCGTCGGTCGAAACCGTCCGCCACGGCGCCGGACAGCAGCGACAGCGTCACCACCGGCAGGGTGGTGGAGGCCTGCACCAGTGCGACCATCGATGCCGAGCTGGTCAGCGAGGTCATCAGCCAGGCGGCACCGACGCCCTGTACCAGCCCGCCGAAGTTGGAGGACAGGTTCGCCAGCCACAGGCGACGAAACGCGGGCGTGCGGAACGGTGCCAGTGCACCACCGGTGTCCGGGGAGTCGTTCAGTGCGGGACGAGCCTCGGTCGGTGCCGGTGGTGGACGTCCATCATGACATCAGCACCCGGAACGAACTGCCTGACGACGTGCCTGCGCAGCGAATGTGTACACTTCTGCTCCTCCCGTCAGAATATCGCCGTCTCGTTCGGAAGCCATGAGCACAGCCGAGAACATGGTCGAGATCCGCAACGTCTCCAGGACATTCGGCCAGACCACGGCGGTGCGGGACGCCAGCCTGAGCTTGAAGCGTGGCGATTTCCTCACCGTGGTGGGTCCCAGCGGCTGTGGCAAGACGACGCTGCTGCGCATGATCGCAGGCTTCGATGCGCCGTCCGCGGGCCAGATCGTCATCAACGGGCAGGATGTGGCGTCGGTTCCGGCCTATCGGCGCTCGATCGGCATGGTGTTCCAGCGACTGGCCCTGTTTCCCCACATGAGCGCCGGCGACAACGTGGCCTTCCCGCTGCGCATGCGGCGCTTCGATCCGGAACGGATTCCCGTGCTGGTGGAGCAGTACCTGAATCTGGTGCAGCTTGGCCACCTGGTCGATCGCAAGCCCCACCAGCTGTCCGGCGGTCAGCAGCAGCGGGTCGCCATCGCGCGGGCACTGTCGTTCAGCCCCGACCTGCTGTTGCTGGACGAGCCGCTGTCGGCACTGGACAAGAAGCTGCGCGAGGAGATGCAGCTGGAATTCCGGCGCATCCAGCAGGAGCTGGGCGTGACCACGATCAACGTCACCCACGATCAGCGCGAAGCGCTGGTCATGTCCGATCACATGATCGTGATGGACGAGGGCGTCGTGCAGCAATCGAACACGCCGCGGCAGATCTACGGCAATCCCGCCACGCGCTTCGTGGCAAGCTTTCTCGGCGTCACCTCCCTGTTCCGGGGCACCGTGGCAGCGGTCGAGGCGAACGGCATGTCTGTCGACCTGGGCGATGTGCGGATGCGCGCGCGCGCCAGCGCGGATGCATTCGCGCTCGGTGATGCGATCGAGTGCGCCGTGCGGGCAGAGCGAATCACTTTGCTCGATGGCCGCGGCGAAGAACCGGACAACGTGGTGCCGGGTACCGTTCGTCAGCGCATCTTCGAAGGGGATCGGACGGTGTACGAGATTCTCGTTCCCGACATGAACGATGCGTCCGTCTACGTGTTCGACCACGGATCCGCGCCGCGCGCCGAGCATGCCGTGGGCGCCGTCGTGCGTCTTGGCTGGGATGCCGGATCGTTCTACGCCTTCCCCGCGTTCGACTAGGGAGCCTCTGCACAATGCGCCACCCCCTGCACTGTCCAGAGCGGTTCCGGAACCAGGCGGAGCTCGCAGGCGGTAGTGGTGCTACCGCCAAGCGCTCCAACGCAGGGCCGGGACCGCTCTGGACGACCCTTCGAGTTCATGCCCGCGCTGTATCGGGTGCGAGCCGCCCCGGGCCGCGTTGGCGCCCTCGACGGTGGAACCCCCACCGCGCTTCGGGCGCCGCCTTGCCCTGCACGCCGAGCGGCTCGTGCAGGGGGTGGCGCACTGTGCAGAGGCTCCCTAGCCGTTTCGCCCTGCAGACCTTCAACCGGAGAAACCCAGAGATGAGAAGACGACAGATCACGGACTCACGACGACGAACGGTGCTGAAGGCCGGCACCGCCGCCGTGGGTGCCATGGCGTTCCCTGCGCTGCTTCGGGCCAACGAGAAGCCGAAGGAGCTGATCGTGCGTGCCTGGGGCGGGGCCTGGGGTGAGGCGTTGAAGGCCGGCGTGGCCGATCCCTTCACCGCCGCGACCGGCATCGAGGTGCGTCTGGACTTCACCGAGGACAACGAGATCAAGCCTAAGATCTGGGCGGCCGTCGATCAGGGGCGGGTGCCGCCGATACACGTCAACTGGGACACCTCGACCAACGCGACGATCTCCGCGCTGCGCGGCGTCACCGTCGACCTGAGCGATCTGTCGAATCTGGAAGGGTTGCTGCCGCTGTCGCAGCCCGTCGGGCTCGAGGGCTACCCGCTGGTGAACACCTACGCTTACGTGTACGTGTGCGCCTATCGGCCGGAGGCGTTCCCGGACGGTCCGCCCGAATCGTGGAAGGTGATGATCGATCCGAAGTACAAGGGCCGGATCGCGCTGTACGACGACGGCATCGGCTTCAACCCGATCGCCGTGATCGCCGGTGGCGGCACGTTCGAGGATATACCGGACAACATGGAGCCGGGCTACGAGTTCTACCGGCAGCTGAAGGCCAACGAGCCTTTGCTGGGCGAGGATGCCGACTTCACGACCTGGTTCCAGAACGGCGAGATCGATGTTGCCTGCACCATCTCCGTCAATGCCCGCGCCGCGCAGCAGAACGGCATCGATGTCCGCTGGACGGTCCCCGAGGAGGGTTGCAAGGTGGACACCGACGGTCTGTGGATACCGCAGGGCTTGCCGGCGAACGAGGAATACTGGGCGAAGGAGTTCATCAACTTCGCGCTGTCCAGGGAAGCTCAGGAGAAGTGGTGCTCGATGCTCGGGCTGCCGCCGGTGTATCCGGGCATCGCCCCGCCGGAGGATCTGGTCGGTGATCCGTCCTATCCGACCGAGCCTGCGGACTTTGCCAGACTGGTGAGCGTGCCCTCGCCGGTGCTGGTCGAGAACCAGCCGATCTGGTTCGCGAAGTTCAGCGAGATCTTCCAGGGTTGAACGTCTGCCCGGTTCGATAGAGCGTGGATCGCCTGCGTCTGAAGTGGCTCTTGCTGGACAAGCTCGAGGCGCTGGCAGACAGGCTGTGGCCGGACCGGTGGCGGGGCGCCACCGGCTGGCTGTTCATCGCCCCCGCGCTGCTGCTGGTCGGTCTGCTGCTGATCGGACTGGGCTACATGCTCGAGTACAGCCTGCACGAGCTGGACCTGTCCACCTACCGGCTGCGCGATGAATACTCGCTGGGCAACTACGCGTTCCTGATCGAAAAGCCGGTCTATCTGCGGATACTGCTCCGCACCCTGCTGGCGGCCGTGCTGGTAACCGCCATCACGCTGGTGCTGGCGTTCCCGTACGCCTACGTGATGGTCAGGACACCGTCATCGGTGCTCAGAAAGTTCCTGCTGGTCGCCTTGTTCCTGCCGTTCTTCATCGGGCAGGTGGTACGCGCCTACGGCTGGCTGATCATCCTCGGCAAGCAAGGGCTCATCAACGGCGTGCTGGTGAAGCTCGGCTTTCCAACCATGGACCTGATCTACAACTACGGTGCGGTGGTGTTCGGTCTGGTGCAGTACATGCTGCCGTTCGCCGTGCTGTTGATCGTGCCCGCGATCACCGCGATCGGCGAGGACATCGAGCTGGCGGCCGAGAGCCTGGGGGCCGACTGGCTCAAGGCGTTCCGGTACGTGGTGCTGCCGATGGCGAGGCCCGGACTGGTCGGTGCCGGGATCGTCGTGTTCACGCTGACGCTGACCGATTTCGCCATGCCCGAGATCCTTGGCGGGGGCACGACCGACTTCATCGCCAGCGCCATCTACGACAGTTTCTTCCAGCTCTCGAATGCCGGGCTGGGCGCGGCGCTGTCCATCGTGCTGGTCACCATCGGCAGCGTGCTGGTGGCGCTGGTGTTCCGCGTGACCGGTGCCGGCACGTTGAGCATTCGCGACGAACGGTCGTGAACCTGTTGCCGCCCAAGCGCTGGGTGCTGTGGTCGCTGGTCACGTTCTCGCTGGTCACGCTGAGCCTGCCGACGATCATCATCATCGGTGCCTCCTTCACCACCGGCGAGATCATCGAGTTTCCGCCGGACGGGTTCTCGTTCAGATGGTATCAACGGCTGTGGGAGCTGGACGAGTTCACCGATGCATTCGTGCGAACATTCATCGTGTCCGCCATCTGCACGGCGATCGCCGTGCCGGTGGGCACGCTGGCCGCGCTGGCGAGCGTGCGCTATCGCCTGCGCTTCCAGCGCACCATCCAGGTCTACCTGCTGCTGCCGTTCACCATCCCGCTGGTGGTGTCGGGCATCGCGCTGATGATCTTCTTCGGCGAGATCAGGATCCTGGGCAACCTGTGGCCGGTCGGTCTGGCGCTGTGCCTGATCAATCTGCCGTTCATGATCTGGTCCGTCAGCTCCACGGTCAACGCGCTGGACCCGGAGCTTGGGAACGCGGCCGCCAACTGCGGCGCACCCCCCATCCAGGCCTTCTTCGCCGTGACGCTGCCGGCTGTCATGCCCGGCGTCATCACCGGTGCGCTGCTGATGTTCATCCTCGCCTTCAACGAGTTCCTGGTGAGCCTGTTCCTGACCGATGCCCGCACCGTGACGTTGCCGGTGAAGATCTACAACTCGATCAGAAGCGTCATCACGCCGGATCTGGCGGCGGTGTCGGTGGTCTACATCCTCGTCGCCCTGCTGGCCGTCTGGCTGCTCGATCGGCTGGTCGGGCTCGACATCTTCCTGAAATCACGCTGACCCGCTCCGTCATCGACCATGAATATCAGCTTCCATCGCTACGCATCGCTGGACGATGCGCAGAAGAGCGCCCTGCTGCAACGCACCGAGAGCGATCTGTCCGCCTTCCTGGCGAAGGTGGTGCCCATCATCGATGCGGTGCGCGACGAGGGTGACGAGGCGCTGGCCCGCTTCGCCAACGAGTTCGACCGCTCACCGGTCACCAGCGATGCCATCGCCGCCACGCCGGCCGATATCGATGCTGCCTTCGATGCGCTCGACGCCGAGCTGATCCGGACGCTGGAATACAACTGCGATAACGTCAGGCGTTTTCATCAGGCGCAGATGCCCGAAGCGATGTGGATGAAGGAGATGCACCCTGGCGTGTTCGCCGGCGAGAAGATCGAACCGATCCGTTCGGTGGCCTGCTACGTTCCCCGCGGCAAGGGCTCGTTCCCCAGCGTGGTCATGATGACGGCGATTCCGGCCGTGGTGGCCGGCGTGCCCGAACCCGTGATCATCACGCCGCCCGGCCCGGACGGACAGATCGATGCGGCCACGCTGGTGACCGCCCGGCTCGCCGGCGTGGAACGCGTGTTCAAGTGCGGCGGTGCGCAGGGCGTGGCCGCGGTGGCCCACGGCACGCGCACCGTGCCCCGCTGCCGCAAGATCGTCGGCCCGGGCAGCCCCTGGGTGGTGGCTGCCAAGCGCGTGCTGGCCGATCGACTGGACCCGGGGCCACCGGCCGGGCCGAGCGAGTCGATCATCCTGGCCGACGAGAGCGCCAACGGCCGGGTGGCGGCGCTGGACCTGTTGATCGAGTCGGAGCACGGGCCCGACAGTTCGGCCTACCTGGTGACCAGTTCGCAGGCGGTGGCCGATGCGGCGATCGCCGCGATTCCGGAGTACTGGAAGCGCATGGGCGATCAGCGCGCCGGATTCTCCTCGACCGTGCTGTGCGGTCCGCGTGGCGGCATCATCCTGACCGACACGATCGAGCGGGCGATCGATTTCGTCAACGAGTACGCGCCCGAACATCTGCAGGTGCATTCGTCCACGCCTCACGACTACCTGGGAGCGATCCACAATGCCGGCGAGATCCTGCTCGGAGAGCATACGCCGATCTGCATCGGCAACTACACGCTCGGCCCGAACGCGGTGCTGCCCACCAACGCCTCCGCTCACACTCGCTCGCCGCTTGGCGTGCACGACTACCTGAAGCTGGTATCCATCGGCCACGTCACGAAGAAGGGCTACGACCGGCTGGCGCCCCATGCACGGCGAATGGCCCGCTACGAGGGGTTCGATGCGCACGAGAACGCGGTGTCCGAGATGCGCACCGAGGCGTTCGATGCGCCATAGGCGCCCAGGTTCGGTGGCCGGCGAGAGTCCGCTGACACGCATTCGGCGCCTGAGCGGCGAGGCCGCCGGCATGCCGGCAGCGATGGCAGGTCTGGTCGACCTGCTGGACGGCAGGTTCCCGTTCACGGTGTCCGAGGGCAGCCTGCGCCTGGATACCGGTAACCCGCTGGCACTGAACTCTCTGCGTGCCCAGTTTCGGACGACGGACGGGCAGCACTTGTTCCTCAAGTGCCATCATGAACAAGGCGAGGGCGATCGGGTCGGCGAGTACTACCGCGCGGGCATCCTGGAGGAGGCCGGCTATCCGATAGAGAAGGCCCTGTACCAATGCTCGACGGTGGGCGAGCAGTTGGTCATCTACCGCTATCGCGATCGACGCCGGTACCCGGAACTGCACGGTGTGGCGCGGAAGATCGAAGCGGCCGGCTGCCGCGAGCGTGACATGGCGCCGGTGGTGCGGGCGTTCGATAGCTTCCAGCGCAAGATCGGCGCACGCTATCTGGACAGCCTGCATTCCGCATCGCCTGCCGAAGTCGATGGCGAGGCGGTGCACGGTCTGTATTATCGAAGGCTGGTAGACAGGGGCGGCGACGCGGCCCTCGGCGGGCGGGTAAGGGAGTTCTACCTCGATCGCGATGTCTCGCTGCCGGATGGAACGGTCATCGCGTTCGGGACGTTCCGGCACCTGCGCTGGGTGGTCAACGGACGACGCATCGGAGCGACGCTGCACGAGGCGCTGCAGCGGGCCAGGCGGCTGCTCGCTCCTGCCGTGTCGGGATCCGTGCCCGCCGTCACGGCGCACGGCGACGATCACACCGGCAACCTGCTGTACGACCCGACGCAGGATACGGACAATGCGCTGAAGTATTTCGATCCGGCGTTCGCGGGCCATCACGTGCCGGCGCTGCAGGCGCCGTGCAAGGCCCTGTACCACGTCTGCTACGCCCACCCGCACATGCTGTACGACCCCGACGAGCTGCGCGTGGAGCTGTCGACGAGCGTGCGCGACGGCTACCTGCACGTCGAGCACGACTGGCAGCTTACCCCGCTGCGGCAGCATTTCCTGGACGCGCAGGTCGAGCACGTGTGGCGGCCGCTGATCCAGGCCATGAAGGCGAATGGCACGTTGCCGGCCCGGTGGCAGCAGATCGTCGGCGCCTCCCTGCTGTGCTGTCCGGTGCTGTGCAAGAACCTGCTGGCGGGAGCAGGGTGTCCGAACCCGCTGACGCCGACGGCGTCGCTGCTGACGTTCTCGATCGCCCTGCAACTGGCCGATGGCCTTTTCGTCGAACGCCTGGACGCTTGAACGACCGGCGCCACGAGCCGATCAGTGCCTCATGATCACCTTCCGGATGGGCGAACTCCCGTTCGCCAGCGTGTCATGCCGATCGCGAGCGGACCCGATCTCGATCGTCTCAACGACGATCCGGTCGACGATCCGGTCGACGATCGTGAGAAGCGGTGGCACCGCGTCCTGCAGTTCGGTGTCGAACGCCGCACAGCCTACCAGCGTGAGGCCTCCCTCGA
>Ga0209303_1001307_pt1 | contig 15712 bp, 14 predicted proteins | sample SidtaG_3_FD_187449 | JGI IMG/M metagenome (GOLD analysis project Ga0209303, IMG submission 187449) | Marine algal microbial communities from Sidmouth, United Kingdom - Sidmouth_Asex1 metaG (SPAdes) (version 2) | ecosystem: Host-associated > Algae > Red algae > Unclassified | place: Sidmouth... | reverse complement strand
CATTTAAAACGAATTTACTCATTGCTGTTCGCTTCTTTAATAGAATAACTATTAGACAAAGCTCACATCGCGATTAAATTCGTTTTAAATTGAATAAAATTTAACCCTGAAAGATCAACAGACCCTAATAATATTTGTGATAAGTTTGCGACTAATTTATTTCCCCTCTTGGAATTTTACCTCTTTGCACCAATATCAATTACTATGTTTTTTATTTAACCATTCATAGGTAATATACGGTAGTTATGAAGTATTCAACATTAGGCAGTAGTGATTTATCAGTCTCCGAGATTTGTTTAGGTAGCATGACTTGGGGTTTACAGAACAATCAAAACGATGCAGATCAACAAATTAATTATGCCTTAAGCCAGCAAATTAATTTTATTGATACCGCTGAGCTCTATGCTATTCCGCCAGCACCTGAAACCTACGGTAAAACAGAAGAAATTATCGGTAATTGGTTATCAAATAACTTAAGCAAACGAAAAGATATTGTATTAACATCTAAAATTTCTGGGCAAGGTGTGCCTTGGATCAGAAACGCGGAACCTATTACGGGTAAAAATATTGAACTTGCTGTTGAAGGTTCGTTAAAGCGTTTAAAAACTGATTACATTGATCTATTTCAATTACACTGGCCCAACCGTGAATTTCCTCATTTTGGTAACCATGGCACCAACCAGGTTGATTTTACTCAAGCAAATACAGAACATGAAATAGCAAGTATTATTGATATTTTAGAAGGTTTAGCACGTTGTATGGCCGCAGGTAAAATTAGATTTTGTGGTTTATCAGATGAAACCCCTTGGGGAATTAATACATTTTTAAAGCTTAGCGAGCAACATAATTTACCAAAGATTGTATCTATTCAGAATGAATTTAATTTACTGCAAACCCAAGATTCACCTTATTTACTTGAAACCTGCATCAGAGAAAATATAGCCTACTTGCCATGGTCACCGTTAGCTACTGGGATGCTATCAGGAAAATACTTAAATAATGCTCGACCAGAAGGTAGTCGATGGACATTTGAACAACGAAATGGCTTATACCGTGATACTGAAGCCGCACACAAAGCGACAGCTGAATATATGAATATTGCACAGCATTACGGCATTACCCCTGCTAAATTAGCTTTAGCGTGGTGTAAGCAAGTTCATGGTGTTACGTCTACAATTGTTGGTGCTACTACATTAGAGCAGCTCAAGGAAAACATTGACGCGTTTACTGTTGAATTAAGTGAAGAAGCCTTATGTGATATAAATAAAGTATTAAAAGCTTACCCAGCGCCTTATTAAGCGTATTATTGGCAGTTTAGAAAAATTGAATCACACGTTTATTATTTATTGAATTACTTTAAGCACAAGGCTAAAACTAATATATAAGTTATTTAAGACTCATTTATCAGTGCATTATAAATAATATCAATTGAATTAATGAATAGATCACTTAGCGATAATTTATTATTTAAATTGGTATAAGTTTCGGTATTCATTGATTATTTAATTGTTTGGTTTAATACATACCCATTAAATTTCTCTGTCGCATAAAAAAAGCCTCATTCAATAATGAGGCTTTACAATCAAACTTTTATGATTAGGTTTATATAACTAACGTTAATAAATACCCTGTCGTTAAATCTTAAAATACAAAGTTAAACATGAGTGTATATACATCTGCTTCAGGTTCTGAAGGTCTTTCAACAAAAGAACCTCGTTGCCCAGCTAAACTTTTAAAGTTTTGCCATTCTGCATTGATAGAAACGTTATATAACCAATCATAACGTACGCCCACTGCAATACTTTTACCTGATTTACCATCAAATCTTGAAACCCTAGTAATTTTTGCCTTGTTTTCACCATATTGAATATAAGGAACAAATTTATCAATTCGATAAGCTGCACTAGCGTACCAAGTGGACCTTAAGTTACCTATTTGTCTTTCACTGGTTAACAATAAAGAATCGAGTTCATATTCAACACCAAATGAGTAAAGCTCAACATGATCATCAGGAACATTCATTTCAAAATATGGAACACCAGGCCTTGAATTAGTAAATTTAAATTTTTGTCCAAAATCAGCATTAAAATAAGCAAAATTTACTCGATAATTCTCTCCCGATAAAAGAAAATTAACCCCTGACATTTTGTCGATATCGATATCGATATCGAGCGTATCGCTTACACCAACATCATTAGAATCACTAAAGCCAATAAAAGGTGTTATCGCTAATTGATACTCGTCAAATAACTCTACATTCCACACTATATTAGCGCCATTATAGGCGGTTAAACCTAAAATTGAGTTATAAACTTCTTCTGGAGGTCGAGCATAAGTATAAGCGTGACTAACATAATAATATTCAGACGCAAGAAAAATAGGAATACGTAAACGTCCAGCTCTAAACTCTACATCACCTAACTCATAACCAACATAAGCCCATTCTAGTTCAGGTGAATCCCATTCATCTTGTGGACGCTTAACCAATTGTGCTGAGGCTTTAAAATTATCATTAAAAAAATCTAGCTGAACACCAAAAGAGGTATCGCAATCTAAGCACGTGTCGTCTGAAATGCTTCGATTAATAATTAAAGGTGTTTTATTATCTGATGAAGTAATAGACGTTGAGCCAAAACCGCTCAAAGAAAGTTTATCGGTTAGCTCAATGGTGGCAAATGAAGAAAAACTAACTGAGGATATAAGTAGCGCTATAAGTTTATTTCTCATTATTTTTTCTCCTTATTAACTATATACAAAATATAAGCACTCTTTGGAATTAAATTAACCGGCGCATAGCCAATACGAAAACGTTTTTCTGATAACCATTTTAATAAGGACTCGATTGAATCTTTATCTATTTCTTTGGGGGGTCTAGCTTTACCTGAAAAAGAAAGACCTGCCCAATAAGCATTCATTTGAGCATAGTCTTTGCCAAGTAATACTTGATAAAAGTCATTGCGAATATCATTACCTTGTGGCCAATCCGATAATTCAATTTTTTTACCTTGTAAGCTTTTCTTTTTTCCGCGGTAAATCATTCTTACTTTACCTTGAGTTAGCTCCTTAAAGTCAGATGTTAACGTAAATACCGCATAAGATTGTCCCGCATTTGCTTGAGCCACGAGTAAAAAATTAAAAATACTAAAAAATAAACTATAGATAAAAACTTTATTAAGTATTGTTTTATTACTTTTAGGTATATAAATTTTTCGATACATCCTTTTAACCACCTTGTATTAAAGATTTTGTGAAAGTTCTTGTAAGCGTAGCCAAACATTTGTAATTCGCAAGAAATTAAAAAGTAAAAATAGTATTAGATTTTTACTCTTATTGATTAATAGATAAGGAAAAATGATTATTTATGTTCTAAAATACTTTTATAATATTTTGTACATGCAGAATCTTTTAGAGTATCAATGTAGTTTGAATTTAAATTACAATATATCCGTTATCATTGATTAAGCATGTATATTTTTAAAATAAACCGTACTCATTACCTATACAAAACTTACTAGTAGCTTACTGATAAAATAATAACTACTACAAAAACTTACCCAAAATATTAATGGAACAGTGTTATTTATGCTTCGTTTATGGAAAAACTTAAGTATTTCAAAAAAAGTATGGGGTCTCATACTTTTTCCTTCAATAATTATATTTGCTTTAACTGGTCGAGAAGTATTATTAGTTAATGAACAATTATCAAATTTAAAAAAAGCATCATATGTTCTAGAGGCATTAGCTTTAATTAAACATCTAAATGTAAATCCCCATCTTTCAAGCTCAAGTATTGAAAAAAATGACATTATTTCGAAATTAAATGATAAATCAATTTTATTTTTATCACCTAAAGAAACTAAACAGTTTCATAAATTATTAATAGAGTATAAAAAAACACTCATCGCCATAAAATTTTCACAAAACAATACAACGCTATATAGTAATACCCAATGGCAGATAGATGTTTATAAAGAGATATTACTGGCCATAGAGCAAGTCACCTTCAAATTGTCATTACCGTTAATTGATAATCACTTAAATACACTCATACAGTTAGAGTGGATAGTCTTTTGGGCTAAAGAAGAAAACAAACAAAGTGGAAGCTTGATTGCAAAAAATCTCAACGATGATCATATTGAAGAATTAAGACGAAGTGATATACACACGTTAATTAGAAATCAACAACTGTTTGTTGAGCGTTTAATTGCAATAAATGCGGATCAAAATCAAATAAACTTACTTTTAGCTGCATTCTCAAACATTGCTTTTGAAAAAAACAATAGTTACAGAGAATCATTACTCAATAAAGAACAAACCGCTAAACTCACTGCTCAAGAAATTACTCAAGGAAATTCCGCATCTTCACAACGTTTAGCGTTATTACAGAATGTGTCGGATACTATTTCAACCGAGTTAAAACAAACCATTCAAAAAACTATTTCAACCTATAAACACTACAAACTCATATTTTTTGTTGTTATTGTTATCTTAATTATATTTGTATTAATTTTAGGTTTTTTGTTAGCACATAGAATTATAAACAACCTAAAAACAATCCTAACCTTTTTAGAAAATAAAAATGATACTACGCGCCCTGCTACATTAGAAATTGAAGGGTATGACGAGTTATATCAATTTGCTAAAAAAGTTGAAGGCTTGACACTAGAAACCCAAAAATACCAAAAAGAAATACTCAACGCCAAGAATGAAGCTTTATTTGCACAAAAAGAAGCCGTTAAAGCTAACCATGCTAAAAGTAGCTTTCTTGCCAATATGTCACATGAAATTAGAACGCCTCTTAACGGTGTAATAGGCGTATCAGAACTTTTATCAAACACAGTATTAAACACGAACCAAAAAGACTATGTAGATACAATTGAAACCTCTTCACACTTATTATTGAACTTAATAAACGATATTCTTGATTTTTCTAAAATTGAATCTGGAAAGCTTTCAATCACTCCTAATCCAATATCACCGCGTGAAATTATTTATGATGTTTGTACAATAATAATACCTAAAATCAAAGAAAAAAATATTACCCTTAAAATAAACATTTCACCTAACTTGCCAGCAAAAGTATTAGCTGATGATTATCGATTAAAACAAGTACTGATAAATTTAATGTCTAATGCAGTTAAATTTACTAGTTCAGGTGGTGTTTCAATTAGTATTCAATTTAATAATATTGATAATATTGACAATAAGGCTGACTTTTTATTTAAAGTTACGGATACAGGTATAGGGATAAAAGAAGAACACCAGAAGAAAATTTTCAAACCTTTTTCTCAAGAAGATAATTCAACTACAAGACATTTTGGTGGTTCGGGGCTAGGCTTAGCGATAAGTAAACAACTTATTGATTTAATGGGAGGCGAGTTAACACTTATTTCAGAAAAAGACAAAGGTAGTGAATTTTGCTTCAGTTTGAGCTTAAAAATAGTTGAAACAACACGTGCTGAAAATACTTTTTTTAATGATATTAGCATTATACTGGTTTGCAGTGATGTTAGTTTAGCTACTGTCATTTCTAAAGAACTTAATGCACTTGGTATTTATTCCTTTGATATTGAATCAACTTTACAAAATATAATTTCACAAAAATCGGCAAAATCAAGAATTATTATTTTTGCACACTTTGAAGATACCTCTATTGACATAACCTTATCTCAATTAGATTCACTTAATAAAAAAAATAATGCGTTATGTCTTATACAGCCACTAAATGCCAACACCTCAGGTTGGGATAATTATGTAACTTCATTAGTCACTTATCCAGTGTTAGGAAATAAACTATTAAAAGCACTTAAAAATTGTGTTGATGTAATACATTTAACAGAACACCCCCCCGTAAATACTAATCCTTACCATGCGACTAATCCATTAATAAAAGAGGAAGAGGAACAAAAAATAAAGCCAATAAGTATTTTATTGGTTGAAGATAATAAAATTAATCAGAAAGTGGCAAAATTTCTTTTCGAAAGAGTAGGTTACCAGCATGTAGTAGCCAATAATGGTCAAGAAGCGATTGATCTATATAAAAAAAATCACTTATTTGACATAATTTTAATGGATTTGATGATGCCAATTAAAGATGGTTTCGAAGCTAGTAAAGAAATAAGAGCTTACGAAAAATCAAACGATTTACCTGAAACACCTATTATTGCTGTAACAGCTAGTGTAGTTAATGATGATATTCAACAGTGTTTTAAAGTAGGTATGAATGGATATATTCCAAAACCGATCCAACCTGATTTATTGTATAGTGAAATTAAAGGTCTTATTACTTAAGTTTATAAGTGATAGTATAAAACTCACATATATTAATTTATGTTAGTTAAATTAATTCTATAAGCATTAAGGCTATTATATAAAGCAAAAATCCCACTCAACGTTGTTTGATAAATCCCCTTCAAATTTTCAACTTATTTTGAAAAGATAATTCATTTACATACTCGATCAGTATTTGATCGTAATGATTAACTTCTTTCTACGCATACCGTTTTTACAATAAAAAATAGAACAAACTTCAATTTATACCCATTGAATTAATGAATTGGTATTACTATCAAAAAGTAGACTACAATTAATTTAGGATCATAAAAAAATTAAGGTTCTAACATTAATAATTTTTTCTCTACGAACTAAGAAACTATAAGTATTTTATGAAATTTATTACATTATTTTTATTGACTACCTTAATGATAAATATTGCCTATGCCGAAAACATTAATTTAAGAGTTGTTGACGAGCTAAATCAACCTATTGCAGACGTAATAATCAGCCTACCTATAGAGCAGGTAGATGTTCTACCTAAAAATAGTAAAACTGTGGCAGTAATGGATCAAATAGATAAACAATTTCACCCTCGGGTATTACATATTAATGCTGGTCAACTTGTTTCGTTCCCCAATAAAGATGATATTAGACATCATGTTTACAGCTTTTCTAAAGCTAAACCTTTTGAAATAGGTTTGTACAAAAACACTCCAACCGAGCCCATTGAGTTTGATCAGCCTGGTATTGTGGAATTAGGCTGTAATATTCATGACAAAATGTTGGGTTATATTTATATAACTGATGAGGGGCATACCGTAAAAACAAATGCCCAAGGTGAAGCATCTGTAAAGCTCGTAAAAAACCAACCTCTTTCCAATATAAAACTATGGCACCCTGAATTATCAGTCTCCAGAGCTGAACATAAAAACATTGAATTACCTAAGCCTAACAGTGAAGGTATTTATGAACTAAAAATAACGCTCGCAGCAAAAAAAACAATAAGCCAAAGCAATACTTTCAAAAAGAAATTTGGGAAAAAATAATTTGTGAATTATTCTTACTCCCTTAAAACAAGAATAACAAAATTAATTGCTAGCTTAGTAATTTTAACCAGTATAGCTATTTTAATATCTATAAATTTTGCTACCGATAAGCATGCAAATACTCAGCTCTCTCGTGAGCTTCATATTGGTGAAAGTGTATTTTTAGATTTTTTAAAAAATCGTGAAAGTATGTTAATTAATGCGGCTACTGTTTTAACCGAAGATTTTGGTTTTAAGGAAGCAATAGCCAGCCAAGATAAGAGCACTATTAACAGTGTATTGGTTAACCATACTCAAAGAATATCAGCTGATATTATGGCCGTTTTTAATCTTAAAGGAGAAATGTTGTCACAAACCTCCGATTTAGCATTCAATAATGGCATTAGTAACATGCAAAACGCCCTTAATGAAATAGTAACAAACGGAGGCTTAAGTACGATTAAAGTTTTTAAAGGTAAACTGTATCAAACCTTATTTTTAACAATTGATGCCCCACAACCTATTGCAATTGCTATGTTAGGGTTCGAAATTAATCAACCTCTTATTGAACGCGTAAGTAAACTAACAACGCTGGGTGTTACCATAGCTTTTGATAAAAAAACGGTTAACTTCCCTTCAAATTTAAGTCATTCAACTTCATACTTATCAACATTATCACCTGATAACCTTGCCATTTTAGTAAAAGGCATCAACCTAAACGATAACTCAGGCTCTTATAGCGTAATTGAGCATTTTGCAACGCAACTTTTCTTTTTACAAGATTACCCCGAATTTACAGGTTATGTATTTTTAACCCATGACACTGACGTTTTATTTAAAGAATTTGACGCCTTGTTAAATGAGGTTACAGCCATATCAGTTATTGCTATTTTATTAACCCTATTTATTGGATCTGTTTTTTCACGGCATTTAACCCAGCCACTTGAGCAACTCTCAGTGATAGCAAGAAAAGTAGCATCAGGTGATTATTTAACCCATATCAATTTAAATGAAGGTTCTTCTGAAATAAAAAATTTATCTTCAGCATTTACACTCATGCAGCATGATATTTCTGAACGTGAAGAAAAGATAAAATACAGTGCTTCACACGATCAGTTAACCGGCTTGTATAATAGAAATAAGGCACTCACTGTGCTTGAGGAAATATTAACTACCGGTGCAGAATTTCAAATTTTAGCGATACACATTAATAGTTTCAAAGAGATAAATGAAACTTTTGGTTTTAAAGTTGGTGATAATTGTATATTACAGTTATCAGAATTTATCAGAAAAAAAGGAGGTAATGCAGCACGTATTTCAGGTGGTGAGGTTATATGGTTTCCAACAAGATCCTTAAATGATGAAGCTTTGAGTCAACTTCAACTTGATATTGAACAATCAGTATTATTATCTGAGTTACAAATTAAAATTAAAATTGTTATTGGCTGTATTAATAATCCGTTAGCTTTACAAAAAGATGCTAAGGATCTGTTGCGCAGTTTAAGTATTGCAACCAGTCACGCACGTTTATCTAGCACCTTTATACAAGCTTTTTATCAAGAACAAGAAACGTTATACCTTCAACGATTAGATATACTTTATGCCCTTTTAAATGTTTTAAATAATGATAATAACCAAGAGCTTGAAATGTTTTATCAACCTAAACTTTTATTAGCTAACCATCAGGTAGAAAAAATGGAAGCACTAATTCGTTGGAATAGCCCGACACTAGGCTTTATTTCCCCCGAATTATTTATTCCGATAGCCGAGCGGGCGGGCATTATAAAGGAATTAAGCCATTGGGTTATTCGTCGTGTTATTAGCGATTTATCATCGTGGCAACGAACTGATATTCAAGTAGCTATTAATCTTTCTGCTCAAGATATTATGTCAGAAGATATTATTGACCTTATTTTAACCAATCTTGATCAACATAAACTGCTACCTCAAAATTTATCTTTCGAAATTACAGAGAGTGACATCATGGATGATCCTGAAAAAGCGATTGTTCAATTAAATAAATTTAAAAAGCATGGTTTTTTATTATCTATTGATGATTTTGGCACAGGTCATTCATCACTAACTTACATTAAAGACTTTCCAGTAAATGAATTAAAAATTGATAAAAGTTTTATCTTAAAGCTAGATCAAAATAAAGATGATCAAATCATAGTTAACAGCATAATCGCTTTGGCAAAAAGTTTTAACTTATCAGTAATAGCAGAAGGAGTCGAAAACCAAGCCACCTTAACTATGCTTAAAACAATGAACTGCCAATTTATACAAGGATATTTTATTAGTCGGCCTATGCCGTCAAAAGAAGTTAATTCGTGGTTAACTCACTTCAATCAACAAAAGGTCGTCTATGAAAAACAAACAACCTAATCTCTGCTTATATACATTGTTATTTTTTACATTTTTTATCACGGAGGCAATAGCAGGTAGCGGTAAATTACTCGCCACATCAGGTATTACACAAATAGAGGGTTCAGGCGGTGGTGGTATTGTCCCTTGGGCAACTATTGCAGGCTATGGCTCCAAAGACGAAATATCGGCTAGCGCCTTTTATTCTCAAGCAAATTTAGATGATTATCGTTTGCACGTTTTAGGTGCCAATATAGGATTATATGATAGGCTTGAATTAAGTGTTGCAAAACAAACATTTGATCTCACCAGTTTAGGCGGGGAAATTGAACAAACAATTTATGGCGCTAAGGTAAAAATTTATGGTGATGTTATTTATTCTCAATGGCCACAATTGAGTGTTGGACTTCATCATAAAGAGTTAAAGCACCCGTTAATAGCTAAAGCCTTAGGCGCTAAAAACACAAATTCTGGTACTGACTTTTATGTTGCTGCAACAAAAGTAAATCTGGGGTTTTTATATGGATATAACACGGTATGGAACATTACAGGTCGCTTATCAAAGGGTAATGAACTAGGTTTATTAGGTTTTGGTTCAAGTGCCGAAAAAGATTACCAATTTTTGTTAGAAGCTTCAGTGGGTGTACTATTATCTCGACAGTGGGCTGTTGGGTTAGAATATAGACAAAAACCTGATAATTTAGGTTTAAAAGAAGATGATTGGGTAGATGCCTTCGTCGCCTACCTACCGAATAAAGATTTTAGCTTAACCTTAGCTTGGGCTAAACTCGGCACTATAGCTGGTGCAAAAAAACAAGACGGACTATTTTTAACAATGACGGGGAAATTATGGTAATTCAATTAAAAGCACTTTGCTTAATCACCTTACTTGCGGTGTCAAGCTGTGCAACTAAACAATCTTCATTGTATGAGAGTATTGGTGGACAATCAAAAGTAGAGCAAATTGTTGATAACTTTATTGAAGAAATACAATTTAACCAATCAATATATCCCTACTTTGCTGATTCAAATATTGACAGATTTAAAGAAAAAATGTCTGAGCATCTATGCATGTCAATAAAGGGACCTTGTGAATATACTGGCGACTCGATGGTGCAAGTACATTCAAGCATGAACATTAGCGAAACTGACTTTAATACAACCGTAGATTTGTTAATTAAGGCGATGACTAATGCTAATGTAGAACATAGGCATCAAAACCAAATTTTAAAGCATTTAACTAACTACAGAAAAGAAATTATTTACCTATAAATCGTTTACCTACTAACAGATACCTAATAACAGTAAAAATTTGTCTTAGGTATCGTTAAGTACAAATAAAACTATACAATCAGTTGATTTTTAATATGTATTTTTTTACAAACCAGTGCAGAAAGTAATGTGAACATTAACGAATATAAATACTTTATAAATTTTTTAACCTATTACCTAACTTATAGGTTGTTCAAATAATTTTTTACCTTCTTTTAATAGTAATTGAACAGCAGGGTGTTTTACTTTACGTTCAGGAGAAATAAGGTAGTAATGTTCAGTGATATCGGTTGTTTGCCCAATCAATTTTACATCAAATTGTTCAATAACGTGCTTATCAATAATGGTGGGGGCACAAAACACTCCGTAACCTGCCTCACCAAAATAATGCGCTAGCGTGGAATCATCAAATTCGCCAATAATGACTGGCGAAATATTTAATTGATCGAACCACGACAACACACTTAACCGTTGATTAGAGCCTTCACCTGCGGTAAAAAATGGTTTACCATTTAACGATTGTGGAAAATTACTTTGCAATTCGATAGCAATACTCTCATGAGCAAAAAAACTCAATCCACATTTACCCACCAAGTGACTGTAAGCTTTTAATGGTGAATATGTAGGTAGAGAAGTATCACTTAAAACAGCATCTAGTTTATTAGTTGCTAATTCTCCTAAAAGCACCTCTAAACTGGTTTCTTTACATACCAGTTTGATTGACTCATCAGTAGTATAAATAGCTTTTAAAAAATTAAACGAAAACACTTTTGCAATAACATCAGTCACTCCAATTGAAAACTTAAAGGTAAAATCTGTTGAATGATTTTGTAAGGAATGAAGCAACTCGTCGCCCAAACTAAAAATTTCTTGGGTATAACTTAATGTAACGTGTCCAATATCGGTTAGTGCCAACCTTTTCCCTTTACGCTCAAATAATGTATATCCTAATTGCGCTTCTAGTAAACTTAATTGAGCACTCAAAGCTTGAGGAGTAATGTGAATAGCACTTGAAGCTTTTGCAATACTGCCATGAACAGCAATTGCTTGAAAATATTGTAAGTGATGGTAATTAAGTTTAGCCATTTTTTTCCTAAAAATTCAATTTGTACATTAAAAATAACATAAATTATTATCAATATTTTATTGATAATAACGCAACTTTATATGACTTTCATTGCGGATGAAATTTTACTATAACTAGTGTACCCAAGCTACTTTAGAATATAGGAATTCAATAGCTGGAGTATTAATGTAGAAAATGGAGTCTATATGTCAGAAAGTAATCTTGTTCTTCAATGGAAGCAATTTATAAAAACGGATGCCAGTTCAGGCATTATTTTGGTCATATCTGCGGCTTTCGCCTTATTCATGGCCAATAGCTTTTTTAGTACAGTCTATAATAATTTTTTAGAATTTCCTGTAAGTATTACTTTAGGCGCATTTGCCATCAGTAAACCATTAGTATTATGGATAAATGATGGCTTAATGGCACTATTCTTTTTTGTAGTGGGTTTAGAAATTAAGCGTGAATTATTTTATGGGGAATTATCTCGACCTGATCAAATCGTTTTACCCTTTTTAGCCGCAATTGCTGGCATTATCTTCCCTGCCTTAATCTATGTCGCTTTTAATTACGAAGATGCCGTAGCGATGAATGGTTGGGCTATTCCATCAGCCACTGATATAGCATTTGCCTTAGGTATATTTATTTTATTTGGTAAACATTTACCCCCTAGTTTAAAGCTATTTTTATTGTCGGTAGCAATTATTGATGATATTGGTGCAGTTATTATCATTGCCCTTTTTTACTCGCAAGATTTATCAACAAACTCTTTAATCATTGCCATTGTAGGCATGGTAGTGTTATTTATTTTTAACCGCTTAAAATTAGAAAACAAAACACCTTTTATATTAGTATCGATAGTTGTTTGGGCTGCGGTATTAAAGTCAGGTGTGCATGCCACTTTAGCTGGCTTTGCAGTGGCTTGGTTTATTCCTATCGCTCGTGAAAAAGCTCAATCGATGTCTTATCAAATAGAGCATGGATTACATCCTTGGATAGCGTTTTTTGTATTGCCACTTTTTGCTTTTGCTAATGCGGGCGTTGGTTTAACTGATGCCACTGTTGATGAGCTATTTACGCCAATATCAGTTGGTATTATCGGTGGTTTATTTATTGGTAAACAACTCGGAATTTTCACTGCTTGCTTTATTGCTATTAAATTAAAACTCTGTAAATTACCTAAAGACGCCACTTGGACTCAACTATATGCTGTATGCTTATTATGTGGAGTTGGCTTTACTATGAGTTTATTTATTGGTTCGTTAGCTTTTGAAGAACAAGGTTTAGATTATCAAACCCAAGTTAAAGTGGGTGTATTAGTGGGATCACTAATATCAGCCTTTGCTGGTGGGTGGTTAATTCGAAAATCATCAAAAAGATTATTGACTAATTTAGGAACAAATAATGATAAAAATAAAAAACCTACTGTGTAACTTAGCTACGTTAAGTGTATTAATATTGTCAAACAACTCATTTGCAGATTTTAAATCAGATATTATCAGCTCATGTACTGCTTACCAACAAGGTAAGGACAAAAGTGAAATTAATGCCTGCAAATTATACATTGACGGTTTTATCGATTCATCCCTACTTTCTCAAGATGCAATCGAAAAACCTAAAGAAATGATTAATAAAGAAAAACCTCAACAAAGTGACTTTTTAAAACGTGCTTATCAAACACGTGTATTCACTTCACCATCTAGCTTAAAAACTGATATAACCTATCAATTTTGTATTCCTATAGAATATGACAGAAAGAAAATAGCTTCAACAGCGGCTAAATCAATAAACATAGAAAAATTACAAACAGTACACCTTAAAGAAGTGTTATTAGAAACATTAATTGCCAATTTTCCTTGTAAACAGTAATGATTAACCCCTTAGATTTAATTTAATTTGAACTTAATTTTTTAATGTAAACAGAGGTGCATGATGGAATTAACAATTACAGAACTAAATGTTGAATTAAACAATGAAAACAAACTACGTATTCGTCAAAAGGCAAAACGTATGTTTAATAAAATTCGTGATAATATTCAAAAAATAACTGTTACTGTTGACGATATAAACGGACCCAAAGGAGGCAAAGACAAAGTGTGTAAAATTATTATTCACGCTAGCGGAATGCCCGACATTGTTGTAACAGATAATCAAAATTCAGTGAGTAATGCTGTTAATACTGCATTTACTAGAGCTAGAGTTACTTTACTTAAAAAATTAAAACGTAAGCAAAAAAACAGACCCACTTGGACAGAAAAAAACGTTAATGAAGATGTAAAAAAATATTTAACAAACTAGTCCTTATATTATCCATATCACTATACACGTTATCATTTAAGAAATGAGTATCTTGATTGATACAGTTATATACATATTAAAAACCTCCCATTAAACAAAGTTAGTGGGAGGTTTTTTATAATTTATTTAATGTTTAACTTAATGCTTAATTAAAGCTCATCAGTTTGAATGACCTACTAATAAATGCAACTCAAGTTAAAGAGCCTGTCACTTAGTTAAATGTAATAACGCCACCTGTAACACTAAAATCATTTTGTAAAAAGTTATCATAACAAGGGCAGTTATTAATCACGCCTTGAACAATGATATAACTTCCTGGTTGTACGCCTGCGTATATACCCGTACCAGAAACAATGTTAAGTCTTTCTTCAACTTCAAATGGAACTACACCATTAGCACAAACTGGATCTCCAGCATAAATATTAGTAAAAAAATCTTCTGCCGTAATGAGTGTACCTGTACGTTCAGTATTGACTAGGGTGTGACTTGATGTTTGCGTCGACGGATCAAATTTTCCACGCATAATACCTTTAATCTTTAATTTATTACGATTAGCGTCTTTCATAACAAGCCGGTATTTACCCAGTTGCTCCAATTGACTAATCGAATGTGTTTCCGCGAAACCACGTTTAATATCATAAGTACCGGTTATATTTGCAAAACAATTAAGACTTAGTAAACACAGACTAGAGATTAAAATATTTTTCATTATTCATTTTTTCCTTTTAAATTTAAAATTTTTACTTGAATTCAAATAGCCAACCTACTTATCAAAAACTCATACGATTTTGTCCATTTTTTACATTAAATTAATAAAAGCTATAAAAATAGAAACTTATATCAAACAACTACGAGTAGTTGAATAAGTGCTAGGACAAAATCACATCATAAAAAAGCTTAGTAGATTGTGATTTAAGAGATAAGAAATATATTAATAACCAACATGTTATCAATATACTTGATTTAGTATAGTGCTTAAACATATGTATTCCATTACTATATTAAATATAAATTTAAATAATTATGTTGATTACATACAGAACGAAATCTCACTTAATTTACTAGCTAGTTTTGTTGCCTATAATAAAAACACCATCTTATATGAAGCATAAATTTGCTCTTCTATATAAAAACTCAACATTCGCCCCTCTAGGTATATAATGTGGGAATATATCTATCCTCTCAAATAAATAATTTTCAACTAAGGGTTGTTAATTTTTCAGGTATACTTTGTGGCAATAAGTTTAATTTTGTACTAGGGTCTGTTGATCTTTCAGGGTTAAATTTTATTCAATTTAAAACGAATTTAATCGCGATGTGAGCTTTGTCTAATAGTTATTCTATTAAAGAAGCGAACAGCAATGAGTAAATTTGTTTTAAATGAACCCAGAGGGCAGTACCTGTTTGAAAT
>Ga0209303_1001305_pt1 | contig 15724 bp, 10 predicted proteins | sample SidtaG_3_FD_187449 | JGI IMG/M metagenome (GOLD analysis project Ga0209303, IMG submission 187449) | Marine algal microbial communities from Sidmouth, United Kingdom - Sidmouth_Asex1 metaG (SPAdes) (version 2) | ecosystem: Host-associated > Algae > Red algae > Unclassified | place: Sidmouth... | reverse complement strand
CAAACAACCTAGAGCCGTCAGCTTATTTAAAAACAGTCTTCACGTTATTACCCCAAGCAAAAACACTTGAAGATGTAGAGGCATTACTGCCTTGGAAGATCAACAAGGCGGTTGGTTAGGGGCTTACGGTGGTGGCGGTGGAAGACCTCGAGACCTAAACTCAATAAAAGAACCTATCTCGCCGAACAGTATTGAATCCGCTACTAGTTCCATATCTGAAAACTCTAGTGAAGGTACAATAACTAATATTTCAAAAGTTTCCACCACTCTAGGTACAACACATTACATTACTAGGGTAACATGTAGTGGTAGAGTAATTTTGGCCACCCATTAAGAAAGAAATGTTATGCTAATAAGCATACAAATTTGGGTGAAAACTTGAAGAGGAAGGTTCTACGCGCTGATATTTCAAATAGTTCGCCCATACGATTAAAAATTCTTTTGCTTTTACAGCTGAACTAAAAATCACTTCAAAAAAGTATTGTTTGCTAATTAACAAGGGAGCTTTCCAACCAGCATATAACCTTTGGGACATTCGATATTGAGTCCTGGGTTTATACACTGTTGATTGAAGTAAATACTCTCTACGATTATTAAAACTAGGATCGGGAGATGCTCTATATTCGGGATGATATACTCTAACTAAAGCTTCATTTTTATAGGTTGGGTGCAAAGTAATATCACTAACAAACAAATGAAAAATTTCGCTTTTTCTTAACCCTCCGTAGTTTAGTAGCATGGTGATTGCTTGAGATTTATAATCAATCTTATCTTTAACTTGGAACCCATGATCTAGAAGTTTATCAAAATATTGCGGAGGAAACTGGGTCGCTTTCTCTTGGTTAACATGTGGCACTATTAAATTATTTATCAGCCTAACTTGTTGATTAGCAATGTAAGCATCATCTTTAGATGACAAATGATTTAGAAAGACATTAGCTTGTTTATGATAATAAGCACACCAATTTAACCTTTGTTCATAAGACGTTGCTTTGCGAAAAGGATTAACTCTTGAAGCTTGATAACCACCTTGTAGGGCTAAAAAATCTGTATAGTTAGTAATATGATGCAGAATATTATTTGCATCTGTAACTGTTCTTCCTTGCCAAAATAAACCAGATTTATCTGCTAAAGCTTCGTAATCAATTGTTCCTGTAATTAAACAAGCTGTGAATTCTCTTAATAATTTAGTTGCTTGTTCGAAATTTGATTCATTGGTATTTATAAAAGTAATGAGTAACTTTAATGAATAAACGGATCTCTCTTTCCATGATTCACTTTTAAAGTAGTTTTGAGCCAAGTATCTTAAATGAGAAATTACTAAACCAGATTCAGTAAACAAAGCAGCTAACTCAAATGCTCTGCCGATCTCGGAACTGTGATAGTTAGTTATTACTTTATGAACAAATGGCATATAATAAATAGTATAAGTTATGTGTACTTTACTATTTCAGTATAAAGTGATTTATAGTATTTACTAGGGTCTGTTGATCTTTCGAGGTTATTTTTACAGCAAGGTGTTTGATATTTAGACAAGGCAGAGTATGTGAAGTGTAGCTAGCTACTCGAACATACGATAACGACGTATAAATTTCAAACAGGTACTGCCCTCTGGGTTCATTTAAAACGAATTTACTCATTGCTGTTCGCTTCTTTAATAGAATAACTATTAGACAAAGCTCACATCGCGATTAAATTCGTTTTAAATTGAATAAAATTTAACCCTGAAAGATCAACAGACCCTAGGTTTAATTTAGATAAATAGTATGTTTTGTAGTGGGGTTATAATATCTTTATAATAAAAAACGCTTACGAGAGATTGATCGCAGAGTCCGTTTTTTAACTAAAACCTTAGAAGATATTAAAGTCGTTGAATATCATCACCAACAAAACGGCAAAGTATTTTTTGGCGCTTGGGTAACGCTTGAAAACGATAATGAAGAAACACTTACTTTTAGAATTGTAGGCCCTGAAGAAATATACGGTAGGCACGACTATATTTCTATTGATGCGCCTATGGCACGCGCTTGCCTAAAAAAAATAGTAGATGATGAAATCACCGTTAATACACCTAAAGGCATTAAATATTGGTATGTAACCAAAATAGAGTATTTAACGGTTAACAAGTAAATGGTTAACCATAAGATAGATGAGTTGCAACGTGATCCAGCTAATTTAACCTAAAAATGTGGTTAAGGTATCTCTTACTCTAATTTTATTAATGGGTTTAACTAAATAGTCATCCATGCCGGCGTTTAGGCATTTTTGTTCATCTCCTAACATCGCATTAGCGGTCATGGCAACAATAGGGATACTTTGGTAATGTGCACCTGCATCGCCTTGGCGAATTAGTTTTGTTGCTTCGTAGCCATCCATCTCAGGCATTTGACAATCCATAATGATAAAAGTAAATGGATCATTTTTATCACAATGTTTAAGTTGATTTAATGCATCGATACCATTTTTAGCAATTTCGCATTGCTCAATACCTATTTTTTTTAGTACTCCCAATGCCACCATCTGATTAACTCTATTATCTTCTACGAGTAATAATTTAGCTGTTTTTAACCAAGGTTCGTTAGTAGTAGAGTTTAAGTTTTCTTCTAGAGCATTAATATTTTTACTCGGTTTTACCGTAAATTCTTGTTCGATAGTATTGATAGCCCGATACAAATCAAAAGTGGTGATAGGTTTAGGGAAGTGATCGTCAATACCTAATTGAACACCATCAGTTAAATCATCTTGGTTTTTCATTAAAGTCATCAATGCAATTTTTATGTCTCTACATGTTGGCTCTAAACGCAACGTTTTAATAAAAGCCAATGGTTCGAGTTCGGGCATATCACGATTTAGTAATACTAAGTTAAAAGGTGTTGTTTGAAGGTCGGACGTGAGTAATATTAATGCCTGTTTAGTACTTGTCACTAATTCAACATCAAGTTGCCAAGCCTGTAGTTGTTGTTGAATAACCTCGCCATTAGAAGCATTATCTTCAATAATAAGTACACGTTTATTTTGCGGATTTTTTATTGGAAATAAAGGCTGCGGCTCTAAAAATTTTTCTATCATTAAATTACAACTAAAGTTGCTGCCTACTCCTTCGCTACTCTCTACTTTTATGCTGCCTTGCATACATAAACATAATTTTTTAACGATGGCTAACCCTAACCCTGTGCCTCCGTATTCTCTTGTGGTTGAAGCATCTACCTGACTAAAGGCCTCAAATAATGACTCTTGTTTTTCTTTTGCTATGCCAACACCGGTATCAATAACGTCGATGGTTATGTGCCAATGTGTATTGGTATGATGCTGTTGGTTCAGTCGAATAATAACTTCGCCCTGCTTAGTAAACTTAATCGCATTGCCAATTAGATTGGTTAATATTTGACGAATACGGTTTGAATCGCCAACCATAATAGAGTCTTTAACATTGATTAAGTCGACAATAATTTCTAAATTTTTATGTTGTGCTTGCTGAGCAAAAGATTTAGCTGTATCACTCACCATTTTATGTAAGTTAAAACTAATATTTTCAAGCTCCAGTTTATTGGCATCTATTTTTGAAAAGTCGAGCACATCGTTAATAAGAGATAAGAGTGAATTAGCACTTTGTTGAGCAATATTAATACGATGTTTTTGTTCTTGATCTAAAGGAGACTCTTGTACTAAATCAAGCATACCAATAACGCCGTTCATGGGAGTTCTTATTTCATGACTCATGCTGGCAAAAAATTCATTTTTTGCGGTTACAGCTATTTCGGCTTGTTCTTTGGCTTGAGTAAGCGCAATTTCATTTTCAACCAGTTTAGTTACATCGTAATTAACCCCTATCATTGAAACTGGTTGTTGTTGGATATCACTAATAACAATAGCAGCTGATTTAATATATTTTATTTCGCCATTAGGTTGAATAATTCGATATTGAGAATCTAATTTACCTTGCATTAAAAATGCTTGGTTTAATTGCGCAGATGCCTCGGCTAAATCATCAGGATGTACACCTTGCTCCCAAGCTTTGAGGCTACAAGAGAATTTATCAGGTTTAACACCATAAAGTTTAAACATCCAATCATCCCATTTTAATTTTTTGGTGATGAAATTAAGTTCCCATATACCAATACCGGCTGAATCCGCAGCTAACGACATGCCGCTGGCTATTTGCAGCTATTTTATGTTAGCATTAACTTTGTCATTAATATCTTGAAACGAACCAAAAAGCCTTATACATACACCATTTTCAAATTCAGATCGTCCCCGAGCTGACACCCAAATTTCATTTCCTTTAGCGGTTACTATTTGCAATTCTTCTTCATAAGGTGTGCCATCCTCAATACTTTTTGCAACAAGTGCCTCAATCCTTTGTCTATTTTTACCTGCTTTATAAAAATTAATTCCAGAGGATAATTCCGGTTGATAATCACTAGGCACTTCGTGTATTTCTTTAGTGACATCCGACCAATAAACATTTTTTTTGACCATATCGACTTCCCAGGCGCCAATACGTGCTTGATGCCCCATTTGCTCCATTAAAGATTGCTGGGCACACCATTTTTTATCATTTTTTTTGTGGGTTAATTCTGCACCTATCCAATGAGCGAATAACTGAATTAAATCTAGCTCTCGGTCTGTAAAAGGGCGACTCCCTGCCTCTGCACCCGAAAAATTTAACGTACCAAACAGTTTGTCATCTAAGATTAATGGAACACCTATGTAGCTTTCTAATCCAAAATTTATATAACATGGATGACAATTTATCGCACTTTTACCAGCTTGGTGAAAAGCCAACGGTTTACCTGCATTGAGGGTGTGCGAACAATAGGTATTGCCTAATTCAAAAACGGTCCCAAGACTAATTTCATTATTAGGTGTATGACAATATAAAACTTTATATTCTTGTTCATTAATTTCACTAATAAGAGCTAAGGGCAAATTAAATATTTGTTTACCTAATACCAGAACCTCGTTGATTTTTTCAGTGAATGATTTGTTTAAATCTGAGGTGATTTGATGTAATTTATTGAGTGCTAATTCTGTTTGTTTGATGCCACTAATGTCATTTTGAATAACAATAAAGGATTCTATATTATTATTACTATTTATCAGTGGGGCAATGGTGGTTGATAACCAAAGTTCTCGACCGCCTTTAATTTTATGAATGGATTCGCCATGCCAAAATTCATTTTCTACGCATTGTTTAAAAACTTCTTCAAAGTCTGTGTCGTTATACGTACTGCTACAAAGTAAAAGGGCACTCTGAGCAATAACTTCTTTTTCTGTGTAGCGATAAAATTCAGTAAAATATTCGTTAACATTTAATATTGTATAGTGTTCATCCATTCGTATTTTAAAAACAATTGCATGCTTATTAATAGCGCGATTTAACTCGACACTTTGCTGTTCTGCTAAAGAAATATCATTAAAATTTTGGTTAATAAGTCGCTGCAATGGTATAAAAATAAAATAACTAATCATAATTAATAAAAACATGGTGGCTAACCATAAAGCGACTACAAACATTTCAATGTATTTATTACGTTCGTTGATATGCTGTTCTATTTTTAAAACAACATCATCTAAATCAACTAATAATTGCTGAATTAAATTACGGTCAAAATTTTGTTCAATGATAGTTTTAGCGATATTTTTATTTTGTGTTTTGCTCAATAACATTGCATGAGTAACGTAATCATCAATACGTTCATTAAGGTGGATCGGTGACTTGAAATAAAGTGTGAAAACCTCATTAGGTATTGTATAAGAGGGCTTGGAGGTAATATCAGCTAAATGTTTTTGATTGTTCACAAATAACGTGGCTGTAGCGAGTAAAGTTTTTTGATCGTTTACATTAATTTCGCCCAACTCTACATTTTGATAATGCACATATGAAAACAAGGCTATTTTTTGTGATAGCATTCTCTGGCTACCGGCAATGTTAATAATGGTCGCGTCTTTTTCTTGTTGATTAAACAGCAATATTAAAGTGAAAAATGAGACACTTACCAAGACACCAATTAGAAAAACAGCCAAAAAATTTCGGTTTTTAATATTTTTTTGTAAAGCTTTAATATTCGCCATAATCCTAATTAATATTCCTTTAAGTGCTTCTCATTGGTTACAGGACTTTAGCTGTGTTAGAAACACATGCGTTCATGTTTATACCCATCACACCTCAAGTTGTATAATTCAGCAAGGAGATAAAGGGTCATCAGTCCAGCGTTGCGATACTTGATAAGGGAATAACCATTATATGCGTAACGCGCCTTGATCTGATTTTCTCGTTTAGCTCTGAACCTGCATCTTGAAGTGTGATGGGTATATATTCTTTTAATACAACAACTATAGTCAAAAATAAGAGTATAGCGCTAAAATTTTGACTAAAAATTAATAACCTGTTTTTCAATGTCATCATTAATCAATTTAATGGTTAAATCCCTTTTAAAAGCAAAAATAACGCTTTCAAGAGCCTATCTACACACGTTATTATTCATATTAAACCATTCAATACTTTTTCATCTTGGGATTTAAGTTAAATGATATCTATTGCTGAGCAAATTGCTAAAGAGCTCAATGTTTCTCCTGTACAAATAAACGCGGCTATTTCCTTATTAGATGACGGAGCAACAGTACCTTTTATTGCACGTTACAGAAAAGAAGTTACCCAAGGGTTAGACGACAATCACCTGCGCCACCTCAACCAGCGGTTAAGCTACATTCGTGACTTAAATGACCGCAGAAACGTTATTCTCAAAAGTATTGAAGAGCAAGGCAAACTAACTTCAACATTGTCTACCGAATTAAATCAAGCTGACAATAAAACTCGCCTTGAAGATTTATATTTGCCGTACCGACCAAAACGCCGCACTAAAGGTCAAATAGCTATTGAAGCCGGCCTAGAGCCCTTAGCCAACAAACTGTATAACGATTGGCGATTAGTACCAGCTTCTGAAGCCATTGCCTTTATTAACCAAGCAGCAAGCTTTAACGATGAAAAAGAAGTCCTTGATGGCGCAATGGCTATTTTAATTGAGCGTTTTGCAGAAGACGCCAACCTACTACAAAAATTACGTAACCACTTATTAAAACAAGCGCACCTCACCAGTAAAGTGATTAAAGCCAAAACACAAGAAGCGACAAAATATAAAGATTACTTTGAACATTCAGAACGCTTAAAGTCTGTACCTTCTCACCGCATGTTAGCTATGCTGCGAGGTCGTAGCGAAGGGTTCTTAAAACTGAGTATTAATGTTGACCCTCAACAAGATACGGCTAACCACTCCAGTGCCGAACAATTAATTACTGAGCATTTTAACTTGCGCTTAACCGGTCAAGCGGGTGCAGAGTTTTTAACAAAAGTGGTGCACAACGCATGGAAAACCAAGCTCGGTGTCAGTTTAGAAACTGAACTTATTGGCAAATTACGTGATCAAGCTGAAATTGAAGCCATAAACGTATTTTCAACCAACTTAAGTGATTTATTAATGGCCGCACCAGCAGGACCTAAAGTAACTTTGGGGCTAGACCCTGGTTTACGTACAGGTTGTAAAATTGCGATTGTAGACGCTACAGGTAAATTATTACACACCACCACTATCTTTCCTCATGCGCCGCAAAACCATTGGGATAAATCAGTTAGAACTCTCACCACATTATGCCAGCAACACAAAATAGAACTTATTGCGATTGGTAATGGCACCGCCTCGCGTGAAAGCGATAAGCTAGCGGCTGAAGTTATTGCCAATTTAGAAAAACTAAAACCTAATAAAGTTATTGTTAGTGAGGCTGGAGCCTCGGTTTATTCAGCGTCAGAATTTGCCGCAAAAGAATTTCCAGAATTAGATGTGTCATTACGTGGTGCCGTGTCTATCGCAAGACGATTACAAGATCCCTTAGCCGAATTAGTAAAAATAGATCCTAAAGCGATTGGTGTTGGGCAATATCAACACGATGTAAGCCAAAGTCAATTAAGTAAAACCCTTGATGAAGTGATTGAAGATTGTGTAAATGCCGTAGGGGTCGATTTAAACAGCGCCTCGGTAGCATTGCTAACTCGCGTATCAGGGTTAACTAAAACCATGGCACAAAATGTGGTGAATTACCGCGATGAAAATGGTCGTTTTAATAACCGACAAGAACTAAAAAAAGTTGCTCGTTTAGGCGCTAAAGCATTCGAGCAAGCCGCAGGTTTTTTACGCATTGCCAACGGAACTAATCTATTAGAACAATCGGGGGTTCATCCTGAAACCTATCCTGTTGTTGAAAAAATCATTGCACAACTAAATGCCAGCGTAAGTGATATTTTAAGCCAAACCGAGCAACTTAATAAAGTGAATATTGCAGAGGTGGTTACGCCAGAGTTTGGTGAAGTAACCGTTAACGATATTATAAAAGAGCTTGAAAAGCCGGGCAGAGATCCACGCCCTGAATTTAAAACAGCAACATTTAAAGAAGGTGTTAATACCATTAACGACCTTGAAGTAGGTATGATTTTGGAAGGCGTTATTTCTAATGTTGCTAATTTTGGCGCCTTTGTCGATTTAGGCGTGCATCAAGACGGATTAGTACATATATCATCTTTAACTAACAAATTTGTAAGCGACCCACGCGAAGTAGTAAAAGCTGGCGATATTGTAAAAGTTAAAGTAACCGAAGTTGACCCTCAACGTAAACGCATTAGCTTAACCATGCGCTTAGACGATACTATAGAGCCTACTCAAGCACCTAAAGAGGCACATGCAAACAGCAAAGCTGGACATAACCAACAGGCTAAGTCGCCCACAAAGCCTACGCATGCGCCTCATGCCGGACATGCTAAAAAACCACAAAAATCGCATAAACCTAAAGAGGTGAACAATGCGGTTATGGGTAACGCCTTTGCTGACGCTTTTGCCAAATTAAAAAAATAAGACTTTGCTGCATTCATGGTAAATAATGTGCATTACTTTTGACCTATATACAGGATGTTTTAGGTTAATATCGCCTTAGCTAACCCATTAATTTCATTAATGAATTGAATAAGTATAACTATTTATGATTGCAGCATTTAAAGACGCATTTTCTCAAATACCTCAACAAGATTGGGATCACCTAAACACCTCAACTAATCCGTTTTTAACATACGAATTTTTTGAAGCATTAGAAACTAGCAAATCGGCAAGCATTGATAAAGGTTGGCAACCTCATCATCTCACCATAAAAAGTGATGATAAAATAGCAGCTATACTTCCTTTGTATCTTAAAAGCCATTCGTGGGGCGAATTTGTATTTGACTGGGATTGGGCAAATGCTTACGAACAACATGGTTTAGCTTATTACCCTAAATTGGTTAGTACCATTGCCTTTACACCGGTTAGCTCTGAAAAACTTATCTCTAAAACCTTAACCCATAGCGATATAATGTCGCCATTAAGTGAGTACTGTACCAAGCACGACATTGCTAGTTGGCACTTATTATTTTGCCCTAAAATTGCTGACACACCTGACAATGTTTATGAGCGTAATACCGTTCAGTTTCACTGGTTTAATAAAGGCTATAGCTCGTTCGAGCAGTATTTATCAACCTTTACCGCGCGTAAAAGAAAAAACACTCGTAAAGAGCGCGAATCTATAAAAAAACAAAATATTACTATTCGACAATATTCAGGGGATCAAATTACTCAACAAGTTCTCGAGTTTTTTTACTTAACCTATCAACTCACCTATTTAAAAAGGCAGCATACTCCACATTTAAGCTTTGCTTTTTTTGAACGTATTTTCAAAGCCCTACCTAATAATGTTTTACTGATAGTAGCAAGCCATGCAGATAAAGATGTTGCCTGTGCCTTATTTTTTCATGACGACAAGCAATTATATGGGCGTTATTGGGGGACTACCGAGCAGTTTAATTATTTGCATTTTGAACTGTGTTATTACCAAGGAATTGAGTTTTGCATTAAACATAACTTACAAAGCTTTAACCCTGGCACTCAAGGCGAACACAAAATTCAACGTGGCTTTGAACCCGTACTCACCTATTCATATCATTGGGTTAAACATTCAGCTTTTAAGCAAGCTATTAAAGACTTTTGTAAACGTGAACAACAGCACATGTTAACTTACATACAACGATGTAGATTGGCTTTGCCTTTTAAAGAAAATCAGGAGAGTAATCATGTTCAACGAGATTTATAAACCTTTTTCACAAGCGTGTGAAAACAATAAAACTCATATTTTACCTATTTTACAACAAGCGTTTTGTCATAGTGATTCAGTATTAGAAATAGGCTCAGGCACCGGACAACATGCCGTGTATTTTGCTAAGCAATTACCTCATCTTTTGTGGCAAACCAGTGATTTAACGGTTAATCATGCTGGTATTAATCAATGGCTTGCTGAGCAACCTTCATCTAATTTACTGCCACCTATCACACTAGACTTATCAGAGCCGTGGCCAATAAAAACTGTATCAGCCATTTATACGGCAAATACCTTGCACATTGTTAGCTGGGAACGCGTAATCGACTTTTTTAACGCTGTACAAAAACATTTAGATGCCAAAGGAAAAGTCGGTATTTACGGTCCGTTTAATTATAAAGGACAATTTACTAGCGACAGTAATGCCAGTTTTGATGTGCATTTAAAGCAGCGCGATCCGCAAAGTGGCATACGCGATATCGAAAGTATTTTAGCGTTAGCGCATAAAGCAGGATTAACTATGATTAACGATCACCCAATGCCTGCCAATAATCGTTTATTAGAATTTGCAAATAAACACGATTTTGATTCAGTTCTTTAGCCAAATAAGCGATTAATACCATTAGCTACAAATATAAGTATTTTAAAGCTTGGTATTTATCGTAAATAAAATACGGCTTATAGGTTTTATCTACTAATAAAAATAAAACCTGTTACCTTGTTGAAATACCTAAAATAACCAAAATTTAAGATCTCCTACTAAAGGTCTCACATGTTAAATAAAATAATAGTCGTATGTATTATGTCCCTGTGTTCAAGTTCAATATCAGCTAACCAGCTTAGCGTTTCGGATTATCAACGCGCTGAAAAGCAACTTGCAAAACATACCCAAAAATTGGTTACCGGAACGGTCGAAAATCCGTTCTGGCACAACGACCACTTATTTTATAAATCTCATACTAAAAAAGGTGATCAGTTTTTTGAAGTAAACCCAATAACAAAAGAAAAAAAGCTCGCATTTGATCACCAAGCATTAGCAAAAGCACTCGCTGAAGTAACTTCTACCGAAATTGATGCCTACAACCTTCCTTTTAATGCTTTTGACGTTATTGATAACAACAAAATAGCCGTAAAGCTAAATGATAAAAGTTATATTTGCCACATAAGTAGCCATATAAACAACAATGTGGACGCTAGCTCAAAACCTTTTCAATGTGCGCTTAATACCAAAGCTCTTAAAGCAGATGAAATGGTATCTCCTAATGGTGAAATAGCTGTTTTTATACGTGACTACAATTTATGGTCACGCAATCTAAAAAATAACCAAGAAACTCAATTAACAACAGACGGTATTAAAGATTTTGGCTACGCAACTAACAACGCCGGTTGGATCCGTGAAGCGACTCCTGTAGTTAAATGGTCGCCTGATTCTTCAAAACTGGCTACTTTCAAACATGACAGCAGAAAAGTTGGCGACATGGCGTTGGTATCAACTAATGTTGGTCACCCAACAATAGATCAGTGGAAATACCCATTACCCGGGGACGAACATATTTTTACCATACATCGCGTTATTATTGACCTTAACGCTAAAGCTGAAAAGCAGGTGATCCCTTTAAATATGCCAGCTGATGCTCATCGGTCATCAATAACCGACCACGTTGCTGGAAACAATGGGGAAATGCTTGATATAGACTGGGCACACAACAGTAAAAGTTTTGCTTTTATCTCAACCAGCAGAGATCATAAAACGGCAACTTTAAAAGTCGCCAATGCAGAAAACGGACAAGTAACAACAATTTATTCAGAAACACAAAAGAGCTTTTTTGAATCAGGTGTTAACGCAATTAGTTGGCAGTACCTTGATAAAACTAATGAGTTTATTTGGTTTTCACAACGTAGTGATTGGGGGCATTTTTACTTAATAGATGGCGCTACCGGTAAAGTAAAACAGGCTATTACCCAAGGTAAATGGACGGTTTTAGAATTACTTAACGTAGATGAAGATACCGGAACTTTATATTTTACCGGAGCTGGGCGTGAAGGTGGAGATCCCTATTTTACCTATCTTTACAGCGTAAATAAAAATGGCAACAATTTAACCTTACTAACGCCAGAGAAAAAACACCATCGTATAACTTTTAACAAGAATAACCGTTATTTTTTAGACCGTTTTTCAAGCCCCGAACAAGCAGAAACAAGCGTTATACGCACAGCCAAACCTATAGACAAATCTACAGCTAACTCAGTTGCAAAATTTGTGGTTGAAACGATGGATATTAACCCTCTCTTAGCAACAGGCTGGCAGCCTCCAACCGCTTTTGTTGTTAAAGACCGCAATAACGAACACAATATTTACGGCTTGCTTTATAAACCCAGCAATTTTGATAAAAACAAACAATATCCTGTCGTTAATTACATTTACCCGGGTCCACAGGTTGGTAGTATTCGAGGTCGACATTTTAGAACCGCGCGAGGCGATAACCAAGCCTTAGCAGAATTAGGTTTTATTGTGGTGGAAATAGACGCTTTAGGGACACCTGGGCGTTCAAAAAGCTTTCATGAATTTTACTATGCAAATATGGGTGATAGTGGTCTACCCGATCAAGTCGCCGCTATTAAACAACTGGCTAAAAAGCATAGCTGGATTGATAGTAAACGAGTGGGTATATGGGGACATTCCGGTGGTGGCTTTGCTTCTACCAAAGCAATGTTTAGTTTCCCTGATTTTTACAAGGTTGCCGTATCAGAAGCAGGAAATCACGACAACCGTAACTATGCCGACGAATGGGGTGAAAAGTATCATGGTTTGTTAGTGAACAATGAAGACGGCACAACCAACTACGATAGCCAAGCAAATCAACTATTTGCTGACAAGCTTAAAGGTAAGCTTATGCTAGTACATGGCACTTTAGATACTAATGTTACGCCTTACAGCACATTAATAGTAGTTGATGCATTAATTGCCGCGAATAAAGATTTTGATATGCTGATGTTACCTAATAGAGGGCATGGTTTTGCTCGTGAACCTTATATGGTTCGTAAGCGTTGGGATTATTTTGTTACACACTTATTGCAGGCTAAACCTCCAAAAGAATTCAAGTTTAGCGCAAATTAATATCACATCAAAACATAATATACCCCTTACCATTCAAAGTGCTCTAAGCATGCATCTTGAATGGTAACGGGTATAAATAAAATTGATAACCCCTGTTTGTTATAATCTTACCTAAGGCTGTAAGTATTAAGTAAGTATTAATATTTTACTCCTTGAAATTTTACTGCTGTAAATTTTACTCCCACAAATAATAATTTTCTTTATACCTTAACCTGATGTGATGGTTACTCATAAAAAATTACAAATAATATTGTCTCTAGGCATTATTCTACTTGTGAATAAATGCTGATACTACTATGCTAACCAACACTGTTTTTAACCTTGTTTTCGTGTTTAGAAAATGTTTATAAAAGGAAACCACTGTTCATGACTGAACAGGCAATTGAATTTAAGGGCACTAACTTTACCCTTTCTGTTATTCAACTCGAACAAAACGACTTAACGTTATTAGATACTCAATTAAAAAATAAGATCGCTCAAGCGCCTCAATTTTTTAGTTGTGCCCCCGTTGTTGCCGATATTAGTGAAATAACCACTTTTATTGAATTTTCCGCACTTAAAAATATTATTGAAAGCAACAATTTCGTTCTTGTTGGTATTTGTGGCCATACTTCTGCTGAGCAAAAAAAAGCTATTCAACAAGCAGGATTAGCCATTGTAAGTAAAGGCTCTGTAAAAAAAGCAACTCCCGCACCTACTCAAGCACCCACTTCAATAGAACAAGCTGAAATTAAAAAACCAGTTGAACCCGCGGTAATTGAAACACCTCCAACAAAAGTTGTTAAAGGTCAAATTCGTTCGGGACAACAAATTTATGCTAAAAATTGTGACTTGATTATTATGGGCTCAGTGGGTAATGGTGCAGAGATAATTGCCGATGGTAATATTCATGTTTATGGCACAATTCGCGGTAGAGCGATAGCAGGCGCAAGTGGACAAAGCGAAAGCAAAATATTTTGTCAAAATTTGCAAGCTGAACTTGTTTCAATTGCAGGCGTTTACATGTTAAATGAACAATTAACTGAGCATGCTAATGTAGCGCAATGTATTCAAGTTGAAGATCAAAAAATTGTTTTTAATCCATTAAATTAGAAAACTAAGAAAGGAAAAATAATGGCTAAGGTTATCGTTGTGACCTCAGGTAAAGGCGGCGTTGGTAAAACAACTTCTAGTGCCGCAATAGGTACAGGGCTTGCTTTAAAAGGCTTTAAAACTGTAATTATCGATTTTGATATTGGCTTACGTAATTTAGATTTAATTATGGGCTGTGAGCGCCGAGTAGTATACGATTTTGTTAATGTGATTAAAGGTGAAGCCACGCTTAACCAAGCATTAATTAAAGACAAGCGCACACCAAACTTATCAATACTCCCTGCATCGCAAACACGCGATAAAGACGCACTTAATAAAGAAGGTGTGCAAAAAGTATTAGATGATTTAGCCGAAGCAGGTTTTGACTACATTGTATGTGATTCACCAGCAGGTATTGAAACCGGTGCGATTATGGCGCTTTATTTTGCTGATGAAGCTATTGTAACCACAAATCCTGAAGTTTCATCAGTGCGAGATTCTGACCGTATATTGGGTATGTTAGCCAGTAAAACGCAACGTGCTGAACAAGGTAAAGAGCCAGTAAAAGAGCACTTGCTGTTAACTCGCTATAATCCTGAACGGGTAACACGTGGCGATATGTTAAGTGTTGAAGACGTATTAGACATTTTAGCAATTCCATTACTAGGTGTTATTCCAGAGTCGCCAGCGGTTTTAAAAGCCTCTAACTCTGGTGCTCCGGTTATATTGGATACTGAAAGTGATGCAGGTCATGCTTACAGTGACGCAGTTGCTCGATTAATTGGCGAAAAAGTTGAATTTCGCTTTATAGAAGAAGAAAAGAAAAGCTTATTACGCCGCTTATTTGGAGGTTAACAATGTCGCTTTTAGATTACTTTAGAAGTAAAAAAACAACACAAACCGCCCAAACAGCAAAGGAGCGACTACAAATTATAGTTGCTCATGAGCGTGGTCAACGCAATAGCCCTGATTATTTGCCCGCAATGAAGCAAGATATTATCGACGTTATTCGACGCTATGTACCTATTGACTCTGATCAAGTAACGATTAACTTAGATAATAAAAATGAAAATCTAAGTGTATTAGAACTCAATATTACCCTACCTGACGAACAGCCGTAACACGCTTTTTAATCAACGAGCTGATTACCGAGTAAAAGTTAGAGGTTTTTGATTTTTAAAGTATGTTTTTCAATAATAATTTAGCGGACTAATTCGCTAAATTATTACTCTACAATTGAATGGATCACTAGAGAAGTATTGATTACTTGTAACTATTCAGCCTTATCTTCAATAAATATATCTGGAAGCTGATTTTTGAATAGTAATTCAAGGGCTAGGCTTGCAGATACATATTGTTTTCTGC
>Ga0209303_1001296_pt1 | contig 15856 bp, 12 predicted proteins | sample SidtaG_3_FD_187449 | JGI IMG/M metagenome (GOLD analysis project Ga0209303, IMG submission 187449) | Marine algal microbial communities from Sidmouth, United Kingdom - Sidmouth_Asex1 metaG (SPAdes) (version 2) | ecosystem: Host-associated > Algae > Red algae > Unclassified | place: Sidmouth... | reverse complement strand
GTATTTCTTTTAAAATGACTCTTCACCAAAAAATCCTTAAATACAGTGAGTATTCGCGTCATTTTTGATTCGATTCATTTCAAAATAAACGTCAAAAAATGTAAATAAATTTATAAAACAGTGTACTTAGTAGTAAGTGTTGTCGTGATTGAATTATGGCATAAATAAAAATATGAAATGACAAAACAACAAATACGTAAAAGCTTGATTATCGTCCCAACGTTCGGATTGCTCGTGGCATTCGCAGGAGCGCATCATGGGCGAGCAATAAATGGCATTCCGGTTTTTATGATTTGTGTTGGTTGGGCATTTCTTATAAATTGGTTGGCTTTCATTCCAGCTTATCGCAGTCAAACGGAAAAGTATTATGATTTGACGGGTAGCTTGACTTATATTTCGGTTACGATTATTGCGTTGGTGTTGAGTGATAGTATGGATGTGCGGTCTGTTTTGTTGGCGACTTTGGTGATGATTTGGGCAACTCGATTGGGGACATTTCTTTTTCGTAGAGTACAAGAGGCGGGAAAAGATGACCGCTTTGATGCCATCAAACCCAACTTTTTTCGCTTCCTCAATGCGTGGACAATCCAAGCGCTTTGGGTGACATTGACGGCTGCACCGGCTATCATTGCGATTACTGCGATGAAGCGTGTGGATATTGGAACTTTTGCAATTATTGGTTTGATTGTGTGGGCGATGGGCTTTGCTATCGAGGTTGTGGCAGATTATCAAAAGACTCAATTTCGTAAAAATCCTGCGAATAAAGGTAAGTTTATTCAGACGGGTTTGTGGTCGCGCTCGCGGCATCCGAATTATTTTGGAGAGATTTTGCTTTGGGTTGGGGTGACGATTATCGCTGTGCCTGTGCTGCAAGGTTGGCAGTGGGTGGGGTTGATTTCGCCTGTGTTTGTTACGCTGCTGCTTACGCGTGTGAGTGGTGTGCCGATGCTCGAAGCAAAAGCGGAGAAGAAGTGGGGCGGTCAGGCGGATTATGAGGCGTATAAGAAGGAGACGCCTGTTTTGGTGCCGAAGATTTAACAGTTTATTCATCTGTCAGGTTGGCATCCTCCTTCCAGTTCCTAACGACAGAACTGAACGTAAATTATTCCATTTTTCAATCGCGAACGCAAGAAATTACGTTTGTGAAATAATTCTCAATTTGACGAAGATATCCTTATTCCTTAGTGAAAGAAATTAAATAAATTGTTCCAAAATGCGCCGTAATTTTTTCTTCTAAAGAATTCAAAAAATCGTTGCATAGCCATAGCTACGGAACTATTTTTTGTGTTTTTTAGAAGGGAAAAGAACAAGCATAATGGGGCAAGTTATTTATTTTCTTTCACTTTGAACATTTATATATAACAAATTTATTGTTTTCAGATACAATTTGAATAGATTTAAAAATACGTTCTAAATGTACTTTATAATTTAAATGTTTATTTGCGACTAACTGAAAGTTCCCTTCTTTTTTCAAACATCGGTAACATTCTTTAAAAAGTTGAATTGGCACTTGAATATTTATCTCATATTCAAAATGAAACGGAGGGTTACTAACAATTAAATCAAAATATTCATCCGCAAAAATTGAAAGATTATCATTTAAATGATGATGGATTTTTTCTCCTTTTATATTTAACTTGGCTGACGAAACTGCCAAATTTGAATCATCCATCAAATGAATTTCTGAATCTGGAAGTTGTTTAAATACTTCACTCCCTATAATTCCGTTGCCCGAAGCTAAGTCCAATATACATTCATCTGTTTTCTTCAGCTCAAGATTAGTTAATAAAAACTGAGTAGCATAATCAATATGTCCGGAAGAAAATACGCCCCAATATTGCAAATAATTCTGGTTATTGTAAGCTAAAGAGGTGATTGCATCTTTTTTTAGAACCTCTTTCTTTTCGGAAAGCACTAAAAGTCTGGATTTTTTCAAGGCTTTGCTTTGTTCAACTGAATTAAAATACTCTGCTGCTATTTTTAATAATTTGGGCGTAAAATGACGGGTCATAAATCCACATAAAACTGTTATATCTTCTGTCGAATTATGTACAATGTGTTCGAGGAACAATTGAAATAAAGCTAAAGATTTTGGTATTTTAATTATAGCAAAATCCATTCTATATTCAAGAGACGAAAGTGGAGTTGAGCAACTCAATAAGGGAAGATTATGAGCTGCTAAATTAGATTCAATAGATTTTTCTTGACTTTTCTGAGTTAAAACCAACATTGGGTCATACGAATGTAGATAACAGGATAGAAATCCAAATCTATCATTATAGATAGATAGATGACTTGGGTTAATTTCTTTAGAAATAAAGGCTTTTAAAAGATATTCATCTGCTGCGTTCCAGCCTTTTAAAGATTTATCCTCTGATAAATCATATCTTTTAATCTGATATTTTTCTTCTTGAATCTTCATATAAAATACTTAGTCATTTATTTTCAGTTGGCGGTAAGGGAAAAATACACATATTCCGTATATTTTTCATTCCAGTAATTCTACATTAAGACTCTTGCTCATCCCCAATATAGGGTAAAATTCATTTTTGAGGAAAAGTAACACAGGCTTCCAGCCTGCACCGCATTATATCGACACGTTACTTCGATAAAACAGGACGAGCTAACGCAGTGCAGGCTGGAAGCCTGTGTTACTTTCTCCCTGTATTGAGGATGAGCGAGAGTCTTAATGTAGTATTAGTGAAAGAAAATAAATAACTTGTCCCATCATACTTGTTCTTTTTCCCTCTAAAAAACACAAAAAATAGTTCCGTAGCGATGCTATGCAAGGATTTTTTGAATTCTTTAGAAGAAAAAATTACGGCGCATTATGGAACAATTTATTCAATTTCTTTCACTAAGTGACCTGATTGTTACAAAATAAAACTAATGACTATCTTTAAGCATTATTTTGCTCAATTTAGATTAGATGAAATACACAGAAATTCTCATTAGAATACGCCAAATTATTCGTTCTGTAAATTTGGAAAGCAAGCGAATTGAAAAAGAATACGGTATTAGTATTCCGCAATTACTTTGTTTGACTTTTTTAAGTGAACAGGAAAGTTTTCAGGCTTCGCACAAGCAAATCAAGGGTTTTCTCCAACTCAATGCGAGTACAGTCACCGGGATTATCAGTCGTTTGGAAAAGAAGGGAGTGGTCGCGAGATTGCCTAAAAATAAAGATAAAAGAGTGGGAATGATTACCATTACGGCAAAAGGAATGGAATTGCTCAAAGAGACCCCCGAACCAATGCACGAACAACTTTCCGCAAAATTGAAAAAGCTTTCCGAACAGGATTTATTTAGGCTTCAAAGTTCTTTTGATACGATTATCGACTTTTTGAATATCGAAAATGTAGACGCTGCGCCGATTATTACCGCCTTGGTTGACTCACCTATGGCAGAACCCCCAAAAGTTGAGGATTGATTTTGAAGGTAAAGAAATGTAAAATAATAAATGTAAAATGTAAAAGTGCTTGAATACCCCGTCATTCGTCAGGGTGGACGCGAATAAATATTTTTATTTTCCTATTTTAAAACATTTAAATACGAAATAAATATGATATTCTCGCGTCCTAAAGCTTTTACATTTTACATTTGATATTTTACATCAACTCACTCCTCTGTACCGTATTTTCTTATACTGTACATAGTGCTTATTATCTCCATACGTCGTTTTACAGAGGGCTTTACAAATTGTTTGCGATCCCTCAATTCATCCCGTAATTTTACGTTGCGATGTTTATTTTTATACCGTTTTACCATTCGGTCAATGGTTTCATTACTTTTTCTTTCGATTATTAGCATATTATTTGTCGTTATTTATTTTTGTATTGTACTTCGAAGTACTCGTTCAAATTTTAATTAATATCGGATTAATAGTTCGTCCATTTCCGTGAGGTCAAGATAAACCATGAATATGTTTTGCTCTGTGCATCATTTAGCTTTTGTTTTTCTTTTCTCAATTAATTCAGCGAGAATGTCTTCGTGAGATTGGCGTTCTTTCTTACGTTTTCGGGCATCCATTTCCGATTGCTCTTCTTCGAGTCCCAAATAAAGACTGTAACACATCACCAAAAGAATAAGAACAAAGGGCAAACCAGTAGTAATAGAAGCCGTTTGTAAAGCCTTCAAACCGCCGCCCAGCAACAAGGTTGCCGCAACTGCACCTTCCGTCAATGCCCAAAAAATGCGCTGCCCAACGGGAGCATCCAATTTTCCGCCTGCGGTGAGGCTGTCAATCACCAAAGAACCAGAATCGGACGAAGTTACGAAGAAAACCATTACTAACATAATTCCTATGACAGAAGTAAACGTACTTAATGGATATTGTTCCAACATTACGAAAAGAGCCGTTGCAATATTTTCGTTAACAGCATCCGAAATGACAGCTATATTGTTCAGTTCCAAGTAGATACCTGAACCTCCAAAAACCGTCATCCACAAAAAAGTCAGCAAGGCAGGTACAATCATCACGCCAATAAAAAACTCCCTAACGGTACGACCTTTGGATACTCGCGCAATAAACATCGCCACAAAAGGCGACCAAGCCACCCACCAAGCCCAATAAAAAATCGTCCAATCGTGTTGCCATGTTGTGCCTTTATACACTTCCGTAAACGCGCCAAGCGCAATCATTTCCTGCAAATAATTACCGACATTTTGCAAAAAAGCATCCAGCAGAAAAATGGTCGGACCGAGCAACAACATCAAGCCCAAAAAGACGAGTGCCAGTCTCATATTCCATTCACTCAATACGCGCACACCTTTGTCAAGCCCTAAGACGACCGATATAGTTGCGGCACCCGTAATCACCGCGATAAGGATGACTTGAAACCATATAGTGTCGGCTGTTCCGATTAAAAAGTTCAATCCTGCGGAGACTTGCTGAACGCCCAAGCCCAGTGATGTTGCCAAGCCAAACAAGGTCGCTACAACTGCCACTACATCAATCACATGCCCAATCCAGCCGTAAATTCTATCGCCGAGCAAGGGGTAAAAAACCGAGCGCATCGTCAGGGGAAGCCCTCTATTAAAAGTGAAAAATGCGAGTGCCAATCCCAGCACTGCGTACACCGCCCAAGCATGAAAACCATAATGCAAAAAGGTATATTTCATGGCAGTATTAGCGGCTTCGGGCGTGAGGGGTTCGGCATTGATGACGCTGTTGGAAAAGTGCATCATCGGTTCGCCAACGCCGTAAAACATCAGCCCAATTCCCAATCCTGCACTAAACAACATGGAAAACCAAGCAAAGGTTGAAAATTCCGTTTTGGCATCCCTTCCACCGATGCGAATCTTACCAAATTTGCTAACAGAAAAATAAATCGCAAATGCCAAAAATACATTGACCGCAAAAACAAACAACCAACCAAAACCGGAGGTAATCGCCGATTGTGTATTGGCAAAAATCGTCTCCATCGGCTTACCAATGAGCAAGGTCAGCGAAATAAAAAGTATAATGATGATTGCAGAAGGGTAAAATACAGGCGCGTATATGTCGAAGTATTTTTTAGATGTCGGGGTTGGTTTTTCGTTATCCATAGAATTTATAATGATTAATGTATAACGATTAATAATTAATGTATAATAATTAATGTATAATGATTAACGTATAATAATTAGTGAGCAATATATAGTGTATAACGTAGAGTTTTCGCAAAGCGAAAATCAACCATTAATCATTAATTCTACATTAAGACTCTTGATTTACTGACCTTCAGAGAGTTACATCAGTGCGATTTAAATGTTATTTTTTAATAATAAGGCGACTATAAAAAATAACCAATTCGTACAGTGTGAATTTTAAATTTAAATTATTTAAATGTATTTATTTTTCATTTAAATAAAATCAATTAAATTACACATAAATAACTGATAATCAATCTATTTTAGAGTCTTAATGTAGAATTAACCATTAATCATTAATTACTCGTTTCGCTTTTGAAATTGTAAAATACCCCAAGTGAGGTATCCTTTTTCGCCCATTTCAATCGACTTTTCTATGCCTGTCATCGTTTTTTTAAGAAATGCACGGTTAGATTTTTTAGCCGTTTTTTCGTGTTGCTTCAATTTTTTCAAAACCATCGCATAATGCTTAGTTAATTGTTCGGGCATTCTTTTGATTAAAACCTGCTCCAAGTCTGCACGGTTTGCCAAACTTTTATATTCATTTACCGAACCCAAGTCCTCCAAATGAAGTCGCTCAAGTGCCTCTTTTAGTACATCGGCGGGGCAATCCTTGCTTTGCATGGGGTCGGTGAAAATAAAGCGTCCTTCGGGTTTCAAGACACGGGCTACTTCCCGAAAAATTTTCACCTTATCATTACTGTGCAAAAGTGCATCCTGCGACCAAACAATATCATATATCTCACGGTCAAACGGGATTTGCTCGAAATTGCCCGCTGTGACGGAAATATACTTCTCCAACTCCGCCGCTTTTGTTTTTTCGATATTGCGCTTGTTTTGTATTTCGCTCAAATTGAGACAATCGACACGACAGTTGTATTCTTGGGCTAAAAAACGGGCTGCGCCTCCATATCCTGCCCCAAGGTCTAAAATTCTATGCCCTTTTTTGATAGTAGGCAATTGCTTGAGCATTTTCAAAATCGTTTGCCTGCTTGCCTCCTCGATAGATTCATCTCCACTTATATAAGTTCCGATATGAATATCCTCTCCACCCCAGATTTTATGATAAAACGCATCTACTTCTTTACTGTCATAGTAAGCCTTTGCGGTTTGAACGGATTTAGTCATAACAAATATTTGTTGGTAAAAAATGAGTAAATGAATAGATGAGTAAATGTTGAGTAAAACGAAATCCCATACTTAAGTAGTGAGACAAAAATATCCTTACTTTTGACGGTTTCTTTTTCCGCTATTTTTCCCTACAAAAATCCTTATCCCGAATCAAGTACGGGACAGGCTGTAGCGTAGGCTATGTGCGGTTTTTGTAAGAAAAAATATCGAAAAAATAACCACGTTAAAATTGTAAGTGAAAGAAATTAAATAAGATGTCCCATAATGCGAAGTATTTTTTTTGTCTAAGGATTTTTTGAGAGCCGCACATTCCCGATAATTATCGGGATAGCTATAGCCTGTCCCGAACCCCGATTCGGGATAAGGATTTCAAAGGATTCTTAGACGGAAAAAAGACGAGTATAATGGCACATGTTATTTAATTTCTTTCACTAAGCCTATTTTTGTCCCACTACTTGATACGGGGATTACATTGATTAGACCATTAATTCATTCAAAATATTTGGGATGTTTAAATTTTCGGTTCTTTGACAATTTTTGCAAAAAAGACTCTCCCTTCCTCCAATGTGGTTTTAACCCATTGTCGTTCAACTATTTATTGCAATGGGCTAAAGCCACATTGGAGGAAAATGCAAAAATTGTCAAAGAACCAAATTTTCTCTAAAAGTATTTTACCATTTTTTAGAAATGTAAAATTAAAATAATAAATGTAAAATCCCGTCATTCGCCGTGACAAGTTGTAAAAGTACTTGTAATACGTACACGAAGCATCTTTATTTTCTTTTTTTTAATAATAAATTAAAAATCAAATTAATACGTTGGTTTCACACCTACACCGACGAATGGCGGAGTTTTACATTTTACATTTTTTTCAACTCACTCACTCATTCATTCATTCATTCATTCACTCACTCACTCACTCAACAATCCACATTGCTGCATTTTGGCTGTTGCTTCCGCCGATGGCATTGACGGCAGCCTGATAATTTTCGGCATTGAGCGACTGTTCTTCACCCGGATATAGAAACCTGAGGGGCAACATATCGTTATTTCCATTGCCACAGGCAGCATCTAAAAATGGAATGCCGTCAAAAGAATTTCCACTCAACGCATACCATCTTCGCACCTCGAAATAGGGTTCTAAGCCGTGAAAAAATAAGGCAATCCATTTTTGTTGCCATATATCGGTGACTTCATCATACGCCACGCCTGAATTGTTGTAAAAATCCTCAAAATCTGTCCAATCAAAAGGCGTCAAATCTACCTGATGATATTCCATAGAAGCTGCGATGCCTGCCTTATAGTGGGTTTCGATGTCCGAATCAATCCAACCATTTGCGGCAGCTTCGGCAAGTGTCAATTCTACTTCGGCGTAGGTCATAATGATACCTTGCGCCATAGGCAGCCCCAAATCATCTGCCGAAACAAAGTCGGGATAATTATAATATTGTGAGCCAATACGCGAACCCGTCAGCGAATCGCAAACGCCTGTTCCGTTGACATCGCCCGTAAATAAGGCAGCACTGTAGGTCGAATAATCATCATTGTCCGGTCGTGCGTAGCGCATCAAACGCGGATCGTCAAACGAGGTCAAAATATCGCGAGCGGTTTTGCTGAAAGCCACTGCGTCAAAATCACCTATCTTCAATGGTACAACGGGAAATTCATTGGGCGCACTGCCCGTATAAGTCAGCGCAACATTATCGGCATTGCTCGAAATGTAATTGCCACTATTAAATATTTCAGCAAATTGTCCGGCAACATTATCTATTTTATCACCCGCAGACATCAATAATCTCAACCTCAATGAGTTGGCAAATTTCTGCCATTGTACAGCCTCGCCATCCAACAAAATATCGCCCAAAATATCGCCATTATCAGAGGTCAATAAACCTTCGGCACGTTCCAATTCTGACAATAAATCCGTATAAATAAAAGATTGTGCATCATAAGCCGGCGTGAAATTCAAGTCCGCCCCGGCGGTGGCTTCGCTGTAAGGAATGTTTCCGTAAGCATTCGTGAGGTTTTGAAAAATCCAAGCGCGTAGCGTGATTGCGACACCTTCTAATACCTCATTGTCGTTGGCGATGGCGATATTTTCCAATGTTTTTACATTGCTAAGGCTTTCGTACCAAGCCGCCCAGTATGTCGGAAAGGCATTCCATACGTAAGAATCTACTTCGAGTCGAAGGGTTTTGCCATTGATTTGAGCGGCAATATTTCCGACCAAATAGGAAGCGTCCACACTCGCATTTACGCTTTGTCGAATCGCACCGGGCAGTACGACATCAGCCGTTACAGAAGTGGGTTCGTTGGGATTGGTGTTGAGTGTTTCAAATTTTCCGCAAGACGAAAAAATAAGCGTCAGGAAAATAAAATAACATAATATATTTTTAAAATAGCTCATCTATTTATATTTTTTTTTGATAAATAACGCGAATGAAATAAACCACTAAGCGCACTAAGGACACGAAAATCGAACTAACGCAGAGAAAACTAAGAACTTTATAAACTACTGATGATAAAACGTTTAGTCTATCTTAGTTTACTTTTACGTTCGTTAAGTTTTAGTGTTCTTCGTGTCCTTAGTGGTTCAGTCCTAAAACCCAATATTTACAGAAAATCCGAAGCTTCGGGCGGAGAAAATTTGCTGGCTTTCGTAGCCGGGAATGAATAGTCCGTTTCTGACAGAAAAGGTTTCAGGGTCGATGGTGGGTACTTTGGAAAATAGGAACAAGTTGCGTCCGACCAAGGCGATTCTGACATTTTGGAGACCTGCGTTGGAGATTAATTTTTCAGGTAAATTGTACCCTACACTCACCTCGCGCAGTTTAAACCAAGTGGCATCGTAGGTAGAAGCTTCGATGTTGTCGCGTCTAAATCCGTTGCCGTAGTATTGGTAAAAATAGCCGACATATCCGACACCGCCGGGCTGTACGGAGACATCGTTTGGCGAAGTTTCGGTGTCGTAATCAATAATGCCGTCTTCGTTGAGGTCTTCCCATTTCAAACCGGGACCGACAACGCCTGTACCCACTTGGTCGAGGGTGTAAACCGGGTCGCCGGCAGCATCGTAAGTGACGGTGTAGGTTTCGCGTCCGTCGAGGGTGCTAATGGCCAAATTTGGGTCATCGTTGTGTGTGATTGCGCCGCCGGTAGCGTATAATGCGTGTGAACGTACATAGATTTTTCCGCCAATTTGACCGTCAATTAGTGCGGTGAAGTTCCAATCTCCGAGTGTGAGTTCATTCATCAAACCTACTCTCAAATCGGGTTGATATGAACCTGCAGAGACTTTATCTTCTGTCATCATTGCGATACCGTCTAAGTGAATGATTTCGTTGGTTTCAGGATGTCTTTCAAATCCTAAGCCGTATAATTGTCCGAATAATTCGCCTTCTTCTGCCACAAATTCCAATCCGGCTGTACCGCCGTCATTGGGGTACATACTTGAAACGATGGAGTATCTGCCACTTGTAATCACATCGGGTAGCGATTCGACTACGGCACGGTTGCGACCTACATTTAATGTGACATCCCATATCGCATTTTTTCTTTTGATAGGTGTTCCGCTTACAAATAACTCAATGCCTTGATTTCTGATAGAACCGCCATTGGTCAATAGGAAATCGTAACCACTCGTATTGGCAGTCGGCAATTCGATGACCTGATTGAAACTTTCCATGTTATAATAGGTGGCATCCAATCGAAGTCTGTTGTTCCACAATCGAACATCTGCGCCTATCTCGAATGCGCGCGTTCTTTCATTCGTCAAATTCGGGTCAACAAGCGTATTGTTTGTACTGAAAACGGTGTTTGTACCAAAAGATGCTTCGGGCGTAAAAGTCGTTCCGAAGCCGTAAGGTGGTGCGCCATTACCGACTTCTGCGTAATTGGCTCTTAGTTTCAAAAAGGAAATCGACGTGTTGGCTTTTAAATCAACCATTTCGGAAATGAGAAGCCCCATAGAAACGGAAGGGTAAGCAAATGAGAAATTGGAGTTGTCAATGCCTACAATTGGGTTGACCAATGTACTTGACCAATCATTTCTCACCGATACATCTACATAGAGGAAATCTTTGTAAGATAAGGTCGCCAAACCGAATAAACTGTTGATACCCGTTGTCGTTTTTTGTGATTCTACCTGAACGCCTGCACGTGCATTGGTCAGCGTGTAAATACTTTCATCGGGTCCGTGTAGTTTTAATTGTGGGTTATTTGCCGCTAAAAAATTAGCATTTTGTCGCATGATATTACCACCCAATTTGAGGTCGAATTTGAAGTCAGTATCTTGTCGTGCATTGGTGTAAGAAAGCAATGCTTCGGAATTGGTTTCTGTAAATGAAATTTCGTCTTCGCGGTAGCTACCAAACAAGACGGCTTTGGTAGAAGGGGCGCGGCGGTAGTGGCGTTCTTCGTTGAGTACATCTGCGCCGTGTCGGAGTCGCAAAGACAATGCGGGCGTAAATTGGTAGTTCAATCGAACATTTCCAATCAACCTATCGCTTCTAAATGAGTTGGTATTTTCATTGACGATGAGCCAGGGATTATTGACCCAAAGGTTTTCGACATAGCGTTGTTGAACGCCCTCTTTACCGGGTTCCCAGTAGTTTTTGAGTTCGTCTGTGTGTACATTTCGTGGATACCACAACCAACCGTATTGAATACTGGAAGATTCGTCGTAACCTGCATTGGGTACATTGTCGGAGCCAGAACTGACGAACATACCGTTGGCGCGAATGGTCAATTTACCGTCCAGTAATTCTTTTCCGACGCTGGTCTGAAAAGTATTTCTACGTAAGTCCGAATTGGGTACAATACTCTCTTTATCAAGTCGGGTAAATGAAAATCGAAGGTCGCTATCTGCGCCCCTGTGATTGATAGCGACATTGTTGATAAATGAAGTTCCTGTTCTGTAAAAATCTCTGATATTGTTGGGCGAAGAAGTCCACGGCGCCGGTTGTCCGTCAGAGTTGAATTGAATGATATTTTGTCCCTGGTCGAGTCTTGGTCCCCAGTTTTCGCCATACGCTTCCCAGTAATCAATGCCGCCTGTACCGCGATAATTGGAGCCATTGAGGTAGGAGTATTTTCCGAAGCCACCAAAACCGTATTCGTTCTGATAATCAGGCATTTTCAAAATGGTTTCAAAGGTGGTCGTGTTGTTGAGTTCTACGCCCCAGCCCTGCGCTCCTGCGCCTGTTTTGGTTTCAATCAAAATAACACCGTCGGCAGCTCTCGCGCCATATAAAGCCGAAGCTGCGGGTCCTTTCAAGACATTAATCGAAGCGATGTCGTCGGGATTTACAATTTGTGCAGCATTACCGAAGTCAATGGTGGATGAGCCGTTCAGCCCGTCATCAAAACTGTATAAATCGTTGGTGATGGGCATTCCATTGACGACAAAAAGCGGTTGGTTGTTTCCCAAAAGAGAGGCTGCCCCACGTATGTTGACATTGGCGGAAGCGGTCGGTCCTGACGAGCTGCCTGTGATATATACACCCGCAACTTTTCCTGCCAGCGCATTGGTGACGTTGGTGGGTTTGACGTTGGAGATACTTTTCGCACCCAATTTCTGAACAGAATAGCCCAATGCCTTTTCATCTCGCTTGATGCCGAGTGCCGATACAATGACTTCGGAGAGGTCAAGACCGCTATTCAAAGTCACGTCAATCGTTGAGGTGTTTTCTATCGAAACTTTTTGGTCGGCATATCCAACGTAGGAAACAATCAATGTTTTAGTATCTTCAGATACTTTTAGTTGAAACTTTCCCTCCACGTCAGTGGTCGTTCCAACTGTTGTACCTTCTACGAAAACATTTGCCCCGATGACCTCAAAGCCTGTTTCATCCAAAATTGTTCCCGTAATGGTGCGATTTTGGGCGGAAATTGTGAGTGAGCATAGCAGTAAAGTAATTAAAGTTAGCGTTCCTTTAAGAACATGTGAGTATAGTATATTCATAGTATAATTTTTATGGTAAGATTTTTAAGACATGCAAAGGTACGGAAAATAGTTTGTATAGAAACTATTTTTGGGTTTTGAGGTGGTTTTGCTGTGGATGTGGTGGGGAGGATGTGGTGGTTTTGAAATGTAAATTTTGTGGGGTGGGAGGTAGTTGGGTTTTGATTTGCTTCATGCTCTTAACGGCATTATATGTGCAGTAGCCTCGTGGGTTATTCCTGTGTGTATTTTATTTTGTCCAGTTTTTCTTCTTCTAATTTCAGAAGCAATTGAGTAGGAATTTCATATTTTACTTTGGAAGTTGTTAGTTGCGAATCTCCTTTTTCTATTATTATTTTCATATCCTTTGTAAGAATACAAGAATTTAAATTGACATTTGAAATAAGTGCTTCATTCACTGAATTTCTATTTGATTCCTTTCCGCCAACATGATAAAAATGTTCTTTTGTTGTGATAAAAGAATCACTCCAAATTGAAAAAATGTAATCGTTAGTTCTATATTTATTGCTTAGCCAAGTAGATAGCATATATTTTGCTTTTGAATCAACAAGTCCATTATTCAATTCAATCTCTTCTTCCTCTGACCATGAATCAAAATAATCAACATGTCTTCCAATATAAGGAGGGTCTGAATAAACTAAATCGGATGCTTTAATTTCAGCCAATGTGGTTTTAAAATCTTGGTGCTTAAAAGTGAAATCACCTAAGTCAATGATTTGCGAAACATTTTTAACTTGGTTGGTTATTTTAGTGACCAATGCTTGTGCAAAACGATTAGGTTTTTTACAAAAAGGAACGTTGTAACCGCCTTTTCTATTGAATCTCATCATTGCGTTAAAGCATGAGCGACTTAAAAAAAGAAAGTCCAAAGAATCTCCTTTTTCGTTAAATCTCTTTCTTACGTCATAATAATATTCTCCTTCGGATTTAAGTAGTTTTTTTACCTTCTTCGGTTAAGAAATTTTTGACCTTTGCACTTGTTATTTCTTTGTTTTTTATTCCATTATAAAACTTAATTAAGTGTGGGTTGCTATCACACATCAAAGCTTCTTTAGGGCGGATATTAAATCCGACTACTCCCGTTCCCATAAATGGTTCTACCCACCTGTCATAATCAACATCTTGAGCATTAGAGGCAATCCATTCTACTAATTTAGTTTTAATTCCTTGCGATTTTATAGGTGGTACTATTGGCATTATTTCTTATTTTTTCTTTTTGGCTTAGGAAAATTGATTAATGAAACGTCCATTCCCTTAAATTCAAGGAATTCGGATAGCCGAGAATATACATTTATTTTGTTCCTGATACTAATGTACTGACCACTGGATTTGTCAAAGAACCTATTTTTTTAGGAAGAGAATTATAAATTGCACAATAGGTGATTTTCATGCAGCGAGCGCAGAGAACTGATAATCAAACATCTCTGCATACTTCGCGTTCTCTGCATGAGGTAATTTGTACAATTTTTCATACACACATTCTCACTCTAAAGCAGTATAATATGATTCCAATTTCCTATCTTTGAAGAATGGTATCTATTCAAAGCAAACAGCCCGACAACTCGAAGTCTATAAAAAAAGAGTCAATAAGTATATTTGACATTTTTAAAATTGGGGTAGGACCTTCAAGTTCGCATACTTTGGGTCCTTGGAATGCGGCATTGGTTTTTATCGAAAAAATTAATATAGAAAATTTGGAACAGATTCAAATCCATCTTTACGGCTCATTATCAAAGACGGGTATAGGACATGCTACCGACAAGGCTGTCATATTAGGACTGATGGGATACCACCCAAAGACGGTAAATACAGACCTTATCGATCAAATTGTCCGGCAAGTCATCGAATCAAGTAGAATAGAAATCAAGTCAAAAAAAATTCACTTTGACTATGCTAAAGATATTATCTTTGAAAGAACAGAACATCCACTCCATCCTAATACGATAAAATTTAAGTCAATTGCAAATGGAATAATATATGAACAAATATTTGCTTCTGTAGGCGGTGGTTTTATTGAAAGTGAACTGTTTGATGAAGGATTGATACCGCAAAGAACCCTACCTTTCCCGATTGATAGTGGGACAGATATTTTGAGATATACAGATGAAAACAATTGTAATATTTCTGATATTGTTTATAAAAACGAACTTTCTATGCGAACGGAAGAAGCCATAGACAACGATATCGAATCATTAATAGACGTGATATTGGAATCAATATACGTGGGTTGTTATACCGATGGGGTTTTGCCCGGCGGACTAAACGTTTCGCGAAGAGCCAAAAAAATCTCCGATAAACTCACAGGTAGTGCCAAATGTAATTCGAGAGACGAATGGACAGATATAATAAAGATGGTTCCAAAGGACTTTAACTCTATCAACAAATGGATAAGTTGTTTTGCCCTTGCTGTAAATGAGCAAAACGCCGCTATGGGGCGCATAGTAACCTCACCGACCAATGGAGCAGCAGGAGTCATTCCCGCTGTAATGATGTATTATTTTCTATTTTGTGATTATAAGGGAAAAGACTACATCAAGAAGTTCCTTTTTACCGCAGGTGAAATAGGTTGTTTATTTAAAAAAGGAGCAACGATATCTGCTGCCGTCGGTGGGTGTCAGGCAGAAATAGGCGTATCATCGGCTATGGCAGCCGGAGCATTGACAGAAATACTGGGCGGAACACCCGAACAATGCCTAATGGCAGCCGAAATAGCAATGGAACACCACTTGGGTCTGACCTGCGACCCCATAAAAGGATTGGTGCAAGTGCCTTGTATTGAGAGGAATGCAATGGGTGCAGCAAAAGCAATAACTGCCGCAAATTTGGCCCTCGAAAGTGATGCCAAGAAAGCCATTGTCAACATTGATACAGTCATCAAAACCATGTGGGATGTCGCTCAAGATATGAATACTAAATACAAAGAAACATCAGAAGGTGGACTAGCAATTAATCTACCCGTCATCAATCCTAACTGTTAGCGAACAAAAGATAGATAATTAAACAATAGACTTAGTACACTGTTTTATAAATTTATTTACATTTTTTGACGTTTATTTTGAAATGAATCGAATCAAAAATGACGCGAATACTCACTGTATTTAAGGATTTTTTGGTGAAGAGTCATTTTAAAAG
>Ga0209303_1001281_pt1 | contig 15992 bp, 10 predicted proteins | sample SidtaG_3_FD_187449 | JGI IMG/M metagenome (GOLD analysis project Ga0209303, IMG submission 187449) | Marine algal microbial communities from Sidmouth, United Kingdom - Sidmouth_Asex1 metaG (SPAdes) (version 2) | ecosystem: Host-associated > Algae > Red algae > Unclassified | place: Sidmouth... | reverse complement strand
TGATTTTGGGTGCATTTCTGGCTCCGGCACCGGTGCCGATTCTGCTGGCGGGGATGACGGTTGCGGGCCTGATTGCTGTGAGTATCGACCGCTTCAATCCAGACATGCTTCGCTGGCGCGCGGTCGGCGCGTTGGGGATCTATAGTTTGGCGGCGCTGGCCTATCTATTTTATGGACGTTATTTGGAAAGTGTGGATGCTACGGCATGGGCCGAAGCAATTGGGGGTCAAGAAGCGGCGCAGAATACGCTTGCGCAAGGGCGCTCGTTTTTGAATACGCTGGCTACGTGGGGTCTATGGCTGATCCTACCGATGGGGTATTTGTCGCTGCTCGTGCAGGGGGTTCTTGCGCACCCACCAGTGGGATCAAGGCCTGCGGATACGATTACGGCCGTGCGGACGAGGAGTGGGTAAAGTATACAGATGTGGGAACTGCTGTGCAAGGGTCACGATAAATTACGGCCACTCCTCGCCCACAGATTTTGCAAGCACCTCGGCGATTAATCGATCATCAAGCCGAAAATCAACGGCTTTGAGTTGTCGAAGCAATTCCGCGGCAGAGGGGATTAGGTCACGGTTTCGTGCAGAAATGATGATCCCAAGTGTTCCCTTAATAAGGATGTCAAAACTGCGAGCACACTTTCGAGCTGCCCCATCATCTATGATAGCAGTCCATTCAGGGTTGGCTAAGGCGTAAGTCAGGACAGCCGTTTCACCAGCACCAAGATCCCATGCTAATAACTCATCAGGTACTGGTATCGCTTCCACGACTGGCCAGTCCCGTACGATTTGCTGCGCTCGATCATCTACTGGACCCGCTTCAATTTCAGTGACGACTGCTTGAGGCAGAAGAATTTCGTCGGCTAACTCTGTAAGCAGTTGTTCATGGTTAATCGATGCAAAAGCAATAAAAGGTGAGGCGTTAACCACCCACTTTTCAGCCATTCATCACTTCTCGCAGTAGTTCATCAGCGCTTTCATATTGAAATGGCGTGACATCAAATCGAGCCAACGCTGCCAAGAATTCTGCGCGTGAAATTCCAGCCACTTCGGCAGCTCTGGCTTGAGAGAGCATCTGCAATTCATACCATTTGACGGCAGCAGCCAAACGCATTTCATCTACAAAGACTGCTGGCTCTTGTCGCAGTGTCGACAAGAGATGACGTGGAAATTCAACTGAAATTTGTACCATGTCCATACTGGTTCCTTTTGGATCGTCTTCTAAATCACAACTTTCTATACCCATTATACACCAATATCACGCTTATGATCACACAAATTTCTCAACCACCAAGTGAATTTCGTATCGATGACTCGGGGAGCTCCTTTGCTGCGGGGTCGATGTCTTATGCCTGGTTTCAGTTGACCGATGCGGCTGGGGCCAGTCAATTTCGGGCGGTCACTTTTAAGGAGCTGACCTATCTGCCGATTGAGACGCGTGATGACCCGGATATGTTGGGCAAGCAGTGGGCGGCGCTGCGGGGGTTGTATAATGCGGATGTGGACTTTTTGTACACGGCGCTGGGGGTCTATGCGCCGCAACATTTGGGTGTTGTGCAGTTTTATGGGGCGGCGGCTGAGGCGTTGCGACGGATGGCCGCGGTGGAGGCGACGTTGGCAAATTATCCGCTGTCGCGGTTGAGCCAGCCAAATGTTGGGCGCGTGCAGCTGCTGATTGAGCGCATAGAGCGGCTGCCCAAGGTGCTGGCGGTGTTGGGGCATCCGGACCCGCGGATGGCGCGGCGGGGGTTGGGACGTGATGGCGCGCTGGGTGAGATGGATGATGAGTTGGCGTCGCAGCAGGGAGAGATTCTGTTGCGCGGGTTGTCGAAGTTGAGCGAGGACTTTGTCTTTCTGGTGACGGCGGCGCATATTGGGCGACCGGATCTGACCGAGGCGCTGGTGAAGATGTCGCAGGTGGCGAGTCAATATGCGTCGCGGCAACGGGGTGCGGCCTTTGTGGGCGACACCGGCTATGGTAAATCTGTGGCCGCCGAGCGCATGGTCTACGAGACGACGCGGCAGTGGAAGCTGCGCACGATTGTGCTCGACTTTGGCGCGGGCTGGCGCAAGTTGTTGAACGCACCAGGGTTGGAGGGACGCGTCGAGATTCGGCAGCTCTCGCCCGGTGGCGTGCGCCCGCTGCGCTGGAATCCGCTGCAGATTGGGCGCAACATTCTGCCCGAAGTGCAGTGGCGTTCGTTTTGCGATATCTTTGGCTCGATTGCTAAACTGGGCGTGCGGCGACAGGTGGCCGAGTTACGCGAGGCGCTGCGGCGGGTCTACTTAGGCGCGGGTGTGCTGGTTGATGATCCGGATTGTCGGGCTGATAACAAGTGGGGTCACGTTCGTGCTGACGAGGTCCATTTGGTGGATGCGCCAGCGCCGTCTGCGCTGGCCGATCTGTCGACCGATGCGCGTCAACGGCTGGCCGTGGAACGCTCGCGATCGGTTGGGCTGTCGCATCTCTTTGACGATATCGAGCGCAAGTTGGCCAGGGTGCCGCCGCGCGATTCGATGCTGCGCGGCGTGTTAGAGGGGATCCTCTTTCGGCTGCATCCGCTGGTGCAGGGTGCGGCCGCCGCGCAGTACGCGGCGGGTGAAGATGCGGTTGACTTGAACGAGATTGTGCCTGATGAAGGCGGGGTGGCTGTGTTAGAGGGCGGTGCGTTCCTCGATGACTTCTCGAAGGCGGTGCTGTTGGGCTGGTCAGCGTGGCATCTCTACACCGACGCCGTCATCGTGTGCATCCGCCACGGCGTGACCGAGGAAGCGCGCATCCAGATTATCTTTGAAGAGGCCAACAAGATTCTGGCCGGTCTCGACTCGGGCGGCGGCGATGACGAAGGCAGCGGCGCATCAACCGCCGAGCAGTTCGCCTCGATGTGGCGCGATTCGCGCAAGTACGGCATTTGATTACGCAGTCGCCATCGCTGATCCCGCCGGGGATTCTTTCGTCGTGCAACAACATTCTGGTCAACCAGGTCAAGAATCCGCGCGACCGGGACTTGGTCATCGCGTCCATGCATCGTTCCGAGAAGGGCTTTGTGGATGAGGGCTGGCGCAGGTTTCTGGCCAGTTTGCCGATCGCGCGGGCGGTGGCGAAGTTTGGCTATTCGTTTGACCGGGCGGAGTTGGAGCCTTGTTATATTGAGCCGCTAAGATTGGATGTGAAGGAGCCAAGTGATGAGGAGATTTTGGATAGGTTGGGGTGATGAAAAAAGTGCTGGATGGGCTGGAGGATTGTAGAGAGGTTGGAGGAAAGAATTTTGGAGAGAAGTATTTAATCTTCCAATGACCATATAAATCAAAAGAGACCGAACCCATTTTATGATCCGGTCTCTTTTGATTTATATGGTCATTTGTACTAATTTTGCTCATTCCAGAGAGGCATTTCTTCTTCCAACCACTGCAGCTGATTCTTCATCAGAGTACGATCGGTGGCATCCACAATCGAGACGAATGGTGCAATGGCCTGATCATGGAAAGAGAGTGAAGTCGCCACATCTACCCATTCACGATTAGATGCAGAAGCAACAATGCGATAGTAAAGCTTGGCAGAGGTGCGTAATTGTTCCCACAGTTCTTGTGGCAGTGTATAGCTAGACGCATGCAACCCTTTACGCAATCCTACAATTGACCAAGAGGCATAGAAATTCCCGGCATTGCGCTGAGATTCTGAACGCTGGGAAAAGAGCGCCGGATCCGTGGCAAACTCTACTGCAAAATTGGAATGCGTTTCAAGCAATTTGATATGAAAGGTTGGTGGTTGATTCCCTCGGACATAGGTATCTGGCCCGATGATAGTTGGTTTTGTAGTTGGCTCTACACGTGGCTTTACCGTCCGACCCAACTCTTGACACCGTTCTTGCACCCAGTCATCAAATTCTCGTTCATTCATTGCTGCGCCGTCATAGACCCAGCTAGCTTGCTCACCGCGCACGTCGATATGGACAATATTCTTGCCCAACCCCAGACCGATATCACAGCCAAAGACCTCCAAGGCCAGTCGTGCCAAGTCGATAGGCTTAACGCCAGAAGAACGTATATCTACGGCCCGGCCCGCAATATGCTGGCTGCTGGTTGCGCCACCAACCTGTTGATTATGGGAGCGATGGCGGTAGCCAGAATTGACGATGATAGATTTGCTCAGCCGGTCGCGCATGGTTTGCAAGTTTGTTACTAACTCTACGGAGATGCGGGCATAGCGAGCGTTGCTACCAGACAATTCCTTTATATTGAAATTGTTAGAGAGTTTCTCGCTGCCTCGACCTTGGACATCGATCAGCGGCACAGCGTTGTTGCCGACGTGATCGCTATAATCGATGCTGCCTGATGGATTTGTAACCTCTGTAAAGGTCAGCCCACTTGGGTAGGTGACGGTGCGTGTACCGCCGCTAGTTCCCGATCCATTTCCACTGCCAGATCCACTGCCTGGTGTAGAAGTAGTGCTGCCAGTAATCTGGACAGTTGGCGCGCTACTGGCCTGTTCATCCACAGTCGTCACATCGTAGTTGCTCCATTCATCATTATCTGCGACATGCAGACGGTAGAAAAGATTCTGGCTAGTCTTGAGCCGCGCCCAGACATCATTGGGCAAACGGAAAGGTGTATCGCTCAGTAGCTTGACGATCCATGATCCGTAGAAATTATCATCCGTACGCTGCGCTTCATGGGTGGCACTGTTGAAGAGATCCGCCCGTGTGGCCACTTCGACCGCATAGAGCTGACGACCACCCTTGTTGATGGTAAAAGTAGGTGCCGCCGCGCTTCGAGCAACGGATGCAGGGGCCGAAATAGATGGCGTGGAGCCGCCAGAGGGGCCACCGCCTGTTGATCCGCCGCTGCTAGCGTTTAGGCGAATGGAGGGTGCGCTACTGGCTTGTTCATCCGCGGTTGTCACATCGTAGTTGCTCCATTCATCATTATCTGCAACGTGTAGGCGATAGAAAAGATGGGTGCCACGATTAAGCCGCTGCCAAATATCGCTCGGTAGGCGAAAAGGCGTATCACTTAGCAGTTGATCAACCCATGATCCGTAGAAATTATCATCCGTACGCTGTGCTTCATGGGTGGCACTGTTGAAGAGATCCGCCCGTGTGGCCACTTCGACCGCATAGAGTCGACGGCCTCCTTTGTTGATCGTAAAGGTAGGCGCGCTCCCAGTGGAGGACATTTCGCTCGGCGCGCTGATTGACGGAGTGCCTGATCCCGAACCAGATGTTCCACCGGCACGGCGCTGTGCTTCCTGCACGGCCCGTACAGCATTCACGCGACCGTGGCCATACATGTTGCTATGACCATTGCTATAGTTGCCGTTGGCGGTATCAATCTTGTCCGCAGTCTGCTCTAATATCGATTTAATATCGTCACGCGTTAGATTGGCGTTGGCAGAGAGCATTAAGCCCGCAATGCCAGCCACTAAGGGTGTGGACGATGATGTACCGCCAAACGTTGCTGTGTAGTCGAGATCCGTGGCGGGATTGGTCGTGCCATTCTGTGGATCGGGATTGTAGCCAGCATTGCCGCGGCGATCTGTGGTGAAAATGCGTAGCTCGCCGGCAGAACTGCTGCCGCTAGATGGTGCGCAGATGTCGACGGCTGCGCCAGTGTCGCTGTACCAAGCGCGGCGCTCATTGCTTGTCGATGCAGCCACTGCAATCACACCATTGTATGATGCCCAGCCATCTAGCATGATCGATTCGTTGCCATTGCCCGCAGCAAAGAAGATCGGAATGCCTTTGCCGCCACGTCCACGTTCTACACAATAATCTATCGATTCGCGCACATTATCTGGCAGCGGATCGTTGGTCCCTTGACCATCGGGGGGTCCCCAACTACAGCTGATCACGTCTGCGCCCTGATCCGAGGCCCATTGGAACATCCGAGCCTGGGTAACAAAGTCCCAAAAGCTGGCTGTGCGGATAGCAAGTAGGCTACATTCCGGCGCAGCACCAGTTGCTTTGGTCCCAGCGGCGACAGCAACCCCTGCGCAGGCGGTTCCATGTCGATCCATGGGATCCCTTGGCATGGCGTTGCTCGTGTTTGATGCAAAGTCGAACTGACCCACAACCCGCCCGGCAAACTCGGGGTGGCCCACATCAATCCCGTCGTCCATTACTGCAACCACAATGTTACTGCTGCCGCGCGTAATGTCCCAGGCATCTTCCACCTTGGCGGTACGCAAGTGCCACTGGTTGGTGAGGAAAAGCGTGCGATCACTTGCATCATCCTGCCCAGCCGCTTTTTGAACTCTATTTGACTGAGCAACCCCGCCGCCGACCACACTCTTCGTATCGATCGGTGTAGCTGCTGGCAGTGTATTTTCTTGCGTGCTCTTTTGGGCAGGTGGTGCCAAGCGAATGTGACGTTTCTGAATGAAATTGGGGTGCGCCCACAAGACAAGATCGCTTTCATAATAACGGTTTGCCAGTGCGACTGCGCTCATTTCCCCTTCGGCTCGTGGTGCGTTCAACAGAAATCCATTTTCGCTATATCCCAATGGCTCGACAATGCGAACACCGTAGCGAGAGTTGAGTGCATCAATCCTCTCTTGAGAGACGCCTGGTTTGAAGCGAACCATAAATTGGCGATTTGCAAACATCACTTCTGGAATTGTCTGACTGTCGACTTGGCTGCGTGTATCTTCGGGGGCTCCATTTGCGCTAGCCACCGCTTGTGGCGTTGTCGTAGCAGGAGAACGTCGGTAAGCGACTGCTGCATAGTCGATGGCGCTCTCTTTTTCCAGCTCGGAAATATCGCGCACGGCCTTTTCACTCATCCCATCATGACTATTGCTTTCAGTAGGGTTGTTCTCGCGCATGTATATTTGGAGCCCAAATTGAGGCAAAAATTCAACCGGCTCGCTGTTGGCAGGCAGCATCCGAGATGCATTGATATCACCGATGCTTTTTCCTGCTCGCGGGCGGATGGCGAAAATACGCGGCTCGCGCACCAGCGGATACCGCTCTCCGTTCATATAGTAATAGGTTGTTTTATCTTCAAGTTGTTGTATGTTCATCATAAATCCTTTGGTAGTATACGTGTTCCCAATTATCCTAAGCCGAGCTGAGCGCTGGTAAGGCTAACAATCGTACTGTTCGTTAGATTCCAGGGGAGCCAAGCAGTTGTTCTGTCTGCCGCGCCGTTAAAACGGAGTGTCACTTGGTATTCGAGTATTGGCGAATTTAGATAAGTCGTCAGGGACAAAATCATATTAACTTCTGCGGTCGACATGGCTGGCGTTAGCTGAGTTCGATAGGTTGTAGACGTGCCTTGAAGTCGTGCTTGAATATCCAAGACTTTTAGATTATGGCTGGCAAGATTTATCAGATTCACAAACTGTATTCCCTGCTCTAACTCTTCTACAGAACTGCGTACTTCCTCAATCGTCACGGGCGGTCCCGTTGGATAACTATAGACAGGATAGATGGCAGCATCGCTCTCGGCTGCGGTGACATTGTGGCTGGCCCCGGGCGCAAGCGTACTTTCGACAGGTAGCGTCTGTCTTGTCCCATTCTGGCTGTAGAGCAACATGTCGCTAACGGTGACAGATTGGGCCGTTTTATTGGTTAATTGGACAGATCCAGCGTTCTGCTGCACGTCGAGCGGGCCTATTCCCCACGGTCCACGAATTTGGCCAAGATGCAACAATAGACTCGAAACGACCTGTGTTCCATCGGGCAGCGTAAAGGAAACGCTACCATTGATTCCGCCATGCTCTAACATATTCTGCATAAGCGGCCAGTGAAGAAACTGAATGCTAAAGTTGGCCGTTATAAAGGGACCAGCCGCATTGAGCGTGTTCGTTGTGCGTTCATCACTGATTTCGTCATCCAGATTCCATATCACGTCCACGTTATCGGTTGGCACATCGGTTGGATAGAAGACGTGCGGATCAGGTGTGAGCGCGGAAAGGTCATCATGCAACTGCCGCAACTGGTAGAGCGAGATATCTGGCTGCAAGGTCACATCGAGCTGAATGCGAGAGTTGGTTGGTTGTTGCAGATCCAAGTGCGAATAGAGCAGAATCGCAGCTTGTTGATCGCCTTCATCATTGCTTTGTCGCGTAATATAGAAGCGTGTAGGCGCAACCAAGAATTGCCCCGGTTGCTGTAGCGAGCGATAGACTCGATATTGCACATGACGCAACCCAGTAAGTTCCTCATAGAGCTGATAGTCGATGCGTCCTAAAGCTGCGATGGGGCGGCAACCAGTAGCATGTTCTTGCCCATTTTTGCGCTCACGATAGAGATGACCAAGCTGCTCACAGGGGAATAGCAGTTCGGTTTTGCGAGTGCGTGTTTGCTTCTGTAGCCCATACTTTATCTGATTCAGAATAGGCAGGAGCTGAGGTTGCCAGTTAAGCGTTGGTGTAATGGTGGGCAACGTGGCAACCAGTGGTTGACCCGCAAGCATGGGCAGGGCCGCGGTGGCTGGCTGAGTAGTCGTGGTCACCGGCTGAGTTATCACCGTGTTGGGCAAAGATGCACCAATTGGACGCGCCCGACCGGTCGGGTCCTTTAGCTTGTCTGGATGGAGCTGGATGTCGAAGCGCGGGTTGCGTATGGTAAGTGTTTCCGCATCGAAGAAGGTCGCACCTTTGAGCCCACGTGCCTGTGCAGCAGAAAAGGCCATGGGGAGTTGAATTGCCTTGCCCCCAAAGACGAGCCGTATATCCTTCGACTTGATAGGCACGTACGACTCGAATGCATAGGAAATAGCAATCTCTGCGGGACGGCTCTGGAACCCCTGACGCGCCAACGCGCCATAACCTAACCGCATCCAATCGTTGATGAGTTCGATGGTGGCGATGATTGTATCGCCCTGCTGTTCTATTTGGGCGACACAGGCATGCTGCCTCACCTGACCGTTCTGATCTACAAAGGGGATGAGAAGCGTTACGCCCACATCAACTAGCGGAACAGCCTGAGCCGTGGTGATTTTCGCCTTATCCAATGCCTGCTTTGTTGCCGCATCAATAGTGGGTTGAAGCGTTAGCTTGATGCTGCCACGTAAGGCTGGTTGCCCGGATGGCAAGGTGCCGATTCGCTCAAAGGTAAAGAGGAAAGGGCTTTGGCTGGCTTCACCATTAGGCTGGGGTTGCACGACCTGAATAGTTGGTGCATACCAATAGTTCTTTGCATTGACGCGGTCTCGCCAATATAGCTCTGTTGGCGCGGTGATGATGGGGAGCCTACGCTTTGTCTCTTGATTTGGACGCCCAATTTGGATATCAGAAAGAAGCACCTGCGGCCCAACTACTCCCGTATTGAAGTGAGCGGGGCGCATCTGCAGTGTGGGCTGAAGCGTTGCCAGCTTTATGTCTTGCTTGTTTATGGCCAGGCCGGATGTTAGCAGAGAGACATTGTTAATGGACTGTAATCGGTTCCCCACAAGCGCCATATTTGCCAAGCTATTTGATCGAATATCGCGTTGATTGTTGGGTTGAATCTCTCCAATTGTGCGCGTAGTTCGATCTGCTGACCGCTTGGGTACGCGATGTAGTCGCTCTGTGCGAACGATGCGATCTAGATCGATAGAGGCCGGACCGCTGTCATCATCAGGTTGATCACTATCCTCGGCAAGAAGGTGTACAAAATCATCCCAGGATTGGCCGTTGAGCGCCCCGCCCAGTAGATCGTCTAGTGACGCATCCAGCGTCAAGGTTTTTATCGCCTGACCACTTGTGCGGAGCGTACTATCCAATGCAAAGAATGGATTAGGGCGTTGTCGCAACGTATACCACGGCTCTGCGCTATCACGATCGGCACTGTTCTTGCGCAAAATTACAATCGACTGAAGCATGAATGCGCGCACGAGTTCATCTGCTGGCGGATTATCTATTGCGGCGTTATTAATCATAGCTCTGATAACAGTTGCCTGAACCATCTCTGGGATCAGCTGATGCAGTTGAGCGCTACTGATGCGACCGTCGCTCTGCGCATGGGGTAGTAGATAATCGTAAATCTCGGCCCAAGAACCGCGCAGGTACAGGTCTACAGGCTCGGTAGACTGGCGATATTCCACCTTGACACAGAGTTTGAAGTTTGATGGCGTGCCGTGCAGTGCGCTTAAAACGTCTAGTGTCTGCTCTTGATTCAGATGGAGCGTCAACCCCGCGCGCCCTTCTGTACCGCTCGCTTCGACATTCGATAGGGTTGTGCTGTCTGTCTCCCACTGTAATGAATAGGCGACACGACGGGTGAAGAGTCGGCGTACACGCTTTGGTTCCGTTCTGGCGTCAGGGAACAAAGTTGGTGCTGTACCCGCCGCTGAATCATCTGCCGCAAGTAATTCAGCCTTTAGCAGATCGAATAGCGTCTTCGAAAGACCAACATCGACACTAAAGGTCAAAACGCTTCGTCGTATCAACGGACTCAAGTTGGTTTCATGAGCTAACGGCATTCGCGCCAAGATGAGTGCAAGCGAGAAATGGGGTTGACCATTGCTTTGATAAGCCAACTGTGGCTTGCTGTTGATTATATCAATCACGCTCTCTTCTAGATCCGTGCGTAGCAGAACGGTTTGAGGATGCTCGATGCCAACGATTTGGTGCTCCCGCCATTCGGTCGGTCTCCCTTCTGGTGGCGGGGTTGATGGTTCAGCCGTTCCAGTGTGTCCGTTATGGACTGGTACTGTATGATCTGATGCAGAGTGATCAGAGGTAGGTAGGATTTCAGAGTCTACTTCTCTTTCATCGGACAATCGGTTTCCCAGGGGCGCTTTTACTAACATTTAGATTCTCCTTGGGGTACCATCAAGTTCACGCTCTTTGATGGTACCCCTTTTGTTATGGATCAAAAGTCGATATGGCTATTCCTCGATCCAACCCTCTGGCACGAGCTCTAGACGTTCTGGCTTTTCTGCCGCATAGGGCTCCGATGGCACCCCCCTCTTGTCATCGTCTGTATGGGAGGCAGAGTCATCATTGTCATCTGGCGGAGAGCCTACAGATTTGCCAACGTTATACCCACCGACCAATTCCATGTCGTCATCGACTTTCTTGGTTGTGGTACTTGGGGGCATTCCTGTGCCTGATCCAGAGCCATTACTACCATTCGCACCATTGCTGCCATTTGTTACTGGCACAGGTGAACCCGATACCGTGGTTGGTGGAGCAGTTGGCGTCGTTATGACTGGCATCCCTGCATCTGGTCGATCGATGTCAATTGGCTCATCTGACATGATCTCGCGGGCGGTTAGATTGCGGCTGGTGACACCTGCTTCATCGGGGCGCGGCACGTGTACCATCAAAGGGCCATTGCCTTGGCCTTCGACCCACGGACCTCGCCAAGACATACCTGGCGTAAAGATGGTGCCCTTAACCGTTACCTGTACGCGATAATCGTAAAAAGGAGTGTAATCAAGCTGCCCGGTGTAGATCTCCCAGAAGCGCTCAGCATCAACATCATCATGGTGCCAATCGAACTTGGTGACAGTGCGTTCACTGCCATCATGTTTGCGTCCGCGCGGCATGAATTCAACGTTGATCACTTGAGATGCATCTTGGAGCATGGCATCGATCTCGATCGGCCCGACCTCTAGCTTTCCTACAGAATCGGCCCGCACTTCCAGAACCTGTTCGCTGCTTAAAGTGCCTTCTATCGGATCAATCTCAATTACATTTTTCTCTACATCGATTTTGACATAGCGATTGTCAGTGGCACCAATCGGCTCGCTGAGATGAACACGGCGGCGAATATATGCTTTATCTGGTTCCCAACCTTGAGGTGGGTTCGCAATTTCGTCTTTTTCACGCAAGGCGAATGCTGGTTTCCAAGTCGTTTGGTCTGTGGTATCTGTACTTTGGAAAACGTTCGGCAACCATTGCAAAGAGCCAGTGGGGCCAGGGTATCCAATCTCTGCCGACAGGAAGGCAACGGGTTCGCCTACCCATTCCTTAGCGGGATCGGGCCAGTTAACGACAGGCTTAACCACTCGAGTTACCTTGCGGCTGAGGTCACCTAATATAAGACGGGTAAAGTATTTCTTTTCCGCCTCGGGATCACTCTTGATCGCATTGTAGAATCCTTCGAATGAAGAGCTAATCGTATTAGGCTGCAAATAACGGTGGTTGCGCGTCTCTTCGTAGAAGAGCTTAAGTTTTGTTTCATCTCGGCGATACTTGAGGGCTAGGCCACCACCGCCAAAGATACTACTGAAGATACCACCACTTGGTGCTTCGGCTGCTTCTACTTCTGGTGGCGCTGGCTCGAAGATACGCTGAGATGCCTGTTGCATAAATTTCTCTATAACCATATCGATGCGTTTGTCTATCTCTTTGGTCATGTCTCCTGCGCCCGGAATCGTACCATCAACTTGCAACTCGACGTTGATGCCACCACTAATGCGCAATTGGTTGAACTCTGCCTTGATGTCTCCCGCGAACCAGAGATAACTAGCATTAGCATGAGCAGAGAAATGCTGGAAGATGCGATCCCACTCGCCCGTAATCTTGATATAGATTTCCTGACTCCATACAGGCATTTGCATGTTTTGGGCCACCGAAATAGGACTTGATCCACCCTTGAACCCAGCCCAAATCATCTCGCTGGGTAATGCACCGATCAAACCAGCGTAGGCATTTTCTCCGCCTGTTACCGATCCCGGACCTTGGCCTTGGAGTTGCCAAGCCCAAGCATCTAGATTTGAGATATTAGAATTGCGACCGTGGATGACACGCTGATTTAAGTCTGCACGACCAACAATATTGCGTGACCCACCGCTGGGGTTTCCTGGCACTCCGGGCGCCCCACCACCAGCGCCATTAGAGATACCTTCGGCAGCGGCTGTGCCATCAGCACCAGGAGCGAGATTGGTAATTGAGACTGTGTTGCTTCTAATAGGGGCAATGCTAAATTGAGGTGCAGCGCGAGTGCGCCAGCCCCAATAACGATTGTCATCGCCACGGAATTTATTGAGCAGCTGCTGTTCTGCCTGCTGCAAGATAGCGGTAGGGTAGCGGGCCGTAGTTGTGAAGGAGAGAAGACCACCAGTTACCTCTGCTCGTCCTTCTACGCCAGCGTGTAGATCTTCATTTAGAACACCAACGAAATGCATGTGGCGAAATTTAAAATCACCGGTATCACCAAATCGCGCCATGCGGATGGTGCCTGGCACCCAGTAATAGACAGGTGGCTTGCCTTCGCGTTGCAATTTATCGTTGTTAAGATCTGGCAGGTAGAGGATTGTGTACTGGGCACCTGATTCGTCTTGCGTTACAAACTCTTCAAATCCACCAGTAAAGACTGGTCCGACTGCATTCGTCATAATTAAGCTCCTTGAACCTCGGGGGTTCGATACAAAAAATTGAGTTGTTAGGTGAAAATTTTTCTGCTTTTGTGAATTTGTTCTTTACAGCTACTTTAGTGATGAAACGTACTGGCTAATTCATGTCACATATGGGTTTCTCCTTATAGTGAACAGCGGTTCTCTTCCTGCGTTAATAGAGACGTCTAATAATTAGTATTTCTTTCAAGTGGATTTGGAATTTCTTTAGATATACAGGGATATAAACAAAGAAATGCTTGGGAACAGAGAGAGTATCATCGTCATTCGCACTTTATTAATGTTTGAAGCCTCCGATACTCGACCCACGTGCGTTCGGTAGCGAAATCTTTACGCACCCAGCCGCACGTGGGCGTGCTTACTAAACGGATTGATACCCTCCTTGCGGATACTTATTATTTTTGGATGGCCTAATGCAGCATTCTCAGATTTTGACACCATCGAACAAATGAGCTAAACTGTCTCTCGAAAGGGATTTCCGCAACAAGCGGGGATCCCTTTTTTCTATTTGATCGAATTATCAGACAGCACATCTACCACATGGACCATGTGGTAGATGTGCTGATAGTAAAGAGAACCCCCCATGCCCCACAAACACCAAACAACACCATGGCTGCCCATCAGCATCATCGGCCAGCTGGTTGCCTTACTGCTCATCGTGCTGGCCGTATTGGGCATGTCCGCACCCGCAAGCCCGATCCGTCTGGCCGTGGATCCGCTGCCAACCGCCAGACCAACACCCACGCAAACGCCCGCCGTAGATTGGTGGAGCGAGCTGAGCATGGGGCAACCCGAGCTGCCAGGGCTGCCCGCGCTCCCAACCGTTACGCTGGATAACCCTGGATCCGCGAACAACAATGCTCATACGCCCGATCAGCCAATCCCATTCGAAACCGTCTCATGCCCGACCAGCACCGTCCGCATCGCGCAGATCATCACGGGCGCGCACTCAGGCTGGTGGATCATCAGCGGCACGGCCACGGTCGACAACTTCTGGTACTGGAAGGCAGAGCTTTCCGCAGACGGCAACAATTGGACAATTTTACACTCCGGGCAATCACCAGTAGATTCCGGTCGCTTACTCGAGTTCTTGACCACAACCGTACCTAGCGGATCCTATCAACTACGGCTGCTAGCAGTCGACAAGAGCGGCAATTATCCACCACCCTGCACCATTCGCATTCAACTTTAACGCATCAAATTTTAAGTATCAGGAGGCTACCATGACCAAGTTAACCCAGCTCTATCTTCAGATAAAAACGCACCTGTCGACTCTTTTTTCTACCCTGCTCGGCCATGCGGATCCACAACCAGCAAACAACCGAGTCGAGACAGTATCAGAAACATCAACCGAACCAGCCACAGAATAGGAGCCAGACCATGCGAAGAAAAGGATGGGGTCTACCGCTGATGTTGGGTCTTGCCACGGCAATTCTGCTGGCGTTGGCGCTCTGGCCAGACCAAGCGCAGACGCAGACAATTGTCGTCGCCAGTCGAGATTTAGGAGCGGGAATGGTGCTACAGGCAGCGGATCTAAAACAGATTGTGGTCGACGCAGAACAAGCACCGACCGACGCCATCATGGATCCAATGCAGCTGGCTGACCAGACATTGTCGGTAGTACGCTTTGCAGGCGAACCGGTCACCCGCCGCCACATCGGACCAGCCGTTGCGCTAGCCACCGACGAGCGCGGTATTGCGGTCGAAGTAGAGGTCGACACGGGATTGGCTGGTCTACTGCGGCCGGGGATGCAGGTGGGCTTGGTGGCCACGCTCGACTCGCAAAACGTTGATGGCGAACTCTACGCCAAGTCACTTTTAGAAGAGTTGCGCGTGCTCTACGTACCGCCCGAATTTCAGGCCCGACCCTACACGCCTGTCTCGGGGCAGCTGACGGTGCAGAATGGCGAACCGGGCACGGCAGTCGTGAGCGCGCCAGCCGCGCGGCCGGTGCGCAGTGGCGTGGTGGTGCTCGCCGCCAGCACAAAACCGCAAGAGGTTGTCTACGAAATGCCGCCGCTCGAAGAGACGGTCGAGGTCGATGGGGTCGAGATTCCGGTGGTAACGGGCGACGGCAATCCACCCACAGTCACGGTGATCCCGGTCGAGCTAATCGTCGCGCTCAACGCAGTCGAGGCCTCGTTCACGCTGGTGCTGATGCCAGAGGAGGCGGATGGATATACGACTACGGGAATGACATTGGGTGAGGTTGTGCAGCCGGAGGGTGGATGATGAATGCAGCTTTCTTTATCTATTCGGCTTCGTCAGATTCGTCTTGTTGGAAGAGAGCAAGCAGATCTGCTGGAGTGTAAACGTTGGTAGAAGCATGTCGAAAGTCGGAGGGATTACGCGTGACGATGGCATCCATGCTGGACTGTGTGGCACAGGCAATCAGCACATTGTCTTCGAAATCACTGCCTGACTGTGAGTAGGCCTGCACAATTGTCAACTTGTCTACCGTGCAGACGTTAAATGCTGACAAACAGATCTGTATCGCTTGCAGTGCTGTGGGAATATCTTTGATGCGGCGCGCAATGTAGAAAATATCGGTGAATGTGGAAGCAGCTATGTAGCCGTCAATCGTATTTTCATCATTGAGCGTCCATAGCTCACTCGATTCCACGGCCCAAGGCTGACGGTTCAGCAATACATCTAAAAGTATGTTTGTATCAAACAGCACGTGCATCAGCCATACTTCTCCAT
>Ga0209303_1001274_pt1 | contig 16021 bp, 13 predicted proteins | sample SidtaG_3_FD_187449 | JGI IMG/M metagenome (GOLD analysis project Ga0209303, IMG submission 187449) | Marine algal microbial communities from Sidmouth, United Kingdom - Sidmouth_Asex1 metaG (SPAdes) (version 2) | ecosystem: Host-associated > Algae > Red algae > Unclassified | place: Sidmouth... | reverse complement strand
TTTTGAAATGAATCGAATCAAAAATGACGCGAATACTCACTGTATTTAAGGATTTTTTGGTGAAGAGTCATTTTAAAAGAAATACTCAAAAAAGTAAATAAATTTGTGAAACAGTGTACTAAGTACACTGTTTTATAAATTTATCTACATTTTTTGACGTTTATTTTGAAATGAATCGAATCAAAAATGACGTGAATACTCACTGTATTTAAGGATTTTTTGGTGAAGAGTCATTTTAAAAGAAATACTCAAAAAAGTAAATAAATTTGTGAAACAGTGTACTAAGTATCAGGAATTAAATAAAAAATCAAAAATTCTTACGCCATTCCTTCAATTGTTCGGCTTCAATAGGTGTGATGTACTCAATATCAAGGGCTTGGGTGAGTAGTGCATCATAATTTGAGAGGGTTTCGAGTTGACAATCGGCTTCATCGAAAGCTTGCACAGATTTGTCAAAACTATAAGTAAAAATAGCGATGACGCCCGCGATATTACAGCCAAGTGCTTCGAGTGTTTGGACAGCTTCGAGGCTACTACCACCCGTCGAAATCAGGTCTTCGACCACCAAAACGCGTTCATTGCCGCGCACATCGCCCTCTATCCTGTTTTGCAAACCATGTCCTTTACTACTACTACGCACGTAAGCAAAAGGCAGATCGAGCGCATCGGCAAGCAGTGCGCCATGTGCGATACCTGCAGTCGCTACGCCCGCGACCATATTAAACATCCCAAAGGCTTTCGATTTTTCTACCAAACATTCTTTGATAAAAGTACGCACTCGCGGATAGGAGAGCGTCTTGCGATTGTCGCAATATATCGGCGATTGAATGCCCGACGCCCAAGTAAATAGGTTTTGCGGACTGAGTTTTATTGCGTTAATTTGTAGCAGCTTCTTGGCAACTTCGGCTGTCATAAGTTCGTTATTCATAGTTCATTTATTATTAACTGGACTTTGGAAAATAGGAAACTGGGGTATTGGGAAATTAGGTAAGTTTCTATTTGACAGGATTTTACATAAATTAAATTATTGTATTATACTTATTTTTAATTAAATTTAACCTAATTTTCCAATTTCCTAATTTCCATTTTGTCCAAAGTCCGGTCATTAACCATTTATCGTTAGGGAACACGAAGAAAATAATCTACCCGAATTGACGCAGCTATTTTTTCTATATGTTTTCTCAAATTTGACGCGAATACTCCCTGTATTTAAGGAAGATTTGAGGAAACACATAGGAAAAATAGCAATTCGGGTAGATTATTCTCTTCGTGTTCCCTTAATCATTACTCATTAAATGCACAAATGTACACAATCTATTATAAAAACAGATTTTTTATCTTAACTGCTACACCGACCGACCAACTAAAAAAATACTACCCCAACGTACCCATACATGAATATGATGGGAATGAAAAACATATCGAGAAATTCATAAAGAAAGCCAAAAAAGCACAGATAGGTTCGGGCGGCACCCGCCCCATAGAAATTGTCTTACATTACGAAGATGCAGAACGCCTTCGCAACGATTTTTTTAGTGCCTACAAAATCGTAGAAGCGGCAGGTGGCGTGGTTTTTAATCCTCAAAACGAAGTTTTATTCATCTACCGACGCGATAATTGGGATCTACCAAAAGGGAAAATAGACTCCGGCGAAACACGCGAAGAAGCTGCCGTAAGGGAAGTCATAGAAGAAACGGGTCTGTCAGAAGTAAAACGGCACGAATTGCTACACACCTCCTATCACATCTATAAAGACCGCCACGATAGAAAGTGCTTGAAACCAACGTACTGGTACAAAATGACCACCAAAAATACAGATTTGAAACTCCAACACGAAGAAGATATAGAAGCCGCCGAATGGCTCAAAATAAAGGATTTTTTATTAAGTAAAAGAGTCGCTTACGGAGCTATAAAAGATGTAGTAGCGGTAGTTGCGGGTTAGCGAGTTTTTTCGCTACGCGAAAAAAATATGCTTCTTTGACAAATCCGGTAGAATGAATAATAATTTGGGCGTATCCCCCTCCTTATCAGTCGGGGGTCGGGCTATCCGGCACTCTCTCCACTCTCACTATCGCTCCGTTACGTTCAAACAACACCTACTATCCCTTACGCGAGAAACGAACAATCACGGAACTTGTCAAACAACCAAAAATATAACCCGAAACTCGCCAACCCGAAACCCGTTATTTAGTCAACGAATAACCGATGCTGAGTAAAATTTGTGGGTCGCCTGTGTCGAATGGTCGATTTGCGCCAAATACATCTATGCCGCCGTTGTTGTTGGCAAAAGTACCTTCATAACGAAGGTCTACTACAAAACGTTTGCCGAGGTCTAAGCCCACGCCGGCTTGATAGCCATAACGAGCCGATTCTAGCATAGTTTCGCGTGTACCTGCATCGTTGAAGGATTCGCTGTCAAATGCCATACGTACGTATGGACCGACCATTGCACGTATCGGACCGAGTTTTGTTCCAAACAAGATAGGTATATCCAAGTCTTTGAGGGAACTGACCGTAAATTCAGGCTGTACATAAAAACCGAGTACTTTGAGTCGTGCAAAAGCACCAACTTGTGTACTGATATCAGCTTGTTCAAACTTGTCGCCGAGCGTGCCACTGCCGTCTGCCGTCGCTGCTTCGATATTCATTACCGTAGCACCAAGACCGAATTTAGGACCGATTTTGAACATTTGGGCGGAGATGGTCGTCGCAAAGAACATAGTGCAGACAACTAAAGGGATGATTAATTTTTGCATAATTTATTTATTTTGTTCCTGATACTTACTGGACTTTGGACATTGGGTAATTAGGAAACTGGGTAATTAGGTAAATCACTCATTATCAATAATTTACGTTGATTTGCATTTTATTTTAAATTAACTTTATTAAAATTTTTATTATACTGATAAATAGCGAATTATGCTTTCGTTAGCCTAATTACCTAATTTCCCAGTTACCTAATGTCCAAAGCCTAGTTAGTAGTCATTCAAGTTAATTCAAATTAATAGACTTTATTTAGGAATATTTTGTATGCATGGAACTTTTGTATTTTTTCGATAATCAAGCCTCATTTTGAGCCGCATACCCTACGGTACGGGGCGAAAAATAGGTGAAGAGTATCGGAAAAAGACAATTTAGCTGCATACAAAATTTTTTTAAATAAAGTCTAATAGTGTCGAATGATTTTAAATCATTTTTTGCTTCGCAAAAAAAGTATTCATTTAAAATATAAGATAATTTATTATTTTATTTATGTATAAAAATGTAATAAACTATAAACGATTATTGTGCCAAACAGGTATGTAATATGAGACGGGTTACATATTTTAACAAAAAATTACAGATTTGATAACAAAATGTGAAAAGAAGCTCAATTACTTGGCTTGTTTGAAATTTTTACGCAATCTAATTTGTTACCTTTGTCCCAATCAAGGGATGAAAAGATAATAAAGGAACAAGTCAAAATCTGAATTTATTTAATTTCTTTCACTTAGTACACTGTTTTATAAATTTATTTACATTTTTTGACGTTTATTTTGAAATGAATCGAATCAAAAATGACGCGAATACTCACTGTATTTAAGGATTTTTTGGTGAAGAGTCATTTTAAAAGAAATACTCAAAAAAGTAAATAAATTTGTGAAACAGTGTACTAAGTACACTGTTTTATAAATTTATTTACATTTTTTGACGTTTATTTTGAAATGAATCGAATCAAAAATGACGCGAATACTCACTGTATTTAAGGATTTTTTTGGTGAAGAGTCATTTTAAAAGAAATACTCAAAAAAGTAAATAAATTTGTGAAACAGTGTATTAGTTGCCATGTCTGCATATTATTATTTTCAACATGGCGACCAAAATCGCCTGTACGAGGGCGATAAAGCAGTCATTACAAGACCACTAATCAAACATAACACAGACATTCTTGTCTGTTTTTACACGGCACAGACAGGAATGTCTGTGTTACGAAATCAAAAATCAAAAGATGACTTTTATAGAAGAATTGCGTTGGCGCGGACTGATACAAGATGTAACACCCGAACTGGAAGAAGCCGAAAAAAACGGCAAATTAACGGCTTATATCGGTTTTGACCCGACTGCCGAATCGCTGCACATTGGCAATATGGTGCCGATTATGCTGCTCGTACATTGGCAAAGACACGGGCATAAGCCTATCGCGCTCGTGGGCGGTGCGACCGGACGCATCGGCGACCCTTCGGGCAAAGATGCGGAACGTCAGTTGCTGGATTTGGATGTATTGGATAGAAACGTGGAGAAAATCGAGCAGCAACTAAGCAGTTTTCTTGATTTTGATTGTGGTGATGCCTCCGCTCAAATGGTGAATAATTACGACTTTTACAAAGACATGGGCGCACTCGAATTTTTGCGCGACGTCGGCAAACATATGACAGTCAATTATTTGATGTCGAAAGATTCGGTCAAAAATCGACTCGAAAGCGGTTTGTCTTTCACGGAGTTTAGCTACCAACTCATTCAAGGCTACGATTTCAAATGCCTATACGAAAAATACAACTGCACGCTACAAATGGGCGGTTCTGACCAGTGGGGAAACATCACGGCAGGGGTCGAATTTATTCGCCGTATGTTGAGTAAGAAATCTCACGCCCTGACCACGCCACTACTCACCAAGCCGAATGGACAAAAGTACGGCAAATCAGAAGGCGGCAATGTCTGGCTCGATGCAAAGATGACTTCACCCTACCAATTTTACCAATTTTGGTTAGGTTCAGAAGATGCGATGTTGGATAGATTATTCAAGACTTTTTCGCTGAAAACACAAAGCGAAATCGAAGCGATACTCACCAAACACGCCGAAGACCTCGGACAGCGCAGCGCACAAAAAATACTCGCCGAAGAAATCACCGTGCGCGTGCATTCGCAAGAAGCATATGAAGCAGCAGTACAGGCATCCGATTTTTTATTCAGAGGCAAACGCGAGGCATTATTGGCACTGAGTGAGAAAAATCTGGAAGTGGTGAGCGATGAAGTGACAAAATTTGCGGTATCAAAAAGCGATCTGGACGCAGGTATTGGCATCATCGCACTGATGGCAGAAACGACCACGATTGTCGGTTCGCGCAGCGAAGCCCAACGCGCCATTAAAGGTAATGCCGTTTCGGTAAATAAAAAGAAGGTGACAGATAAAGAGTTGATTGTGAATGCTTCGCATCTATTGCACGAACGTTTTATTATGGTGGAAAACGGTAAGAAGAATAAGTTTATAATTGAAGTCACATAGGGATGTAACGTATATTGTTTTTTCATCCCGTAGCACAGTCTTTCAGCCTGCAAGCATGGCGCAGTGCAGGTTGGAAGACTATGCTACGTTAACATTCGTTTCACGATTCTAAGTTGGTGCGTATATTTTCGCTTTTTCCTATTATAAATACCTTGATGGTCAAGTCTGTCAATACGCACTTGACCGGAGGCGTGTATGATTTCGCTGTCGGGGAGTACGATGCCTACGTGTATGACTTTTCCTTCTTTATTTTCAAAAAAAGCTAAGTCGCCGGGTAAGACTTCTTCGATAAAATTGATGGTTTCACCTTGTTCGACTTGCAGTGAGGCGTCTCGTTTCAGTGCAACACCAAACATCTTAAAAACAACCTGCGTAAAGCCCGAACAATCAATTCCGAAGGGCGAACGACCGCCCCATAAATAAGGCGCATAGAGATATTTCCGGGCTATTTTGATGACCAATTCGTGTGTGGGCGGCGTGTAGGTCGGGTCTATCGTCTGTCCGCTAAAGGTATATGGTTTTCCATCAAACCAAAAACGCATCCCATCATAATCGGGCAAGGTACTACCCATCATAATCGGTAAATAATGGTCATTTCCCATAGCAGCTTGCGCAAGTTCGAGGCTGTACGCAGCGTTTTCTGGCACGGGCTTGTCGATTTCGAGGACTTGCTTGCGGTCTACCCAACCTTCGTAAGTATCTAAGGTACAGCGTATTTTAAACCATTTTCGCTTACGCTTCAATATCTCGAAGGTTTCACCAAATAGGAGTTGGGACACCATTTCGCTGGTGTCATCAGGCTTCGCACGCAGGGGCGACATACTCAATGGGCAGATTCCAAATTTCATTGGCACAAAAGTAGGGATTAATGATTAATGGTTAATGATTAATGGTTAATTTTTTTGGTTCTTCGACAAATGTAGTGATGGGTATATTAGAGATGTGGGGCATCAATAGATTTTAAAAATATCCAACGAGTGAGCTTTCCAAAAATCTGAAAATCGACATAAATAGTGGGACAAAAATAGGCTTACAATTTTGTCCCACTACTTACATTAGACTTTATTCCAAAATAATTTGTAAGCAGCTAAATTGTCTTTTTCCGCCACTCTTCATCCATTTCTCGTCCCGTACCGCAGGGTATGCGACTCGAAATGAGCTTCGATTAGCGAAAAAATCCTAATTTCTATGCAATACAACTTGTTTTGGAATAAAGTCTATTTAGGGATGAAAAAATAATAAACACTACATCTCGACTTGTTCTTTTTCCTTTATACTTCACCAAATTTTCCTTAAATACAGTGAGTACTTGCGTCAAATTTGGTTCGTCTAAAGAAAAAATAACGACGCGAAGAGTGTACATTTATTGAATTCCTGACACTTAGTACTTAGGAACAGAATTTCAACAAATCCGCATTTGGACGGCTTCTTTTGCGCTTATTTTTCCCCTTGAAATCAGTTATTTGTCCAGTATTCCTTAGTTCTTTGGTATTTCGAGCTTGATATTTTCAAATGCCTTTTCTATAATAGTTTTCCATTGGTCTTTGTTTTTTTTGGGACAGGAAAAAGTGACAAATAACATGGTTTCTTTATGGCTGCCGACGAGATTCATGACGAAAAGCGGTTCATCCATCATGAGCGTGTAGGAGACTAAAATGCAGGGTGTTTTTCGGGTTGGTATGATGCTGCTTTGGTAGTTTTGGATACTGGGCGTGTTGAAGATTTTGTCAAATACGTTTTGTTTGTAGTCTTCGAGTTGGTCGGGCGAGAGGTGGTCTTTGGTGTGGCGGATTCCGATGATGCTGTCTTGGTTTTGGTTGATAAATGCTTCTTGTGGTATTCGGTCTTGGATAGGGTAGTGGTGCATCTTTTCGGTAAAAGTCATTTCCCGAAAATCGCGTGGGATTTTGAGGTTGATTTGTTTGAGTAGTGGTTTTTTTTTGCTGAATAATGTTCTTATTTTTTTAGTTTCAAACATATGTAAAATTCTTAATGCAATACTACTGATTTAATGCTCCTCGGTTGGTGTTCGCTAACTTTCAATCATTCATAATTTGCCTCATCCCTTACTCAGAATAGTCAATAATAATTTTTTTCAGCCATTTATTTTCATCGGAAGTAGGAACTGCAAAACTGATTTCGCCATCATTGTGTGGATAACTCAAGTAGTTCATCGGGTTGTGCTGTTGTCTAGGGTCTGGTGGTGTGAATTCGGGTAGGTCAAATTTCTGTATAATTATGGATTCTGTCAGCTTATGTTTTGAGGTATTTATAGTTGCAATGACGATACCGTCTTTGGTAGAATTTTTTTGATTGGGTTGTCGAAATTCTACATGACTAAAATCGGCATTGGGTGATGTATTCTTTCCTTCATAGTGATGGAATGAGGCATCGGATTGTTCTGATGCTTTGATTAATTGCAGACCAGTAATTTTTTCTAACTCAGATACTGAAATCGGTCTGCTAATATTTATAAGATTCATTATTTGTATTGATATGTTTTTCGATTCGTTCATCATAATACTTTTATTTTCAAGTTGTTTATTTGGAGAGCAATTTAATGTAAAGAAAATGATTATCAAAAAAAATACTATGATTTTATGGTTTTTTAGGTTTGATATGTGTGTCCCAATGATTCTCATAAGTTGCGGAATAATATTGTTCATAATTTTTGGTACGGTCGGTGCTGGGGGTTTCTCCTTTTGCAAATATATTACCGATTTCTTCTCTTGCTTTACCCCTGTTGTTGTGTTTTTTATAATTTCTAAACGCTTTTTGATATTCTTTGGCTTTTGCGCCGGCAATACCAATATCGGCTCCTTTGTTGCCCATGATTTCATTTCTCACTTCTACATTGACCAAAGTAGCTTCCCCTTCATCATCTAAGTGTCTTTTGGTATTTTCTTTCACATATTGTTCCCTGGTTTTGCCTACATGAGATACGTAAGGTTTTTCTTTGTAAGTGGCATGACCGGCTTCGTGTGCAAGGCTTTGAACAACAAGTGCATCATCGCTTTTGTAGTTGGAATCAATGACAATTTTCTTTTCTTTCTTAATAACATATGTTCCTTTGCCTTTAGCTCCATATTTCATAGACCAACCGTTGTCTTCCAGAGATTTTAGTTTTTTTGTAAGCGTGGGTGATTTATCCACCAAGCCCTTTACACCGTCGTTAAATGCGTCTAATTTTGCTTTATCAGCTCCTCTTGTTGCGGCGGCGGCTGTACTTTTTGAGGTTTTTCCTCCCTTACCTGTCGGTGCTGCCAATGATATCATATCCGTTACACGTTCTGCGCCTTTTTTAGAAGCTTTCATACCAAGTTTCGCCGCCGTAGCCGCCTGCCCACCAATTGGAATCATAGCTGCGGCACTAAGCGCAGCACTGGCATAATCGCCTCTGGCAACATAAATGGCGGCATTAATACCATCGGCTATTTCGCCAAATCCGGGTACGAGTCCGGCGATGTCAAGTACGGTTTGGAAGCCGTCGAGAAAACTGTTGCTCTCGCTTTCGGGGAGCGTGCCTTCGTCGAAGCCCGCGAGGGGCATCGCGCCGGGAATAGTGGTCGAGATATTGGTATATTGCTCAAAGGCGGCACCTGCGGCGTTGATTTGCATGGGGTGTACAACGGTTACTTTGCCGCCGAAGCCGCACATGGAGTAAGAGTCGTCGTAAAGGAATTTCAGTATTCCTCTTAGGTTGGTTTTTTGGGCAGTTTTTTGCCAGGGGAGGAGCATGGGTGTACAAGGAAGAAAGCCACCGGGAGTAGGTTTGAGCTTACATTGGATAAAGGTTTGAGGTACCAGCCTGTCCATGTGAGTGGCTTTGAACTTGCCCTGTATTTTTACCCTTTGATTGGTGACGACCATGAGTTTTGCAGGTGCCATGCCCATGCTGCACTTTACGATAGCCCCATCTAAGACGTATTTTCTGCCCATAATCGTTTTGATTTTTGATTGAGTAATAAAACTCAATAGTACGTGGCGCAAGCTGGAGGCATTACGCTACGGTGTAGTTTATAATCGTTGTTTTTTCGTAAAATTCGCCTATGCTGAATGTGTAATTTAGGCTGCCTTGTGTGATGATTCCTTTGTCTGTATCGACTTGGTAAACGCCTGAATATTTGAGTCTTAGGGCTTGCTGACTGCCGGGTGTGGCAGGGAGTTTGCCCAGAAATGCTGTGAGTTCGTTGAGGGGAAATTTGGAGTGGTCAGCGTCCATTTCAGCACTAAGGTTTACGGTGATTTGTGTTTCGGGGTCGTCGGATGTCACCACTTTTCTTTTTTCTATAATGGGAATGGCAATACGTTCAACGGCATCCGAGACTATTTTATTTGTTTCCAATTCCTCTCCTTCTTTTATTTTTTGCTGGAAAATATCTGCGAAAAAGAAGTTGAAAAAGTTATCATTTTGATAGAGTTGTTGGATGTTTTCGTCTTTTAATTGTTGGTCAAAATTGGCTGCCATTGTATTGAGGTCGGGGTGCATTTCGAGGATTTCGGGGCGTACCGTTTGCCATGTATCACGAATGGTTTGGGGATTGGCAATTCGTATGAATTTGAAGTGGGGATTGGTCGCAAATTCGAGGCGGTCGTTGATTTTGGCGATGGTCAATCCGAGTTTTTGGGCTTTGTTGAGTTTTTGGATGATGTTGTATCGTTCATTGAGGTAGAATCGGTCTTTTATGTTCATTTGGTAATGTCGAAATTCGCCTTGCGTACCTGCATATAGGAGTTGAAATTCTTGGGCAACCGCCGTGTAGGTTTTTTTTTCGCCTCGCTTGGTTAGCGTGCATATTTCGGCGGTGTAATGACGGGGTGTTGGGTCATCATTGAGCCTGATATTCGAGATGATATGTGGTGTGGTTGTTTGCATTTTTATTCATAGGGCGTTGCCCCATGCTGTTTTATTTCGCCCCGTTAGGGTTCATAGGGCGTTGCCCCATGCTATTTTATTTCGCCCCGTTAGGGTTCATAGGGCGTTGCCCCATGCTATTTTATTTCGCCCCGTTGGGGCTTTTATTTCATCGAATAAACTTTTATCCGTGTTTGTGTGAGTGCTATTTTTTCATTTTCATTTGTTAGAAAAATATTTATGTTGCTGTTGTATTTATCTATTTCAATGTTTAATTGGGCTTTGGTGGCTTTGTTTTGGTCAAATAATTGGCGGAAAGCGGCGAAGGTTTCAGCCTCATCGAAGTAAATGTGTGCGCCGTAGTTGTTTTGGTTTTTATCGCTCCAGTTGATGCGATAATATCTGGGTAATGCCCATGTTTTGTTTTCGCTTAATAGGGGATTGGTGTGTTCGACAAAGTAATGCTCACCGTTGTAGAATCGGGCGAGGAGTTTTTTGAGTTGCCCCCCATCGGTGAACGTAAATTTGGGTGTCCAGTTGTATCTTTTTCGATATTGGTCTGACCATTTATCAAAGGGGATATTTTCAGAGCTAAATGTGCCGTGTTCTGCTACATTTTTCGCAGGGCTTTCGAGTACTATTTCTATATATTCGTCAAGGTTATCTATACCATCGGGGTGAAACTCTTTCATGGTAAGTGGAGTTTCAGTAGCTTTAAATTGCTCTATCTCAAGGGATAAGCCTGCGCCAAATATCCAGAGGGTGACGATTCCACCAGGCGCGAGCCCGACATTGAGCGAACTGAAGGTTTCTTCCATGCCCCGGTCGTCAGTATATCCTTGTTCAAATAGTTGGCGGATTTTTCTCTCGGGAAGGTTAAATTTTCCGGTATAAAATTTACGCTCCATATAAGAGAGCCATGTAATTTGAAGTTGTTGTGGTACGGGTTTGAAGTCTTCGCCTACGATGTGGGCGGATCCTGGGTGTCCCCACCCATTATACATAACCCATTTGGCAGGAATATATATACTACTCTCGTCGTCGAAAATGAAATCTCCGCTAACGATTTCGGTAGGATATAAATGTGGAGCACAAGACTTAGGGCGCCATTCAAATTTTTCCATATGATTTTCTTGATTTTTGATTGCATTTGATTTGCAGCCAAAATAAAATATTGCCAATAGGAGTGTTAAAAATAAAGTTGATTTTTTATTTGTCATCCGTCTTGTATGCGTCTTTTTCTTTGTCCGTTTGTAAATCGTGGTTTATGCGGAGTAAGTATTTTGGCTGTTTTTTTATAGTGTGCCGAAAAATGGAAGTATTCGTTGCGTAGTTGTTTGAGTAGTTCACGATCTTCCAAATTGTCAAAAGATATTCTGTCTGCATTGCCTGCTACATAAGCATCTAGTCGGGTTTTAGTTCGTGTCAGAATCGCGTGGGAAATAGGATACGAACCTTTGACTTTTCCCTCATTAAATTCGACTAGTCTGCCAACGGCATACTCAACCATGATGTGTAAAGGTATAAAACTGTAATGATATTTGATGTTAGTGCGTCTTGCTTTGAGTATACCCCAAAACTTGTCAATGGTAATTTGGTCGGGTTTGTACCAACCTTGTTCTATCAGGTAGTTTCGGTCTTGTTCTAAAGTTGGAATCCAGTTGGATTTATTTATAGGTACACCTTTTTTAAGAATTTCATCTACATTTCCGTCAACTTCACCTGTATAATCAATTTCTTCATTGTCTCCATCTATATACCCCCCTCCTATATCTGAATGTACGCCGGGAAGAAATCTCTCAAGACTGCCTTTACTGTTGATATTAGTGAGCGTGAAATTTTTACGATGTTCGTCAGCAGCAGCCAATTGAAGGACATGTGTTGAATATCTCACAGCATCTAAGCCCAATGTACGAGTATTACTAGCGTGTTCTATTGGTAATCCAACAGACGCCACGGTATCATAAAGCCCCGTAAAACGTACAACGAGTGACCTCATTTCTATACCATTAGCTTTGAGTGCTTCTCCAAGTGCCCCATAGTCAGTTTTATATGTTATGATGGTTGGTGGTGCATGTCCGCCTGCGCTATACACTGCCTTTATTTGTCCTTCTCTTTTATAAAGTTCGTATATGAAATTGCGTGATGATGCCGCTCCTCGGCTAAATCCGAAAGTATCAATAGTAAGCGTATCAATAAATCGAACACCATTATCTTTAATAAGGTCTACTACTTCCTTACAAGCCTTCAATACTTTAGCTACTAGTCCGGTAGAACCTTGTCCCATACCCATACCTATACTATGATCTTCCTCGGCATTCTCTGTACCTGCTCCTTCTACATACAAGCGTAATTGTATGAGTTTTCCTCTTTGAAATTCTTCATAAGCAGGTTCTGAACGTGAGATATTAGAATGTTCGTTTTCAAAACTGCCTTCACCTTTTATGTATAGGTCTGCAAGAGCTTTGTTACCGCTCGTGCCATTCTCATGTTCTATTCTGGCATTGACATTGGTTCTATTATTAAGCGTACCATCGAAAAACACACCTGCATTAATATCCTTATATTCATCTTGCTCAAAATCATCGTGGTCGGTATCGCTTACGAGCGCAGGTGCAGTGGTCACAGTGATGCCCCCAATTTGGTTGGCACTTTGTGTGATGGACGGCGGTGTAGTGATATTTATTTGCGACATAACTAATTGGTTTAGTGTATAAGCGGATATACTTTTATTTCTTCGGGATTGATATCAATACTAATATCGCCACTTTTTATGCTTACACTAAGGTTACTATTGTATTTATCTATTTTGAGTATTAGTTCGGCTTGTTGTACTTGTGGATTTTGGTAAATTTTTTTAAAAATTGCGAACATTTCTGCCTCATTAAAGTACATCTGTGTACCGTATTCCTGTTGATTCTTATCTCGCCAATTTAATTTTATATAACTTGGTACTGCTCGCTCTTGAAATGTTGTTACGAAGGGGTTACTGGGTTGTAGCCAGAGATGTTCTCCATTATAATGTTCTATTCTTATTTGACTTGGGTGTGCCTCATCTTCAAATTCTAATACAGGTTTCCACTTATATCGTTGGCGATATAAATTGTCCCATTTTTCATTAATTACTCCATTTTCTTTGAGATATAATTTTGTCTTATTGGGCAAATCATTTAGTGTACCTAATACATATTTATTCCTGTCTTGAATCCCGTCAGGGTTAAACTCCTTCCATACTATATCGACTTCTTTAGCTTTATAATGGGCTACTTCATGGCTTAGTCCTGCCCCCATTACCCAAACAGAAATTACTCCTTTGGGTGCCATTCCTACCATTATTCTTGAGTAGGTTTCCTTGACTCCCCTTCTATCTGTATAGCCTTCTTCAAATAGTAGTCTTATTTTTCTTGTGGGTAAATCAAATTTCCCCGTGAAAAATTTATTTTCGGTAAAACACATCCATGTAAGCACTAATTTTTCAGGTATTGACTTCATTTCTGAACCAACCATGTAGGTAGAACCTACTTTTCCCCAGCCATTATGTACTGTTCTATCCCCACTTGGAATACCTATAAGTGTACCATCTTCGGTGTAAAAATACCCTTCATGTATTTCTATCGGGTAGTAAATCGGCGCACACTCCGTGGGGAGCCATTTATACTTATCTTCCATTATACTTTTATTATTGGTATCTATTTTTTTTGAAAAATTATTTTCGCAAGAAAGATAGATAAAGCAAATTGAAACGGTTAAAATAGGTATGTATATTTTAATATTATTGACCATATTCAATAGTAGCGGCACTGGAAATTTTAATTTTTCCACCTGCTTTGGTGGTGTATTTACCGCTTGTTTTAGTGAGCATTTCCTGTGCTTCCTGCTTGTAATCTTTACTAATCACTTTGATTTCTTCACCTACCTTTTTGTCCTCATTTTTAGAGGTAATAATTTGGTCTTCTATCACGCTTAGGCGATTATTTTTGCCTACGTTGGTTTCCATATTATGTCCTACACCTACAAATAGATTTTCTTGGACATTGATATTCATATTTTTGGCATTGAGCGTCATATTTTCCAATGCAGAAATGGTGATATTATTTCCTGCCGTATCAATGTGGACGATATTACCGTTTTTATCCGTAATCGTAATACTCTCACCGCCTGATGTATCATTAAATTTAAAAAGGTGTCCACTGCGGGTTTTGATGGTTTTATAATTGTTGTCGGGGTCAAAAAATTCGGGGGTGGCTTTGCTGTGATAGACTGCGCCTTGCATGTATGGGCGGTCGGGATTGCCCTGTACGAAATCTACGTAAACTTCATCTTCCAATTCGGGAACAAAATACGTTCCTCTATCGCCGCTTGCGTGGTTGGTGACTTGGCGAATCCAAGGGGTCATTTCCTTGCCTGTCTGCCATTTGAGTTGTACGCGCACTCGTCCGAGTGCTTCGGGGTCGTTATTTTCTTTGACGATGGCAACTTGCGATTCGGCTTCGGGTTTAAATACATTTTTATTGAATAAAGGCGCAGTGACCGTCACCGGAATAGCTTCAAAACTATTGGAGTAATCCTTATTGGCATTGAGGTGATGCGTGACGGCAGTGATACGAAAATTGCCAACAAAACCGGGTACGATTTGCTTACCGATTTTATTATTCGCCTTGACTTGTATGCGCGAACCTATCGTAATACCAGAGTTGGAACCCTGTCCTTTAAAGAAAGTGGTGTCGCTGAGAATGGCTGATTTATGGGCTTCGGTGAGGTGCTTGATTACCGCGTCTTTTTGCGTGTCGTGGTAGATGGGATTGGTGCCTTCATTGGGGAAAATACTATCGGCAGCGTCAAGGGCTTGCTTGCCGTAATTGTCGAGCCAGCCGGGTTTGAAACTCTTGGAGGAAGCCTCCAAAGTGCGAGTTTCCTCATAGTTGTAATACTGGTTTTTGAAACTGGATGGGCGCATTTCTACGCCATAATCAAAGGCGTCCAAATCCTTGCCGAGCGTGAGTTGGACGCTGCCCGGCGAAGGTAGTTTGCCGTAAGTGATGCCCTGACCATCGTAGTAAAACCACTCGCCATAGGTCGCTGCGATACGACTTAGGAATTGGTAATTGGTTTCTTTATACTGCACGATGTATGGGATGGGCGTGGTATATCGGGGCTTTACGCTGGCATTGAGCAGATTGCCGGGATAGGTGCCAAATATCTCATTGGCAATATCGGAGATACTTTTTTCTTCAAAGGATTTGGTGGCTGCACCATCTTCCATGAGATAGGTCGGGCTGTATCCGCCAAAGATGATGAGGTTGTCGCCCGTATACGTGCGGTCGATGCGTATGGTCGTGATGACGCCCTTGAATGTCAAGGGGCTGTCGGTACATTGGAGTTCGATTTGGGCGACCTTGCCGACATACTGAACGGAACTGTCGATGGAGACACCACTTGCCTTATCGCCCACTTTTTCCGCCGATGCTGCTACTTCAAAGCGATGATGCGCGTCTGACCGCTGCTGTACAGTCACATGATAGGGGTCTATTTTTTTGCCACCAATGGTGATGCTTATTGTTTTTACTGTTGCCACGTTGATTCTTTTCGTTCACGTTATAATTTACTATCAATCAAACATACTTAAAACGTATGAAAAGTAAACAGTAAGTGTTGGTTTTTTTTTGGGGAAATTAGGGATGTTTAAATTTCGCGTAAAAGTAGTTGACACTTTTTAGAAATGTAAAATGTAAAATAATAAATTTAAAATGTAAAAGTACCGATAGTACGCATATAACCTACATTTCTACCCCCTTGAAAAAAAAGTCATTAATTAGGTTAAATGGTTTTAAAAATCACTAAATTACGATAAAATTATGATGTATGGAAGAAATAAATGGGATAAGCACGAAAACTATAGACCA
>Ga0209303_1001273_pt1 | contig 16047 bp, 9 predicted proteins | sample SidtaG_3_FD_187449 | JGI IMG/M metagenome (GOLD analysis project Ga0209303, IMG submission 187449) | Marine algal microbial communities from Sidmouth, United Kingdom - Sidmouth_Asex1 metaG (SPAdes) (version 2) | ecosystem: Host-associated > Algae > Red algae > Unclassified | place: Sidmouth... | reverse complement strand
TGTCTTCGGTGGGTCGTTGGACCAGGTGAAGTACGAGCCGCAAAGCTGTTTTCTTGCCGATGCCGGGCAGAGCGGCGAAGGCATTGACGGCATCTTCGATTAGTTTGGAGGAAAACTGCATGGAGGGGTTTTGTAATAGTGTGGATTTGATAGCAACGTAATGCTGGCGTGATGGACGTTAAGAAGTGCTGTGATTGGATGGTCTGGCCAGTGACCGACCTGCCACCTCCAGGATCGGGTAGCACTATGTTACACGCAGCTACAGTATGGCGTTACTAATCAGGGCGCGATCGCAGGATGCAAAGAAAGCAGTTAAAAGCACCGAATTCCTCTCTAATAACAAACCCTTGCCCTCCCGGTTTGTATTACCCGTAAATAAATGGCAAATTTGCCGATTCAAGGACCTGCAAGTTAGCACCCAAAGAAAAAGTATATCATGGCCGAGATTATTCGCATGCCCCGCATGAGCGACACGATGGAAGAAGGAAATATTGTTGACTGGCTCGTGGCCGAGGGTGATGAGGTCGAGCCCGGCCAGACACTGGCCGAGGTGGAAACCGATAAGGCAACGATGGAGCTTGATTCTTATTTCGAGGGGGTGTTGTTACACATTGCCGTGAAGGAAGGGGCCGTCCCGATCGATGGCATCATCGCCGTGATCGGGGAGAAGGGAGAAGACTGGAAGGCTGCCCTTGCCGATGCCGGAGACGCCGGTAGTAACGGCTCCGCCACGAAGGAGGAAACTCCCGTTGCCAAGGAAGACGTTGCGGCTACCACCACGGACTATTCCCACCCCACGCCGACCGTAGAGAAGTCCAAATCCGGAACACCCGGAACCGCCGTCGCACCCGCTGCTTCGGGTGGTACCGACGATCGGGTCAAGGCCAGCCCCCTGGCTAAAGCGATGGCCCGGGAAGCCGGGATCGACCTCGGTACCATTTCCGGTTCCGGAGAAGGTGGCCGGATAGTTAAAGCCGACGTTGAGCAGGCCAAATCCGCTTCCGCTGCACCCGCGTCCGCGCCCGTACTGGCCGCTCCCGTCGGATCCGCCGCACCGGCCTCCGCCGCCCCGCCGCCCAACGTTCCCGCCTTTGCCTTCGGCGCCGGCGGCGAAAACTATACCGATACGCCGGTGAGCCAGATGCGCAAGGCCGTATCGCGCCTCGTGAGTAACAGCAAGTTTACCGCGCCCCACTTCTACGTGACCGTTGAGATTGCGATGGACAAGGTATGGGAGTTCCGCAAGCGCATCAATGAGGTCGCCCCCGTGAAGATCAGTTTCAACGATCTGGTCGTGAAGGCCTGCGCCGTGAACCTGCTGAAGCACCCGATCATGAACTCCAGCTGGCAGGGAGAGACCATCCGCGAGAACGGTGAAGTGCACATCTCCTGCGCCGTGGCCATTCCCGACGGACTGATGATGCCCGTGGTGCGCCACGCCAACATGAAGTCCCTCAGCCAGATCAACCTCGACGTAAAGGATCTCGTCGGTAAGGCCAAAGCCCGTAAACTCGGCAACGAGGAGATGACCGGCAGTACCTTCTCGATCTCCAACCTCGGTATGTTCGGCATCGAAGAATTTACCGCTATCCTCAACCCCCCCAACGCTGCCATCCTGGCCGTAGGAGGCATTCAGGACAAAGCCGTTGTCCGCGACGGACAGGTCGTGCCCGGCAAAGTAATGAAGGTTACCGTCAGCTGCGACCACCGGGTCGTTGATGGCGCTTCCGCCGCCGCTTTCCTCAATGACGTGAAGGCTTGTCTGGAGGATCCTATTCGGTTGATGGTCTGAGCTTAGTTGATCACGTTTAACGTGGTTTTGTACGAATTGAAAAGGAACCATTTGCTACTGCTGGTGGTTCCTTTTTAGTGGAAATTATGGTTATAATAACCAGCGTTCCCGTAATGGACAACGGCGGTAAGGCATTTAAATGCCCACAAGTACTGGAACACGCGCAAGAAGACATCCTACGCAATGTTATACCCCATCCCATCCAGCCCTTCACAGTGAGGTGGGAGCAGCTGGTTTACCGTCACTAAAATGGTCAAAACCATAAATGCCAGCTCCAGAGTCGTCTCACCTCCACACCGTGGAAGGGCCCGGGGGTGGGGTTTCCTCTAACGGGCTAATAATATTAGAAAATTAAACTCATGGCTAAACTTCACCCTTGGGAGAGGGGAGACAAGCAGGCGGCAAATTCGTTACAGCTGTGAATCTCTATATACACAGAGCAATGAACATATTTGTATATTTGTTGAAAATATAGTAAATTTACAACAAAATAAAAACAGCATGAAGCTCAACTTACTCTCCTGCGATCAAGATCGCCCCGACCGCCGCGCCATCGCCCGCATGATCGGTGAGATCGCCGATAATGTAGATCATAATTTGGCTAACGAATTTACCGACATCATCATTGAAGGATCTCCCGTTGAGATTGAGGTGTCTTTCAACGAATCCTCGGCTTTCCGGGCTTTGCGTAAAGCGGGGATCGAGTATGAGATCGTTGAGTAGTGCGGAGTTTGGTAGTACTTATACTACTTTCTTTTCTTTTTCCCCCGCGGCTTCTGTCCCCGCGTCTGCGGTTTTTTGTACTTCTTCAACATTTTGTCCCGTCGCCCTTCGCGTACGGTCACCTTGCTGTTTTTCTCGCTTTTCTCGTGAAAAGCAGCCCGCTCGGGATCGACGTGGATGAATTCGGTGTTTTCCGCAACGAACTCCGGCTCTTTTTCCAGGGCGATCAGCTCGTCGGAGAGTTTGGTGCCTTCGGGCAGGGAGCGTAGCGGGATTTCCCGACCCATCAGGGCCTCGATCTCGGTTTTGTACGCTACTTCTTTTTCAGAAACAAACATGATCGCGACGCCCTTCTCCTCGGCGCGACCGGTACGACCTACGCGGTGGATATGTTTTTCGGCGTTGTCCGACACGTCGAAATTGACGACGTGGGTGACGGAGGAGACGTCGAGGCCGCGGGCAACAATGTCGGTGGCGATTAGAGCTTTGTAAGTACCGGCTTCAAAAGCGGCGACGGTATTGAAGCGATTGTTTTGTGATTTATTGGAATGAATTACGCCGACGGCCTCGCCAAATACGGGCTCCAGACGTTCGTACAGCACATCGACCATTCGGCGGGTAGCGGCGAAGACGAGGACTTTCTTCATTTCGGGATTCTCCCGCAGGAGCAGTTCCAGCAAGTTTGCCTTGGAGTTAAAGTTCTGCACCTCGTAGGCGTACTGGTCGATGTTCTCCAGAGGCGCACCGGAGGGGGCCGCTTCGATGACCTCGTAGTAATCGGTAAACTGGTTGATGGTGGCCATCACATCGTCGATCATCGTAGCGCTGAAAAAAAGATGCTGCCGCTTCTTGGGCAGAAAGTCAACAATGTCGTTGAGCTGATGACGGAAGCCAAGGTCGAGCATCTCGTCGACTTCGTCCAGCACCAACTGGCGGATATTTTTGAGTTTCAGAACGCCGTCTTTGAGCAAGTCACCCAGCCGGCCGGGGGTGCCGACAAGTACATCTAGACCTACCTCAACCTCGGCTTTGTGTTTTTTGATGTTCGTTCCACCGTAGACGCCTACCACCTCTACGCTCATGAATTCCGTTAGTTTTTCAACTTCTTGCACTACCTGCATCACCAATTCCCGGGTAGGGACGATAATCAGAATCTGCGGATACGGCGATTTCGTAAATTTCCATAAACGCAAGCAGGGGAGCAGGTAGGCAAAAGTCTTGCCCGTCCCCGTTTGCGCAATTCCGATAACATCCCGTCCGGCCATGATGGGAGAGAAAGATTTTTCCTGGATGGCGGTGGGTACGATGAAGCCCATTTCGGCCAGAGCCTGTTGAAGTTGGTTGTTCAGGTTGAGGTCTTGAAACGTCATGGCGCAAAGGTAGGTTAACTGGTGGTCAGGGCGGGTGGAATAATTTGCCGGCGCGACTAGCAGACTTGGATAGGACCTGACGGGGTTGGCTACTTTGTGACTTTAGTCAGGTGGGATAGACGGATATTTCCCCCCGGAGGTTGACGCTTTTTCAGGTCAGGTGGGATAGATGGATATTTCCCACCGGTGGTTGCCGCTTTTCAGGTCAGGTGGAATAGATGGATATTTCCCACCGGTGATTGCCGCTTTTCAGGTCAAATGGGATAGATGGATATTTCCCACCGGTGGTTGCCGCATTTTTAGGTCAGGTGGGATAGACGGATATTTCCCACTGGTGGTTGCCGCTTTTCAGGTCAGGTGGGATAGATGGATATTTCCCACCGGTGGTTGCCGCTTTTCAGGTCAGGTGGGATAGATGGATATTTCCCACCGGTGGTTACCGCATTTTCAAGTCAGGTGGGATAGATGGATATTTCCCACCGGTGGTTGCCGCATTTTCAGGTCAGGTGGGATAGATGGATATTTCCCACCGGTGGTTGCCGCATTTTCAGGTCAGGTGGGATAGATGGATATTTCCCACCGGTGGTTACCGCATTTTCAAGTCAGGTGGGATAGATGGATATTTCCCACCGGCGGTTGCCGATTTTCAGGTCAGGTGGGATAGATGGATATTTCCCACCGGTGGTTGCCGCATTTTCAAGTCAGGTGGGATAGACGGATATTTCCCACCACTATCCAACATATAAATCACCTTACCCAGCCAACTCCAACCATCAGTTCCCCAACCCAACCGTAAAGGAATAACGGAGTGGCTTCTTCAGCGTAAGTAAGTGTTCCGGGTAAGGCCGCGCCCGCCGCGTCCAGCTGTCGTCTCCGCCGACCCCGGCCTGACCATAGTCCAGGTTAAGCGTATAATTCGTGGCCGGCGTAAGATCGAACGTGTGCAGGGCAGCTTCCAGCGTCGATTGTGTGTAAGGCCAGATGCTGAAATCAAAATTCCCCTTTATCTCCAGGGCCGGTACGCCCGGTCCACTTAATTGCAGCAGGCTTACGTCTGAGCGGTTACCGTTCTCCTGGGGTAGAATGTAGTCTGTGGTCAGTTGATCGGTTGGAAGCATGTGTCGTCCGATGCGGGCGGCGTGCTTTCGGTCCGCGTAGGATTCGAACGGACCCCGGCCGTACCACTCCGAATTAACGTATGATTTACTGATCTCCGTCTGCAGGCCGTAACGAAATAGACCGATCGATCCGCCTTCCGAAGTTGATTTGGCCAGGGTGTGGTCTACCACCAGTCTCCCGTTATCGGTCAGGCTGATGCGTACGGTTTCGGTCACTCGTCCTTCGAGGTAGGTCCGGGTCAGGGTCAGGGCATCGTCGGCGTATATTTTACCGGTTAAGGTGGGGGAGGCGTTCCGCCAGGGAGCGTATTCCTTTGTCAGCCCGGCCGGTCTATCGTTGTCGGTCGGCGCGCGCCAGAAGTTAGGCGTCAGCGGTGCGGCGAACACCTCGTTGCCGTTCAGAACGTACCGGGTAATGATCCCAGTTTCGGGGTCGACGTAAACTTCGCCCTTATCCCGGAAAAGTACCAACGCCGCGGGCGTCTCCTGGTACATACCCCGCGTACCCATCAGCGAAGCGGAAACGTCTTCCGGTGGCCCGGACGGCAGCTTGATTTGCTCGAAGGCCACCTCGTGTCCGGCGGGACGACCAAACTCCGGCATCCGCTGCCGGAAGGAAAACTCTAGGTGCGTAGCGTCCGTCATTCCCTGCATTCTAAAGCCGGGCACCAGCGCCGTTCCGCCTGGCGGTATGTCCGGTGCAGCCATCGTCATTACCTCCCGGGTACCCGCGCTTGGCGATACTTCGGAAACGATCAGGTCGTACTGATTGGCGTTGGTGTGCGTCAGCCATGACTTGATCTTGTACCCTTCACTTTTCGCTACCACTGAAAATGGCTGAAAGGCTTTCTTCACTTCGTACAGTGCCGGCTGCGCCGTACGATCGGAATTTACCAGCCCGTTGGCCAGGAAGTTGCCGCTGTGGATCTCCTCGCCCAAGTCTCCGCCGTAGGCCAAGTATTTTTCTCCGTTTTCGTTGGTCGCCTCCAGGCCCTGATCGATCCAGTCCCAGATGAAGCCGCCGGCAAAGTTGGGGTATTCCCGGAACATATTGGCAAAAGTATCGATGTGGCCGGTGGAATTCCCCATCGAGTGTGCGTACTCGCAGTAGATCAGCGGGCGCGGATCGTCCTTTGCCAGTATCTCCCGCATCACGCCTTTGACGATGTACATCCGGCTTCTGAAATCCACGTAGCCATAATCTTCGGTCTGTTTATCATTTTTGCTGTAAGCCGCCCCTTCGTTGTGCAGCCAGCGGGAACCATCGCGCGCCTTTACCCAGGCGGCCATCATTTCGTGATTCGCCCCGGTACCGGCTTCGTTACCGAGACTCCAGCCGATGATGCTGGGGTGATTTTTATCGCGTTCCACCATTCGGATGACGCGGTCGAGCATGGCTCCGGCAAACATCGGCCGCCCGCTTAGCTGACTGCCGGCTTTATGCGTTTCAATATTTGCTTCGTCGAGTACGTACATTCCGATCTCATCCGCCAGATCGTAGAGGTACGGATCGTTGGGGTAATGACTGGTCCGTACGGCATTGATGTTGTACGCCTTCATCAGTTCCAGGTCGGCGCGTATTTCCGCGTACGTCACCGCCTTTCCGTTGGTCGCCGAATGATCGTGGCGGTTCACGCCGTACAGAATCACTTCCTTCCCGTTTACCTTAAAACCGTCCTTTCCCCAGCTCAGGTTCCTGAATCCTACGCGGTGGGCGGTGACGTCGACCGTTTCGCCGGCGGCATCCTTCAGGCTCGTCACCAGCCGGTAAAGCGTGGGCGTCTCTCCGGTCCAGGGCGCTACGGCGGGAACACTGACCTCGAGCGCGGGGAATTGGTGTATTTCGTAGGGATCGCGGTAGGCTCCCGGAGCGTAAAAGTCGATCACCGGATCGAGTGACATGGACTTCCCGCTTCCCGCAACTGCTTTTCCCAGCGGGTCGTAAAGCTGTACGGCTACCGTCCAGCCGCGTACGTTCTCGGGCCGGCGGAAGTGAACGTCGGGTTCCACCCGCAGTTGTCCGTTCCCTTCCTCGTCGATCCTGGCGTGTTTTATGAACAGGTCGCTCAGGTGCTCGTAGGGCGTGCTCTGAACGTACACCGAGCGGTGCAGTCCGCTCAGCCGCCAGTGGTCCTGGTCTTCCAGGTAGGAGCCGCTGCAGTAGCGATATACCTCACAGTACACGACGTTACCGGCAGCTCTTGCCAGCCCGGTGATGTCAAATTCCATGGGCGTGCGACTGCCTTCACTATAGCCGACGTAGCGGTCGTTCACCCAAACGTGCATCGCCGAGCTGACGGCACCGAAGTGAATTACCTGCCGGTCGCCATCCTGAAATCCCGGCAGGTCGAAAGTTTTCCGGTAGGCTCCCATCGGGTTGCGATCGTGCGCCGTTCGGCCGCCGTATCCGGGTACGAAAGGGGGCACTACCGGACGAAAGGGATACTCCCAGTTCGTATAGATCGGCTGGCCGAACCCCTGCACTTCCCAGTTACCGGGTACCATGATGGGTTGGTAGTCTTGCGTTTTTTCCGGCTCATAGTCCAGCGGTTGCGTTGCCTTACCGTCGGGGTGAAAAATAAACTGCCACGCGCCGTCCAGACTGGTTTTGCCTTTTTCCGCTTCCGCCCGCAACGCCGAGCCTTCGTTTGCAAAGTGCGGTAAAGTAGCGTGTGCCGGTAGTCGGTTCACGTTGAAGGTCTGGGGATTTTGCGTATAATCCATTTGGGCGCGGACGCTGGTGCAAAAAAAAGTAAGGAGGGCAAGGAGGCCCACGGCGGAAACTTTGTGCATGACGTTGGTTGACTAATTCGGTGCGCAAGGTACAAGATTGCGCACTACGGATACTCCGCACTCACCTGCCCTCCGGCCAAACAAATTTTAGTCAGAAAAAAAATAACCGGCTACCGGTATGCACCGATTCAAACAAGCTTAAACGGGACGCGCCGCTCACTCCGGCGTCATCTAGTCCTACCGGCTCAGCAAGTATTTGGTTTGGGAAGCGGCTACCCGCCTGCCCTGGTGATAGATGACCACCATCGCGTCCGGAAAGCCGGAACCCCGGACGATTGCCTGCGCCTGACGTGCTTCGTTGACGCAGGCCAGGTTACGCACCTGGTACTTTTGCCATTCCCCTTCCGGCACCCTTTGCACGGGGTACGGAATCTGCTTCCAGACTTGCTCTTCGAGATTAATGATGCGCTTGGAAGCCATCAGCTGAACGACAAAAGTCAGTTCGGATTCCCGGACCGTCCTAATGTCGAAACCTCCGGGGGGCTGGTTATACTTTTTCGCCTGATTAAAGCGGTAGATATCCCGGGAGGGTACACTGTCTCTGCCGGACACGGGCAAGGAGGCACGGCTCGAACGCTGATATACGATTGGTTGTGCGGGCCGGACGGTGTTAATCTCTTTGGCGAGCACATTCTTATCCCGTGGTTGCCGACCCGTAGCGGCCGTCGTCGGGCAAACCGAAGCGGGCGTATCGTAAACCGGGCGGGGTGCCGCCGCTGTATTTTGTACGGAAGGTGTTGCCTCGTGGTAGGCAAGCGGTTGTGGGCTCACGCCTTTTGCCGTCCACTGTCGGCGGGGGGCAGGTACCTGGCCGGGGGTTACCTCGCGGTCAAAAACGGTAGCCGATCTGGGCTGGCTGTACTCGTAAGCAGGCGTTTGCGTACTGTTTCGCGACCTCTTCGCGGGGGCGGATTGCCAGGAGAAATTAGCCGGCGTTGCGCCCGTAACGGCTGTTTTTTTACGGGATGGTAGATTATTTCGGGTGATCGGGTTCAGCGCGCCGGAGTCGGCACCGTCCAGCTGTTTCAGGTAGCTTTTAAAGGCCTTCAGCAGGGCATTGGCAATCTTTTGTTGTCCGCCGCCGCTGAGCAGAAAAGTTTCCTCGGTGGGGTTGCTCATAAAACCGGTTTCCACCAGAACGCTCGGCATGGTCGTGTTTTTCAGTACCGCGAAGCCGGCCTGTTTTACCCCCCGGCTTTTGCGTCCGGCGGCCTCGAACTCGCTTTCCACCAGGTCGGCAAACAGGATGCTGCGTTCGAGGAAGGCGTGCTGAAAGGTACTCATCATGATGTGGCCCTCGTCGCTGTTGGGGTCGTAACCATAATTCTCCTCCACGTTGTCTTCTAACAGGATGGAGGCGTTCTCGCGTTTGGCAACGGCCAGATTATGACCGGCCACGTGCTGCCCCATCACGAAGGTTTCCGTGCCGTAGGTGTTGCTGTTGCCGGGCATGATGTTGGCGTGTACGCTGATGAACAGGTCGGCCCCTTCGTCGTTGGCGATCTGCGCGCGCTCGTGCAGCGGGATGAACGTATCGTCGGAGCGGGTAAGGATCACCTCCACCGCGGGGAAGTTGGTGCGGATACCGATGGCCAGCAACCGGACGATGTTGAGGGCGATGTGCTTCTCATGGCTGTTTTTCCCCATGCCGCCGGGGTCCTTTCCACCGTGGCCGGCATCGAGGACGACCCTGAACGCCGCTTGCCGGTCAGCGTCAGCCGGTGCTTTGTTGCGTCCTGCGTCCGTCAAACGAAGACCGGAAACAGAGAAGCGGGATTCGCCAACCGTCAAAACCGTACTTTTGCCCCCCGCATCCCTTAAGGATTCGTTAAAGGACTCCGATACTGGCGACGAATGAGCGTCAGTTGCCGTCATTGAAGCACAGAAAAATAGCTGTAGAAATAGTGCGTAGTAAGCTTTTGGTATCATGGGTGTCGGTTCAAAGCACGGTCTGCGCCGGAGACGGTGTTGCTACGCAAATATATAACTTTTTTATTGGGTTCAAACTTCGCAACTTCCTACTGCTATTGCTGATTTGGGCGGGGCCGCTGGTGCGGGGAGAGGTCTTCGGAGGCATTTCCTCGACCTCTTTTCAGCAGCCCTCTTCGGACGTGGATACCCTGCTCCCTGATCCTTCCATTGCACCCGCGTTCGCGCCCGATACCCTGCCTCCGCCTGATTCTCTTCTTCCCTTTCCCGACGGTGCCGCATTGCCCGCGTACTTGGGTTCCACCCGGGATTACGTACCCTCCGCTGATTCCCTCAGCGCCGACGTGGACTACTCGGCACAGGACAGTATGTGGGTTGATTTTGAAACGAAGGAAATTCACCTTTACGGCAATGCCTCGGTCAAGTACCTGTCCATCGACCTGAAGGCCGACCACATCGTACTTAACTACGCGACCAATCTCGTCAACGCCGGCCCCCTGCCCGACAGCATCGGCCAGCCCGCCGGTTTTCCGGAATTTTCCGACGGGGGACAAAGTTTTGTCGCCAAGGAAATGCGCTACAATTTCAAGTCGCGAAAGGGCATCGTTTACGGGACCACCACGACCCAGGACGACATCTTCGTCCGCGGCGGTAAATCCAAATTCATCAGCGGTGCCGTTGCCGTCAACGATACCACCCAGGCCGACGTGATCTATACCGAGGGGGCCATTTTCACCACCTGCTCGGCCGAGCATCCGCATTTCGGTATCCGTACCCGCCGGGCGAAAGTCGTGCCCAACAAACTGGCCGTCATCGGCCCCAGTAACCTGGAGATCATGGGCGTACCCACCCCGCTCTGGCTGCCCTTCGGGTTTTTCCCCCTTAAGAGCGGACGTAGTACCGGCCTGCTTTTTCCGTCCGATTATCAGTACAGCCCGACCCTGGGGGGCTACGGACTGGAGGGAATCGGCTGGTTTTTTCCGTTGGGAGAACACGTGAACCTTTCCCTGACGGCCGATTATTACCTGAAGGGGACCTACCGGTTGCGGTCCGACGTGCGCTACGTCCGGCGCTATAAATACAGCGGTAGTTTCAACCTCAGCTACAACAACCAGCGGGTGGAACCGACTAATGACATCGTGCCGAGACGTCAGAAAGGGATGGCGCTGAACTGGAGCCACCGGCAGGATCAACGCGCTCACCCTACCTTCACCTTCGGGGGCTCCATCAATTTTCAGACCAATCTGGCCAATCAGCGTTTTGAGAACAGCTACGAGATCGCCAGCCAAAATACCATCCGGTCGAGCATGAACATCAATAAGACGTTCCCGAAGCTCAAATCAACCCTGACGGCCGGCTTTAACCACAGCCAGAATAACCAGACGCGGCAGATCCGGGTCAACTTCCCCGACGCGGCCTTTACCACCCAGACGATCTATCCACTGCGGCAACTGCCCGGGCGGCAAAGTGCCTGGTGGAAAAAACTGTCCTTCCGGTACAAAAGCGCCATGCGGACGGAGTTCACCGGCCAGGATTCCAGTTTCTTCAGCCAGCAGACCTTCGACGACGGGCAGTACGGCTTCGAGCACAGCGTCACCAGTGCCGTCAGCCTCAACGTGCTGAAGTACTTTAACCTGAGCCCCAACGCAAGTTTCGGCGAGGTGTACTACGGTAAAAGTCGCTCGTTCAGCCTCAACGGGGAGATCGACACCATGACGGTGATCGACCCCCTGACCGGCATTGCCCGGATCGACACCACCAGCCTGGGAGACATCGTCAGCGAACTGGACCCCGGGCTGGCCAGTTTCCGTACTTACCGCGCCGGGGTCAGCCTGAGCACACAGGTTTTCGGTAAGGTGAAATTCCGCCGGAAGGGCATCCTGGGTCTGCAGGGGCTGCGGCACGTGCTCAAACCCAGCCTCACCCTCGGCTACTCTCCGGACTACCGCAACGCTACCGACTATCTGTCCGGAACGCCGTACTTCATCAGCGATGAAGAAATCGTTACCGCGGAAGGTTTTGACCCCCGCTTTGGCGATCCCGACCGGTTCAACTCCCCCTTTGAACGGCAGATCTTCGGTGCCCCACCCAGCAGCGAACAGAGGCTGGGCGTCAGCTACAGCATCTCCAATCTCTTCGAGGCCAAAGTCTGGAACCGGAAGGACAGCATTTCCGAAAACGTCAAATTGTTTCAGAACATCGGTATTTCCGGAAACTATGATTTTCAGCGGGAAGACGGCCTGAATTGGAGCCCGATCTCCGTTCGGGGCAGTACCCAGTTCTTCAAGGGCGTTACCCGGCTCAACATGAACGCCACGTTCGACCCTTACATCACCCGGTTCGACGAGGAGAAGCGGACGTTTCGCCGGGTAAACGTAAGTAACTTATCCGAAGGACGGTTGCCGAGCCTCACCCGTTTTACCAGCAGCATCTCCACCAACATCACGGTGGCCAAGATCCGGGAGCTCTTTCAGGGCGCCGAGGAAGAATTCGTCACCGACGTGGAGGAGGAGCGCCGCAAACGCCGCGAAGAAGAGAATACCCTCTTTGAAGAAACCGACCTGCTGAGCCTCTTCGAAAAATTCAGCATCCGGCACACGTTCAATTTCCGTTTTCAGCGGGTGTTCGATACCGAGAATCCGACTACCGAAGACCGGGGAACACCGCGCTTTCAGCAGATCGCAAACTCCCTGGAGCTGCGGGGCGCCCTCAACCTCACTAACAACTGGAGTGTCAATATCGGGCAGATCGGTTACGACTTTACCAGTAAGCGGATCACGTACCCCTACCTTAGTTTCGTACGCGACCTGCACTGCTGGGAGATGCGCTTCAGCTGGGCGCCGCAACGGAATTTCTATTCCTTCTCGATCGCGGTAAAGCCGGGTACGCTGGACTTCATCAACCTGCCGGTGAATCAGAACCGGTTTGACGGGGGGCGGTTGTTCTAGCGTGGTGGGTGGGCCGCCGAATATTTTAATCGACTTCTTTCAAGGACCGCACAATCTCCCCCACTGCCGGGCAAACCAGTGTATTTCGCAGCGTCAGCGGTAATATTTGCAGCATATTTTTCCGGTCCGTATGCGGGTACTCCCGGCAGGCGCGGGGCCGGGCGGGGTAAACGGAGCAATAATTGTCGGGGCCGAGGAAAGGACAGGGAGCCGTATTGAGTACGTAGTCGCCGTCTTTGTCCAGGTGCAGGTGTTGATTGATCAACTGACCCGGTTTGAGGTGGAGGTGACGGGCGAGGCGGTCGATGTCGACGTCGCGGAAGATGGGGCTGGTGGTTTTGCAGCAGTTGGCGCAGTCGAGACAGTCGATGCGTTGAAAAACCTCTTCGTGGAGGTCGTGGAACCTCTCGTCGAGGTCTTTAGGCGGCCGGACCTTCAGTCTGGCGAAGAACTTTTTGTTGGCCTTACGTTCGTGGCGGGCTTGCTCGATGGCTTTCTCTACGTTCATACCGGAGTCCGCGCTCTTAAAGCACGGTTTTTTGTGGGCTGAAAATTTGTCGGGAGGGGGGAGCTTGTAACCAGATGCCGCACTCGGGAAGTGCGGGGTCGTGCCGTTAAACGGCAATCGGTGCTTTAATGCCGGGCTGCGGTTTATACCCGATCAATTTAATGTCGTCAAAACCGATCTCGAAGATGCCGGGTGCTTTGCCGGGGATGGAGATTTTAGGCAGCTTACCGGGGGTGCGGGTGAGTTGTTCGCGGGCCTGATCGAGGTGGTTGCTGTACAGGTGAGCATCGCCGAGGGTGTGCACGAAGTCACCAACCTTTAGACCGCATTCCCGCGCAACGAGGTGAGTGAGCAGGGCGTAGGAGGCGATGTTGAAGGGAACGCCCAGGAAAGCATCCGCCGAGCGTTGGTACAGCTGACAACTCAGTTTGCCGTTGGCGACGTAGAACTGAAACATGGTGTGGCAGGGGGGAAGGCCTGCTTTTGCCATCTCCGGAATCTCGACGGGGTTCCAGGCGGTAACGATGTGGCGGCGGCTGTCGGGGTTGGACTTGATGGATCCGATCACTTCGTCCAGCTGGTCTACGCCGTTAAAATTGCGCCACTGTTTACCGTAGACCGGACCCAGGTTGCCCCAGCGGAGGGCAAACTCCTGGTCGTCTTTAATTTTGGCGACGAAATTCTTCATAGCCTCTTTCCACTGGGGGGAATGCTTGGGCAGCTTAGCGGCAATACCATGCGCTTCGATGTAGTGTTGAAAAGGCCACTCGTTCCAGATGCGAACTCCATTTTGTACCAGATAGCGGATGTTGGTATTGCCGCTGATGAACCAGATCAGTTCGTGGACGACGCTCTTCCAGTGCACCTGCTTGGTGGTCAGCAGCGGAAAACCATTGTACAGGTCGAAACGCATTTGATATCCGAATATCGAGCGGGTGCCCGTGCCGGTCCGATCGCCTTTGACGGCACCGTTTTCGAGGATGTCGGAGAGCAGCTGCAGGTAGGTTTTCATCGTAGTATAAATTCTTATGCCTGAATCCGGACACGTTCGTCGCTGGTAATCCAGGTAGGGCAAAAGTATTACTTTTAAACGGCTTGAAGGGCAACAAATCCGGCTTATTTCCTTGCTTTCAAACTAATTTTGCACCTGCGGCCGCGCCCGTTATCGGTACGTCAGCCTACGGTGTTAAGGAGGAGAAGTAGTATCCCGACAAGCTTCGGGTACCTAGATCAAGAACCAAAACGACTCGGAATCCATTAGAGCAACACTTAATTGAAGTGCACAACCAAACAGATTAGCCTTCTCGGGTACGAGTAATCGCTTACCACACGATCGTCCCAGTTCCGGAAAGTTGAATCGCCCTTTTTTGAAACCAACATTAACATGAACTATCAGCCATTTATCGGCAAAACAGCCATCGTGACCGGGTCAGCCAACGGCATCGGTTATGCCATTGCCAAGCACCTGCTCCACGAAGGGGCTAACGTTGTAATCAACGACATCGACGCCGCCGCCGCCGAAGCCGCGGCTAAAAAGATCAAAGAAAGTTGCCAGCACTGCGACGCGGAAGCCTACGCTTTCGCCGGCGACGCCGGCGACCCCGCCTTCATCCAGGAGTTGGTCGACTTTGCCGCCAACATACCCGACAGCCTGCTGGAAATGGTGGTGGCCAACGCCGGCCTGACCGAATTTGGCGATTTCTTTGAGTTCTCCCCCGAGAGTTTTCAGAAAGTCGTGGACCTGAACCTGCGCGGAAGTTTCTTCCTGGCGCAGAAGAGCGCCGCCAAGATGCGGGACCAGGGCAACGGTGGCAACATCGTTCTGATCGGTTCCAACGTCGGCGCGCGGGCCTATAAAAATCTGGCCGCCTACGGAATGTCCAAAGCAGGTATCAGTATGCTGGCCAAGCAACTCGTCATCCCCCTCGGCCCGCTCGACATCAGCGTCAATTGTGTTTCGCCCGGGGCTACCCTCACCGAGCGCACCGCTCTGGAAGAACCCGACTACGCCGGTATCTGGTCGAAACTAAACCCCAACGGCCGGGTCGGCCAACCGGAAGACATCGCCCATACGGTCGGCTTCATGCTCAGCCCGCAGGCTCGCCACATTACGGGGCAGACGCTGCTCGTCGACGGGGGATGGACGGCATACGGTCCCTCACCCTTTACCGCCGAAAAGCTTCAGAACGATTATCCCGGAGCAAAGGAAGAGCATACGGTGACCATCAAGGGAAGGGTTAAGTAACGTTGAATTATTCGCATCCGGCGTTCCGCCATCCGAACGCCGGACGCGAACACCCCGGTTTATTTTCTCAGACTCCAGACTTCGTGTATGGGATCTCCCTTGGAGTTCTGCCCCCGGTGTACCCAATTACCTTCCTGTAACTTATAATCGAAGCTCAGTTGCTTGCCCGTGCGGGTGGGGTCACGGCTGAAAAATTCGATCCTTTCGATGTAAAGCCCCTTTTTATTCGAAGCGTAATCTCCACTATGATTGGTGGAGTAGGTGCCGCCTCCGGTAGCCATGAATTCCTTGGTCTCGGTGTTAAAGGCAATCCACTGAAAGCGCCTGCCGGAGAGTATTTTCATCGTTTTTCGGGGGCCGTTGATGCGGTCGGACATGTCCTGAAACTCACCGTCGCGGGTGCGCCCGGTTATTTCCCACGCTCCGGCCAGGGCACCGGGCTCCAGGTTATCGGTGCGGGTCCAGAACTTGTTTTGGTTAAAAATGAGCACCGAGCCGGTCAGGTTATACGGAATAACCGCTACGCCGCCTACCTGAGTAGGATCGGAGGAATCGAACTCATACGTGAGGCTGAAGTGATCCCAGTCGGCACGCCAACGGCCGCCGAGGGTAGAGATGAAC
>Ga0209303_1001264_pt1 | contig 16132 bp, 18 predicted proteins | sample SidtaG_3_FD_187449 | JGI IMG/M metagenome (GOLD analysis project Ga0209303, IMG submission 187449) | Marine algal microbial communities from Sidmouth, United Kingdom - Sidmouth_Asex1 metaG (SPAdes) (version 2) | ecosystem: Host-associated > Algae > Red algae > Unclassified | place: Sidmouth... | reverse complement strand
TTTGAAGCTCGTTTCATGAGTTTATGATTTGTCTGTCAACTATCATTTGATCATGAATCGAGTTTCAGTTCCATTTCTTAAGATCCTACCTATGACATGTCGATAGGTATGCAATAAAACCAGCGTTAATAACATCTATATGCAGCGGTATTTTTCTTTTCGCATTAACGGTTTTTAATTTTTGGCTTTCGTGCGAGTCAGTAATGAGTAAATAATATCTATCTGTACCTTTATCATGCTTTACATCATTAATACGTAATTGAGCAAGCTCTGCACGCCTTGCTCCTGTGTATATACCTAAATAGATAATCCACTTTTTCCATAACACTTTTTCATTATCTGCTGCGCCTAGAAAGATCTTTAGCTCCGCATCAGAAAAGATTCCGCGTGTTCTGGCTTTAAAGTTTCGTTTAATATGACAAGGAGTCGATTGTATGTAAGAAACCGTATCACTTTGAGCATATGAGAATACGACCATGATCCATTTATAATATTGCTGAACAGACTTAGGTGACTGCAAGTCTTCTTCTTTTACATCAACATTTAACCGTTGTTCCCATGTCATATTGCGATAAGGACTAATATTCATCAACGGTAATTCAAAACACCTATCAACGAACCGCCCAATATCTTGTGAGGTGTAGGCATGAATAGGTTTATCTTCTACCAATAAATTCCACACAATGTAATATCGTTCATAAGCCTTCTGCATTTTTTCAGAAAGGTTATCTTTTTTAACTTTATGTTTAATGTATTCCGCGTATACCTGTGAAAACAAAGGTGATTCAGGTTTCACTGGTTGTTCAGGTGGAGGGCTTGTGGAAATAGGTGTTAAACCAATGAGTGATTTAAGTTCTCTTTCGCCTATAGCATCACCTTTAAATATTGAGCTTAATATGTCGTCTCTGATTTGTTTCGATGCTTCTAACTTGCTAAGAAATACACGGTAAGGCAATGAATTGGGATCAGCAGTAATATGGTGTGAATTTAGCAGTTGAAGTGCTTCATTTTCGAGCCCTTCATGTTCATTACTGTCATTATCGATGAATGACATTGCTTTAATGACGGTTGAAAATGATTCGATGAAAGGCCACTTATTATCTTCAGTTAAACCAGCCACAACCTCACTAAAGCGTACTAATCGTTGTTCATTATTCGTCGCTTGAGCAATATATAAATATTGCTCTATAAAGTCTTCATCCATGCCAAATAATGTGTCGTGTGATAACGCATTCAGTGTATGACCTTTATCACTATAACCTTGCTCTAGAGCTGATATTATAGGATCAATATCAGATATTTCTAACCGCTTCAACATTGCACCCTTGATATGTGAAAACTGCAAAAGAACTAAATCAGTATCTAATGTTCTTGAGCTGATAACAAGTTTTTTTAGCTTGGCTATAAGGGGTAATAAACTTTCGAGGATAACAACTGCTACATTAATTTTATTTGTCCGTAAACAAAGCCTAATTTCCCTTGTACCAAGTCGCTTTGGTACTTTAACTCTCAGATAATAAGTACCCTTTCTGAGATACAAGTATTTAAAGCCAGTAAGTGCTCGCAATGTTCTTACTCAAGTAAATCAATTTTTTAAACCGTGTACCAATCCGTGTACCGTAAAATTAAAATTCAAAATAATTGAAATTGATATCGAATAAAAAAGTGTATCACGCATGATATAAATCCAAAATGGATTCTAAAGAGAAAAATGATGATAAGTTTGAGCAGAATATCAAGAGCGAAAAATCAGTACCGTGTAGCTAACCGTGTACCATTTTTTGATTGTAACAAATTGATTTAAAAGAATTTTAGAAAACCGCTTGAAAATACAAGCGGTTACTAAAATAGTTGAGCTGACCGTAAGCCGGGTTTTGTCTAGGACAATCATTCGTCTAGGCCTTAAATCGCTCTAAGGCTCAAGCAACCTACCCGGTTTCCACGCGAACCACGCTTATACTATTTCTACTTGCGTAAAAATAGTCATGAAACCCTATTTGGTCTTGCTCCGGGTGGAGTTTACCCTGCAACCAACTGTTACCAGTGGTCCGGTGCGCTCTTACCGCACCCTTTCAGCCTTACCTGTTCCGCTAAAAAAGCGGTCATCGGCGGTCTTCTCTCTGCTGCACTTGTCGTCGGCTTACGCCGCCCAGGCGTTACCTGGCACCCTGTTCATTGGAGCCCGGACTTTCCTCCCCTTTACACGTATACCTATCATTTACATAATAAGCACTACTATAAAGCAGCGATTGTCTGGTCAACTCGCGGCGCATTCTACAGTAAAACGCAATTATCGCCAAGAGTAATGTACGGGGTTTATACCCATCACACTTCAAGGTGCAGGTTCAGCAGCTTGAGGTGTGATGGGTATAAGTAGTTTAATTTAATCTTTTAAAGATAAGGCAATATCGTAAAGAGCATTTTTTTTCACGCCATAAATTTCTGCAGTAATTGCGCAGGCTGTTTTAGGTTTCATTTCTTTTAATAATAGCTTTAATGTATCAATTACCTTAGGTGAAATGGCGAGCGGATCCATTTTAAAGCCTTCGATGATTAACACCATTTCACCTTTTAATTGGTTAGCATCTTGATTTAACCAAGCTAGTAAATTTTCAGCTGTATCAGAATATACCGTTTCAAAGGTTTTTGTTAATTCACGCGCTATAACCACATACCGTTCACCACCTAACACCGTTACAATATCTGCTACCGTATCAATTGCTCGCCTAGGTGCATCATAAAAAACCATGGTTCTTTCTTCATTAGCAAGGTTAGATAAAATCGCTTGGCGAGCCCCAGATTTAGAAGGTAAAAAACCTTCAAACGAAAATCTATCGGTAGGTAAACCAGCAACAGATAGCGCAGCTATGGCAGCACAAGCACCTGGAATAGGCGAAACTTTTAATTTTTGTTGGCGACAATGCCTAACCAGATGAAACCCGGGGTCGCTGATTAATGGCGTACCCGCATCTGAAACCAAGGCAATACTTTTTCCTTCAGTTAAAAGTTTAGCAATATATTCTTGGCGTTGGCGTTCGTTGTGGTCGTGCATGGATAAGGTTTTATTTTTAATGCTGTACGCAGACAGTAATTTTTGAGTATGGCGGGTATCTTCACAGGCAATTATATCTACCTGAGTTAGAACATCTAAAGCTCTTTGAGAAATATCTGTTAAGTTGCCAATTGGGGTGGCTACAATATATAAGGTGCCTACTTCGACAGTTGTTTGCATGTTATATGTTCGCTTTAGTTGAGACTAACGTGGATGACGTTTATTATACGGATATATTATAAAGCATGGATTGATGATAAGTGACCCAAACAACATTATATTTTTACACAAAGCGAGTTTTATCAGTTTTAATTACAATACTGATAGTTTCAAGCTGTGTTACCCCAAAAAAAACGGGTGAATTAACTCAACCTAAGCCAAGTAATAATTCCGCACAAATTTCAGACCAAGAAAACGCTAAAGATTATTTAGATAAAGCTTCTGGCGCCGAGCCAACGCAAGCAATTGCCTATATGCTAAAAGCAGCAAATATTTATAACGAAGAAGAAAACTATATTAAATCGTTATGGCTTTCAGGTGAGTTAATTAAGTTACCTCTTAACAATGAACAACGATTTAACACCTTATTAGTAAAAATAAGCAGCTTACTGGCATTAAATAAATATGAAGAAGTAGACCAGCAATTATCTTTAGTTAACAATCTGATCACACAATTTCAAATACCCCCTAATAAGCAATATTATCAATTAACCGCACTTATCGAAAAAAGCAAAGGTAATAATGTAAAAGCAAGTTATGCCGGTTTACTCGCATTAAATTCCGATAATTTGTACGATGAAATAGCCATAATGGCACTATGGAGCGATTTAAGTACACTGGCACATTGGGAGTTACAGCAATTAAAAAAACTACAACCACCTGAATTTATGGGTTGGTTAACTATTATTGAAGATGCAAATAAATGGGGAAATAACAAACAAGTACTTGATGAAAAATTAATGGAATTTCAATTTCAGTACCCTCACCACTCAGCCAATTTTATTGCTGAGCAGTTAATGTTAGTGAGCCAAATAGATGATCCCTTAATAAAAAACGTTGCGATATTATTACCACTGTCAGGTCAACACAAAGGCATTGGTGAAATTGTTCAGCAAGGGATTTTAACAGCTTATCAAAATAACGAAACTCGCCTAATTTTTATTGATACGCATAACCTTGATTTTACTGGTTTATCGCTACGTTTTGCCGATGAAAATATTGACCATGTTTTAGGTCCATTACTCAAACCAAATGTAGATCAATACATTGCACAAAATGATATTCAATTACCGACATTGCTGTTAAACAACCCTACATTAGCAGAGTTGAAAGATCATCAATTTGCTTTTTCAATGAAAAGAGAAGATGAAGCAATTCAAGCAGCAACGGTGCTTGCTAATGATGTTTATAAACATCCAGTTATATTTTCAACACAAGACAGCGTTAGTCAAAAAATAGCATTGGCGTTTGCAAAAAAATGGGAACTATTAACCGGAGAAACTCCTGAAACAGTCATGCTTGAAGCTAACGAAAAAATGCAAGGATCTTTAAAAACAAGTTTAGACATTGATGTAAGTAAAGCGCGTATTAGAAACCTTGAGGCGCAAATAAAGCAAAAAATAGAAACAGAAAATCGTAATAGACGCGACATAGATATGATTTATATTGCCGCGCCTACCGTGCATACACGGTTAATTAAACCGTTTATTGACGTAAATACCAGCACCTACTCAAATTCCATCCCAATGTTTGCAAGCTCGTTAAGCTATAACGGTACAAAAGATGAAGGTGAAATTAGAGATTTATCTGGTTTAACTTTTTCTGAAATACCATGGTTACTTGAAAACCCATGGCAAAACAAAGCTGCGAGTCAAACCAGTGAAACATTATGGCCAAATCGTTCAGAAAGCCTACAACGCATTTATGCACTAGGCTATGACAGCTTTTCAATACTAAATAAATTAGAGCAAATGAAAAAGTTACCTTACTTAAGACACTATGGACAAACCGGTGAATTAAAAATAGGTGAAAATAATATTATTTCTAGAAGTATTATTTGGGGGCAATACGTTAATGAAACAGTTAAAGAAGTGGTTATGGAATAAACCACAAACCACTACTGATACTGGAAAAATTACTGAAAACTTTGCAGCAAGACATTTAGTCTTACAAAATTTAAGTTTAGTTGATCAAAATTTTCGTAGTAAGTTCGGCGAAATTGATCTTATTATGCTCGATAAAGATACTTACGTATTTGTTGAAGTAAAATATAGAAAAAACAATAAATACGGAGGTAGCCTAATGGCAGTGAGCCATAGTAAACAACAAAAAATTAGACTATGCGCCAAATTTTACCTGCAAAAACAGCAATTAAATGAATATAATACACCTTGTAGATTCGATATAGTCGCACTTGAAGGTGACATAGAAACCCCTCAAATTAATTGGCTTAAAAACGCCTTTTAATTCTTAATGGAACTTATACGCCATGTTAGATAGAATAAAAAGTAACTTCACTGAAAGTATTCAAACAAAAATTGCGGCAAGTGAAGTACTCTCAGGCCCTATTGAACAAGCCAGTACAATTATGGTTCAAAGCCTTTTAGCAGGAAATAAAATTTTATCGTGTGGTAATGGTGGTTCTGCTGGTGATGCTCAACATTTTTCAGCTGAGCTACTTAACCGCTACGAAACAGAACGTCCGCCGTTGCCTGCCATTGCACTATCTACTGACACGTCAACATTAACCTCTATAGCCAACGACTACCATTACGATGAAGTGTTTTCTAAGCAATTGCGAGCTTTAGGTAATAGCGGTGATGTTTTATTAGCTATCTCGACTAGTGGTAACTCGCGTAACGTGATTAAAGCAATAGAAGTAGCTGTTTCTAAAGATATCCCCATTATTGCGCTTACCGGAAAAGATGGTGGCGATATAGCCGGTTTATTAGGTGAAAATGATGTAGAAATACGCGTACCCTCTGCACGTACTGCACGTATTCAAGAAGTGCATTTGTTAGTAATACATTGTTTGTGTGACATTATTGATACCACCTTATTTCCACAAGCGGAAGAATAATATGCAACTTAAAAATACTGTTTTTGTTTTAACCTGCGTCGCCTTATTACAGGGTTGTGCCGCAGCAGCTATTATTGCTGTTGTTGGTGGAGCTACAGTTGCCGCCGACAACCGAACTCTAGGTAAACAAATTGATGACCAACGTATTGAGCTTGTCGCTCATAATGAACTGTCTAAAATAACCGAAGTAAACGAGCATACTAACATTCAGGTTGTTAGCGTTAATGGCAGTGTTTTAGCTGTTGGTCAAGCACCCAACACTCGATTACGCGATTTAGCCATGAATACATTAAGCAATGTAAATGGTGTATTAAAAGTCCATAACCAAATAAGAATTGGCAATACCATTTCAGCTACTACAAAAAGTAACGATTTATGGTTAACCTCTAAAGTTAAAGCTGCTTTGTTAACTAATGAAAAAATAAGTTCAACTGATGTAAAAGTAGTAACTGAAAATGGTGAAGTATTCTTAATGGGCTTATTACCTAAAAGCAACGCCAGCATTGCTGTTGATGTTGCGCGCAACATTACAGGTGTTAGCAGAGTTTATAAAATGTTTGAATACCTATAAAAATATAAGACCTATTGAATTAACGAATTGATCACTTAGCGATAATTCATTATTTTAATTGGTATAATTCTGCACAAAAAAAAGCAAGCGATCTCGCTTGCTTTTTTGATCAAATAAAATGTGAATTTCATGCCATAAATTAATAAGCATAGTCAAATTATTTGATGACTTTTAACGTTGCCCCACCTTTAGGTTTAGCGGGTGTTGGTATACTTGGTTTAGCACTATCAACACTTGTTAACGTTGTTTTAGTTTCTATTTCAGCTTCAACAGGATGCTCAATAGGTAATGAAGTACCAGCACCAGTTTCCTTGGCGTAAATCGCTCCAACAGCACCGTAAGGTACAACTATGTGCTCAAGCTTACCGCCAAATCTTGCGCTAAATTCAATTGCCTCTCCACCTAAGGAGATCACACCAATCGCACCACTTGAAATATTAAGCACTATCTGCCCATCGGTAACATAGCCCATAGGGACTAATACGCCATAAACATTAACGTCGACCATTATGTAAGGTGTTAAGTCGTTATCAGAAATCCAGTCGTAATAAGCCCTAACAATGTAAGGCTTATTCGATGTCATTTTAACATCAGACACTATACTGGGTTTCCAAAACGTAATTCACGTTCAGATTCAGTTAAAGAGGCTTGAAAAGATTCACGTTCAAATACTTTTAACATATAAGTTTTCAACTCTTTTGATCCTTGCCCATCAAGTTCAATACCTAATACAGGCAATCTCCATAGTAATGGCGCTAAATAACAATCAACTAAGCTAAACTCTTCACTCATAAAATAAGGTGCTTCATTTAAAATAGGAGCCACACTTAATAGGCTTTCTTTAAGTTCTTGGCGTGCTTTAGTTGCTGCTTCAGCCGGACCACTGTTAATAACTTTAGCTAAGCTGTACCAATCTTGCTCAATTCTGTGCATCATTAAGCGACTACGCCCACGAGATACAGGATATACCGGCATTAATGGTGGATGAGGAAAACGCTCATCTAGGTACTCAATAATAATGCTGGCTTCGTATAAAGCTAATTCTCTATCAATTAGCGTAGGTACTGTACCATAAGGGTTTAAGTCTAATAAATCTTCAGGCAAATTTGCCAAATCAACTAGGTGAATATCTACTCCAACACCTTTTTCTGCTAATACAATACGTGTTTGATGACTATACATATCATCTGCATGTGAATATAAATTCATAACAGAGCGTTTGTTCGCAGTTACCGCCATTTTGACTCCAAAATTCTTTAATTAAAAACTAATAAAGGGGGCACTAAGCCCCCAGTAAAGAAAGATACTGTACACGTTTATAAATTAGTGTACATCTCTCCAATATTCTTTCTTCAATAAATACGCGAAGATTAATAAAATGAATAGAAACCCAATAACCCAATAACCCAAGTTTTGTCGCTCAAGTTTATTTGGTTCGGCAGTGTATTCTAAAAAGTTAGTTAAATCCCGAACAAAAGCATCATACTCTTCTTCAGTCATTGAACCACCTTTTGCTTCACTCAACTCACCCTCTTCATTTATTGTTCGAACGCCCTGTAAGCCTTGTAAAACATGTGGCATACCAACATCAGGGAATACTTTATTGTTTACACCAAATGGACGATTTTCATCAACATAGAAAGTACGTAAATACGTGTAAATATAATCAGGGCTTCTAAAACGAGCTTCTAATGTTAAATCAGGTGGTGAACTACCAAACCAAGCTGCTGCATCTTTAGCTGGCATAGTATTTTTAATATGATCACCTGCTTTTTCACCCGTAGGCATCCATTTTTTTACACCTTCGGCTTCATCAATACCTAAATCTTTAAAGGTACGGTTATAGCGTTGGTATTGAAGTTCATGACAACCTAAACAGTAATTTAAGTAAGATTGAAAACCACGCTTTAGTGATTCTTTATCTGATAAATCATTACCTGCCTCGTCTAAGTTTAAACTAGGACCAGCGGCAATGGCTAACATAGGAAATACAGCTAATAAAGCTAAAATAAACTTTTTCATTATCCTGTTACCCTCTCTGGAACTGGTTTTGTTCTTTCGTTTTTACTGTAAATCCATAGTGCAACGAAAAAGCCAAAATAACCAAATGTTGCAATTCTACCTGCTAGGTTAGCAAGATCTGAAGCTGGCATAGTACCTAAAACACCTAAAGCAACAAAACATACAGCAAATTGGGTTAAGTTAAATAAATGAATTTTACTACGGTAACGGAATGAGCGAACAACTCCACGATCAAACCATGGCAAAGCAAATAACATACCGATAGCAGCAAACATAGCAATCATACCAATCAATTTCTCAGGTATAACTCGCAATACTGTATAAAATGGTCCGAAATACCAAACGGGAGCAATATGCTCAGGTGTTTTTAAACCATTAGCAGGTGTAAAGTTCGGCGCCTCAAGGAAGTAGCCACCGCCTTCTGGTGCAAAAAACATTACCCAAGAAAATAAGATTAAGAAAATAACTATCGCCACTAAATCTTTCACGGTGTAATAAGGGTGAAAAGGTATCGCATCAACGATGTCGTATTTTTTAGTGTATTGCTCGTGAAAAGTAAATTTAGATAATTCTTCAGGCTTCACACTGCCTTTAGGCTTCTTAATATTAGTACCGTCAGGATTATTAGAGCCTACTTCATGTAAAGCTAAAATATGTAAAAACACAAGAATTACAAGTACTAATGGTAAAGCAATAACATGCAATGCAAAGAAACGATTTAACGTAGCACCAGAAATAACATAATCACCTTTGATCCAAATAGTGAGTTCTTCACCAATAACAGGAATAGCACCAAATAATGAAATAATTACCTGTGCGCCCCAGTAACTCATGTTACCCCAAGGCAGTAAATACCCCATAAAGGCTTCGGCCATTAATACTAAATAGATTAGCATGCCGAAAATCCATAATAACTCGCGTGGTTTTTGATATGAGCCGTAAATTACACCACGGAACATATGTAAATAAATAACGATAAAGAACGCTGATGCCCCAGTTGAATGCATATATCGAAGCAGCCAACCGTAATCAACATCACGCATAATATATTCAATTGAAGCAAATGCGCCGTCACCTGAAGGTTCATAGTTCATGGTTAACCAAACACCTGTTAGTATTTGGTTAACTAAAATAACGGTTGCTAATACACCAAATACATACCAAAAATTGAAGTTTTTTGGTGCAGGGTACTGTATTGCATGTTTATTCATGGCGTCCATGAATGGTAAACGTTTCTCAATCCAAGCCATAAAGCTATTCATTATGCTTCTCCTGGGGCAACGCCAATTAATAAGGTGTTTTCTGTTGGAAATGAGTGATCAGGAACCACTAAATTTAATGGAGCAGGAACACCTTGAAATACTCGTCCGGCCATATCAAATTTAGACCCATGACAAGGACAGAAAAACCCATTTTTAACGCCAGTAACGAACTCTTCAAAATCACCTTTATGATGAGTTGGTGCACAACCTAAATGAGTACATACACCTAAAGCAACCATAAACTCTGGTTTAATTGAGCGATATCCGTTAGTGGCATAAGTGGGTTGTTGAGCTTCTTTCGATTCAGGGTCACGTAACAGATCATCATGCTTTGGTAAAGCATTAATAACCTCTTCAGTACGGCGAATCACATAAACCGGTTTTCCACGCCATTCTGCACGGATCATTTGGCCTGGCTCTATTTTACTGACATCAACTTCAACCGGAGCACCAGCAGCTTTCGCTCTAGCACTTGGGTTCCACGAGCCAATGAAAGGGACAGCAACACCAATAACACCTACACCGCCAACAACAGAAGTAGCTGCGGTTAAAAAGCGTCGTCGGCCGTTATTAACGGGTACATTGCTCATTCAAAATCTCCAATTAATATTTAATTAATACAACGATAATTTTTATTGTTTCAAACAAAAATTTTAATTCGGTTGTTTAATTAAACTAGCGACAAAAAAATTTTTACGATCATAAAGAAATCAGTGTTTTTTTACAAGGTAAATCAGCAGATAGGCCCTAATCAATTTCTTTCAACGCTATATATAATAATGATTCTCATTTATATAAAGTGAATTATTTATTCATATAAAAATGACTCAACACAAAAATAATTTAAAAAATTATTTTGTTAAACGTTAGGGTCTGTTGATCTTTCAGGGTTAAATTTTATTCAATTTAAAACGAATTTAATCGCGATGTGAGCTTTGTCTAATCGTTATTCTATTAAAGAAGCGAACAGCAATGAGTAAATTTGTTTTAAATGAACCCAGAGGGCAGTACCTGTTTGAAATTTATACGTCGTTATCGTATGTTCGAGTAGCTAGCTACACTTCACATACTCTGCCTTGTCTAAATATCAAACACCTTGCTGTAAAAATAACCTCGAAAGATCAACAAACCCTAGTTCACGATGCAAGATTGAGCAACCATTTAACAAAATTATGGTCGCAACAATAAAACGATAATGACAGGTTTTAGAACGATATCTTTGTATGTTAATGCTAATTTTTTTACTTTGAGCGGTCGTAATACTCATTGAATTAAAAAATTGACAAAAAAAAACCAGCATAAGCTGGTTTTTTAAATTGTACGTATTGGTAAATATTAACGTTTTGAAAATTGTGGCTTTTTACGAGCCTTATGTAGACCAACTTTCTTACGTTCAACTTTACGAGCATCACGAGTAACGAAACCAGCTTTACGTAGATCACCACGTAATGTTTCATCAAATTCCATTAATGCACGAGTAATACCGTGACGAATCGCGCCAGCTTGACCAGAAATACCACCACCTATTACAGAGATATTAAAATCAAACTTTTCAAGCATTTCTACTAATTCTAATGGTTGACGAACAACCATACGAGCCGTTTCACGACCAAAATAAACAGAAATATCACGCTTGTTAATTGTAATTGCACCGTTACCAGCTTTCATAAACACACGAGCAGTAGAGCTCTTGCGACGACCAGTACCGTAATATTGATTATCAGCCATTGCTTAAAGCTCCAAAAGTTGTGGTTGTTGTGCAGTATGTTTGTGCTCAGCACCCGCATACACTTTTAGCTTACGGTACATTTCACGACCTAAAGGACCTTTAGGTAACATACCTTTAACCGCTAGTTCAATAACGCGCTCAGGAGCTTTTTCAATTAGCTGTTCAAAACTAATTTGCTTTAAGCCACCAACATATTCAGTATGCGAGTAATAAATTTTACCTTTCGCTTTATTACCAGTTACTCTTACTTTCTCAGCATTGATAACAACGATGTAATCGCCAGTGTCAACATGAGGAGTATATTCTGCTTTGTGCTTTCCGCGCAAACGGACAGCAATTTCAGTAGCGATACGACCTAAAGTTTTATCTTCGGCGTCCACTAAGAACCATTCGCGTACAACGCTCTCTGGTTTAGCTACAAAAGTTTTCATTAAGAAACCCAATTATATAAAATGTTACTTTAAATAGTGACCAATTAAATCAATCACTGGTTAAAAGACTACGCTGTACCCCTTCGAGCATCGAGTCCATGTCTGTTATTCATAAATAGCAGACGTTTGTAACGCAGGGAGCGCGGATTATACAGAAGTTTTTTAAGAAAAAAAAGCCTATTTTTTAAACTTATTCAAGCATATTCAGCTTTAGTGATAAAAAGTGGTATTTCACAATGAGTCTTTAAATTACATTCAAACTACATTCATAAGCGATAAAATATAAAAATGGACAAAAAGCACAATAAAAAATTGCCATAATCTCCTCACTTACAATTATACTAAAATAAATTAAGTTTACGTTTACGGTAAATGTTCGCTAGCCAAATAAGTATTCGATTGCATCTCTTGTAACCGACTTAAACAACGCTTAAATTCAAAACTTAGACGCTCTCCAGTATATAGTTGTTCTAGCGTGACTTGTGCTGAAATAATTAATTTAACATTGCGCTCATAAAACTCGTCAACTAGCGCGATAAAACGACGAGTCGTGTCGTCGTGATCTGTTGTCATTTGAGTAACATTTGCCAATAAAACGGTGTGATATAATTTACTAATTTCCATATAGTCACCTTGGCTACGAGCGCTTTCACACAGTACTGAAAACTCAAAATGTACAATACCTTTAGCTTCTTGTACGGTTTCTAAATCACGGTTGTTAATATTAATCTGTTTTTGGCTGATACTTTCTTCAAAAGATAATTGCTTAAAATATTGATTTAAATTTGTGTCAGCTTGTTCATCTAATGGAAAATGGTAAATTTCAGCTTGCTCTAACGTTCTTAACCGGTAATCAACGCCACTGTCTACATTTACCACATCGCAGTGCTTATTAATTAAATGAATCGCTGGCATAAACCGCGCTCGTTGCAAACCATTCCTATATAAGTCATCTGGAATGATATTAGAGGTAGCGACTAAAATAACATTTCGTGCAAATAATTCTTCAAATAAAGTACCTAAAATCATCGCATCGGTAATATCAGAAACAAAAAACTCATCAAAACAAATAATGCAGGTTTCTTTTGAAAAACGTTCTGCTATTATTTTAAGAGGGTCTGATTGTCCGTGAAGTGTTTTTAGCTCTTCATGTACGCGATGCATAAAGCGATGAAAATGAACGCGTGTTTTATTGTTAAACGCCAAGCAATCATAAAAAGTATCAACCAAGTAGGTTTTACCACGCCCTACTCCACCCCAAAAATATAAACCTTTAATCGAACTCGGTTGTTGTTTGCTGTAAGTTTTGAACCAACGGTTAATCACTTTTTTAAAGCCAGAAACAGGAACAGGTTTATTTTGTAAATCTTCAAATAATCTTTGCAAACAATTAACAGCGTGCTCCTGCGCTGCGTCGTATTGAAATCCTTTTTGTTTTAAATCTGCGATATATTTTTCTTTGGGAGAGAGTTTTATCATAAAATAGCCATTCATTAGTCAGCGAGTTTACTTTTACGATACCTTTTTTAGCTTCAGATACTTGAAAAGTAATTTTTAGCAAACATATCCAATAGGTAAAGTAAGTAAAGTATAACAAGGCAACATATTTTTATTAAACTATTCTCACAAGCTTTGTGAGAACAGCACGTTCAATTTTCCCATTTTATTAATTTAAGGTAATGAGTGTATGACGGTTATAATTGGAGTATTAATTTTTCTAGGCGGTGCATTAATTGGCTTTATTTTAAATAAATTTATGAGTAGTGCCTCACAAGAAAATAAAGCGTTAACAAACAAAGTCAATCAAAGTGAACAAGCTTTAGAGCAATATAAAGCCAACGTATCTGAACATTTAGATAATTCAGCCAAGTTACTTGAGCAAATGCATTCAACGTGTCAAAACGCCATGACACAAATGGCAGAAAGCACCAAACTTCTGCAACAGGCAACCCCAGAGCAAGGTTCAACGGTACCGTTTTTTTCACAAGAAACACAGGAACAGCTAGCAGAAACCGTTAAGTTAAGAAAAGAAAATTCTCCGCGTAAAAAAGATATTGAAATAACTGAAGCGCCTTTAGACTATTCAGGTGACCCAAGTGGCTTTTTTGAGGATTCCACACAAAGTGTTACAAATGCTGACGTTGATAAAAAGGAACTTAGTTAACTATTACTGACTCTATCTGGTATCCCTTATGATAAATGTTATTTAATACAATTTCTCATCACAAGATTTTTATTGCTAGGGGCTGTTGAGCATTCAGATATGTTTTTGCAGCAATAAGTTTGGTTTTTGCACAAGGCATCATAATTGACCTGTGATTAAGCGCCTTTAAATTGAGTGAAAAATCATACCTTAAAGCTTAATAACCCCTAATGTAGTTTCTTAAAATTTTGCTTATATTTTTATGGAGTTTATTTAAAATATGAAAAAACTATCTCTTGCTATCAGTACTGCTTTGCTTTCAAGCTCAATTGCATTAACCGCTTTACCTGTAAATGCAAATTTACCTTTTGCTGTAAGTGGGGAAGCGCTGCCTAGCCTTGCTCCTATGTTAGATAAAGTAACGCCAGCCGTTGTGTTAATTTCGGTTAAGGGTACGCACGAAGTAAAAAATAATGTACCTGAGGCTTTTAAATTCTTTTTTGGAAAACCTAACGGTAGAGGAGCACCTCAACAAGAAAAAGAATTTAGAGGATTAGGTTCAGGCGTTATTATTGATGCTAATGAAGGCTATATTGTTACCAACAATCATGTTGTTTCAAAAGCGAGTGAAATTATTGTCACATTAAAAGACGGTCGCCAGCTTGAAGCAAAAAAAATAGGATCTGATGAGTATAGCGATATTGCTTTACTGCAAATTGACCACAAAAATTTAACAGAAATAAAGTTAGCTGATTCTGACAACATACGCGTTGGTGATTTTGCCATAGCTATTGGTAGTCCATTTGGTTTGGGCCAAACCGTTACTTCAGGTATTGTTAGCGCATTAGGTCGTACTGGCTTAAATAGCGAAAATTATGAAGATTTTATTCAAACTGACGCCGCAATTAATAGCGGCAATTCAGGTGGAGCGTTGGTTAATCTTAGAGGTGAACTCATTGGTATTAATACAGCAATCTTAGGTCCAAGCGGTGGTAATGTAGGTATTGGTTTCGCCATTCCTAGCTCAATGGTCAATAATTTAGTGAGCCAAATAATTGAATTTGGTGAAGTTCGTCGTGGTTTATTAGGTGTGCAAGGAAGAAGTGTAACCAGTGATATTGCTAAAGCGATGGAACTTAAACAAAACCAAGGTGGTTTTGTTGAGCAGGTAACTCCAGGCTCAGCGGCAGAGGAAGCGGGCATTAAAGCAGGCGATGTCATTACTAAGGTTAACGGTAAAAAAGTAAAATCGTTTAGCGAGTTACGAGGGAAAATAGGGTCTATAGGCGCTGGTAAAAAAGTAAATATTACCGTAATGCGAAAAAATGGAAAAGAAAAAACCTATCAAGTAACACTTAAAAAATCTGAAACTGCTAATGTTGAAGCTGAAAGTATTCACCGCATGTTAGAAGGTGCAGAACTTGAAAACAGCGATAATGGCAAAGGTGTAGATATTGCAGAAGTAATGAAAAATAGCCCCGCAGCAATGGCTGGTTTACGTTCGGGAGATATTATTATAGGTGTTAACCGTCAACGTATTACTAATATTGCTGAATTAAGAACAATGTTAAAAACACAAGACAATGTATTTGCTTTAAACGTAGTTAGAGGAAGCTCGACATTATTCTTGATGATACGTTAATATTCATTTTTTAATTTATTCAAGTTAATGAATATTTGCTGATAAAAAATACTTATAAAAAAAGGAGCTTAAGCGCTAATGCCGTTCACTTAAGGTGAACGGCATTTTTATTTCTCGCATATCGTTGTGGTCTAGGCTTCACTTGCCGAGGAAATTTTCTTTCTCGCCGAGGCGGTAAAATAAGGCTTTCGGCCATATTAT